>Ga0007796_10000714_pt1 | contig 11449 bp, 9 predicted proteins | sample CryBogmetaGMA0M_FD_60373 | JGI IMG/M metagenome (GOLD analysis project Ga0007796, IMG submission 60373) | Freshwater microbial communities from Crystal Bog, Wisconsin, USA - MA0M | ecosystem: Environmental > Aquatic > Freshwater > Lake | place: Crystal Bog, Wisconsin, USA | collected 2009-07-06 | reverse complement strand
AAGACTTTGTAGCGTCAGCCAAACGTGCTGATCGTGTGGGGGTAGACGGAATTGAATTGCATGGTGCGCATGGCTATTTACTGCATCAATTTTTATCGCCGATTGCCAATCAACGTACCGATGAATATGGCGGCTCATTTGAAAATCGCATTCGTTTCCCTCTAGAGTTATTTGCCGCTGTAAGGGCAGCATATCAAGGTGTTTTGGGGGTTCGTATTTCTGCGAGTGATTGGATTGAAGGTGGATGGACTCATGATGACACCGCCAATTTTGCAAATCAATTAAAACCATTGGGTTGCGACTACGTGCATATTTCTTCTGGCGGTATTTCACCAAAACAAAATATTGCTTTGGGGCCCAAATATCAAGTGCCATTCGCGAAGATAGTTAAAGAACAGACTGGTTTACCAACCATGACAGTTGGCTTAATTACGGACCCCCATCAAGCTGAAGAGATTCTGCAAGCAGGTGATGCAGACTTTATTGCCTTAGCTAGGGCATTTCTCTATAAACCGCGCTGGGGCTGGGAAGCGGCGGCGGCCTTAAATGGCACGGTAATGGCTAATGAGCGTTACTGGCGTTGTTTACCTCGAGAAGCCCAGGCAGTATTTGGAAGCGTTAAAGTGGGGCAACGATAAACACCTCAGTAAGCACTACACTGCAAGAGTAAAAAAGATTAGGAGATCAGCATGAACAGATTGCACCCTGCGCAAAAGTTATTAGCTTCATTGGGTTTTGCTTTAAGCACCCAACTCGCTGCTGCACAAGCATTTCCAGATCGGCCAATTACCCTGGTAGTCCCTAATCCACCCGGTGGTTTAGTAGATACCTCGGCAAGACTGTTAAGTGAACCGCTGGCACGAGTGATTGGTCAGCCAATCATTGTTGATAACAAGCCTGGCGCCAGCGGTAATACTGCCTATCAATATGTTGCCAAGGCAAAACCGGATGGCTATACCTTGCTGATCTCTTATTCTGGATATCACGTTGGTAATCCAGCGCTGTTTGACAAGTTGCCCTGGGATCCGATTAAAGATTTTTCTCCGGTTGCTTTGCTAACTGTATCAACTAATGTGATTGCAGTTCATCCATCGGTACCGGTAAATAACTTAAAAGAATTCATTGCGTATGCAAAAGCAAATCCCGGTAAGTTAAATTACGCTTCGCAGGGCAATGGCTCGGTTTCTCATATTGGTACTGAGATTTTTAAACAAACCACGGGTGTGGAGATGGTGCATGTACCCTATAAAGGATCTGGCCCAGCTATTCAGGATGTTCTAGCAGGTCAAGTGCAAGTCTTTATTAGTACGCCACCATCATTAATGCAACACGTGCAGAGTGGCAAACTTAAGGGTTTGGCTGTCACGGGTAAGAACCGTCATCCAGGTATGCCCAATGTACCAACCACTGCCGAGGCAGGCTTACCATCATTTCAATTAGAGTCCTGGGTCGCTTTGTACGCACCTGCAGGTACACCTGCACCAGTGATTACCAAACTTTCAGATGCTGTAAAACAGAGCCTGGCTTTGCCTGAAGTGAAAGAGCGCTCGGATGCAGCTGGTGTTGAATTACGTTATCTCAATCCGGGGCAAATGGATGCGCTACTGAAGAAAGAGCTACCGTATTGGAGTAAAGCGATTAAGGCTGCCAATATTACGCTGGACTAAGGTCTTAAGCCTGATCTCGTAAAACGGGATCAGGTAATGCTTGAGCAAATGCTCTAGCAACGCTTAATAAGAAATGATCTTTACCTGGTCCGGCGATGAGTTGCACGCCAACCGGCAGCCCATTTGGCCCATTAGTCACATTGATATTGATGCACGGTAATCCCAGCAGAGTCCATTCTCTGCAGAATACGGGATCACCAGTGCCATCTTTAAACAGGGGCGCCTCGCCAATCGCACTCGGTGCAATGAGTAAATCAATTTCGTTGTTAAACAAATTAGTAATAGAGGCTCTGGCTTGATTTGCATGCAGCAAGTCCTGGGTATATTGCTCATAAGTGACTTTAGCGCCATCCTCTAATTGTTTAAGTAGGAGGGGACTTAATTTTTTCTGAAAGCGGGCTCTTTCAAAAGCTAAGCTACGAGACAACTCGGAAAGCATGATTCGGGTTTGCACTTGGGTTAAACCATCGCAAGATTTTGGTAGAACAGAGTCTCCGACGACACCTTTAGAAATCGTTTCAGCTGCATGACGTGCCATTGCTAAGGAACTGATAGTTTCTTGTTGAGCACTAGACCAATTGGCTGTTTTACAAATCCCAATGCGAGGTTTATTTTGTAAATCAAGCACTCTAGCGAGCTGATGATCGCCGCTCATAGCCGCCACACCAAGGGCTACATCCTCTACTGTCCTACCAAAACAACCCATGGTGTCGAGGGATACCGCAAGGCTTTTGACCCCAGCGATACTGATCTTTCCAAAACTAGGCTTGAACCCCACTACACCACAAAATGAGGCTGGACGAATAATGGAACCCGCGGTTTGGCTACCCGTTGCTAGAGGCACCATGAAGTCAGCTACTGCTGCTGCAGATCCACTTGAGGAACCACCGGGGGTACGCTTATTGTCATGAGGGTTGGTAGTCGAACCACTTTTAAAGGAGGCAAATTCCGTGGTGACGGTTTTGCCTAGAATAATTCCACCAGCTTGTCGCATCAACGCTATAGAGACCGCATCCGTGACGGGGTAGTGGTCAGCATAAATTGGGGATCCATAGGCGGTAGGCAGGTCGTAGGTGTCATATAAATCCTTCACCCCGATTGGGAGGCCGTGTAATAGGCCCTGAATAGCCCCTTTATCGAGCTCTTTAGCACGGGCTAGGGCATTCTCTTTACTGAGGCTAACCCAGGCCTTCACGAGGCTTTCTCTTTGCCCTATGCGGTCTAGACACGAGAGAAGTAAATCAGTCGCCTTAATTTCGCGTTTCGAAAGCGCTTTTACTGCTTGGGAGGCGCTGAGGCTTTCGAGATCTTTCATACCAACATTCTACGGTTGGTGGCGTATGATCGCAATTTAGCTTTTTTAAACATCCCCCATGAAGTCAACAATAAGCAAAAGATGAAGCAACATTCAGTACGTGAGACCTGGCTAGAAGATGCCATAAGGCACCTAGAGCCGGTATTTTCAAAGGCAGGTTATGCCATCCCTCCAGTCAGAGTTTCCTGTGGCTTTCCAGCGTCTAGTAGCCCCAGAACTACTTTGGGACAGTGTTGGCCTAGAGAGCGTTCAGGAGGGGGCGTGAATGAGATATTTATTTCTCCTAAGATTGATGACCCAGTCCAATTATTAGACACCTTGGTACACGAGCTATGTCATGCGGTGGATGATTGCTTTAGCGGCCATGGTGAAGATTTCAAAGGCATTGCACAGACCGTGGGGCTTGAGGGTCCTGCCAGAATGGCGCATGCCACCGAAGAGCTGATGGTGAGGTTGATGATGATCAGTCAAGAGCTTGGACCATACCCCCATCAAGCGATTGTTTTTCCTCCTCCCAGGCCAAGCAATTCGAGTCGAAGCAAGGCGAAGTGTGGTCAATGTGGCTTTGAGGTGACGTTACTTAAAAAATGGGCTAGCTATGGGGCGCCGATCTGTCCGAAGGATAATATTCGGATGCAGGAGGACATGCCTGAGACCATCGAAAATACCAGCGATTACGATAGTGAGTCTGTAGCTAAAGGGGGTAAAAATCCCCCCGATGAAATTCGCCGTGCCATCAGCTAGTATGTAAACCAGACCCATTTCTATTTATAACTATTTATTCAATTTTTGAGACAACAAAATGAGCGCAAAGAAAATATTTAAAAATCCAAAAATCGCTGTCATCGCTGGTGACGGTATTGGTAAAGAAGTCATGCCCGAGGGTATTCGTGCGCTAGAAGCTGCTAACCAGAAATTTGGTATTGGCATGCAATTTGATCATTTTGATTTTGCGAGTTGCGATTACTACCTCAAGCACGGCAAGATGATGCCTGATGACTGGTTTGATACCTTAATGCAATATGACGCGATCTTTTTTGGTGCGGTTGGTATGCCAGATATTCTTCCTGACCATGTTTCTTTGTGGGGTAGCTTGATTCAATTCCGTCGTGGGTTCGACCAATACGTCAACCTGCGACCTGTGCGTCTATTGCCAGGCGTTCCTTGCCCATTGGCCAATCGTAAGCCGGGTGATATTGACTTCTTTGTGGTTCGTGAAAATACCGAAGGTGAGTATTCCAGCGTTGGTGGCAAGATGTTCCCAGATACCGACCGTGAATTCGTCATTCAAGAATCTGTATTTACAAGACAGGGCGTAGATCGCATTTTGCAGTATGCGTTTGATTTAGCAAAAAGTCGCCCAAAGAAACACCTTACTTCAGCAACTAAATCCAATGGTATTGCTATCACCATGCCGTATTGGGATGAACGTGTTGAAGCAATGTCTAAAAACTATGCTGATGTTCGTACCGATAAGTATCACATTGATATTTTGGCAGCGCATTTTGTCATGAATCCAGATCGTTTCGATGTGGTGGTGGCAAGTAATTTATTTGGCGATATTTTGTCTGACTTAGGGCCTGCCTGTACCGGTACTATTGCGGTTGCTCCATCCGGAAGTATTAACCCGGAAGGGAAGTTCCCGTCTTTATTTGAACCAGTGCATGGTTCAGCACCAGACATCTACGGTAAGATGATTGCCAATCCGATTGGGCAAATCTGGAGTGGTTCAATGATGCTAGATCATCTAGGTTATCCAGAGGCTGGTAAAGCGATCTTTAACGCGATTGAGAAGGTTCTAGCAGCTGGGCCTGGTAATGCACCATTAACACCAGACCTCGGTGGAACAGCGAAGACGGATGATCTCGGTAAGGCGATTGCGGCAGCAATCTAATTCGTAGTTAACCCGCGGTATTCAAAGGACTCCATACGGGGTCCTTTTTACTGGCCTTTGCAATTTCAGCCAAGATCTTCTCGTGCAGTAGAAGATCATTATCAGTGGCACTCATGACCTTAAGGTCAGTTGGTAATGCTTTTGCATGTCCTGAAGAATCTGCACCTACCGTGTAGTCAATTAAATCAATCGAGAGATCTTCTTGACCCCTGGTCATCGCTACATAGACTTCGGCCAAAAGCTGTGCGTCTAATAAAGCGCCGTGGAGGGTGCGATGTTGATTGCTAATGGAGAAGCGCTCGCAAAGTGCATCTAAAGAATTGCGTTTACCAGGGAACATCTGGCGGGCATCGAGCAGAGTATCTGTAACCTTAGTGGCTAGATTTCGAAACGGGGGGCGCTTTAAAAGAGCAAATTCATTATCTAAGAAGCCCAAGTCGAAGGCTGCGTTATGAATCACAATTTCAGCACCATCTACAAACTCAATGAGCTGTTCCACAATATTGGCAAAGATGGGCTTATCGGAAAGAAATTCTCTAGATAAACCGTGAACCGCAAATGCGCCAGCATCAATATCCCGTTCAGGGTTGATGTAGTAGTGAAAGGTTCGATCAGTAAGGCGACGCCCCACCATTTCAACGCAACCGATCTCAATGATGCGATCACCGGTAGCAGGATTTAAACCGGTTGTTTCAGTATCCAGAATAACTTGGCGCATTAGGTTCCTTCGAGTACCGACTCTGGAATATCCATAGGTCCATTCCCTGCGAACTTATCAAGATAGAGGTAAATGACAGGCGTAATGATCAAAGTTACAAATTGAGAGAAGATCAAGCCTCCAGCTACGCTAATACCCAGCGGCTGACGTAGTTCAGCGCCAGCACCCAGACCAAACGCTATGGGCAGAGCACCCATTAAGGCGGCAAAGGTAGTCATCATGATGGGGCGGAAACGCAAAATACAGGCTTCTCGAATCGCTTTTTCTGGAGTCATCCCTTGATTACGTTGGGCATCTAAAGCAAAGTCGATCATCAAAATCGCATTTTTCTTTACAATACCAATGAGCAGCAAGATACCAATCGATGCAATGATGGTGAGCTCAAAACCAAATATACGCAGCGCCAAAATAGCGCCGATCGCAGCCGAAGGTAAGCCGGCCAAAATCGTTAAAGGATGGATGTAGCTCTCGTAAAGAACTCCTAGGAGGATGTAAATCACGCCCAGTGCTGAAAAGATTAATATCAACTGACCAGATGAGTTGCTCTTAAATACAGCGGCATCGCCACCGTAGCTCGTAATGATAGACGGTGGTAAATCAATGGCTTTGGTGTATTCCTCAATCTTCTTGGTGGCATCACCTAGAAAGACATCTGGAGCCAAGTTAAACGATAGGGTCACTGCCGGAATCTGACCTTGATGATTAACAGCTGTTGGCCCAACGGTACGGGTATAGGTGGCAATACTAGAAAGGGGGATTAACTTATCGGTTGCACGGCCTCGCACAAATATCTTATTCAAATCTGATTCGTATTGGCGATCTTCAACAGCGGCTTCCAAAATCACGTAAAACGTGTTTACCGGGGTATAGATGGTAGAGACTTGCTTTTCTCCGTAAGCAGAGTAGAGTGCAGTTCGGATATCGGCCACACTGACACCAGCACTCGCTGCCTTCTCGCGATCGATATCAATTTTGACGTTCAAGCCCTTCAATTGGGAATCGCTAGTCACGTCACGGAACATTGGATCGGCACGCATTTTTTGCATGAGCTTATCTGCCCATTCATTCACACCTTCAAATCCAACACTTTGCAAAGTAAATTGATAGCGACTCTTACTACTTTTGCCGCCAAGCTGTAAGTTCTGAACTGGGCGCATATAGACCTGTAAACCGGGGATCTCTTTAAACTTTGTACGCAGACCTTCCATGATCTTGGCCATCTTCGCGCGGTCGCTCTTCGATTTCAAGATAATGAATATACGTCCAGTGTTATATCCAGAACTGGCGCCGCCGCCAATCACGGAAATTGCACTTGCCACATTGGGGTCGTTATTCACGAGCTCTGCAGCTTTATCTTGTAGCTCCAGCATGGCTCTAAAGGAGATATCCTCTGACGCTTCAGTGGTGGCCAGAATTTGTCCGATATCTTCTTCAGGGAAAAAGCCTTTCGGGCTATTAACGAACAGCACTACCGTGATAAAAAATGTAGAGATAGCGCCCCACAACACTAGCTTGCGATTTTTCAGGGCAAGATCCAGGTAATGAATGTAGGTTTTGAGCATCCAGTTAAATAAGCGATCAAACTTTTTATTGATGGCGAATTCTTTCGCATGGACCCCGGGCTTGGGTAAGAAGCGGCTGCATAACATGGGTACTACAGTGAGAGAAACCACCGCAGAAACCAAAATAGAGAGAGATACCACTACCGCAAATTCTCTAAACAGCAAACCAATGGGGCCTGCCATAAAGAACAGTGGGATAAATACAGCTACCAATGAAATCGAAATCGAGATAATGGTGAAGCCAACTTCTTTACTGCCTTTTAAAGAAGCCTTAAGAGGATCCATCCCTTTTTCAACGTAGCGCATGATGTTTTCCAACACCACAATCGCATCATCGACTACGAGTCCAACGGCCAGCGTGATGCCCAAAAGCGAGATGTTGTCTAAGCTGTAACCCAAGAAGTAAAGCAAGAAGAAAGCGCCAATGAGCGATATCGGTAGGCTGATTGAAGGAATCAATGTCGCAGAGGCATGCTTTAAGAATAGGAAAATCACTAACACCACCAAGAGCACAGTCAGTGCTAAGGTTAAGTTGACGTCATGAATTGCTTCAATAATAGAAAGCGAACGATCGTTGAGTAATGTCAGCTTGATGGATTCAGGCATTTGCTTTTGTAGTTGAGGCAATAGTTCTTTCACTGACCTCACAACCTCAACCGTATTGGCTCCAGGTTGACGCAAGATGGCGATCGCAATTGAACGCTCACCAGCAGAACTCGCCAGCGTTTTGACATCTTCGTAGCTCTCAATCACATCAGCTACATCTTTTAGATAAATTGGCAAACCATTCTTTTGGCTCACAATTAAATTGGCGTACTCTTCTGGCCTGACTAACTGCGGATTTGCGTAAATCGTGATTGCTTGACGCGGGCCATCTAATACGCCTACTGGACTATTGGAATTCGACTTATTGATGGCAATGGCAATGTCATCCACCGTTAAGTTGCGATTTGCTAGTGCATCTGGATGAACTCTGACACGGACAGCATAGCGTTTAGCACCATATACCAAGACCTGTGCCACACCACTAATCGTAGAGAGATTGGGAGAAAGTAAATTTTCCGCATATTGATTGATATCAGACAAGCTAATAGAAGGTGAGCTCATCCGCACTACCAATACCGGAGTATCAGCTGGGTTAATTTTGCGATAAGACGGCGGTACCGTCATTTCAATTGGCAGGCGTTTTTGTGCTCGCAATAAAGCGGCTTGTACGTCTACGGCTGCTTTATCAATGTCGCGATCATTATTGAATTCCAGCGTGATACTAGTGCTACCCAAAGAATTGGTTGAGCTGATGACAGAGATGCCATCAATGGTCGAAAACTCTTTTTCCAACGGCAGGGCAACAGCAGAAGCCATATTCTCTGGCGAGGCACCAGGAAGCGAGGCGCTAACAGAGATAACGGGGGTATTAAAGCTGGGAAGCGCCGCAACCGGAATTTTGATGTAAGCAACGGTGCCGGCGATAACAGTTGCTATCGACATCAGTACCGTCATGACGGGACGCCGAATACATAATTCGGAGAGCGTCATTTCTTCTCTGTCGGGCTAGGGGTTGCGGGAGCGCTAGCAGGTTGTGTGGTAGCTGGTGTTGGCGCCGGAGTTTGATTCTTAGCATCTCGAACCTTGCTGCCAGGACGCAAGTTTTGTTTGCCTTCAACGACGACTCTATCACCAGCTTCGATGCCAGTCACAACAGTAGATCCCTGGTATTCATAAACGACTTTAATCGGCTTGGAGACTGCTTTGCCATCCTTATCAATCACGTAAACCAATTTTCCACGGGGGTTAATGACGACCGCTTGTGAAGGAATGGCTAAGGCATCCTTTAAGGTATTGGCGATCAATGAAACGCGAGCGAACTGACCAGGCAAGAGCGTTTTGTCAGTATTAGGGATCTGCGCTTTTACACGCACAGCCGCAATGGATGGATCCACTTGATTGTCAATCACAATCACTTTGCCTTCATAGGTTTTTTTACCGCTTTCACCAACAGTTACTTTTACCGACATTGCCTCGCCATCCAATTGATTCTCTAGCATCACCGGAATATCTTTTTCCGGAATCACAAATTGCACGTTGATCGGATTGAGCTGGGTGATGGTCACCATAGAGCCAACGCTCGAAGTCGCTGTTGAATTGGTAGAGGTAGAAACAATATTGCTAGCCTGTACTAAAGAGCCGGGGAACACATTCACAATGCCAGCACGGCCATCAATTGGTGAGCGGATATAGTCGAAAGAGAGTTGGACCTCAGCAGCACGGGCTGCGGCTTGGGCTGATTTAGCATTAGCCAATGAGGTTTCTAAGCCCGCTTTTGAAATGAAGTTTTTAGCGACCAATTCTTTCGCACGCAAATATTGCTTTTGAGCATCATCTGCCAATGCTTTGAGTTTTTCGTAATTAGCCTTGTCATTGCGATCATCGAGCGTAAAGAGCAGATCGCCTGCTTTTACTTCTTGACCATCTTTCACTTCAATCTTGGCTACGGTATTGGTCACCATCGGACGAATATCAACGATGCTGGCAGACACTATTGTGCCGGTTGCCTCAATGATAAGGGGGATATCTTTTTTCTCAACCACTACTGAGGTAACGGTAACTGGCGCATTGGCTTTATCTGCAGCAGGAAAAAAGTAGTCGTAGGTTTTTGATCCCGCATACAACACAATCAGTGCCAAAAGAATGCGCCATTTAAATTTCAGGACGAAGGTTTTCACAGTCACATAATCAAGTAACTTGAGTCTACTAATCTGAGGTTGCGATTGTTGCCATAAAGTGCAGAGACGTGCTTTGCCAGTATTTTTGATTTGCACTAATTTGGCAAACAACTGATCGAGAGAAGATTCTATTTTTGACACAGTCTCGTTTTCTAGGTTTTATAGGGTTTAAACGCTGTTTTGGTGCTTTTTTGACCTTGCCCATTCTCTCACAAGACCACTAAACAGTGCATCCCACCCTCTATTAGCCTTAAGGTAAAAACTCCTCAACTCCCTTGTTTGCCAGTTGATCGGCTAGTTCATTGCCGGGATGGCCGTTATGACCTCTAACCCAATGCCAAGAGATCGCATGATCTGGCAGTAGGGCATCCAATTCTTGCCAAAGGTCAGCATTTTTAACGGGGTCTTTGCTAGCGGTCTTCCAGCCCCGTTTTTTCCAACCCTCTAACCACTCTGTTACCCCTTTTTGGACATATTGAGAGTCAGTCCAGAGTTCGACACTGCTTCTTTGTTTTAAAGCTCGTAAGGCAAAAATAACGGCGCTGATTTCCATCCTATTATTGGTTGTCAGCTTCTCTCCACCATGGATATGTTTTTCATGGCCGCCTGAACGCAGAACAGCACCCCAACCACCAGGGCCTGGATTTCCTTTGCAGGCGCCATCGGTATAAATCACGATGTGAGGGGTGCTTGGTGTTTTATGTGAATGAGACATGGCCTTAATTTACTGTCTCCTGGATTTCTTTTAGTTTGCTACGTTCGGCAGCTGGGCTTAATTGTTGAATAGCGGGTACGCGTACTGGTGCAATCTGCCCAATTAAGCGGATGCCTTGGTGACGCTTGATTGCAGACACCACAAACACGGCGCCAAAAATAGGCCACCAACGATTTCCCATATGCTCCAGAAAATCCATGCGATTCATAGTGGATGAGCCCTGGAGAGGCAATTTATAGCAACCAAAGTGACCGCGATCCAAGGAAAAGTTGAGTAATTGCAGCCAATCTTTTACGCGAATGAGACTAATAAATTGGCCATCCCGCGGAAGATAGGGGCTACCAATTAAGCGACTTAAATACTGTCTTGCACCCCAAAGACTCGCTGGATTAAATCCCGAAATAATCAGGCGACCCTCTGGTCGTAAGACGCGATCTACCTCACGCAAAATTTGATGAGGATCTGCAGCGAACTCCAGAACATGCGGTAGCACCACTAAATCTAAACTCTCATTCGCAAACGGCAATTCAGATGAACTTCCTTCAATTAAATGCCAATGATATTTGGCTGCGTAATCAAGGCTTTCATGAGAGTCAATCAAAAGCGCCTGCATTGGCATACGGTTCTCGCTAAGGGTATTTATTTGGGGTAGGCCAATTTGGACAGCATTAAAGCCAAATACATCCGCGACGATTTGGTCAAAACATTTTTGCTCCCAACCTAAAACATAGCGTCCTGGGGGCGATTGGAGCCATTTTTCCCATGAGCTCCATGGGGGTGCAGGCATCTGGGAGGGGATAGGTGGGGTTGGTATCATCGGTTTATGGATAAGAATACTTTATTGCAAGTTTGGCC
>Ga0007796_10000713_pt1 | contig 11450 bp, 8 predicted proteins | sample CryBogmetaGMA0M_FD_60373 | JGI IMG/M metagenome (GOLD analysis project Ga0007796, IMG submission 60373) | Freshwater microbial communities from Crystal Bog, Wisconsin, USA - MA0M | ecosystem: Environmental > Aquatic > Freshwater > Lake | place: Crystal Bog, Wisconsin, USA | collected 2009-07-06 | reverse complement strand
GCATACGCCGTCGCTGCGGGTCATCGCCGACCATATCCGTGCCTGCTCATTTCTCATCGTCGACGGCGTGATCCCGGGCAGCGAAGGCCGCGGCTATGTGCTGCGTCGCATTGCTCGCCGTGCCTTGCGTCATGGTCACAAACTGGGGCAGAGCCGGCCCTTCTTTCATCGGCTGGTGCCCGATCTGGTCAAGGCGATGGGCGATGCCTATCCCGAACTGCGCGAGGCCGAGCAGCAGGTGATCGATGTGCTGCGCCAGGAAGAGGAGCGCTTTGGCGAGACCCTCGAGCACGGCATGCAGATCCTCAATGCCGCGCTGTCGTCCGATCCCGGTGTACTCGATGGTGAGACCGCCTTCAAGCTCTACGACACCTTCGGGTTTCCGCTCGACCTGACCGCCGATGTCTGCCGCGAACGCGGTGTCTCGGTCGATGAGGCGGGCTTTGAGGCCGCCATGAACCGTCAGCGCGAAACCGCGCGTGCGGCCGGAAAATTCAAGACCGGCGGTTCGCTCGACTATTCGGGCGTGACAACGCAATTCCATGGCTACGATCAACTCGATATTGCTGGCGCACGAATCTCGGGCCTCTATGTCGACGGTGTCGCGGTGTCGCGAGTCGAGGCAGGCAGCAATGCGGTGGTGGTGCTCGATCGCACGCCGTTCTACGCCGAGTCGGGCGGTCAGGTGGGTGACCAGGGCGTCATCGCCACCGGTGCGGCGCGCTTTGCCGTGGCCGACACGATCAAGATCCAGGCCGACGTGTTTGGCCATCATGGGCGGCTCGAGTCGGGTCATCTTGCGATCGGCGATGAGGTCAGCGCGATGGTCGACGTGCGTCGACGCGCGCAGACGCAGCGCAATCACTCGGCGACCCATCTGATGCACAAGGCGCTGCGTCAGGTGCTTGGCGGCCATGTTCAGCAAAAGGGATCGCTGGTCGATGCTGACAAGACCCGTTTCGACTTCTCGCATCATTCGCCGATGACGGCTGCGCAGATCCGTGAGGTCGAGTCGCTGGTCAACGATGAAGTGCTGGCCAATGCCGCGACCCGATCGCAGTTGCTGTCCTTCGACGAGGCAGTCGCCGGCGGTGCGACCGCGCTTTTCGGCGAAAAGTACGGCGATACCGTCCGGGTGCTCGACATCGGCTCGAGTCGTGAATTGTGCGGCGGCACGCATGTGTCTCGTACCGGTGATATCGGCCTGTTCAAGATCGTCTCGGAAGGTGGCGTCGCAGCCGGCATCCGGCGCGTCGAAGCCGTCACCGGCGCGGGCGCGCTCGGCTGGGCGCAAGGCGTCGAATCGGCGCTTTCTGAGGCGGCCGCCGCCTTCAAGGCACCGGTGTCCGAGTTGCGCGGCAAGATCGAACAGCTGCTCGAATCGTCGCGTGTGGCCGACCGCGAGCTTGCTCGTCTGAAGTCGAAGCTTGCTGCCAGTCAGGGCGACGATCTGCTGGCGAACGCGGTCGACATCAAGGGGCTGCGGGTGCTGGCCGCCCAGCTCGATGGCGCCGACGCCCGTGCGCTTCGCGAGACCATGGACAAGCTCAAGGACAAGCTGCGCCCGGCGGTCATCGTGCTGGCGGCGGTGGTCGACGGCAAGGTCCAGATCGCCGCCGGCGTCACGCCCGATGCCATCGACAAGGTGAAGGCCGGCGAACTCGTCAATTTCGTCGCGCAGCAGGTCGGCGGCAAGGGCGGTGGCAAGGCCGATATGGCCATGGCGGGTGGCATCGATGCTGCGGCCCTGCCGGCGGCGCTTGCCTCGGTATCGGGCTGGGTGGCCGCACGCGCGTGAGCCAACCGGCGGCAGACCCCGACGCTTTCATTCCCTCGGGTCCCCCTGCGCAAGCAGGGATACGTTCGCTGGTTGGTCTGGCCATCTTCAACCATGTCGCGTTTTCCGGCGCGCGGGTCTGCCTCACGATCACCGCGCTGCACCTGAACGCCTCGACCTTCCAGGTGGGGCTGTTGCTGTCGCTGCTCGCGATGCCGCCGATGCTGATCGCGATTCCGCTGGGGCGGCTGATCGACAGGACCGGGTCGCGTTGGCCGATGCGACTGGGCACGCTGGTGCTGGCAATCGGGATATTGCTGCCTGGGCTGTCGTTGTCGATGCCGGCGCTGATCGCGTCGGCGTTGCTGGTGGGAATGGGCTTCATGCCCTTTCATCTCGGCATCCAGAAGCTGATCAGTCAATTGGGCAGCATCGATGAACGCCGGCACAACCTGAGCGTCATGACGATCGGCTTTTCGGTCTCGGCATTCATCGGGCCGACCAGCGCCGGTTTCCTGATCGACGGGCCCGGCAATCGGCTGGCCTTTTGTTTCTTTGCCGTGCTGCCGATGATTGCCTTTGTGTGGCAGCGCCTGATCAGCGCCCGCCTCATCGAGCAGCATGCTGAACCGCCCGCCGCCGATTCGCCTCAGCGACTGCGGGATCTGCTGGTGAGCGCCGATATGCGTCGGCTCTACATCGTGGTCGTCCTGATCTCCTCCGCCTGGGAGGTCAATCAGTTCGTCGTGCCGCTCTATTGCACGAAGATCGGTATCTCGGCGTCCGGTATCGGGCTGATCCTCGGGGCCTTCGCGGTGGCCACGCTGGTGGTGCGGATGGTGGTCCCGCTCTTTCTGATGAATGTGTCGGAGTGGCAGGTGGTGCTGGCGGCCATGGTGGTCGCGGCGCTCGTGTATGCCTGCTATCCGCTGTTTTCGACGCTTGAATCCCTGATCGCGTTGTCGTTCCTGCTTGGTCTGGGGCTGGGCGTGTCTCAGCCGATGACACTGTCGATCATGGCCCGATCGGTGCCCGAGGGGCGTCTTGGTGAGGCAACCGGTCTGCGTCTGGCCCTGGTCATGGGCATGCAGACCGCGCTGCCGACAGCGTTCGGTGCGCTGGGCGCGGTGTTTGGTGTTGGCGTGCTGTTCTGGGGCATGGCCGCCATGCTCGGAACCGGGATCGTCGGTGTCGGGCGATCGGTGCTGCGCGACTGAGGGTCACGTGCTGCCGCTACACTTCGTCTGTCATGAATCCGCGACCGCGCCATGCTCCCTGAATCCCATTCGTTTGACGTCGAGGTCGATGCCAGCGGGCTGAATTGTCCGTTGCCGATCCTCAAGGCCAAGAAGGCCCTGTCGGGCCTTGCCAGTGGCCAGGTGCTCAAGGTGATCTCGACCGACCCTGGCGCAAAACGCGATTTCGAGGCCTTTGCTCGCCAGACCGGCAACGAACTGCTTGCGCAGTCGCAGGCGGGAGACGCCCTGAGTTTTTATCTCAGGCGACGCTAGCCTCGGGCGGGCGATGCTCGTCGTGCCTCCTTTCCAATTGACCTGCTGCTTTCGACCCATTGCAGACCTTCAGGTTTCTCCAAAGCAGCCCGTCGCTCGGACCGACGTCTTTCCGGTTCTACATCTCTGAAGCAGCCGTTGGTGGCCGCCAGGTCTCGGCCAGGAGCGGAAGCTCATCAAGTGCCGCTTTGGGGTCGCGCGCGAGGCCTAACTTGAAGTTCAGCCGGCGGCTTACGCAGGCAGCACTTGCCCAGTCGTAGCCTGTGAGCTACAGTCGCGTCATGCGGGTTGAGAAGACAGACGACTACCGAGAGTGGCTCGACGGCATCAAGGACTTGACTGGCCGTGCTCGGATTCTGGTGCGGGTCGATCGCCTCATTCATGGCAACCCAGGCGACCATAGGATCCTTACGAACGGGGTCTCGGAACTTCGAGTCGACGTAGGTCCCGGTTACCGGGTGTACTACGCCAAGCGAGGTAGCCGCCTGTTACTGCTGCTGATAGGCGGTGACAAGTCAACCCAGGACAAGGACATCGCCAAGGCAAAGCGCCTGGCGGCGCAACACCAGGAGTGAGGAAATGACCACAGTAGCCAAAAAGAGGACGCTGAAGCCGAAGACATCGGCCTATGACGTCGCGGAGCACCTCAGGACGCCGGAAGAGATGGCTGCCTATCTCGACGCCTGGCTCGAAGAAGCACCAGACGATGTGTCCGGTATCGCGCGGGCACTCGGGGACATTGCTCGCGCGAAGGGCATGTCGCAAGTTGCCAAGGACGCTGGGCTTAGCCGCGAGAGTCTCTATCGCGCCCTTAGCCAAGACGGCAATCCAAGCTTTGCGACCATCCTTAAGGTTGCACGGGCACTTGGCGTCAAGTTCCACGCACAGGCAGCATAGTCCGCAGGTGAAGCCGAACCCATCGCTTAAGCGGAGCGCCAGCGGCTCGCCACCAGGCCTGGCCTGGTGGTGCGCCATCCATTTTCGCCAGCCCGGGCCCGGCGTCCTGCCGTCCTCGCCCGCTTAGCTCGAACGTTAGGCTTCATGCCGATGACCTTCCCCACGCTCGACACTCAGCGCTTGGTCCTCCGGGAGTTGACCGTGGCAGACGCTGAACATGTATTCGGGTTTTTCTCCGATCCAGAGGTGATGCAGTTCTACGACTGCGAGGCGTTCAAGACGGTCGAGGAAGCGAAGGCGCTCATCCGGCGCTTCTGCCAGTGGTTCGTCAATCAAAATGGTTTCCGATGGGGAATCGCACTCAAGTCTGAACCGCAGGTAATCATCGGCACTTGCGGCTTGTTCGGGTGGAACCAGCATGCTCGACAAGCGACGCTGGGTTATGAGCTTGCGCGGCGGCACTGGAGACGCGGCCTGATGACGGAGGCTGTGCGCGCCTTAATGGACCACGCTTTTCGTGAACTCGATATGCACAGAATTCGCGCGACTGTCGTAACGGCCAATGTAGCGTCGGCGCGATTGCTGGAGGGGCTGTCGTTTCAGAAAGAGGGTCTGCTTCGGGACGCCCAATTTGTGAACGGAAAGTTCGATAACCTCTTCTCATACGCACTTCTGCGAAGCGAATGGTTAGCATGATGCCCAACCCGATGCTCCTGTGGACCGCCGGTCAGCGCGGTGTCGGTGCGACCGTGAGCTCGGCTTGCCGCGGCGCAGTTTGTTGAGCGGCGGTTTTCGGGCAGTTCATTCGCCTGGGCCGACTTCCGCTTCGGGTCGGGTTGCGACGGCCGACCCTCGGGATTCATCGCCAGCAAGCCGTCATTGAAAGTTCGATGCCCCAACTGGCCGTTGGGTGAACTCGCAGTTGTTCGGGACGGACTAATGACGCCCACGTTGCCGCCAATGCCGGATCCGCCTGCGGCGGACCATCTGGAGTCAACAGCCCCGACTCCGGCGCTGGTGTTCGGTACACTTGGCAGACCGTCGCCCTGCAAGGCAACACACTTATTGAGTCGCTCATGATGACAGCCCATTGCAAAACAACTAAGAACCTACTCCTGTCACTCATGACCGTGATGCTGACCTCGTCTGCCCTAGCGCAGAGCCCCGCAATCAGCTATCTGGATCAGGCTTGGTCGGCACAAGACAGGGCGGACTATTACTGGACATCTCAAGGGTCGGCGCTCGTCTCGTATGACATCTATCTTGCACTCGAGGCAGAGGGCACCACAGACTTGTTTAGCTCGCCGGCGCACAGCGACCGCATGGGACTACTCACCGAGCGGATGGATTTAGCGAGAAATCCGGACAACTTGCCTGTTGGCGTTGCAAAGGCCTCGATCACCGCCGGTCAGTACAAGGGTACCTATGCAGGTCTGACCTGTGCCGCTTGCCATACTGGACAAATTCAGTATCAAGGCAAGCAAATACGTATTGAGGGTGGCGCATCTAATCGCATTGCATTGTGGGATTGGCTTCGCTCACTTTCCGCCTCGCTTGATCGCGTCTCAGCCGATCCTGAAAAATTCAAAGCGCTCGCTGCACGTATTCGTGCCAAAGGCCCGGTTGACGAAGCGGATCTGCGCAAACGTTTAATGGCAGACACTGCGCTGCTCAGAGCACGCGTCGACACGATCTTGTTGGTGCCCTTTAATCCGGGCCCGGGGAGAATGGATGCACTTGGTACGATTCACAATTCCTTCGCAGGTGGGGCCACGGGCACGCTTGAAAACTTGCGTTTAGCGGCTGCTCCAGTCAAGCCCCCGTTTCTTTGGAATGCGCCGCAATCCGCCTGGATTCAATGGAGCGGAGTCAGTGAAAATCCTTTAACCCGAAATTTTGCTGAAACCCTCGGTGTATTTGCGCGCTACGATCTGAAGTCTGCAAACCCTGAGTCAGGCCTCTTTGAATCCACAACAGACATTAGGGGCTTGGTCAAGATTGAAAACTTGCTCAGGCGTCTCGCACCACCAAAATGGCCTGAAGACTTGCTTGGAAAATTGGATCAGGGTCGCGTCACAGATGGTGAAAGACTCTTTGCAAAGCACTGTGTCGAGTGCCACACCACCTACCCCTACCGCTGGAGTGAAGCACGCAAGGGAGGGATGCGCAGCATTGAAAACGCCTTGGTGCCACAGCGCGTTGTCGGCACAGATGCTACACAGCTCGCCGGGGTAACGTTTGACCCCACCCCTTTGATCGCGACGAAAAATCTTGCCGTCTATTTCGACGGAAAAACTGCGGTTTCTCAAGGTGAATTCAACGGCAAGATGGCGAAGCAAATGCTCGACCGGGCACTCAAGCAAAGCGGTCCGTTTACCCCGAGTGAAATGGACGATATGACGAGTTACGCGCCCGCTGCCACACGTGAGCCTGTGCAAAGCTACAAGGCGGCCCCGCGTGATGGCGTCTGGGCGACGGGGCCCTTCTTGCACAATGGCTCAGTGCCCAATATCTATGAACTCTTATCGCCCGCGGCTGAACGATCAAAGACCTTCTATGTGACACGCGACTTTGACCCTATCAAGCTTGGGCTTGATACCGCTGGCAAAAAAGATGGATATTTCTTCGACACAACGCGCCTGGGCAATTCAAATGCCGGTCACTCGTTTGAAGACACCAAAGGCCCGGGAGTGATTGGCCCAGCCCTCAATCAAAGCGAACGTTTCGCTTTGATTGAATATCTGAAGTCGATCCCTAATCAGGCCGCTCGTGTCACACCCTATGGCACTCCAAAGGATCCGCTGATCGCGAACGAAGACCCAACTTGGTTTAACAAAAAGCATCCGTATTCCTCGCCAACCGCTAGCCCTGCGAGCGCTAAATAATGTCGGATCATATTGACGGTCCGCGCCAGACTGCCGACCCCGTCAGTGACCTGACCGATCTGTTTGCCTTTACCAGCCCTGCCGATCCAAAGCGCACGGTGCTCATCGCTTGCGTATTGCCTTTTGCAGGCGAGTCGGCACTGTTTTCAAACACGATCAACTACGCCCTTGTGGTGCGCCGCATTCGTCAAACTGGCTTGGGCCGTCAAGCAGGTTTTGAACCTCAGGCGGACGAATGGCGTTTCACCTTTCAGTTCGAGGTGCTCGGCCCCGAAACGCAAACCGGCCGAGCCAAGCAGACCGGTCACTGCGTTCTGCCTGGCGGTGCGACGCTCGCTCTGACTGTCGGTGAAGAGCAAGGCTTCGCCACCAAAGACGGACGCACACGCGTGTTCGCAGGCCTGCGCTCAGATCCGTTTTTTCCGGGTTGGTTGCCTGGGCAAATGAAATCCGTACCCAATTACCTTGAAAATGACAACGTCCTAAGCGTCGTCATTGAGTTTGATACGGTCTCAACTCTCGCGCCCGAGCAGGGCAGCCTCTACGGTGTTATCGCCGAAACCACGCCGCGCCACCCCAATCCAAACAGTACGGTCATCCCTCGCTTTGACTGGGTCGGTCGACCAGAGCAAACAAACTTCATCATGAATCAGGTGCCTGGAGCCCTGGATATTCGCGATCTCTGGAACCAGGAAACACCCTTCGCACTCAATGCAGAGCGTATGCCGCTTTATCGCCAAAGGCTGACCGAAAGCTTTCAGCTGTGGGATAAGAGAGATCAGAACATTGAATGGGATGCCGCCTCTCTTGAGGCGCATGTACGCGTTCGACTGAATGATTTTCTGATCATTGACGTGGCCAAGCGGGTGACCGACAAAAGTCATCTGGAAATTGAAAAAAGTACGCTTGAAGGGCGCCCTTACACGACAGGCGGCGGGCGTACGGTCAATGCCAACGTGATCGACATTTTAGTGACGTGGCTCATCAACCGAGACCGGGGCCAGTTTTTTCAAGGCGGTGCGCTGCAAGCCACTCAACCTGGCAGCACCACGTTTCCCTATGTGCGGCCCGCCAACAAGAACATGTTGAGCGTGACGCGCAGCGTTGAGCTCAGAGCCTCGGCTCAAGAGGTCTGGCAGGCGATTGGCGGCTTCGGTAGCCTGTGGCATCCGCTTGTCGCTCAACTCACACTCACCGGCGAGGGGCCGGGTCAATTGCGCCGAATTGAGACGCTTGACGGCAAAATCATGATTGAGCGCCTGAGCGAACGCGATGAGGCTCAAAAAACCTACCGCTATGCGCTTGTCAGTGGCATCCCTGCGAACCCGTACAACGGCGCGCTTTCAGTGAAACCCAGCGCGACGGGCTCGAGTGTGACCTGGTCGGTCTCATACCGACCCGACGGCCAGGGTGATCTGATCGTGCGTTTGATTATCTCGAGCCTTTTGAACGCGGGAATGGCCGCGCTCAAGAAGCGTTTTGGCGAGGTAGCTTGAGCGCTGCACCGACCTTGATCGACCTGCCCGCGGCGACGGATGGCGTACTGGCGGTGATAAATCACGAAAGTATCTTAAGTCGCTGCTGGCAAACGATCGACCGCAACCCCGAGCGCTTGGGGATCGCTGCGCAACTGATTGACGAAGAATATCGGCGTTCGCATTTCTTGGGCGACACCGGCGCACTTGATCGTTTACTTGCTCTGTCTGAAACCATGCGCCGGCAGTGCGCGGCGTCTGGAGAGGCTTTTTTGCTGGCAGCGCAAATTGCGTCGCTGGTTCACCAGTTTGAGCAAGCAAAGCTTTACTTGGTACAAGCAAAAAATCTTGGTGCTGATGCTCAGAGCCTCTTGCGTCAACAACTGTCACTCGATCATGCCACCGGTCATCACTGGCCGAGCGTGCTCGAGACCAGACTGAGCTTAAGTGAGCAAACCCCGAGTCTTCAAAACCGGGTCGCGCTTGGGGCCCTTTACGCTGAAATAGGCCTGTACCAAGAGGCTGAGAATGCATATCTCAGCGCGATTACGCAAGACCGCGAACATTCGCCGTTTAGTCTGGCGTGGGTGTGTTTTCAGCTCGGCGTGTTATTTGGCGAAACGATGCCTCAAGCTGACCCGATAGCGGCGCAGTATTGGTACGCGCAGGCATTGGCTTATCTGCCCGCCTACACGCACGCGCGCGTGCACCTGGCCGAGTTGCATCTTGACCTGCGGCAATTTGACGCTGCACTCACGCTATTGCAGCCGATAAAAGACAGCTCAGATCCCGAAGTATCTTGGCGGCTGGCACAGCTTTACGTCCAAACAGAACGGGTGAACGAGGCGCGTTACCACCTTGCGCGTACGCAGCACATTTTTGAACACTTATTGGCAACCCACGCGCTCGCCTTTGCCGATCACGCTGTCGATTTTTATCTTGAAGAGGGTAATGATCCAGGTAAAGCGCTACAACTCGCCCTTCTGAATCTGGATAACCGTGCCACGCTTAAGGCCTTCCTGCTCAGTTATGAGGCCGCAAAGGCCAACGCACAACATCTGATGGCGCAAACACTGGCAGACCGTGCCGCAGCGCAGTGGGGGCATCTGCCAGCCTTCAAGCACTCGGCAGTGAACGCGTCTCTGAGAGCGGAGCTGAATTCTGCGCCGAACGCAAACCTTCAGCCTGAACCCTAAGTTTCTGTCGTTTGCTTTTTAAGCATTAACCGAGATCTGGCGATGAACCGACGAGATTTTTTAGTGTGCAGTACTGTCAGTACGGTCGCATACGCACTGCCGGTTGGATTGAGCTTGGTAACAGGGCAGGCGTTTAGTGCCACGGTCGCGCAAGGCGTTGGCGAACCCTTGCCAGCTTTGTCTTCTGCAAATGATGCGCCATTCAGATTGCACAACTGGGAGACCGAGCCCGCTCACCTGATGACAGGCGAAGCTGCGTCGACATTTATCTGCCTGTCGGCGAACTGGAAAGCCACCTGGCTATGACACGCCTTGCCACGACAGTTCTGAATCGCCCCGGGTATCGAGGTGGCTGGTTGGCCTGAATGCGCATGTGCGCGACTCGGTCTGCGCAATCGATCCGAGACAGTCGCCCTCAGCCGAGCTTGCCGCGCTGCTCCATCAGACGCGCCAGCGTGGTCTCGAAGCCGGAAAGGCGCTCGCGCTCCTGGGCGACCACCGCCGGGGGAGCGCGATCGACGAAACCGGCGTTGCCGAGTTTGGTCTGGGCGCGAGTGACCTCGATCCGCACGCGCTCGATTTCGCGCTCCAGCCGATCGCGCTCGGCGCCGACATCGATCTCGACCTGCAGCATCAGCCTGAAGTCACCGACGATCTGGACCGGCGCGATCGAGTCCTGCGGCAGGGCCGAGACGGCCACGACGCCCGACAGTTTGGCCAGCGCCTGCAGGTAGGGTGCATGCAGCGCGATTCGGTTCGCGTCGCCGGCGATCACCAGCGGCAGCTTCACCGCGGGCGAGATGGTCATCTCACCGCGCAGCGCGCGGCAGGCATCGATCATCTGGCGAAGCTCGGCCACGATGGCTTCGCTCACGGTATCGATCTTGCCCGGTTGGCTCACCGGATAGCGCTGCGACATGATCGAGAAACGGCTTTGCACGATCGCCTCATCGAGTGCTGCACCGGTGAGCGGTGCCTGGCCGGGTTCGCCATAGCGATTTGCGAGCGGGGCGACCTTCTGCCACAGCTCTTCAGTGATAAAGGGAATGATCGGATGGGCCAGCCTCAGGATGGTCTCGAGCACGCTCAGCAGGGTGCGCCGCGTGGCTCGCTGCACCGCTTCATCCGGCGATGCCAGGTTGACCTTGGCGAGTTCGAGATACCAGTCGCAGTAGTTGTTCCAGACGAACTCGTAGATCTCGCGTGCGGCATTGTCGAAGCGGTATTCGCTGAGCGCGGCCTCAACCGAGGCCTCGACCCGCTGCAGTTGCGAGCTGATCCAGCGGTCGACCGGTGTGAAATAAAGATAGCCGCCGGGCACGCACTGATCGGCCGTATGGGGTGCATAACCGCAGTCGCGCCCTTCGGTCTGCATCAGCACGAATCGCGTGGCATTCCAGAGCTTGTTGCAGAAATTGCGGTAGCCCTCGCAGCGATTGAGATCGAAGTTGAGCGTGCGCGCGAAGGTTGCCAGCGAGGCGAAGGTGAAGCGCACCGCATCAGCGCCATAGGCCGGTATCCCGGCCGGATAGCTCTTGCGGATTGATTTGGCGATGCGGGCCTTGTGATCGTCGCGCAGCAGGCCGACAGTTGATTTTTCGAGCAGCCGATCGAGTGTGATGCCATCGATGAGGTCGAGCGGATCGATGGTATTGCCCTTGGATTTCGACATCTTCTGGCCTTCGGCGTCGCGCACGATGGCATTGATG
>Ga0007796_10000711_pt1 | contig 11454 bp, 11 predicted proteins | sample CryBogmetaGMA0M_FD_60373 | JGI IMG/M metagenome (GOLD analysis project Ga0007796, IMG submission 60373) | Freshwater microbial communities from Crystal Bog, Wisconsin, USA - MA0M | ecosystem: Environmental > Aquatic > Freshwater > Lake | place: Crystal Bog, Wisconsin, USA | collected 2009-07-06 | reverse complement strand
TTTTAGATTATTTAATAGACCGTAGAAATACAAAAAATATTCCGAATCATCTTACGATTGATATAATTAAAAATATTAAAAGAAATTTAACAAATGGTCAAAAAGTTATTTATGAAACAGAATTATCAAAAGAGAAATATGAATATTATACAAAAATTATAAATGATTTTGCTAAAAAATCTGTTTAAAAATATATTTGTTATGTATAAAATGAATAACAAATATAAAGAAAAATTTATACAAATGAAAACAGAACGAAGGGAAAAAAAACGAACGAATAAGCGGTCTATTACCGGAGAAGAAGTTATTTTTATTTTTGAAAAGGTATTGGAAGGCTGGAAAACTATTAGAATTTATAACACTATTATTCAATCTAACCCTACATCGGGGTTAAATAAAAAAAAAACGGAAACAATTGCTACTGGGAATTGTAAAGTATACCCATCTGAATTACCCCGTGAAAGATATGACTATTATACCGATTTACGCGCTAAAGTTTATAACTATTATAATACTTTCTTGACCCCCTTACCGTCATAAATCCAAATCTCGCATAAATATATACAACCTTTTTCTTGGCTGCATATGAAGACAAATAATTGTCGTTTATTTTGTGGTTTTCCGAAACAGTAATGCTAACTCCGAGAAAAAATAATATAAACCATAATAACACAATTCAAGTTTGCTTGATGTCATTCTTATCTAATATATAGATAAGAATATTTTATATCTGTTTATAACCATGTTAATCTTCATCTTCATCCGAAACATCCATTTTACATTTTTCGCATTTGGAAAAATGTTTACACGATTGACAATACCATTTTTCGCACTTATAACACGGCCATCCATCGGAGCCTCGGTTCACATCGGTCCCGCATGAGCAACATGTACCATAACATCCGCAATTTGGTTCACCGCTTCCACTACAGTTTCTACACATTCTCTCGCTACAGTCGCAACACGCGGTCTTTATACATTCACTACAACCAGAAACACCGCAATTATAACATCTATATATGCTCTTTTCTGTTTTGACTGCTTGGCAGTTGCCGCACTTGGGTTGACGTGGCATTAATCTATTAAATATAGCGGCAACTCTTTAATATATTTTATGCGATATAACATAAAATTGAAAATTTTTTATTTTTTATTTTGTAAAGTATAATATAAACATAGCGAAAATGTGGTGTTTAACTCTAGTTAAACCAAAGCCCAGCGCTGCGTCTGATTCAACGCCCCAATTGGCCAACGACTTTGAAGTGTATAGATATTACGATTTAAAAACGCATCTAAAAGGCGGCCAATATGTAACACAGCTTCCTACTATGTACTACAATGGCTCGCAAAAAAATGAATTCCAAATTAAAACGGAGCAGTATTTATTTTTAGATGAAGACTCAAAAAACAAGATTAGAATAAAGGTAAAACAACAGCTTCCCAAATTAGAGAAAAAATATAAAGAAATCAGAATGAATCAATAATGGAAATTATCTAAAAACAATCCAAATGCGATAAAAACAGAAAGGAGGGAAGCTATCAAGAAATTCTACGACGATTTGTTACACAAGTGACAAACAAGCGGTTTTAATTTATTTTGCTGTATCAACTGTCACCATAGTTATCATATGTTTTTTTTCTTGTATGTCTTTTTGAAATTGTTTGTTATCAAAAGGCGACGCGTCAAATCCCGATGTTTTCAATGCCTCAAATATTTTATCATATATTAAATTGTTAGTTAAATATGTCTTGCTGGGGTCTATTTCGTCGCCCTTATAGATTTCCAAAATAATAGTATTGTTATAAAGATTATAATAAAGCGTCACGATGCCGGAGCAATAAGGCGGTGTTGAATCTTCGCCGCCGTGTCTGTCAACAACAAATCTGTATTGGTCGCGCCTATCAATATCTTCCTCGTCAAAATTTTGTGGAAATTTTTCAAACGCCTCCAACGCAGCATAAAATAGAGTTGCTTGACGAAATTCCATTTGTCTTCTGCTAGGTAATATGCTATAACTGAATTTTGGTTTAGTGCCATATCTAAATTCCCATCTATTGTGTTGCTCAGTATAATCGTATTTTAGATGTTTTATATTGATTAAACACGCGGTAATTGTAGCGGATAGTAAAGGTATGTCACAAAACGCAATCGTAATGGCATAATAGGGATTCCGCACATGATGAAGGCATGATAGCAGACTAGTATCATTTGTTAGTTTAGGAATAAATAATATAGGGCGCGGTGGTGGTGGAAATACGATGCGACGTTCATTAGGGCTATTAGGTTCAGCGCCATCAGCGAGGCAATTAAATTTATTAAGGGAGGATAAGTAGCTCATTGTTGATTGTTTGATATATTAATAACTAATATTTTTAGATTATATAAAATATTATTCAATTTTTTATTTTTACAATTAATGAATAATAAATATAAAGAATTATTACAAATAAGTATATGGGAAATAATTTTAGTAGTGTAGATCGGAAACACAAGTTTTTACTGTTTGGAGCCAATGGATGGATTGGCGGCAAAGCATACGACCTTTTGGTCGCGCGCGGCTTTACAGTTGTAAAGGCTGATAGTAGAGCGGATGATTATGTGGCAGTTAAACATGAAATTATTGCTGTAAAACCAACGCATGTTATGAGTTTCATAGGTCGCACACATGGCGTCTATGATGGCCAAGATATATCAACTATTGATTATTTAGAGAAGCCCGGTATGTTAGTTGAAAACATAAAGGATAACCTATACGCGCCCATTATTTTGGCAAGTGTATGTAAAAAACTCAAGTGTCATTTCACATATTTAGGCACGGGTTGTATATTTAATTATGATGACAAGCACCCAAATAATGGCGGCGCAAATGGTTTTAAAGAAAATGATGAGCCGAACTTTTTTGGTTCGTCGTATTCCATAGTCAAAGGCTATACAGACAAGTTAATGCACGACATATATGACAAACATGCGCTAAACATTCGTATCCGCATGCCAATCACTAGTGAAGTCAATCCGCGGAATTTTATTACAAAAATAACAAAATATAATAAAATCTGTTCAATTGCCAATTCAATGACAGTATTGGATGATTTGTTGCCAATTATGATTCAATATGCGGTTGAATATAAGACGGGAACGTATAATTTTACAAATCCCGGAGTGATCAGCCATGATGATATACTAACAATGTACAAAGAAATAGTAGATCCCAATTTTAAATGGAATAATTTCTCTATTGAAGAACAAGATACGATTTTAGCATCTAAACGATCAAATAATGCTTTAGACACTAGTAAATTAGAACAAACTACGCCAACAGTACTGCCAATTAAGCTGGCAATTAGCGACGCATTACAAAACATGAAGCGCTCATTTTTTTTCACTGACCCAATAGACACTGCTACAATTGATGAACCTAAAAATCCCAATGAACCAGTATCTACAGTAGAAGAAGAAAAAGCAGAAGAACATCCTACTGATAATTTACCCGTTATTAACGGAGGTCCAATTGATTCACTATAATTTCGTTAAATAATAATAAATAATATAGATTTTATATGTATGAACTTGTTAGTAACTGGTTGCTGTGGATTTATAGGTTCAAATTTCGTGAATCATTATTTTAAGGAAAATGACTCGGCCACAATAGTAAATCTGGATGCGATGTATTACTGTTCGGCCGAGAATAATATTGAGGAAAATATTAGAAATTCAGAACGGTATCATTTAATAAAAGGCAATATATCGTCATATGATTTAGTAATAAACATATTAAAAATATACAAAATAGATACAGTTATTCATTTTGCCGCGCAATCTCACGTTCAAAATTCATTCAACGATTCAATACAATACACGTTGGATAATGTGGTAGGTACCCATACATTATTAGAGGCTTGTAGAATATATGGTAAAATAGTTCGTTTTATTCATATATCAACCGATGAGGTATATGGTGAATCAATGCTTACAGAAACCGAAGAGAAAAAGCATGAGGGGTCTATTTTGTGTCCGACGAATCCATATGCGGCAACCAAAGCAGCAGCTGAATTAATAGCACAATCGTATTATCATTCGTTTAATGTACCAATAATTATAACGCGTGGAAATAATGTTTATGGGCCAAACCAATACCCGGAAAAATTAGTGCCACGTTTTATTACACAATTATTGGATGACCAAACCGTGACTATACAAGGTGATGGTTCAAACGTTAGAGCACTTCTACATGTTAGTGATGTATGTAGCGCATTATCGCTAATATTAGAAAAAGGTAGTATTGGTGAAATATACAATATTGGCAGCGACGACAATCATGAATTTACTGTTTTACAAGTGGCGCAAATCCTAATTAACAAAATAATAGGTACAACAAATTACGACGAATGGATTACCTATATTGAAGACAGACCATTTAATGACAAAAGGTATTATATAAGTAATCAAAAAGTAAAAGATTTGGGTTGGGAAATTAAAACAGATTTTGATATTGGAATAAATAATTTAATTGAACATATGAAAAAAACAAATTAATCAAGTTGAGCAATAATATCCTCTAGAGTTGGTTCATCCATTGGCGTATAAATCGGCATAATGTCTAGAGCACTTGATAGGTTTTCAATGCGTTCAATTTCTTCTAAAGAATTAATATCATAAACAATATATGGGGCATTTGCGCTCACATATCGTTCAATACCGTTCAAATTCAAACGACGAACACACTCGGAAGTGCCATTCAAGGTTACAATTGTTTCTATTGAGTGATAAAACTCGTTGGTAAATACATTATAAAACCCGATTTCAATATGGGTATCTAATGTGTACACGTTACCGCCAAGCGGTCCTATCCTTAATAATCGCGACAATCCGTTAATCATTTGCTCTCGCACCTCAAACGTTTGGTCACCTACTATTATGGTTTGTGTATTAGTTCCTATATCTTGTGGTAACTGTAGAGGATTAGGCTTCCGCCTTCGTTTTGGCAATTTTTCTCGGCAAATTGGACATCCCGTTTTAGAATTTATTGCGTGTTCTATCAAACAATTACAGTGAAATTTGTGACCGCACATTGTTGTAACAGTATTGATGTCTGTAATATCGTCAAAACAAATAGGACAATTTGGTAGTTCTTCTAATATGGCAGCCATTTTATGTTATTTTTGTCTTTAAGTTGTTTTAGAATAATATATTTATCGCCATCACATCGCATAAAAATGATTCAATTTTTTGTTCTGCGATAGCGGTGTTTTTTGGTATATTTTTTATATCTTTTGCGTTTTAATGTTTTTCCGCCTAATAGTCCCAAAGATGCCACTTTTCCTATTGCGAAGGCAGCCATCAATACGGTAGATAAGCCAACATAAATAGCAGTAGATGACCAATTACTTGGCGGTACAATTTGTTGTAATTGTTTTTGTGTATTAATATCTTGAATATTTTGTTGCGACATATCTGCCTCCTTTGTTTCCTCTTCTTCTAACTCTACTTCATTCGGTAATGGTTGTTTAGCTGGCAATCGTTGAGTAGGTACAGTTCTTCTACTAGGCAAAGATTTTATAGCAGTTACTCCACTAGGCGCATCAATGCCACGTATACATGTTAATATTGGATAATCGTCCAATAGTTTGTTATTGTTATGAATAATAGTTAAACTAGCTTTATCTACAACCCAATGATATGTGATATCTGAATCAAATTTGTTACTGTCAAAATTATATGTCTCTTTCATTTTTAAAATACCTAATAACACAACCTCATTCTCATCTTTCATCGTAATAAAAAAATATGCTGTTTTTACACATTTAAATATCATAGCAGTTCTTAACATACTTTTTTTTTTAATTGAGATGAAATTAATATTATAATTAAATAAATTTCGTACATCAGATTCATTAAATAAACTTTTAATAATATTTCCATTTTCTATTACATAATCGTACAATAACTTTTTTTCGGGGTCAGTATTATTTATAAACGATGCTGATTGGGCGAACCCCCATAAAAACGAAGAAGCAAAACTAGAATTAGTGTTCAACGTTGACGAAAAATAGTATTGATAAAGAGTTTCTATACCACTTGACGATAACATTAACAATATAGGTATATTATGAATTATATAATAAAAGTCTTTTAATAATTTATGATTGTTTATAAAATTATCCAATAAACCATTATTGCCCTTATTCGTCGCGTATAATTGCAAATATTGTGAGTGTACCGTCTTAAAGTCCTTAAAATCATTGGAAAATTTAGCGTCAATATCATTCAATAAATTTGGCAATAACTCATTTAACGCGCATTCTACTCTATTATCTATACTCATTGCGACATCAGCTGATGTTTTACAATATGTATTTATGTTCGCAGCAGAAAAAAACTCAATTCCGTTTATAAATATATTCGGAACATTCATCTCTCTTCCAACAAGATAAAACAATCTTTCATATCCGTTTGCATAATTATCGGTATTAGACTCAATTAAATTACTACTATATGCGTTTATTACATTCATTAGCGGTTCGTACTCATATATTGAACTTTTATTAGGATCTCTAAAAACAACCCCCGCCAACGAAGCACTATATTCATCTTTTAGTTTTTGCTTCAAATTATAGTAAATAACAGTAGTAAATGACAAATTAACAGCATTTTTTTTTGTAATTGGACTACCTATAAATCCATTTGTAGGCATCATTCTTTTTAATTCGGGATTTGTTAGGCTGATATAGCTCCAATACTCATCTAATGCGTTTTGATTACATTTATTTTGGGTTGTCATTTATATACCTAAATATTATTTATTTATATACTTGCCTCGGCTTCTGCTACCGATAATTGCTCTAAATATTCTCTGCCGTTCCATTTGACATTACGACAGTTAAATAGCTGGTTCATATTAATGACTTCCGGTTTGTCCTCTGACGCAAAGGATGTAAATAGTGTAGTTATTTGGCTATCATCTCGGAAACGAGCGCTATAATGTTGCTGAATGTTATTGCGTCCAACACGACCAAGGGCTTGAATAATTTTTTCTTGCGTTAGCGTCATGTCTTTGCTTAAATAGCCATGGCAAAACTGGTAATTGGTGCCATAAATGTAGTCGCTATCAGCAATAATTAAGTACAACTTTTGACTATCGGCTAATTTCTTCATAATTTCTGAATAGGTACTACTTTTATGTTTTGTAAATACACCGATGCCTAGCAGCAATAATATTTTCCAAATGTCGTCTACATCTTTTAAGAGCATGATGTCAGTGATATAGTCTTCATCTACTGAGCTTGTAAAAGGCTTGTTATTAGATTGACTGTAATCTGCTGACGCCCATTTTGTTAAATGTGGCAGCTTGTTAGGAATAAAGACATCGTCTAGAGACGCATGTTTGACCATACTTTTTAATGTAGCGATTTCTTCATGTATTTTTAAAAGCGACTTGTCTTCAGTTTTATCTAATATTTTATTCGCTATTTTAGACTGTTTCTTACCGTCTTTTTTTCCCTTGAGGCTTTTTGCTTCTTTTGACGTGTCCGCATTACTTCCACCTAATTTGGCTGTGATTTTAGCTTCCTCTAGCTCCAAATTTCGCTCTAATTCGTCAATACGCTGATTAATTTGGTTATTATATTCAATCTTATCCATAATGTCCTTCATTATATGCGCCGGTATGTTGGACTGTTGAATACAAAATTTAGCTATTTTCTGTAAATCGTTTGCCAAAAAGATGGTTGGACCGTCTGTTAAAGTATACGAGTCCTTGGTTGTAATATAGACGCCGGCGCTGTTTGGCGGTTCTACAACATCCTTATCCTTATTCCCAATTAATACGCTCTTACTGCGCGTCAACTCGCTGCTTGTAGAGGTTGTCATAGCAGCAGTTGTACTAGTGCTCTTTACAATTGTATCCGATTTGCTATTGTATTTAATAAATTTTGTTTTATTCACTTGTAAATAATTGTAAATATACGCCCATTGTTCTTCACTAATATTTTTTAAACATTTAATATAATACATTTTTATATTTGTCATGGTAACATCAGCAACCGATGTAAAGTTTCTATCCATTTTTGCGGGACCTTGTACCATATCACTACTATTGATAAAGCGGATGAAATGTGCGATTTCTTGTAAGTCCAAATAACGCAGCAACGTCAAGTTTTCCTCACAATGGTTAGCGATTTCCATAATTTTTCTATAATCGTTTGACAAATAATGCGGCATAACTACAAAGCCGTTATTGTCTATCAGTGGAATGGTTTTGCGACAATCATGACTGACAATGTTGTGTATTACTGACCCGCTAAACTTCTCTTGGAAATCCGCTATGGTATGTGTTAGCTCGTGCTGTTTAGGAAGCGTCGCCGATGACAACACCATATTGGGAATTACATTTTCTTTCCAATTCTGTTTAATCACATCATGAAGCTCGTGGGTTTCGTAATCCATTGTAATGGTAGGCTCATCCCAATATGTTATAATTTTTTTGGCGTGGTTAAACGCCAACATATAATACATCGCCGGTATATAGGAGCGAATGTCGCAAATCATTATCTCCACTTTGTCACCTACCGTATTATCTACCTTTTGTATTTGCCCGCTGCGTTTATTGGTAGTGTAATCTGTCGCCGCAAAATAGTGTAAACGAACATCTTCTGCCGAAGAGCAACCAAACGCAAACGCAATTTTTTTGTTAATGGATATAGCAGAACGAGCCAAAGCTAAGCCAACATGTCGTGCCGCACACACAAATATGATTTTGTGCTGCTCCGATAGCCCCAACGGTGTCAACGTCTTTCCCGTTCCCGTTGGTGCTATATACAGAATCAATTTTGGCTTCGGCGATTTTACAACGGTATAAATTGTTTTCTGATGCGCATAGAGGCTTAAATCTCCATATTTTAATAAATTCGCATTTCTCTCAATATATTCAACCGAATTTTCTAAAATATGCTGTAGCTTCAACTCGTCCTCAAAATTTGCCAATACGCACTTACAAATACCGATAATAAATCGGTTGACATATGCGACGTTATTCTGTAGCAAATGAAACAGTGTATAATAATAATACATCCATTTATTATTATTGGCGCTTTTATTGGCTAGCATCTGCTCTAAATTATGATATAATACTAATTCGTACAAGTCGTTCGCCATTATATTCTCTTCATTAAGGCGAGACAGCCGTATTTGGTCACCGCTTTTAAGACGCACTATGGTAGACACGCTTATGTAACAAATGTTATCGGCTGTAATGGATATGCCGGCTTCTTCGCGCTTCGCGCGTTTGGCACTGGGGTCCGCCGAAAATATAATAAACGCAATTTTATACTTACCTACTAGCGTCTGTACTTTATCCGCAAAGAAGCGGGCATATAAGAAGTCCTCTATTTGAGGACTATATTCTATCTTTAAGTAGGTAAAGAGAGAATTTGTATTATTGACACCTATTTGTACGTCATTATATCCTAGGGTAATCAGCTTTAATATGTCTTGCTCCGCTTTTGACACGGGCAATTCAATTGAGTCCCATTCAGCCTTAGTAAGTTTGCGTTGTGTTAGATCCATTTTAGAAGTGGTTGGTTGTATTAGTATTCTATTGGGACCTCTTTAAGTTGTTTTAATAATTCAATTTTTTATAAAATAAAAAACAAAACAATATTAGAAATTACAACACACATAATATACAATACGCAATGACAGCCAACTACAAAATCGTTTCTATTGAAGGCAATATTGGCGCGGGAAAAACCACATTGTTTGACGAATTCAAAAAGAAACATGCTGATAATCCGTATTATATTTTTATTAAAGAGCCCATTGATGAATGGACAATGAAAATTAAGGACCAAAACAATTGCTCCATTTTACAGAAATTTTACATAAATCAAGAAGCGTATTCGTTCCCATTCCAAATAACCGCGCTAACATCGCGACTTTCAGTGTTGCGAACGGTAATAAACACTGTATCTAAAAATCCCGAAAACCAGTATACTATTTTTACCGAGCGCAGCTTACAAACCGACAAAAAGGTGTTCGCCACAATGTTGCGCGACCAAGGCAAAATGGAGGACATTTGTTACCAAATTTATCTGAATTTGTTTAACGAGTTTGCGCAACAATATACGACAAATCGCACCATTTATGTCAAAACGGATGCCAAAATATGCTACGATAGAATACATAAGCGGGCGCGCATAGGTGAAGTCCTTATCCCTCTCACTTACTTGATGGATTGTGACAAATATCACGAGTATTTTTTGGGAGACCTAACTAGCGAGCAGATGCTTACCTTGGATGGCAATATAGATATTTATGAAAATGCGGATGTATTACAAAAATGGATAGATGAGATTAATGTCTTTTTAAATAGAGAAAACTAACATAAATATATTTCATTTGTATTTATATTATATGTCTTATCCACCTATTAAAGGCATTAAACTTGTTGTAACTTGTCCTCATTGCCAAGACCCGATATTCATTGATGCGCTGAATTGCTGTATTTTTCGCCACGGCGTTTTAAAGACAAATGGCAAGCAAATTAATCCGCATTCAAGTAAAGAATTGTGCGATTTTTATATAAACAAAAATATGATTTATGGCTGCGGTAAACCGTTTCAAATTATACGAAATTTGGATGGCGAATACAATGCGGTTATTTGCGAGTATATATAATATAATAGAATAACTTAAAGAATTACTAACATAGTTATTATATTAACCAAAAATAACCAAATGACCACAATAAACAAAAATATCAATAAGATTTATCCCACATGCGACTATGTAATGTATTTTGATGGGTGCAGCAAGGGCAATCCGGGGCCGGCCGGTATAGGTGCCGTAATTTATCATCATGCGGATGAATGGTGGGGCGCCTCGCAATATATTGGCGACAAAAAGACGAACAATCAAGCCGAATATTCGGCGCTTATTTTTGGCCTACAGCGCGCGATTAACGACAATATTAAAGAGTTGTTAGTATATGGCGACAGCCAACTCGTTATCAACCAAATGAATAATGTATATAAAGTAAAACATCCATTATTGCTAGAACTATATAACTTGGCCAAAGAACTAACAAAACAGTTTAATTATATTGAATTCAAACATATATTGCGTATTAAAAATCAGAGAGCAGATGAATTGGCAAATCTTGGAATAAATGAAATGACTTGATAAATGAAATGACCTAATAAATGAAATGACTTGATAAATGAAATGAGTAATAATTCATTTACACCTTTTTACATATCGTATGCCGTTTAGAATAATATTAATTTCTGCTTAGTAAAAGTTTTCTTAGGTGGCGTTTCAGTTAAAATACCATTCGCCCATACTCCATATCTTTTATCATTATCTCCATCATTTTCCAAAATAAAGTGATAATAAGTATATAAATTTGTATTTTCCAATTTTATAAATTGTTTGGAAACCGCAGACAATAATAAATATTT
>Ga0007796_10000710_pt1 | contig 11455 bp, 9 predicted proteins | sample CryBogmetaGMA0M_FD_60373 | JGI IMG/M metagenome (GOLD analysis project Ga0007796, IMG submission 60373) | Freshwater microbial communities from Crystal Bog, Wisconsin, USA - MA0M | ecosystem: Environmental > Aquatic > Freshwater > Lake | place: Crystal Bog, Wisconsin, USA | collected 2009-07-06 | reverse complement strand
AACTGATTCACGCCTATTCGCTGGTTCACGACGACATGCCCTGCATGGACAACGACGTGCTTCGGCGCGGCAAGCCCACGGTGCACGTCGCCTATGGCGAAGCCCTGGCGATGCTGGTGGGTGATGCGCTGCAGGCGCTGGCCTTTCGGGCCGTGGCGGCAACGCTCCAGGGTGGCGTTGCACCGGTCAATGTGGTCACCATGACCCGCGAGCTGGCCGATGCCGCCGGGTCGATCGGCATGGCCGGCGGACAGGCCATCGACCTCGCGTCAGTCGGTCATTCGCTTTCACGCGAGGCACTCGAAGACATGCATCGGCGCAAGACCGGCGCGATGCTGACGGTCTCGGTGCGGCTTGGGGCGTATTGCGGAAAGGCGCCCGAGGCCGCCGAGCAGGCCTTGCTTGACGACTACTGCGCTGCGGTCGGGCTGGCGTTTCAGGTGGTCGACGATGTCCTCGACGTCGAGGCCGACACCACGACACTTGGCAAGACTGCGGGCAAGGATGCCCAGGCCAACAAGCCCACTTATGTCTCGCTGCTCGGTCTGGCCGGCGCCCGCGACCTGGCCGAGTCGCTTCGCCATCGGGCTCACCTGGCCCTCGCACCCTTTGGTGCACGAGCCACTCGTCTTGGCGAGCTGGCCGATCTGATCGTGTTGCGTCGCTCTTGACGGCACAGGCCGCAGGGCAAATCATGCTGTCATAACAGGTCCCGATGACAAAGATGAAAGCCGACTATTCCCTTCTGGAGACGATCGACCAGCCTGCCTCGCTGCGCAGGCTGTCGAGAGCCAAGCTGCCCGCTCTCGCCGACGAGCTTCGCAACTACATCCTCGATTCGGTCTCGCGCACCGGCGGTCATCTGTCGTCCAATCTCGGTACGGTCGAGCTGACGATCGCGCTGCATTATGTTTTCAATACCCCCTCCGACCGCATCATCTGGGATGTCGGACACCAGTCGTATCCGCACAAGATCCTGACCGGACGACGCGAGGGCATGGCGCATCTGCGCCAGCATGGCGGCATCTCCGGCTTTCCGCGACGCAGCGAAAGCGAATACGACACCTTTGGCACCGCGCATTCGTCCACCTCGATCTCGGCTGCGCTCGGCATGGCGGTGGCCTCGCGCAACAAGGGTCTGAACAAGGGTCCTTCGCGACGCCGTCATGTGGCGGTGATCGGCGACGGTTCGATGACGGCCGGCATGGCTTTCGAGGCGATGAACAATGCCGGCGTCACCCCCGACATTGATCTGCTGGTGGTGCTGAACGACAACGATATGTCGATCTCGCCGCCGGTGGGCGCGCTGAACAAATACCTGGCACGGGTCCTGTCGGGTCGCCAGGTGTCGATGGCCCGCGATGTCGCCCGCAGCGTGCTCTCGAAAGTGCCGCCGGTCTATGAACTGGCGCGACGCCTCGAAGAACATGCCAAGGGGCTGGTGGTGCCCGCCACGATGTTCGAGGAGTTCGGGTTCACGTATTTCGGCCCGATCGACGGCCACGACCTCGACGCACTGGTGCCCACACTGCAGAACCTGCGCGAGATGCACGGTCCGGTGTTTCTGCATGTCATCACCCGCAAGGGCCAGGGTTACAAGCTGGCTGAGGCTGATCCGGTTCTGTATCACGGACCCGGCAAGTTCAATCCGGCCGAGGGCATCAAGAAGTCGGCGCCGGGTGCCCCCACCTATACCCAGATCTTCGGTGACTGGATCTGCGACATGGCCGCCCTCGACGAGCGGGTGGTTGGCGTGACGCCGGCCATGCGCGAGGGCTCGGGGCTGGTCGAGTTCGAGCGGCGCTTTCCGCAGCGCTATTTCGATGTCGGCATTGCCGAGCAGCATGCGGTCACTTTTGCAGCCGGTCTGGCCTGCGAGGGCGTCAAGCCGGTGGTCGCCATCTATTCGACCTTCCTGCAGCGTGGCTACGACCAGCTCATCCACGATGTCGCGCTCCAGAACCTGCCGGTGGTGTTCGCGCTCGATCGCGCCGGGCTGGTTGGCGCCGATGGGGCGACCCATGCCGGCGCCTACGATCTGGCCTACCTGCGCTGCATCCCGAATATGGTCGTGCTGGCGCCGTCTGACGAAAACGAGTGTCGTCAGATGCTCTACACCGCGTTCTGCCACGAGGGCCCGAGTGCGGTGCGCTATCCCCGCGGCTCGGGCATCGGCGCGGCCATCAGCAAGGCGTTCACGCAATTGCCCTTTGGCAAGGCCGAGCTGCGGCGCAGTGGCCGTCGAATCGCGATCCTGGCCTTCGGTTCGATGCTGCATCCGGCGCTTGTGGCGGCCGAATCCATCGACGCTACGGTGGTCAACATGCGCTGGGTCAAACCGGTCGATGCCGACATGATCCGCGACCTGGCGCTCACCCACGAAGCCTTCGTGACCGTTGAGGAGCATGCGGTGGCCGGTGGTGCCGGCAGCGCCTGCCTCGAGGCGATGGCGGGGCTGGGACTGGCGGTGCCGACCCTGCAGCTTGGCCTGAAAGATCACTTCATCGACCATGGTGACCCGGCGCTGCTGTTGCGCCTGGAGGGCCTCGATGGACCAGGCATCGCCCAGTCGATCAGCGAGCGTTTTACCCACCTTCTCGGGGCTGACGAACCGACCCCCCGCCTGGTTGCCGCCCGCTGAGGCGGGAGGGTTTTTCCCGTCTGCGCTAAAGTCCGGGTCTGACTACATTGAGGAGCCCCGATGAATTCCCGTGATCCGAGCGTCATACAGCCCGGTTCGGTCGATGCGTCGATGCCCGATGTCCAGGGCAGCATCGATCACCGCAGCCAGCCGATCCAGCGGGTGGGCGTTCGCGGCCTGCGCTATCCGATGATGTGGCAAAGCGGCGGTGCCGCTGTCCCGTCGGTCGCAGTCTGGAATCTTTTCGTTGCGCTGCCCGCCGAGCAAAAGGGCACGCACATGTCGCGTTTTGTGGCCCTGCTGGAAAGCCGGGCTCGCGACATGTCGCTGGATGCGCTGGTGCCGCTTCACCATGAAATGCTCGGCCTGCTTCAGGCTGATACCGGTCGTATCGAGCTGGGGTTTCCGCTCTTCATCACCAAGACTGCTCCGGTCTCGGGCGTACAAAGCTTGCTCGACTACGACCTGTCGCTGTCGGTCGATGGCGGCCCCGAGGCCCCTTTGGTCACGCTCAAGATCGTCGTTCCGGTGACCAGCCTGTGCCCCTGCTCCAAGACCATTTCCGATTACGGTGCCCACAATCAGCGCTCGCACATCACGGTTGAATTGCGGATGCAGACCGGGCGCACGGTCGATGTGAAGGCGCTTATCGAGCGCCTTGAGCAGCAGGCCTCCAGCGAACTCTATGGCTTGCTCAAGCGCGTCGACGAAAAGCATGTCACCGAGCGTGCCTATGACAATCCCAAGTTCGTCGAAGATCTGGTGCGCGATGTCGCGGCGGCGGTCCGCGGTGTCGAGGGGGTGGCCGGCTTTGTCGTCGAAGGCGAAAACTTCGAATCGATTCACAACCACTCGGCTTACGCCCGTATCGACAGCTGAAACGCCGAGTCGCTTGGCTGTCCCTGTCCTTGATGCTCAGGGCCCGCTGACCTGATCGCGTCCTGCCTGCGATAGCCCCTCCTTTAACCAGCCCTGCCGACCGATCAGGTCGGTGGTGGCCTGGGCACCGTCGGGCGTCCAGCCGCCCTGAGCAATTGAGGCGATTGCTTCCTGGGGGGTCATCGACAGAATGGCCTGATGCTCGCCATCGTTGGGGGTCGGGATGAATTCCGCCGGCAACTCAAGCTCATAGAGCGTGACATGCTCACGATGCAGAGCGGGCAGATCGTCATAGTCGGTGGCATAGCTGAGTTCGAGATGACCTGCGGGCCTCGCCTTGCTCAACAGGGGCGGCGGGATGCCGGCTTCCTCCTGACACTCGCGAATCAGCGTCTCCCAGGGCGCATCCAGCCCGGCAATGCCGCCAGCGACCAGGGCATCGAATTTTCCGGGATCGATCGGCTTGCTCATCGACCGATGCGCCACCCAGATCATCGGACCGTCGGCGGTTTGCCGCCAGGCGCAGGCCTGGACCGATCGCAGCGCCAGACCGAGGGGACGAAGCAGGGCGCGTTCGATGCCAAAGAGCGGCCGTTCACCGTACCAGACCACCGATCGCTCATCGCGCCAGCCGGGCAGCGACCAGCGCTCGCGGATGCTGTCGGACCAGCGTGCCAATGCCGCTGAGCGACCGGCAAAGCTTTCGATGGCTGGTGCCAGGTGCAGGCCGGTGGGATGCAGCTCGAAGGGGGTCGGTGCGACCAGTGCCCGTTGCAGCCAATCGTTCCAGACCCAGCCCACCCGCACGCCGGCAGCACGGACCGGTGTCATGCCCTTGGCGGTGTCCATCGCGCGGATCGAGTTCGGCTGGACCGAGCTGAGTGGGGCTGAGCGGGACTGAGCGCTGTCAGTCCCGGAAATTGCCGAAGCTCAGGGGCAGTTCGGTCATCTCGCCGCGGATCAGGGCGATGGCGCCTTGCAGATCGTCGCGCTTGGCACCGGTGACGCGCACCGCGTCGCCCTGGATCGAGGACTGCACCTTCATCTTGGCGTCCTTGAGCAGCTTGACGATTTTCTTTGCGGCATCGGTTGGCACACCGTGGCGCACGGTGATCACCTGTTTGACTTTGTCGCCGCCCACTTTCTCGATGCTGCCGTAGTCGAGAAAGCGCACGTCAACATCGCGCTTGGCGAGCTTGGCAAGCAGGACGTCTTTCACCTGCGAGAGCTTGAAGTCGTCGTCGGCAAAAGCGGTGAGCTGCTTGTCGGCAAGTTCGAGTCGGGCATCCGATCCTTTGAAATCGAACCGGTTGGTGATCTCTTTGTTGGATTGATCGAGGGCATTGCGAATCTCGACCTGATTGGCTTCACACATCACATCGAATGAGGGCATGGCGGGTTCCTTTTGTCAGGTCAACCATTTTTCAAAGAAGCGGGCGGCACCCATGGCTGGGTCGAGCTCGTAGGCGGCAAAACCGACCGCGCGATAAAGGCCGACGGCAGTGTGATTGCCCTCGAGGACTTCGAGCGTCAGTTTGCAGCAAGCGTGCTCGCGTGCCAGTGCCTCGGCTGCCGCAAGCAGGCGACGGCCGATTCCGGCGCCGCGCCGATCAGGCTCGACCGCAATGTCGTGAATGTTGAGCAGGGGTTTTGCCTTGAAGGTCGAGACCCCGAGAAAGGCATTGATCAGTCCGACCGGCCGATCGCCTTCGAAGGCCAGCAGCCCGATGTAATGGGCCTGCTGGGCGAGAAGCCCCGGCAGTCGGGCTTTGACCTCCTCGGTGAGCCCGGTGCCACCGCCGCTCGGGTCGCGCGCATAGCCGTCGAGCACCGTCACGAGTGCCCGGGCATGCCGTGCATCGAGCGGATCAAGCCGCTCGATGCGCAGGGTTGTCACAGGCTGATCAGGCGCAGCGGTGTTCAAGACGGTCGCCTGCTCGATCGGCTCACTTCGGCTTGGCCGCTTTCGCCGCTTTCGCACCCGCCGCCAGCTTTGATGCCCGATTGCCCGCGATCCGCATGCGCAGCGCATTGAGCTTGATGAAGCCGGCCGCGTCGGCCTGGTTGTAGGCGCCGCCGTCGTCATCGAAGGTCGCAATCTTGGTATCGAAGAGCGAGAACTCGGACGAGCGGCTGGTCACGATCACATTGCCCTTGAAGAGCTTGATCACGACTTTGCCGGTGACATTACGCTGGGTGTGGTCGATGAGCACCTGCAGGGTCTCGCGCTCGGGGCTCCACCAGTAGCCGTTGTAAACCAGGCTGGCATAGCGCGGCATCAGGTCGTCCTTGAGATGCGCGACTTCGCGGTCGAGGGTCAGCGATTCGATGGCACGGTGCGCGCGCAGCAGGATGGTGCCGCCCGGCGTCTCGTAGCAGCCACGCGACTTCATGCCGACATAGCGGTTTTCAACCAGATCGAGGCGGCCCACGCCGTGCTTGCCACCGAGCCGGTTGAGTTCGGTCAGAAGCGCAGCCGGGCTGAGCTTCTTGCCGTTGACCGCCACCGGATCGCCATGCTCGAAATCGATTTCGACCAGTTCGGGTTTTGCAGGCGTTTTGTGCAGCGGTGCGGTGAGGCGCCACATGTCATCAGAAGGCGATTTTGCCGGGTCCTCGAGCACGCCGCCTTCGTAGGAGATGTGCAGCAGATTGGCGTCCATGGAGTAGGGCGCCTCGCCCTTGCGCTTTTTGTAATCGACCGGGATGCCGTGCTTGTCGGCATAGGCCAGCAGCTTGTCGCGCGACAGCAGATCCCATTCGCGCCAGGGAGCGATCACCTTGACGTCGGGCATCAGCGCATAGGCGCCGAGCTCGAAGCGAACCTGGTCGTTGCCCTTGCCGGTGGCGCCGTGCGAAATCGCATCGGCCTTCTCGCGCCGGGCGATCTCGACCAGGCGCTTGGCGATCAGCGGACGGGCAATCGAGGTCCCGAGCAGATATTCGCCTTCATAGAGGGCGTTGGCACGAAACATCGGAAACACGAAGTCGCGCACGAACTCTTCGCGCAGGTCTTCGATGTAGATCTTCTTGACGCCGAATTTTTCGGCCTTGGCGCGCGCCGGCTCGAGCTCTTCACCCTGACCGATATCGGCGGTGAAGGTGATGACTTCGCAGCCGTAGGTGTCTTGCAGCCATTTGAGGATCACCGAGGTGTCGAGGCCGCCGGAATAGGCGAGGACTACTTTCTTGATCTGGGACATGGAGTGAGCGGGGTTCGATGGAAAAGAGCGAAGCCGCCATTTTGCCAGCTTATGCGCCGGCGACGGTCGGGCTGCATGAGACAATCGCAAGATGTCCGCGCCCTTCACTTCGCCTGCACTCGTCCAGGCCGACCTCCAGAGGCGCTTGCCGGCGATCATCGCCGGTCTGTCGACACTCGGCCCCTTCGCGATCGACACCTATCTGCCCTCGTTCAACTCGATCGGCACCGAGCTTGGGGCCACGCCGCTGCAGGTGCAACAGACGCTGACCGCCTACATCCTGCCCTTTGCAGTCATGGCGCTGTGGCACGGCGCTCTGTCGGATTCGCTGGGGCGCCGTCGTGTCGTGCTGATCGGCCTGATCCTGTTTTCGGCAGCCTCGATCGGCGCGGCCTGTGCCCAGTCGATTGAAGCGCTCTGGATGTGGCGGGCGCTGCAGGGCGCGGTCGGTGGCGTCGGCATGACGGTGGGCCGGGCAGTGGTGCGCGATGTCGCCGACGGTCCGATCGCCCAGCGCATGCTCAGCCAGACCACCATGATGTTCGCGCTGGCGCCGGCGATCGCACCGATTCTCGGCGGCTGGCTGCAGACCCTTGCCGGCTGGCGCTCGGTGTTCGTTTTTCTCGCGCTGATCTCGCTGTGCCTGGCGGTGCTGTGCTGGCGGATGCTGCCCGAAACCCTGCCGCGCGAAAAGCGTCAGAGCATGCAGCCCGGCCCGATGGCACGGGCCTATCGCGAGCTGGCGACCAGCGGCGCGTTCTTGCGGCTGGCGGGTGCACTGGCCTTGAATTTCGCCGGGTTTTTTGTGTACGTGCTGGCCGCGCCGGCTTTCCTCACCGGGGTGATGGGGCTGGGGCCGCGCGAGTTCGCCTGGATGTTCATCCCCGCGGTGTCGGGCACGATGATCGGCGCGTTTCTCTCATCCAGGCTCGCCGGGCGTCTGATGCCGACCGCCAGCGTGCGGGTCGGCTACGGCATCATGACGGCAGCGGTGATCATCAACCTGACGCTGGCGCTGACCATGGATCCGCCGCGTATGCCCTGGGCCACCTTGTCGCTGCTGCTCTACAACATCGGCATGGGGTTGGCGATGGCGCCCCTGCAGGTCATGCTGCTTGATCTTTTTGCCCATCGTCGGGGCATGGCGTCGTCCGGGATGGCCTTTGCCCAGAGCAGCGGCAATGCGCTGGTGGCCGGGCTGGTGGCGCCCCTGCTGTGGCACTCGGCCGTCACGATGGCGCTTGGGTCAATGTGCGCCTTGGCTGCCGGCGGAATGCTCTTTGCCTGGCATCTGAAAACCCTGCGGCTTGCCTCCCCGTCCGTCAAACCCTGATCGACGCATCAGCGCTTGCCTCAGCTCAAGACTCAGTTCACGCCTCAGCCCACCTGCCCGGTTCACTCGCCCAACCCACCGCCGCGCCATGACAAATACCCCGACCGCCGCTCCCCCCACGCCGCGCAGCGGCGGACAGATCCTCGTCGACCAGTTGGTCATTCACGGCGCGAGTCGCGCGTTTTGCGTGCCGGGCGAAAGTTTCCTCGCGGTGCTCGATGCGCTGCACGATGTGCGCGAGACCTTGCCGCTGGTGGTCTGTCGGCAGGAAGGCGGAGCGGCCAATATGGCCGAGGCCTGGGGCAAACTGACTGGCGAGCCCGGAATCTGTTTTGCGACCCGCGGGCCGGGCGCCACCAACGCCTCGATCGGCCTGCATACCGCCTTTCAGGACTCAACGCCGATGATCCTGTTCGTTGGCCAGGTCGGCACCGATTTCGTCGAACGCGAGGCCTTCCAGGAGATCGATTACCGTCGCATGTTCGGGCAGATGGCCAAGTGGGTGGCCTCGATCGACCGAGCCGACCGCATCCCCGAGTTCGTGCAGCATGCGTTTCATGTGGCCACCTCTGGCCGACCTGGGCCGGTGGTGCTGGCGCTTCCCGAGGACGTCCTCACCCAGATGGCGACCGTGGCCGATGCGCGACGCTATCAGCCTGTGCAGGCGTCCCCCTCGCCAGCCCAGATCGAACGACTCGGCCAGATGATGTCGCAGGCGCAGCGGCCCCTCCTGCTGGTGGGCGGCTCGTTCTGGGACGATGCCTCGCGCGCTGCCATGGCGGCCTTCGCGCATCGCCTGGGCCTGCCGGTGGCCTGTGCCTGGCGCTACCAGGATGCCTTCGATAACGGTGATTCACACTACATCGGCGAAGTCGGCATCGGCATCAATCCCAAGCTGGCGCAGCGTGTGCGCGAGAGCGACCTGCTGATCGCGGTCGGTGTGCGACTGGGCGAAATGACCACCAACGGCTACACCCTGGTCGAATCGCCGACCCCAGTGCAGTCGCTGGTGCATGTGTTTTCGGGTGCCGACGAACTCGGTCGGGTCTTTCATGCCGACCTGCCGATCGCGGCCGGTGTGCGCGAGTTTTCGGCGGCGCTTGCCGCATTGCCGCTTGGTGATGCGGCGGCACTTGCGGCTCGCTGGAAGGGCTGGCTGCAGTCGGCCTGCGCCGACTATGCCGACTGGCGGGTGCCCAGGGCACAGCCCGGCACCCTCAACTATCCCGAATGCGTGCTGCACATGGACGACGTGCTGCCGCAGGACGCGATCATCACCAACGGCGCCGGCAACTTCGCCACGCCGGTTCATCGCTTCTATCGCCATCGCGGCCACAAGACCCAGCTCGCACCCACCTCGGGCGCGATGGGCTACGCGGTGCCTTCGGCCATCGCCGCCAAGTTGCGGCATCCGCAGCGCGTGGTGGTGGCGGTCACCGGAGACGGCGACTTCATGATGACTGGCCAGGAACTTGCCACCGCGATCCAATACGATGCGCCGCTGATCGTGCTGCTGGTCAATAACGGCATGTTCGGCACGATCCGAATGCATCAGGAGCGCGAGTATCCGGCCCGGGTCTATGGCACGGCGCTGCGCAATCCCGACTTCGTGAAGCTCGCCCAGGCCTATGGCTGTCATGCCGAGCGGGTCACCGAGACCGCCCAGTTTGCCGCGGCCTTCGCCCGTGCCCGCGAGGCCGGTGTGGCCGCGCTGATCGAACTGGTCATCGACCAGCAGGCGATTACTGCCGGTCAGACCCTCGACGAGATTCGCGCCAAGGCGCTTGCCGCCCGCAGCTGATCGCGATTCGCACAGCGGGCGGGCCTCATTCCCGTGTGCGCCGGTCCGAGGTTTCGCGTGGCCGATCGTGGTCGATCGTGTTCAGTGCAGGATGGCCGTGACCGCGATGGCAAGGGCCATGGCCGCAAAGCCTGCGGCACATAGCCAGGCGAGTTCCCGCGTGCCGGCGGTAAAGACCATCACGGTCTTGAGCGCCAGATTGGCGATGACCCCCATCGCGATCGCCATCACGGCTGTGCCGGCATTGATCCTTCCCGAGGCCTCGAGTCGGAACGCTGACAGGGCGATGGCGTCGACATCGGTGAGTCCGCTGATTGCCGCCACGACATAGAGGGCGCGGTCGCCGACCTGGGCTGCACCCCAGGCGGCAAGCAGCGACACCACACCGTAGGCCAGCCCGAAGAGCAGCGCCACGCGCAGCCGGGTCGGGTTTTGCACCACCGGCAGAGGCATCTTCTCGGCCTGTGACAGGCGTCGTTGCAGCCACGCGGCCCACAGCAGCCCGGCTGCGGCGGCGCTGCCGAGCACCGGCGCGATCGGCAGGAGCAGGTCGGGCCGAATGATCGCGGCCATGATGCTCAGGCGCATCAGCATCGTCAGATTGGCCAGCATCACCATCATTGACCGGATGGACGCGCTGCCCTGGCTGGTGTCGCTGCTGCGCGCAAAGACCAGCGTGGTGGCGGTCGAGGAGACCAGTCCGCCTGCGATGGCCGCAAGGGGCATGCCATAGCGCTGGCCGGCAAATCGCAATGTCAGGTATCCGATCAGTCCGACACCTGCAACCAGCACGATGGTCAGCCAGATTTCATGGGGATTGAGCGAGCCATAAGGGCCATAGGCATGGTCGGGCAGCAGCGGCAGCACGATGAAGGTCAACGCGCCGAACTGCAGCACCGGGATCAGGTCGGCCCGACCGATCCGCCCGGCAATGCCTCTTAACTCACCCTTGAAGTAGAGCAGGCTGACGATCACGATGCCCAGCGCGACTGCCAGCCGCTCCTGTTCGAGGCCGCACAAAATGCCGAGGCAACCGGTCAGGATCATGGCAATCACCGACGTGGTCGGCGCCTCACCCCTGGGCAGTGGGTCGCGGCCTTCACCCCAATAGGCCGCGATCGCGATCAGCCCGATCATCGCGAGCCCGACCGCCACCAGTTGCGGCATGGCCAGCAGCGAGGCGAGGGTGGCGACCATGGTCCCGAGCAGGCTGATCAGCCCGAAGGTTCGCAGGCCCCGCGAATCGGCCTTGCGCTCGCGCTCCAAGCCGATCAGCAGCCCGATGGCCATGCTCGTGCCAAAGAGCCTGACCGCTCTGAGCAGCGCCTCATCCATGCCGGCATCCGACCCAGGGTCTTGTGCCGGACGCGGGCGACGCGGCGATCAGTGCGACAGCAGGACCGGCACGGTCATCGATTCGAGCAGTGTGCGGGTCGAGCCGCCCACCACGAATTCATACGCTCTCGAGTGACCATAGCCGCCCATCACGATCAGGTCGGACTGGAAATCGGCCGCACGCGACAGGATCTGGTTACCGGTATCGACGTCGCTGATCCCCGAGGCCGAGACCGTCGATGTCACGCCGTGACGGGCAAGGA
>Ga0007796_10000706_pt1 | contig 11503 bp, 14 predicted proteins | sample CryBogmetaGMA0M_FD_60373 | JGI IMG/M metagenome (GOLD analysis project Ga0007796, IMG submission 60373) | Freshwater microbial communities from Crystal Bog, Wisconsin, USA - MA0M | ecosystem: Environmental > Aquatic > Freshwater > Lake | place: Crystal Bog, Wisconsin, USA | collected 2009-07-06 | reverse complement strand
AACAGGGCGATGAGGATGTATTGGCCGACGTGCTCAGGGCGTTACGAGCCATCGGCCCCGAGGCTCACGAAGCCACGCCCGCCTTGATTTCGCTGGTATTGGATGGAAACTCCTTTGTGAGTTCGTGGGCGGGCAGCGCGTTGCTGGCGATCGGCCCTGGCGCTGCGAAAACGATACACGAGGCGATTCGCCGCGCAGATGAAGACGGAAAGAAGCGGCTCAAGGCCATTTTGGATCAGGCGGGCGAGCCTTATTCGGAACCAGACGGCATTGAGGTCGTCCGCGATCAAGGCTTGCTGATCATCGATTCTCTTCGAACATTTCAAATGATTGGTCAGATCTGTAAGGATCGGCAAACTGATAAGTTCACCTTCATGGAGATGGAAAAACAAATTGGGATCCATAAAAGCACGATCCAGGATCAGCTTGACGCGGTATCTGTGTTCTTTCGCAACTACTTCATGCGATACGAGGGGGTTGCTACGCTCAACAAAGATATCGATCCGGGTCAACAGAGTCACAAAATCTTTGACCGTGGTAAGGGGAAAAAACCGTCGATATGTCAACCGTTTGGCTGGAAGGCCTGGGAGTTAACCAACAGCTTTATCCAAAAACGTGATGACTTGAACCTGGCCAGAAGACGAATGGCCCGGAATAGAAGTTGAGTATCGTCGACAAAAATGATATATATGATTGTGTAATGTAAAGATATAGTTCATGTATGACCGTAAATGCTTCCAATATAGACTTCACTGTCATCGAATTTCCCACCGACGCTCTGACGATCAAGGCGCTTCGCAAGCACCGGCCCCACGCCTTTGATGTTCCTCCTCCCGACGATTATCGGTATAGCCTGAGAAACGGATATTACGAACGAAGCACCCTCGACTTAATGCTCGCCTCGACCCTCGACTGGGAGCGGATGTTGGCCGAGGTGGTATTCAGGGAAACCTTGGGTCTACCCAAGGCTGAAGATCTTCCCGTTCCTGAAAACCAGCGGAACCAGATCATCAATACCCTGTGCAGCGACTATGTGTCCCTTGGCATGGCCAGTGGCAAGCACCAAGCCCGAGAAATGCTCCGTCGGATCGAAAAACAGGCCGAGGAACAGGCTCGTCAGCATGGCGGCCGATCCCGCTGATCCGCATTGATTCTTACCCAACGATTGACCCACATCGATCTCAACCTACCGAACACTCCGGTAGGTTGAGGGGAGTCAATTTTCCCTGGGAAAAGGTCGCGTAGGATACCTTCGGCGGTGTAGGAAACCTTCAACGCTTTTCTCAGGGGACGGTTGATGTTGGCAGAATCTCTTGGAATCGGAACCGAACAGGTAGCCGGGTCCATTTCGATAAATGCCGCCTTCAATGTATCCCAAGAAATGGCGAGTGGGAGGATTGTCGACGGCTTGGCGACTCTGCTCGACAAAGGGCAAATCGCTTTCGACAAGTCATCGCTTCGAGTCCACGGGTCAGTCTGCTCGACTTGATTCGGCCTCCCCGTGGTCTGAATTCGTTACCCGTCGTGTACGACTGGCCCGATCGCCGTACGCGCTGTTTTCACGAATCGATCGGGCAGTCTCAGAAGTCATGAAGGCAGGTACTATGACTCAACAAATACTGGATATCGAACTCGACAAGTTGATACCAGACCCGGCTCAGCCGCGTAAGACGTTCATCCGGGAGGAGATCGAGCGGCTTGCCGCATCGATCAAGGCACGAGGCGTTCTGATGCCTTTGCGGGTCCTTTGGGATGCAGAGCGTCAGTGCTGGCGGATCATCACGGGCGAGTCGCGGTGGCGGGCGGCTCGTATGGCGGGCTTGAATACGGTCCCATGCATCGTGGTCGATGGGAAGCCCGACGAGGAAGACATCCTCGCCGACCAGATTGTGGAGAACTCGGTTCGGAAAGGTCTCCAGCCGATCGAGGAGGCACGGTCGTTTGCCAAGCTCAAGGCTCTGAAAAAGTGCAGCTCGAAGGCTCTCGCCGAAGAGCTTGGGATCAGTAATGCCTCGATCACTCGCGTCGAGTCGTTGCTTTCGTTACCCGAAGACATTCAGGCGATGGTTAACGAAGGCCGTGTCCCTGAGTCGGCGGCCTATGAACTATCTCGGCTTCCCGACGTGGAGGGCCAACGTGAGTTGGCTCTTGCTATTGCGGCGAAGCGGTTAAATAGGGACCAGGTCGCGGATGCCGTCCGCTGCAAGGTCGGTAAGAAGAACGTCCGGCCGAAGGCATCCCGAGTCTTTTGGAAGCCCGAGAACGGTCCAAGCATTACGGTCTCAGCCAACGAGGCCATGTCGCTCGACGAACTGATCGATTCCCTATCCCAGATGCAGCGACAGGCCAAACGCGCGCTTGATAAGGGCATGGACGTTATTGGTTTCGCCCGCACTCTCCGAGTGTGAGGCATCCTGCTTTTCCTCTCTTCTCAGCGGATTCGATTTCTTTGAACTCCAGATTCGAGTGAGGTGATTCATGTTCGAGATGATTAATACGTTGATCATGTGCGGAACGGGTCTGTTTGTTGTTTTCCTGATTCTGCTGGCGATGCCGAAATCGCAGCTGCGATCGTTTTTGGCGCCCCTCGTCGGCTGGGCGGTGGCCGCCCTGTCCACGATTTACATCGTCTCTCCGATCGACATCGTCCCAGATTTCATCCCGATCGCGGGTTGGCTCGATGACGGGGGTGCACTCATGACCGCGATCGCCGGTGCGGTCATGGCCATGAAGGCTCAATCGGAACAGAAGAAGATCTCGCTCTGAGAATTGTCCCGGCCGGGGTCACGAGACCTCGGCCGTTCTACTCGCGACCTTTGAACAGAAATCATCACCGACTCTTGGGAGTCTTTGCCATGAAACTTGGTGCCATCGCTTGCCGGGCGATGCTGATAGGTGGAACTGGATGTTGCATTGGAAGTGCTGTCATCGGCGGCCTACGTTTTCCGTTCTTCGCGGTGATCGCGATCTTACTTATCGTTTGGGCGAACAACCGCCGTTGGCGTGGAAATGGATACGCGCATGGAACGGCACGAGTCGCTGACCTCCAGGACCTCCATGAGAATGGCTTACTCGACGCCGACGATGGCTTGATCCTTGGCCGCTCTGATTACACGTCTCCGCCGTCGCGAGTGCATGCCCTGCGATACCTGTTCAGGGCGTCTCTCTCACGGTCAGACCTGGCGATAAGACTGTTTTTGTCGGCATTTAACCAGAAGGGACAAGGTCAACCCGGACTCATTCGCCTTCGACATTTCGTCAACCTCGTCACCATCGCCGCGACTGGTCGTGGTAAGGGAATTGGTGTCTTGGTTCCCAACCTTTTGAGCTACCGACCGTCCTGCGTTGTCACAGATCCGAAATCTGAGCTTTTCAAGCTGACCGCTGGACACCGGCAGAAGCAATTCAAACACCGTGTGATCCGTCTCGATCCGTTCGGCCTCGCAGGGCCAGGATCTGATGCGCTGAATCCCTTGGATCTGATCGATCCGAATTCGTCTGACCTGATTGAGCGGTGTCGTGATCTTGCGAATATGCTGATCGTCAGAACTGGTAATGAGCATGAGCCTCACTTCAATGATGCGGCCGAGTTGGTCCTGACCGCGTTCATTGCCTTCGTGGCGGCCTGCGAAACGGTGCCCGAGCATCGCAACTTGCAGACAGTCCGTGACATCGTCAGTAGCCGGGTACGTTTCGCCAAGGCGATTGAGGCCATGCAGAAGAGCACGGCCTGCGGGGGCATCTTGCAGCGATACGGACACTTGCTCACTTGGTTCGTCGACCGTGAACTGGGTTCAGTTCTGACCACGGTTCAACGCCATACGATCTTTCTCGACAGTCAGGCGGTGTCAGAGAATACGTCGCGTTCGACGTTCGATCCCCGAAGATTACGCGACGAACGGATGACGATTTATCTTTGCCTTCCCTATGACAGGCTTGAGACCCTCGCACAACTGCAACGTATGTGGATTGGAAGCATTCTGAGGGCTGTTGCGTCTCGGGGGCCTGACGAACGGAATCCGGTCCTTTTCCTTCTCGATGAAGCCGGGCATCTCGGGCACATCCAGGCTTTAGAGGATGCCGTCACTATGCTTCGAGGAATGGGAGTTCGTTTATGGTTCTTCTTTCAGTCGGTCGGACAGTTGTCGAAGTGTTTCGGCGACCGGGCGAACATCTTCCTCGACAACATCGATACCCAGCAGTTCTTCGGGATCAACGCAGTCGAATCGGCTGAGCTGATTAGCAAGCGCATGGGGGACGCTACGATCACCACCGAATCGTTCCAGCATGGAACGTCCTATTCGCGATCCAAGGACGGCTACGGTCAGTCGCAAAATGGTCAGTATTCGACAAGCAGCACGACCAGTTATTCCGAGATGGCTCGCCGCCTGATCAAGCCCGAGGAGGTGATTCGGCTCCCTGAGGACATGGTGATCATCTTCCACAGAAACCTGCCTCCTATCCTGGCCAGCCTCGTGAAATACTTCGAGGCCCCCGAGTTCCGGCAGGGTGGGATGCTTGGTGCCTGGCGTTTGGGGTTCGACGTTTTTTTCACATCCCTGAGCATTCTGCTTGTCGGCCTCTTACTTCTGACGTTCTCGATCATAGTCGAGGACGACCTGCCAGCCCCAGCACGTCTGAATGTCGGTTGGAACCAGCCGTTCGTACCCGAGCAACCCGAATTCTTTAACAGATCCAATCCTCTCCGCAAACCCGTGGGCTCGGTGCCCACGCGGTTACCGGAGCTGACCTGGCAGCGGCTCACGTCGTTCAGGTCAGTTCCGTCCCGTGTCTCACCGGTATCGGTGATGCCGGTAGTTGTCTCGTCTGGTCTTCAAATCCAGTGAAAGGTGAATGTCAATGGAAGCTCAAGAGCAGAAGAACGAATCTTTTCTCCAGGCTGCGGCCGGAGTCATTGGCTCGGTTTACCGGGCCGTTATGAAGGATGGCACCATCGCCGCTTTCGGTCGCCAAGGCGTTTCGGAGTTGGGTGAGGCCCTCAAAGCCTTCCCGGAGAGCATCCAGGTTCGAGAAGTGGGCACCATCTTCGCGCCCACTCAGGGCGAAATTGCGAATGCTCGCGAACCCGAGGGGCTCTCGCCCAGCGAGATCGCACAGGACAACACCCCATCCCCGCCTGACCAAGACCATGGCCAGGATCTGGGACGTGGTCGGTAAACCCACAACGCCTTTCAAAGGCATTCAAGGTCGCCTGAGACGGGTGGCTTTACCTGGGCAGGGACGCCCTTTTCCAAACCGCCGGTTCACATTCTGGATAGATTCTCGTGAGTAAATCGAACGATCGTCACGAGCAACAGAGCCGTTTTCGGGCTCTGTGTCTTACCCTGGGCATTCATCAAGAGGTACTTCGATTCCACTAGACAGGACCAGTACCTTGGGCAGTGCTTTCAACGGAAACTGTTCGGGTCTGAAAGCTGCTTCTACCTCAGTAAGAAGTCCATGAAGCCGTCACCGAATTCTATCGGGCAGCGCGGTTAGAGATCGAGAAGAAGCCAGTCCGCGAGCCGGAGGAGTGATATGGAAGATTTCCAGCCAGATCACCTCGACGCTTACATGAACCTTGGTGCTCAGGATATCGCCAGGCTGGTCCTGTGCCTCTTGATCGAGGAAGCTTTGGAAGGGCGTCTTGCGGCATTCCGCCACGGTCTCGAACTAAGAGATCGTGGTGCGCCCAGACGAACATCTGGACGTCTCCCAGGAAATAAGGACGATCTTCCAGTCTTCCTGGAACCTGAGTTAAGATGAGTGTATACCATCACGGAGAAGTAGAGTGAGTAAACGAGCTTCGAGGGATTCCATGTAGTACCTTACATCAAATACGATTCTCAAGCGTCTGCATTGATTGGAAGAGATGCCAATGTCGAAGTTTTACATGCCGAACGGGCGAGAAGTATGGCTCCAACGCTTCGCAATGGCTAACACCTATGCAGGGCTAATGGAAGGAACCGCGGAAACGGCCAGCCCTTACATCTTGGAGAGCATAGACAGAACCGCTGCGGATATGCTTCCACCGGCCACTCCCTTATTTGTCGTACGGCCGGGCAAGATGCCATTGCTACCTCTCACCTGTGTCGCCAAGTTCGTGTCTCCTCAAGGTGTTCACGAGACTGACCCGGACTACGATTCGCAATTGTATATCTGCTGGTTCACCTCGTATGAGAGTACGGCACGAAGTATTGATTCAATGATCAACGAAGTACTTCCGTTTGTCGATTGGGAAGGCTTCGCGGAGGATTTTGATATCTGCTTCTGAGTCACTCAGTATTGTCGGAGTGGCTTCAGACTAGGTCTCGATTTTAGTGACTCTGGAGAGACTGAATTATATATTGACCAAAACATCAGACAAATCAGTCCATCGCGATCTTGAGGATTGCTTTTGAAGTTCGGTTAACGATCCAACTGGCAGCGCAGACGGCTAGAACTAAGACGCTACGCAATGGTCCGCACCACATCACTGGAAATTGACCAGGCCACGCCATGTTCTCGCCGTCGCTTGCCAAACACGTGCTTGACTACCTGCAAACGCAACAGACCTGCGTCGGTCAGGTCCCCAGAATCTCTCCCCGCAGCCAGTCCAGCGCCAGGAAAAACTCGGCGTCGCTTGCGACCACGTAATGCTTGTCTGCGATCGACTTGGGCGAGTCGGCGAGGAAATGATTCGCATAGAACTTGAAGTGTTGATGCTGCCCCAAGATCGTGGCCGAGGTCTTCCTCAAGTGCTTCATTCCCAGGCGGATCTTTGACTGTCCCATCTTTGCTGCGAGTCTGGACCACGCCGATTGAATCGCGTCGTATCGGCGCATTTTCCCGTCTTCCAGCCAGAATCGCACGAGTGGGTTGCCTTCGTCGGTTGTAAGCACTAGATCACCGGTCGCCTTGTGCCGATTCAGTAAGGCGAAGGTCTCGGGCCAGAGCTTGTAGGTGACCACTGGGCCGTTGCGCTCCCGCGTCTTGCTCCGGGCACGGGTGAGTGTCCCCTGCTTCCAGTTCACCTCGTCAGCCTTCAACTCGGCGATATCGTTCTGGTACATGCCGCAGTTGAGCATGAGAAGTAGGTAGAGCTTCGTCCGTTCGGACATATCGCCAGCAGTTTGGAGCAGCCTACGTACTTCCTCAACGGTGAAGGTCTCGATCTTGGTCGGTGCCGAGTGATTGAAGCGGAACCGTCGGGATCGGATATTGCCGGGTAGTGGAATGAGCTTCATTTCGGCAAGGCGGCTGATGAACTGCTTGGCTGTCATCAGTAGAGTATGAGAGTAAGCGGGCGAGTATGACTTCGCGAGAACCTTTTCGGAAAGGAGGTTGAAGTAACCTTCCAGCTTTGCCTCGTTGATTGTATCGATCGCCGCCTCTTGCCCGATCCAGTCCGCGAAAGGCCGGATGTTTCGGCAGTAGGCGTCGAATCGACCTTCGCTCATCTGTCCGGACTGGCAAGCGGAACGGAGCAGGTTCTTCCAGGCCGTGACCTGAGCGGCCAAGGTGCGATCGGGAGGGATGGCCTTCACCGCTGTTTCGACCATCGCTTCGGCCTGGCCCTTGAGCTTCTGGTATTGGCCTTTGCCAACCAATGAGTCAACAAGCTTTTCTCGGCTGGCCTCGTCGATCTGGCTCCAGTTCTGGACCATATCCCAGACCTTGAAGGCATTGGCCTTCAGGTCCGCTTCCGTAGGGGGAGCCGCCTCGATTTCCTTGAGCTTGGCATCCCACCATGCATTCGCAGCGGCGGTGCTACCCTCTTTCGTCTCAACACATCCGAGCTGGCGACAGGAAATGGTATACATCTTGCCCCGATGCTTTTTAAACCATCGTTTGGTCGATGTCTGCCAGGTCATCTCGTTCTTGCGAGCCACAGAACCTCTCCTCTGTTAACCGCACAGATGCCGCACTTTCATCATACGGCCGAGTCTGCTCGCGAAGAAGTTATGTGTTCAGATTTCTGTTAACCATTCTGTTAACTTTTGGTCAGGAGATCGGGGAGGTTGGTTAACAAGGCAATAAAAAAGGCTGACGCTGATCTAGCGTAAGCCCATATGAAATAAGATATTTAAGCGGAGAGGGAGGGATTCGAACCCTCGGTACGTGTTACCGTACACAGCATTTCCAGTGCTGCACCTTCGGCCTCTCGGTCACCTCTCCGTCAATCAAACCGCTTCCGAAACAGGCCTTTGAGTTGAACCGCCAATGGCGATATTCCTCAGGTGCCTGGATAAGCCGCGATCAATCGAGTAAGTATCTTAAAGATCAGAAGGCAATCGGGCAATGGACCTTTTGCAAGTGTGCTCTTCGGTCGCCCCTACAATCGGACCTCTGAAAGGTGATTATGCTTTTCCGAGGGTGCCGAATTGAGCCCGACCTTGGCGTCCATTTCCCTAGAAGGCCTTGAGATCTTGGTTTCAATGGCCAAGATCGTTCCTTGACCCGCAGAGTGGGCATCATGAGCACCTTGCAACGCCTGACGGACCAAAATTTGATCAGGCCGCCCCGCTGGCTGCCCGGCAACGTGCAGTACGAAACCATCATGGGCTCGGTCGCTTACGGCGTGTCGTCCGAGACCAGCGACATGGACGTTTACGGCTGGGCAATTCCGCCGCGTGAAGATCTGTTTCCGCACCTGCGCGGCGAGATCGCCGGCTTCGGCTCTCCCCTGCACCGGTTCGAGCAGTTCGAGCAGCACCACGTTCAAGACCCAAGCGCACAGGCGGGCAAAGGGCGGAGTTATGATCTCACCATTTACAGCATCGTCAAATTCTTCAACCTGGCCATGGAGAATAACCCCAACATCATCGATAGCCTGTTTACCCCGGTGAACTGCGTGCTCCACTGCACCCGCGTCGGGAACCTGGTCCGCGAGAATCGCCGGCTGTTCCTGCACAAAGGGGCATGGCCCAAATTCAAGGGGTACGCCTATTCCCAGCTCCACAAACTTTCGATCAAAACACCGCAGGGGAAACGGGCGAAGCTGGTCGAGCAACACGGCTACGACGTCAAATTTGCCTACCACGTGGTGCGATTACTCAGCGAGGTCGAGATGATCTTGACCGAGGCCGATATCGACCTCCAGCGCAATAACGACCAGCTCAAGGCGATCCGCCGTGGCGAATGGACCGAGCAACGGCTCCGCCAATGGTGCGCCGATAAGGAAAGCCAGCTCGAACAGGCATATGCCAGCAGCTCGCTTCGGCCCACCCCAGACGAGCCCAGGATCCGCGCACTCCTGCTGAACTGCCTGGAAGAACATTACGGTAGTTTGGCGGATTGTGTGGTGAACCCAGACCGGGCCGTGCAGGCCCTTCGTACGATTCAGGCCGAACTGGACCGAATCAGGGATCTCCTATGAGTCAGAACGTATCAGCCGAGGCCATGCAGCAATTGCGGGACGTTGTGGCCAATCAAGCGCATCCCCTGCTCTTTGCCACCATCAGCGGGGCGCACCTCTACGGGTTCCCCTCGCCCGATTCAGATTACGACCTGCGCGGCTGCCACGTGCTGCCGGCACGTGAGGTTGTCGGCCTGGACACCGGACCAGACACCATTCAGGCCGAGTCAATCGACGCCGGCTTTGAACTCGACCTGGTCACGCACGATGCTCACAAGTTCTTCAGCCTCATGCTCAAGAAGAACGGTTACGTGCTGGAACAGCTCTATTCTCCGCTGGTCGTGCACACAACGCCCGAACACCAAGAACTCAAAGCACTCGGCCAGGCTTGCATCACCAAGCATCACTACCACCATTACCTCGGGTTCGCAGAGACTCAGTGGAAGCTGTTCGAGAAAGAATCGCCCAGGCGAGTGAAACCACTTCTGTACGTTTACCGCGTGCTGCTGACCGGCATCCATCTCATGCGGACCGGTCGGGTCGAAGCCAACCTGGTGCATCTCAATGAGGAGACGCGGCTCTCGCACATCTCTGAACTGATCGCCCGCAAGCTGAGCGGGCCTGAGCAGTCGATCCTTGAGGATTCCGAATTCTCGTATCATGCTTCGGAATTTACGCGATTACGTGGGGAGCTGGAGGCCGCCTATCAGGCGAGCCGGTTGCCAGAGCAGCCGTCGGCCCGATCTGCGTTGAATGATCTACTCATACGTATTCGCCTGGGAAAGGCTTCCGGTCGTCAGACAAGTGATAATCCTGTTTCTAGAGAGGCGAGCGGGGCGGACAAAGCGTAACGAATGGAAAGGATGTCACCACGGATCACAGTGCGCAGGAAGCCTACACTCTTGCGAAGGGAAGCCTATTTCTTGCCGATCTTCGGTCGTGTAAATCAAATATCAATGCTGGGAGTACTGCGAGTAAGGCGGACGTTCATTGGTTTTCTCGGGCTTGATTATTGCTTCATGCGGGTGATTTCATGAGAGGCGGCCGTGCAACGGTCCGCCTTCTCAACGAAAATCTGTCGTGTCGTGGTTCCAGGTTCGTGTGAACTCGTTTGCTCGTCCTGGCTGAACTCATACCTCTGGTTCTGTCGGAGCTGGGAGCCCTGAAGCCTCCTGTTCGATCATTGGTGCTGTTTTTCTCGATACCTTTCCGACGGAGATCCCCTGTCGTCGCATAAAACCTTCCAGGAATTTCAGGTAGCTTCTTGAATGCATTGACATGGATCTGCGCGTACTGATTGACTGAAGTAATGTTCTGAGCACACCGATCAGGTCGTCCCGCTTTGGCAAAGTGGCTTCGTGTGCCAGGATGTTCCAGTTATCCCGAATCATGGTGATGATCAGAGCGTTGAGGTCACCATGATCAACAGCCAGAGAGTCCCCAAGCTCCATGGGCGGAAGCGAGCCCTCACGCATTTGGAGGATCAAGCTGGTTAGTGCTGCTTCAACATCCTCGTCAGTCAGTGTTTGTTCAGAAATTATATCGGCTTGAAAAACACCGATTTCGGTTCGAAGTACGACCGGGACGAATACCTTGGCCTGGTACCTCGTGCCTGTGTAGGCAAGTGAGGTCATGCTACGGGATCGAGCTTCTTCCTTCTTGAGCTTGGCTTTGCGCTTCTGGTCTCGACTCAGATTGTTCTTGGCCATGTTCCGTCCTTGTGTCACCCCAGAGATGATTCTGAACTTCCTCCACTGCTGATCTTATTTTGAGGTATTGAACCCGACGTTCGCAACGATTTTTGGGGCGGAATCCGAATCTGGCGATGGCCCCCGATGCCTGGTGGCTGCTGGTGTCGTATGATGAGTGAAGGTGAGGGTTTGAGAGTGGCTTTGAGGTAGCAACCTGGGGAGAACCTGCCGTGCGGCTTGGAATTGTGACGTACAATATCGGCAAAGATTGGGACTTGCCGACGATGCTGAAGAATCTCGAAGCGCTGGGGTATGAAGGGGTTGAGCTGCGAACCACGCACAAGCATGGCGTAGAGCCCAGCCTCACGGCCCAGCAGCGGGCCGAGGTTCAGACGCTTTTCAAGGCCTCGCCCGTGGAACTGGTCGGCCTGGGCACCACCTGTGAATTTCAGGCGATTGAGAAGGCGACCGTTCG
>Ga0007796_10000705_pt1 | contig 11513 bp, 8 predicted proteins | sample CryBogmetaGMA0M_FD_60373 | JGI IMG/M metagenome (GOLD analysis project Ga0007796, IMG submission 60373) | Freshwater microbial communities from Crystal Bog, Wisconsin, USA - MA0M | ecosystem: Environmental > Aquatic > Freshwater > Lake | place: Crystal Bog, Wisconsin, USA | collected 2009-07-06 | reverse complement strand
GCCTGGTGGGAGCGCAGGCTTATTCGGCGCTTTCGCGCGAAGAGTTTGTTCCGGCGCGGCTGGGGCTACGCGGGGTAAGCAGCGTGTTAGCAGACCTCGTTCGGCTGTTTGTCCTTGACGAGGTGCTCGACATTGACGCGCTGGCGGAGCAGTTCCCTTTAGACGATGTTCGATCTCTCGGACTGGTGGAGGGTTCGGAGCGAATCCATGCGGTTGTCGACGTTCGTCCCTACGGTGAGCCTGATACGGATTGGTATGTCGTCAGTGACCACTCTGCTGGCCGCGGTGCCATAAGTAAGGTTGAGGTCGACTCGGACCATGTGCTGGGTGTGGGCGGCGCTTCGCTGACGCTTGCCCGGATTACGCCGAGGATCGCGGTCAAGCGTGCTCTCGATATCGGGACTGGGTGCGGTGTGCAGGCACTGCACCTGAACCGTCACTGTGGAGAGGTAGTCGCCACGGACAACAACCCGCGCGCACTTCGTTGTGCGGATCTCAGCGCCGTTCTTTCGGGTTTCGACTGGGACACTCGGGTTGGGTCATTTCTCGAGCCGGTGAACGGTGAGACGTTCGATCTGATCGTGTCTAACCCGCCATTCGTGATTTCACCGGGACACCGCTATACCTATCGCGATGCCGGCTTCGAGGCTGACCATCTCGGCCGGGATCTTGTCGCTGCGCTCCCTTCTCACTTGACCGAACATGGTGTCGCGGTTCTGCTCGCAAACTGGCTTCACGTTGAGGGTGAAGACTGGCGAGAACGCGTGACCACATGGGTTACGGACATTGGTTGTTCCGCATGGATCGCACAGCGTGAGGTTCAGGATCCATCGGAATACGTCGGCCTGTGGCTACGCGATGCCGGCAATGCAGGCTCAGATCAGGATCGTCGTTACGAGGATTGGCTCCAGACCCTTGAATCATGGGGCACGCAGTCCATCGGATTCGGCTGGATCGTGTTGACGAAGAGCGATCGTCCTTGGGTCCATGTTGAAGATGTGTCGGAGGCGCATCGGCTACCGAATGGTGACGAGGTCATGGCGGTGCTGGGTGCCCTAGACGATCTGGAACGAACGAATGCTTTCGCGCTACTGGAAAGCCGGCTCGCGGTAGCAGCTGGTGTAGTGGTGCGATCGCAGGAGCGATACGTCGAGAATGGCGAATGGGCAGCCGGACCAGCGATGCTAAGTAGGCCCGACGGCTGGCGGCAAGATCAGTTTCTTGACGCGGTCACTCGCGAGCTTGTGGCGCACTGCGATGGTCAAGCCACGGTTCGGCAGCTCCTAGACAGCGCAGCCGCCGAACTGGCTATCGATGAGGATGAGGTGCTTGCCATTGGGCTGATTCGGCTACGTGAGCTCATTGCCCAAGGGTTCTTGATCCTTGCGAACGACTCCTAGGCGCAGGCCCGTGACCTGCGACGATATAAATTTATCGGGCTAGGGTTTGACAGACCACCCCCTAGGGCGGCCAGACTCCGGCACATCGGTTTGATCAGCCCATCGGTTACGGTGGGTTACAGCACACCGGACACTGGCGTAATTGCGATATCGACGAAGGAGGGCTTGTGGCTGCTAAGGGCACATCCACTAAGGGCGATGGGGCTGGTACCCGTCGCCTTGTGATCGTGGAATCCCCAGCCAAGGCCAAGACGATCCAGGGCTACCTCGGTGAGGGCTACGAGGTCGAAGCATCCGTCGGCCATATCCGCGACCTCCCGAAGCGTGCGGCTGATATCCCGGCCCAGTACAAGGGCGAGGCATGGTCTCGACTGGGCGTCGACGTCGACAACGGCTATTCGGCGCTCTATGTGGTCGACGCGGACAAGAAGACCAAGGTTGCCGAGTTGAAGAAGAAGTTGGCTGACGCCGACGAACTCTTCCTGGCAACTGATGAGGACCGCGAGGGTGAGGCCATCGCTTGGCACTTGCTCGAGGTGCTCAAGCCCAAAGTTCCAGTCCGTCGGATGGTCTTCCACGAAATCACCAAGGATGCGATTCGTCGCGCTGTAGACGAGACGCGCGACCTTGACACGAGTTTGGTGGACGCACAGGAGACCAGGCGAATCCTCGACCGCCTATATGGCTACGAGGTCTCACCCGTGCTGTGGAAGAAGGTCATGACTGGCCTGTCGGCGGGCCGGGTTCAGTCGGTGGCGACTCGCTTGGTTGTTGAACGCGAGCGAGAGCGCATTGCCTTCAACGCCGCGTCGTACTGGGATATCGACGCACTGTTCGATCCAGGTGCTTTCTCTGCGAACTTGATCGCTGTTGACGGCGCTCGGGTTGCCACAGGTAAGGACTTCTCTCAGCAGGGTGTGCTTACCCGTGCGGGCGCGGCGCATCTGTCCGAGGCTGACGCAACCTCCCTTGCCGCAGGTCTGGTGGATGCAGCGTTCACCGTCCGCTCGGTTGAAGATAAGCCGTACCGTCGCTCGCCGGCCGCGCCGTTCATGACATCGACGTTGCAGCAGGAAGCAAGCCGCAAACTTCGCTGGGGCGCTCAACGCACAATGCGTGTGGCGCAAGGGCTTTACGAGCGCGGCTTCATTACTTATATGCGAACGGACTCAACGACGCTGTCGGAATCGTCCATGACGGCGGCTCGTTCGCAGGCAGCGGCGCTCTATGGATCCGATCACGTCAGCGAAGTGCCGCGACGTTACGACCGCAAGGTCAAGAACGCTCAAGAGGCGCACGAGGCGATCCGTCCCGCTGGTGATGTCTTCCGCACGCCGGCCGAGGTGGCTGGTGAACTTCGTGGTGACGACTTTGCGCTTTACGACCTGATCTGGAAGCGCACAGTCGCCTCGCAGATGGCCGATGCGCGCGGCCAAACCGCAACGATCAAGTTGGGCGCGGTGGCCTCTGACGGCCGCGATGCTGAATTCTCCGCAAGTGGAACGGTCATCACCTTCCGCGGATTCCTAGCCGCATACGAGGAATCTGTAGATGACGATTCCGATCGCGATGGCGACGATGCGGAGCGTCGTTTGCCGCTGCTCGCTGTTGGCGATGCGGTGACTGCAGTTCGACTTGATCCCGATGGACACTCCACCACCCCGCCGGCACGATTCACTGAAGCATCACTGGTGAAGGCATTGGAAGAGCGCGGGATTGGTCGTCCGTCAACCTACGCCTCGATCATGGGCACCATCGTTGATCGCGGCTACGTCGTAAAGCGTGGCTCTGCCCTAGTGCCGTCATTCCTTGCCTTCGCCGTCACGCGGTTGATGGAAGAGCACTTCACCAGCCTGGTTGATTACGACTTCACTGCTCGGCTCGAAGAGATCCTCGACACTGTCGCGGCGGGCGATAGCAATCGTGTTGAAGTTCTTGATCGCTTCTACCGCGGTAGCGGCAATGAGGATTTCGCTGGACTGCACACGTTGGTAACCGGGCTTGGCGAGATCGATGCACGTGAGATTTCGTCGTTCCCGATTCGCGAGTCGGACATCGTCCTGCGCGTCGGTAAGTACGGCGCATACATCGAACGCGAGGGTGAGCGGGCCAATGTTCCGCCGGAGATTGCCCCAGACGAGCTGACGGCCGAAAAGGCCGAAGAGCTGATGGCGCTGCCGTCAGGTGACCGCGAGTTGGGTATCGATCCCGAGACTGGCCGGATGATTATGGGCAAGTCGGGTCGTTACGGTCCGTACGTCACGGAGGTGCTTGAAGAGACGGCGCCAAAGTCAGCCAAGCCGCGTACGGGTTCGCTGTTCTCAACGATGAACCTCGACACAGTGACGTTGGAGCAAGCGCTGCAGTTGCTGTCGCTTCCGCGAGTGGTCGGTGCGGATCCTGCTGATGGTGTTGTGATCACAACGCAGAACGGCCGGTACGGCCCTTATCTGACCAAAGACAAAGATTCGCGGACCCTTCCCGATGAGGACTCGATCTTCTCGCTGACCATTGATGAAGCGCTCGCGATCCTTGCGCAGCCCAAGCAGCGTCGCGGCCAAGCCGCCGCCAAGCCGGCCATCATCGTCGGGGTCGACCCTTCAACGAACCGCGAGGTTCAGCTCAAGGAGGGCCGCTTCGGCCCCTACGTCACCGACGGCGAAACGAATGCATCGCTGCGTCGCGCGGATGATCCGGCTACGATCTCGATCGATCGGGCGGCGGATCTTTTGGCCGAACGTCGGGCCAAGGATGCAAGTGACCCGAAGAAGGTCAAAAAGGCAGCGGCTAAGAAGCCCGCTGCAAAGAAGACAGCAGCAAAGAAGACGGCTGCGAAGAAGACCACGGCAAAGAAGGCTGCCGCCAAGGCATAGTGCTGCGTGCCCGCGTCGATCGGGTGCGCTACTGGAGGATCGATGGTTGTCACGCGAGGATTCGTGGGCCGGCGCGGTGATGGCTCGCGTAACCTTCCACCCGGTCAGTACGACGTAGGTGACGATTGGCCGGTGCTCACCGCAGAGGTCACGCCGAATGTGCGTACTGACTCGTGGACGATGACCGTCGATGGACTGGTGGAAAAATCAGTCTCGTGGACGTGGGACGAAATGCTGGCGCTGCCGCAGTCTGACTACCGCGGCGACATTCACTGCGTCACCACGTGGTCGAAGTTTGATACGCACTTTTCCGGGGTGAGCCTGGATGTGTTGCTCGAGGCCGCAGGGCCGTTACCGAATGCGGGATTCGCCCTTGCCCGTTCGACAACGGGATACACGACGAACATTCCGCTCAATGATCTGGTGGATGGCAAGGCCTGGGTGGTGTGGCTCTACAACGGTCTGCCGCTGACCTCGCATCACGGTGGCCCCGTGCGCTTGCTGGTGCCGCACCTGTACTTCTGGAAGAGCGCTAAGTGGATCACCCGGCTCACGTTGCTCGAAGAGGATTCACAAGGCTTCTGGGAAGTAAACGGCTATCACGACCGTGGAGATCCGTGGCTTGAACAGCGGTATCAGGGAGATTGACATGACTGATACGACAATGACTCCAACGGCCGATGCGCCACATGGTGGCTGGAATCGTGCCGTCGTGCGCGAAGTTATGCGTCCGACGAGCCGGCTGGTGATGATTCACCTCGAGGTTGAACACCACATGCCGCACATGCCCGGGCAGCGTTACGTCGTGCGACTTACCGCCGAGGATGGCTACACGGCCTCGCGGTCCTATTCGGTTGCCTCGGCGCCGTCGGAGTCGCTCGTGGAGATTTGCGTTGAGCGCGTCGACGACGGTGAGGTCTCGACGCATCTGGTCGACGTGGTTGACGTCGGGGACGAGTTAGAGGTGCGCGGACCAATCGGTGGCTGGTTCGCCTGGGATGGAGTGACACCGGCTTTGGCCATCGGCGGTGGCACTGGCGTCGTCCCGCTGGTGTCGATGTTCCGATATGCGCGCGAACTCGATCGCATCGATGACCTTTGTTTGATTGGTGCGGCCCGCACCTTCGACGAACTTCCATACGCTGACGACATCGCTCAAGGTTGCAGTGTGCTGGCACTCTCGAGGGAAGCATCGCCACATGGGCGCCCTGCCGGACACATTCGGGCCGAGGATCTTGCCCCGCATATTGACGGTCGAGAGGTTTTCTTTGTTTGCGGATCAACCCGATTCGCCGAAACCGCCAGTTCGCTGCTGGTCGACCTCGGAGTGCCCACCCATCGGATTAGGGTTGAACGGTTCGGCTCTCTTGCCTGACGCCGCAATGCTGGTGGTGCGCAACGAAGACTTCCGGTGCCGATGTCGGACCGGGTGTCATAGGGTCGGGGTGTGAGTGACTCCGCCGGTATGTTCATCGCCCTCGAGGGTGGCGATGGCGCGGGTAAGTCCACCCAAGCCCGGCTGCTGGTAGATGCGCTGACGCAGGCTGGTTTCGATGTTGTTCTGACCCGCGAGCCGGGTGGGACGCCAGCGGCCGAAGCGATCCGAGCGGTTGTGCTCTCACCTGAGTATGCGGGCCTTGATGCACGAGCAGAGGCGCTGTTGTTTGCGGCCGCTCGAAGTGAGCATGTTCACCGCCTGATCCGGCCTGCTCTCGAACGCGGTGCCATCGTCATCAGTGATCGCTACGTCGATTCGTCCATTGCATATCAAGGTGTGGCGCGGGGCCTCGGCGTCGATGTGGTCACCGAAATCAATCTCTGGGCGACGCAAGGCACCCTTCCCGATCTCACTGTTCTCCTCGATGTGGATGCCGCTACCGGCCTTGATAGGGCCACTGATCCGAACCGCCTGGAGGATGAGCCAGCGGAGTTTCATCGCGCCGTTGTTCAGGCGTTCCGGACGCTCGCAGCCGCGGCTCCCGATCGCTACCTAGTGATCCCGGCAGCTGGGTCGCCCGAGGCGATTGCTGCGCAGATTCTTGATCGCGTACGAGTCGAGTATCAAGGGCGCGCGCAGTGACTATCGCTACCCATGATGTGTTCAGCGAACTGATCGGCCAAGATGCGGTCGTAACTCAGTTGAGGGCGGCTGCTGCCGACGCCCCGGCCGCACGCGCGGGTCAGCAGTCAAAGGCTATGACGCATGCCTGGCTGATCACTGGCCCACCAGGCAGCGGTCGTTCGACGGCTGCGCTGGCTTTCGCAGCCGCTCTTGTTTGCCCACGTGGGGGCTGCGGGTCCTGCGAAGAATGTGAATTGGTGCGTCACTCCGGCCATGTTGATGTTGAGCATGCGGTGCCCGAGGGCGTGGAGTACCTCAAGGTGGAAGCCGACCAACTCATAGCGAAAGCTGCCTACTCTCCCTCGAAATCACAATGGCAGGTGATTGTCGTTGAGGATGCGGATCGCTTCTCCGAGGTCGTTGGCAACGCTTTGCTGAAGAGCATCGAAGAACCTACGCCGGGAACGGTGTGGGTTTTGTGCGCTCCGAGTTCGGAGGATGTGCTGCCGACGATTCGCTCGCGCTGCCGTCACGTCATGCTTTCTACGCCGAATGTGGCCGACGTGGGCGCTGCGCTTGTCACTTCGCTCGGCGTTGATCCGGCCATGGCGTCGTTTGCCGCTCGGGCGTCTCAGGGTCATATTGGTCGAGCGCGTGCGCTTGCCACTGATGAGGATGCCCGCCTTCGTCGCCAGGACGTGTTGCGGATCCCATCGCAATTGGGCGATCTCGGCTCATGCCTGGCACTTGCCGCTGACCTAGTCGAGACGGTGAATGCCGATGCTGCGGCAATTTGCGATCCGCTTGACGCGCGAGAGGATTCGGCCCTCCGGGCTGCCTATGGAGATGGGGTCGAGGGTCGTGGACTCGGTACCGTCGAACGGCGCGCGAAGGGAGCATTCAAAGACATGGAGGATCGACAAAAGCGCAGGCGACGTCGGGTGGTTCGAGATCAGTTAGACCGGGCGATTGTTGATCTCATTGGCTTTTATCGTGACGTTTTGGTGATCCAACTGGGCGCCGACACCGAGCTGGTCAATGCTGAGATGCGTCCACAGATCGAGCGAGTAGCCGCGGGGGCACGTCCCCAAGAAACATTGCTTCGCGTCGACGGTCTTGAACGGACGCGCAATCTCCTAGAAGCAAATGTTGCGCCGCTGCTGGCATTTGAATCGCTTATGGTCACATTGAAGGATCCGACGCTCGGGTGATGAGCGTCCACACAACGACTCGGCTAGTGATTCGCCGCGACGCGTAGGCCTTCGGCATACGACGACAGCGCATCGGCCGCAGGCCCGAGCACGTCTTCTGCGGACCGACCAAGATCCGGTGATGCCAACATGTTGGCCGCCGCTGCGAGAAGTCGGTCGTAGATATTTACGCCCTCAGCTAGTCGAATCTGGACGATGCGAGCCGACTGTTCTGCCGCGGCCGCAGCCGCAGTTCCCGGTAGATCGCGGCGCATCTGATCAAGCAGCACGAGCCGGCCGATCTGCGACGCTAGTTGGGGTGCCGCCTCGTTATCGGCGTCACGCAGCTCACGCCCGGCATCGGGATGAAGGGCGGTGACGGCGGGGATCATTGTGACTACCTGACGTCGCACTGCCTCCACGCCATTTGCCTCGGCGCAACCGATCGCATCTTTGCGAAGATTACGCGCGGTGCCCTGCGGCATCATGTGGGCCAGTTGCGGTGGGCTGATCGTCTCGGATTCCTGCTTTGCGCGTACCGCGATCACCGCCGACAGTGCAGACCCGGTTAGCAAAGCCCAGGGCGCAAATCCATCGGTCGCAGCGTCGATCACGCCAAGGACGGCCGCCGCGCCCGAGACTGCGCTCATCGTGACGGCTCTGGACTTCAGCCGGTTTACCCTCCGGTAATGCTTTTTGACAGCCTTATCGTGACGCTCGATGGCCTTGACCTGCTCGCGGGCAAGTTTGGTGTTCGATGCCTGAACCACGGCATATGCCTCCACGACGTCGAGGCCCTGCGTCACGAGGTTGGTTACCCGTTCGGCGAGGCGCGCGATGTCGTTCGGAGTGCTCATAGGGACACGTTAAACGAGAAACGGCCGTAGTCTCGACCCGTGCCCGTAGAAAATGCTCAAATCCACCTCGACGATCCCGTCTGGGGTGATCTTGTCTTTGAGGCAGTGCGAGCAGGTGCCGATGATGGTGAGCCGGTGCTGCTGCTGCATGGCTTCCCGCAAAACAGCGGTGAGTGGGCGGGGGTCATGCCGGCACTGGCCGCCCGTGGTCTTGCGGTGGTGGCCCCTGATCAGCGGGGTTACTCACCTGGTGCCCGGCCGGACAATGTCGACGGCTATGGCACTTTGCTTTTAGCCAACGACGTGGTGGGCATGATTTCCGCCCTCGGCTGGGATAGCGCACATCTTGTAGGGCATGACTGGGGCGCGATTATTGCCTGGTGGGTCGCTGCTACCCATCCCGAGCTTGTTCGCAGCCTTACAGCCGTCTCTGTGCCTCACCCGGGGGCCTTTGGCTCGGCGCTCGTGCATGATCCGGTCCAGCGGGAAAAGTCTGGCTACATCGGGTTCTTTCGCAATGATCCGCACAAGGCCCGCGACGTCCTACTCAGAGCGGACGGCCTGACCTTGCGAACGATGTATGGGGGAGCGGTTTCGGCGACGGATCTGGACGCCTACGTTGAGTTCTTTGGTGCTGACGATGGGGCGGCCTTGGTTGCCGGGATGCGCTGGTATGGGGCAATGTCCGAGCGGGAAATGATGAGCGTTCCCTCAGTCTCGGTGCCAACAACGTTCGTCTGGGGCGACGAGGACATCGCGATCGGGGCAACCGCCGCTCATGCCTGTGGGCAGTACGTCACAGGTGAGTTTGATTTCAGGATTCTCGAAGGTCGTGGACATTGGCTACCCGATGAAGACCCGACCGCGGTAATCGATGCTGTGCTAGCGAGGGTGGGCCGATAGATGCCGAACATGATGGCGGTGACGTTCTCGCCGAACGGACGGCTCTATTACCTTGATGCGGCCGACGTACGTCCGAAGGTCGGCGACCGAGTGCTATTTCCAACGTCGGTGGGCACTGAGGTAGTTCAGGTGATTTGGGGTCCTGAATGGGTTGACGAGCCAGTTGGGGGTTTACCGATCTGCGCCGGGATGGCGTCGGCAGGGGACATCGAGCGTGACGAGACGAATCGTCGTCGTCGCATGGAGATCAAGGTCGCTGCGCAGCGATTGATTCGGGAGCAAAAACTGCCCATGAAAGTCAGCGGGGTCGATTGGGTCGATGAAGGTCATGAATCCGGACGACCAACTGCCACGATCTACTTCACTGCTCCGGGCCGGGTCGATTTCCGGGATCTGGTCCGCGACCTAGCGAACAAGATTGATGCGAAGGTGATGTTTACGCAGTTGTCGCCACGTGATGACGCGCGCGTCCAGGGCGGTATCGGTTCATGTGGTCGTGAGACCTGTTGCTCAACATTTTTGGTGGACTTCGAGCCAGTAACTCTGCAGATGGCCCGAGATCAAGATCTTCCTGCGAATCCGTTGAAGATCTCGGGTGCCTGCGGTCGGTTGATGTGCTGCCTGAAGTATGAGCATCCGATCTATGACGAATTCAATGCAACGGCGCCCGCCGTCGGGGATCGGGTGGCCACCGAAGATGGCGACGGCAGGGTAATTGCGCACGATGTCCCTCGTGATCAGGTGGTGATCCGGCTCGATGCTGGAGGGCAGCGAACAGTGTGCGATCGCGCCTCGGCGTGTTCGGCTCGCGCTGCCTACGAGACGCGCGGATCTTAGGCCGGGCATGACGAATCGGCGCTGATCACCGACGAGCATCGGACGCCGCGGGGAACTCGTCGACCCGGTGAGGCGTCGTACTACGTGGACGTGACAGGCTCGTCTTAACGAAAATCAAACCTTGTGGGGGTTTTGTGCGCACGTATCGCGTGGCATCGCGTGCCGCAGTGGCCGCGTTGTCAACGCTGGCACTCGCCGCCTGCTCGGGGACAATCGGAAACGTCACGTCGTCGGGATCATCGGGAGTGTGGGCTCCCTCGGCGGGGCCGTCGTCAGCAACATCCGACCCGTCTGCCAGTGGGTCTGTGGCGCCATCCGGGTCGCCGACAGCTGCCTCGGATCCTCTTGCTCGCTTCTACCAACAGCATCTGGTGTGGTCGTCGTGCAGTGGCGACTATCAATGCGCAAACCTCACCGTTCCAATTGATTACGCAGCTCCCAGTGGCAACACGACGAAGGTTTCGATCATTCGATTGCGGTCTGCCGATGCATCGAAGCGAATCGGTTCATTAGTGATTAATCCCGGTGGACCAGGTGGCTCCGGTGTTGAATATGCGCGCGCCGCTCGAGGGATTTACACCCAGGCGATTTTAGATCGCTACACAATCGTCGGCTTCGACCCACGTGGTGTTGCCTCATCCGATCCGGTGCAGTGCCTCAACGATGCGCAAACCGATCGATTCATTGCCGCTGACGGAACACCGGATACGCCCGCTGAAATTTTGCAGTTGCAAGCACTCGGCAAGCTGTTTGCTGATGCCTGTAAAGCTAGGTCGCCCAAGCTATTTGCGCACGTTGACACTCGCTCAGTGGCTCGTGACCTCGATGTCCTACGGGCGGCACTGGGTGAAGACAAACTTAACTACTTTGGGGCGTCGTACGGCACGTATCTTGGTGCTACGTATGCGGATCTGTTCCCCACAAAGGTAGGTCGGATGGTGCTCGATGGGGCGATTGATCCGACGCTGAGCAATGTTGAAGTAACCCATCAGCAGTTGAAGGGCTTTGAAGTTGCGATCGGACGATTCATCGCAGACTGCAATAAGCAGGCGAACTGTCCGCTGCCCGGCGGCGTTGAAGCCGGTAAGGCGAAGTTGGCCCAGTGGTTTAGTCATCTTGATCAGAACCCGTTGAAAACTAATGATCCGAAGCGGCCGCTCAACGAAGCCTTGGCCCAGAATGCTGTCCTGTCATACCTGTACTTCCCGCAGAGTGACTACGGGCAATTGCGTGATGGGTTGTCTGCCGCCTTTAGCGGTGATGGTTCTGTGCTCTTGGACCTGCTCGATCAACGGATCTCGCGGGATTCAAGTGGGCACTACACCGACAACTCGAATGCCATGCTTTATGCGGTCAATGCCTTGGATCGACCCGATCGTCCAACCGCAGCC
>Ga0007796_10000703_pt1 | contig 11516 bp, 9 predicted proteins | sample CryBogmetaGMA0M_FD_60373 | JGI IMG/M metagenome (GOLD analysis project Ga0007796, IMG submission 60373) | Freshwater microbial communities from Crystal Bog, Wisconsin, USA - MA0M | ecosystem: Environmental > Aquatic > Freshwater > Lake | place: Crystal Bog, Wisconsin, USA | collected 2009-07-06 | reverse complement strand
GTCGAGCGACGGATTCTCAAAGATGGCGATAAGGTTGGTGAGCCGGTCGACCATCTCTTTGCCGCTGCCCAGCTTGTTTGCGTCATTGAAGTCGGGCATGTCCGCCAGCTTGTTGGCGCTGGCCAGCGGGCCAATGATCTTCTTGTTGATCTGGTCGCCAATATCCGGCTTGCCCTTAAGGGCCACCATGTCTTTGAAGCTGGCACCCGGCGGGATCGTGATTGGTGCGTAGGGCTGGCCGGCGTACTTATCGCTGATGTACTTGATAAACAGCAGCACCAGGACGTAATCCTTGTACTGGCTGGCGTCCATGCCGCCACGTAGCTCGTCGCAGCTTGACCAAAGCGAGGAATAGAGTTCCGATTTTTTGAGGGCCATCGCTTGGTTGCCTTGGACTTAACTATGGTTTTCAGTGTGGCGGCACCAGGCCAGCCGTTCCGGCGCCGAGGGCCGAATGGGTGACTTTGCTCAATTGTGCCGTAAAAAATGCAATCTGGCGAATTTCACGGCTCTTGCATGGTGATGGATGCTGTGCGGATTTTACCCTTTCTTGGGGTGAATCCAAGTGCTTGCCAGGTTTTCTGGATCCAGCAGTTCCAAGGAGTGGCCACGGCGAAACCCCAAATTGCCTGTACTCGGTACCCGGGTAGCTGGCTTCGGATGGAAATTCTTTAGGCAACGATCTCCATTCGCAATCCGAACGAATCCACGGGTGGCGTTGCAGGCAGCAATGTTTGCCGGCCTGCCACAACCCGCTCCGCAGTCCACAATGCAGAGAATGCGTCTAGCAGATCATCAGAGTTGTACTTGCCGCGCGGCAGGCTCGATTTCGCTGCCGCGTACCCTGCCGAGTAAGCACTGTTTACCAGAAGCTCTCGCTCGGCCTTCCCTTCCTCGGATTTCTTCCGATGCTGCATCGGCCGATCTTTGTTCCAGGCCCGGAAGCATAATTCAGGGTGAACCTCTCGAATCCATTGGTTGCGGGAAGTGTCTGCCCGAAGGAAGGTATCGACTTCCTTGATCTTGGGCACAATTCCCCAGGTCTGCTTGCTGAGCGCGCGCCCATCAATAGTTCGGCCGATCTGGCAGGCCTCTTCATAAGTCGTGGCAGAAAGCATGGGCCGGATCGGCGCTGAGAACACACTGCTTGCACGGGTTGGCTTCAAATACGTTCGAGCTTCCTGGTCACACAAACGCCGGCCGGTATCCGTCAGGCCGATCGGCATATCCACCATGACCAATTCCGGCGGCGGTTCGAGCTCAAGGACCGCACTGATCCTTTCAAGAATACAAGCCTGGATCGTACCTGTGTGCATGTTCTTCGCCACACAGAGCCAGCCCGTTGGGCAGCCATCGATCCCTGCGATAACGCGCATCTCGTTCCTCCGCATCCAACCCACGAAATCGTAAGTTATCGTAATTTTAACGAATGATTGTTGGCTGAAAGCGGATTCGTCAATAACCGAACATGACTTGGTTCATGAATGATCTGAGCTCTCCCGCGAGAATGTGGAGGTCACCAAGATCCCACGCGCACTGGCTGATTCTCAAAGCCAGTCACTCGCCGGGCGTGAGAAGGAACCAAGGGTCCCCGCGCCGTTGCAGGTAAGCAAGGACAGAAAGCGCATGATCTCCATGGGGTAGTCGTCGTTCAACGATGCGACGCATATCCTTTCGGTTCGTTCCAGAGTTTCATGTATGCCGACATGGCGAAACTACGATCCGCTGGCTTTACGAAGCCGGCAACCTCCCACGAGGCCGGCGTCAAGGCCACCCTGGATTGACGAGGGTGGAGCTTCTGGCTGAATGACGCCTCAAAGTGGAGTTGGCTCAGGCTCTTCGAAATCCGAGTTCAGCATGAACTCCCTGAAATGAACTGGTTCCTGAGTAAGCTCTGATGGTGCAAAAGTCAGAAGCATCAGGATATCGCCCTGTGTTTCCGGCGGGAGCTTATCGAGTTCCAGCTCGACCATGGTGTCGCGGTGATCGCGCTTCATCCCCTCAAATCGACGATCGATCACTCTCAGTCGAATCGAGGCCATGTTGTACCGATACGCATCAACTTGTTCAAAATGAGGCCTGAGACGGTCCTCAACCATGCGGGTTTCATCCGTCCGTTTTGATTCCCAGCGGGGGATTGTGATCATGGTCATGGAATTTGTTGCTCCGCCCATTCAAAGATTGCCCTGGCCGTGTTGAGAAAGGCCCTTGTCTCACCCGTATCTTTCCGTCCGATCTCGTAGCGCAAATCCGTGGTCCAATCAAACCGACGCATCCTCTTGACCAACTCCAGTGGTAGGTCCAGGCCACGCCCTTTCAGCAACCCCCTCAAGTGTTCAGTTTCGTGATTGATAGCACCTCGGGTCAGTTGTCTGATCATACGTTCCCGATCGGCGGCGGGAGTGAGGCTCAGGATCAGTGCCTTGAGCGAGCACTCGAAAGCATAACCTCCAATGTAATGGGCCTCCAATGTGAGACGAAGCTTATCCATGATCTCTTCAGCCCCCGTGAGCCGCTGAAGTGCCACCTTGAGAAAGTATCGAGCGGTCACAGATTCCACGAGCTTCCTCCACCTTACCAGCCGCCTCTGACTTCATACACCGATAATCCTCCGCGAACCTTCGCAACTCAACAAGATTCCGCCAGGCGGCTTGTATATCGTGGGCAACCACAGGCTGACTCGGAATCCTCGGCCCCCATCCGCGTTGCAAACCGGCAGGCATGGCGTCAGACTAGGCCTCTGGTTTGACGGAAGTTCTACCGCGCCTGGCAGACCGGTTGGGCCGGCCAGGGAACCCAGGCGAGAGGGGTTTACATTCGCATGTTTGATCTATCGGCTATTCAGAAGGCACTCACGCGGTTCAACCTCGACGGCTGGCTGCTGTACGACTTCCGAGGCAGTAACCAGCTTGCCAGACGGGTCTTGGACCTTGATGCCACCCGCCCCGGCTCGCGGCGGTTCTTCTACGCAATTCCCCGGGTTGGCGAACCGACCCGCATCGTCCACAAGATCGAGCCATCCGCGCTGGATCACTTGCCCGGCCACAAGCGAGAATACTCGCGCTGGCAGCAACTGGAAGAAGCGCTCCGCACCAGCCTGCACGGGCAGAGCCGCGTGGCCATGGAGTACGCTCCCGGGCTCTCGAACCCCTATGTAAGCCGGGTGGATGCCGGAACTATCGAGGCTATTCGCGGGCTAGGCGTTGAGGTGGTCTCCTCGGGCGACCTGATCCAGCTCTTTGAGTCGGCCTGGGATGCCGAGCAAGCTGAGATGCACTTCGCTGCCGATCGCATCACGCAGGCTGCCTACGACGTGGCCTGGGGCCTGATCGCCACCCGCGTGCGGGCCGGCGAGACCGTGACCGAGCGCCAGGTACAGGCCGCCATTCTCGACCATTTTGCGAAGCACAACCTGACCACCTACAGCCCGCCCAGCGTGTGCGTGGGGCCGCACAGCGGCGACCCTCACTTCGAGAACCGGGCCGATAATGATACCCCCATCGGCGCGGGTGATTATGTGCTGATCGACCTTTGGGGCAAGCTGGATACGCCCAGGTCTGTCTATAGCGATCTCACCCGCTGCGGCTATGTGGGCACCGAGGTGCCAGAGAAGTTCGAGAAGGTGTTCGCCGTCGTGGCTGCGGCCCGTGACGCGGCCATCGCCCTGGTACGAAAGCGGTTCGCCGAGGGTCGGCCGCTGCAAGGGTATGAAGTGGATGACGCGGCGCGCGGGGTGATTGAGGCGGCAGGCTACGGAGACCGCTTCGTCCACCGCACCGGGCACAACATTGGCCAGGAAGTGCACGGCAACGGTGCCCACATGGACAACCTGGAAACCCACGAAGAACGGCTGGTCCTGCCTGGCACGTGCTTTTCGATCGAGCCCGGCATTTACCTGCCCGAGTTCGGGGCGCGGAGCGAGGTTGATGTGTTCGTGGACCTCAAGGGGCACGTGCATGTGACGGGCGGCCCTGTGCAGGAAAAGCTGGTCCCCATTCTCGCTGCATACTGATTGACTGAGCGGCAGGCTCTCGAAAAGGACGTCGAAACCCATGGCTGACCCGAAGGCCGAGCTCTCACTGAATTCCGCAGGCCACGCGAACCGCTCTGGCTGGCTCAATGCGATTGGGCTGGGTCGTCCGGAATTGCGTGCCTGGGCCATGTACGACTGGGCCAATTCGGCCATGGTTACCACCATCATCGCGGCCGTGTTCCCGATCTACTTCGGCCAGGTCGCGTGCCAGGGGTACAAGGGGTCGAGTACTGCCCTGTTCGCGGGTGTGACGACCATCGGCATGATCATCAGCGCGATCATGTCGCCCTTGCTGGGCGCATTGGCGGATACGCGGCCGATCAAGAAACCGCTGCTCGCCGCCTTTATGGCCGTGGGGCTCGTCAGCGTGGCCGGCATGTTTTTCGTCAAGGAGGGTAATTACGTGCTGGCCTCGGTCCTGTTCATGCTGGCGAACATCGGGGCCAACGGCAGCTTTGTTTTTTACGATGCGTTGCTGCCGCACGTCGCCCATCCCGACGAGGTCGATCGAGTTTCCACGGCCGGTTACGCGCTTGGCTACCTGGGCGGGGGATTACTGCTGGCGCTCAACCTGGCCTGGATCATGAAGCCGGGATGGTTCGGGTTGCCAAAGGGAACTTTGCCCTCCCGACTGGCGTTCGTCTCGGTGGCCGTCTGGTGGGGGTTGTTCTCTATACCGCTGTTCCTCAGGGTGAGTGAGCCGCCCGTCTCTTTGAACTCGCATCGGTCCTCGGGTGGTCTAGGCTCACAGGTGATGGCTCAGCTCGCCGGCACGTGTCGCGAGCTCTCGCGGTTTCGCGCGGGCTTGATCATGCTGGTTGCGTTCTTGATCTATAACGACGGCATTGGCACGGTCATCCGCATGGCCACCAAGTACGGCGAAGAGATCGGGATCGAAGAAGGGACGATGATCGGTTCGCTTGTGCTCACCCAGTTCGTGGGAATCCCGTTCGCGTTTTTGTTCGGCATCCTTTCGCGCAAGATCGCAGCCCGGCAATTGATCTTGTTCTGCCTGGTCGCCTACCTGGGGATCAGCGTGCTCGGCTATTACATGACTAGTAACACGCACTTTGTGTTCCTGGCGATCCTGGTGGCGATGGTGCAGGGGGGAGCTCAGGCCCTGAGCCGCTCGCTGTTCTCTAGCCTGATCCCACGCCAGCGGTCGGGCGAGTTCTTTGGGTTCTTCGCGGTGGTTGAGAAATTCGCGGGGATCATTGGACCCTTGATCTTCGGCCTGACCATTGCAGCCACCGGTTCCACCAGGCTTTCGATTCTGACGGTGATCCCGTTCTTTGTGATTGGCGGCCTGGTGCTGATGCTCGTGGACGTGCCGGGCGGCAGGGCCGCGGCCCGCGCCGAGGAACAAGAACTGGCACTCAAGGCTGGAAACTCGCCTGAAGCTTGAACCAAAAAATCTCAGCAGAGGCTCGACCGGGAGCCGCCGACCGGGTTCAATGCGACTGTTCGTTTGATGAGTCATCCCCTGGAGGTTCGATCGATGTCGCGTTCAGCAACTGGCGTTGTGCGTTCGGGTCTGGGACTGATTCTACTGCTGTTCACCGCGGCCCCGGTCTGGGCGCAGCTCAAGAACCCAAACGGTACGCCGGTGCTGTTGCTTTCTGGCGGTCAGCGTGAGCACCATGGGTACCGTGATCAGGCCAACGCCCTGGCCAAAGCCCTGGAGCAGACCGGCCAGTTCCGGGTGACGATCGTCGAAGATGCGGCGGTCCTGGGAACCGAAGCGTTGAATAAGTACAAGGGGCTGATCGTCCTGACAGATCGCCGCGACCCCGAGTTCAAGTTCACCCTCAAGCAGCAGGAGGCGATGCTGCACTTCGTGCACGACCAGGGTGGTGGATTCGTGACCATCCACGGTGGAGACAATGCCGCGCCCGACTGGACGCTCGAACTGCGACTCATGTACGGCGGCGTCTTCTCGCACGATACCAGCCGCAGAGGCCCCGATAGCAAGACCCGCAAGGGGGACTACAAGGTCCACATCAAGGACGCGCATCACCCGGTTTGCCAGGGCGTAACAGACTTCGACCTCAAAGATGAGCTCTATTACAAGCTGCAGGAGGAGCCAGGCAATACGATCCTGGCGACGATTACTCTGGATAACGAGGAATGGCCGGTCGCCTGGGTGCGAACTTATGGCAAGGGCCGGGTGTTCCACACCGTGTTCGGGCACCGCGACTTCGGCCCCGATAAACACGACCCACTCCAGGCGAGCCCGGAACTCTTGAAGCTCGTCACCCATGGGCTGGCGTGGACGACAACGGATCAAGCAGCGACCAAGCCGTGAGGTTTGTTTTACTATAGCGGTGCACGATTGCGTGGCACACAGGGCGTCTTGAGGGCCGGTGGCCCGATACGAATATAGCCCAGAGTGAAACCCTTGTTGTACTACACAAGTCGCTCTGTACCAGCGTTCGCGGTGTTTGAAGGGGCGTTGAACGAGAAAAAACCTTCGCATCAATCGAACCGCGAACCGCACAAATAGGTGCCATGGATGACTCTTCTTAGAGTCATCGGTGACCGGTAGCATTGACCACCGCGAAGCGGCTTTCATCGTCACGGAGCCAACAAGACGCAAGCACGCGTCCTATGTCACACGTCACGGATGACTCTAAGAAGAGTCATCCATGGCACCAACCAGAAGAAGGCCGGGCTCATATGGTAGCCAAGACTTGTGATATACAACGAGGGTGAAACCCTGGGGATTTTGAGACTCCCTCTATCAGATGAGCCATGGCGTTGTCAGTCCACACATGTGTGGACTGACAACGCTATAGCTCCAAGACTATAAAATAGGGTGTTCACGCAAACCCTGGGTTTCACCCTGGGCTATTGTCGGGCCGCCCTTTCAGGGCTTTCGGAACACCAGGTCAAAGGCCGTACTTCTCAATCTCGCCAACTTCGAGTAAACGTCTTTATAACGCGACTTACTTTCGTGTGCAACGCAATCGTGAACCGCTATAAGTCGCATGGTTCTCCGAGCCGTGTTCGTTCTTGCTAACGTCATAGACCAAAGAACACGACTCTCCGAGGCTGTGCGACTCTCTTGTTCACGCCGTGTGAGAGGTATGTCCGAACCCGCGCCGGCCCATTCTCAGCGTGATCCAGAACGAGACCACCATGTAAAATATGGGGTAGAAGAGGGTGCCGTAGGCCAGCAAACGTAGCCCACTCATCTGAGAGGGGTTCGCAACGCGCTCGGCGTCAAGCTGGGCCAAGCCCATGATCACGGGAACCAGTGCCGCAATCCACACCACCGACAGGATCGTGGCCAGACGGTTGAGTGGACCAGGCTGCGAAGGATACAGATACCGGGTCGGTACGAACGTAAGAATGCTCAGCACAACCACGATGGCCAGATTGACCCAGGTTGGCATCCCTAGAATATAGATATAAAGGGCCACCACATTCCAGAGTGACGGGAATCCCAGAAAGTAGCCATCGGCCGTTTTGATATCGGTCTGGCAAAATCCGTAGGCGCTGGCGAGCAACGGGAAGATCAGCCAGGCTTCCTGGCCGGGCGGTAAGGTTCCCGCGCGCCAGAGCAAGAGCAACGGCAAGAACGTGTAGGTGAGGAAATCGGTGATGTCGTCCAATCGCCGGCCATCAAAACCCGGCAGCACCTGCTTAACACCGACCTTGCGCGCAAAAGTACCGTCGGTGGCATCGATGATCGTTGCGACGATCATCCAAAAGAACGCGGATTGAAAGCCGCGTGCATCGCCCTGGAAGATACTCACGACCATGGCCACTGCGCATACCTGGCCAAGTGCCGTGTAAAAATGCACGCACCAGGCCGCGAACTTGCGCAATGGCGTGGCCCGGATCACCGGCTTGACCGTGGCGGCGGAACTGGCACTGCGGGCGAAGTCTCGCCGGGAACCCCGGGACTTATCTTTGAAACGCTGGCGAGTTTCAATCACCCAGCGAGCCACCCCGCGCGCAGGCCTGGATGTCGTCATGGCAGCCTGATCCCTTCCATCCTGAAAAAAAGCAAGGCCCGATAGAAGCGCAACCAGGCGTTCTACCGGGCCAATCTCATAGCAACGGAGCTCAACTGGGCTTGTGCGCCACGTAAATGCCCCACTTCATCGCACCATCTTCGCAGAACCCGTCCTTCATGGCCCAGCGATCGATGATGTAATCCAGGTCTTTTTCCGAGAACAAGGTCAGGAAGTGACTGCGATTCAGCTTCAGCCGTTCCGACTCTCTGCGGAGGATGTCTACGAACCGCGAAGTCGCGTCTTCGACTTGCACGTTGACGTAGCCGGCCCCTTCCAGAAACTTGCCGTACTCGCGTGGGCTGACCACATGGTAACCGGTCGCTTTGATGTAGGCGTCGAATTCGGGGTTGTTGTAGCTGCCGGTCTCACCGCGGGCGTAGTCGGTAATAACAAGCGCGCCGCCTGGGGCTGTCAGGTCAAACAGCCTCTTGAAAAGGTGTGGCTTGTCGGGCAGGTGCATGAGCGCGTCCCGACTCCAGATCAGGTCGAACGGGTGCGCGAACGATTCGGTCAGCACATCGCCGAGCTTGAACTCACAATGACCGGGCCCCTTGAATTCGATTGCCCGTTCGTGGGCGATGTTGAGCATCTCGGGGGCCAGATCGACACCCAGAATATGTGCGCCGTAGGTACGGGCCAGATGGAATGCGGCCCCACCAATCCCGCTGCCAACATCAAGAACGCGCATCCCCTGACGGGCCGCTGATCCCAGCTTTTTGCACAGATACTCGGTGGTCTCTGGACCCCCCGTACTCACGTAACCTGCGCCAAAAACCTGCTCGTAACGCAGGATGCTGGTGCGAGAATACTGACCGCCATTATCGTAGGCGGTTGACTCGCCCGTACTCGCAGACGTATTGCTCATCGTCGGTCGAATCCTCAAGAACTCGCCCGATCTCTCGCACGATCGAAACCAGATCGACCATCCCGGAGAGATCGGACACGTTCCTCAACTATGCTCGCGCGTTGGCTTAGAACCAGCGCAACGCGATGTTGCTTGCAAACGGAAGCGTCCAGCAAACGAATTCGTATTGTAGGGTCAACTCTGGCGTTCCGTCAAAGCCGGTCTCGACCTGAACCACCCATTCTTGATCAAAATCCTATTGAACGGCTGTGCGCAAGCCGCGTACCAGGCCCGCCTCGCCCCCGCAGAATCAGGCAATCCACGCCTGGGCTCCAATCTCGGATCCACCGCCCGGTTTCGAGCGGGCCCCGCGTCGGTTAGGCTATGCGGGAATTCAGCATTTCCATGTTCAGTTGGTTCTTCGGGCCTCCTCCCATGATGTTTTCCACCTCCCTGCTTGCCCTGGTCGGCCTGGCGCTTGCCGCACCCGCGAGCGATCAACCGGCCGCCGACTCCCGCCCCAACATCGTTCTGATCCTGGCCGACGACCTGGGCTGGGCCGACCTCACCTGCTACGGAAGCAAGTTTCACCACACGCCCAACCTCGACAAACTTGCCGCCGCCGGCCGACGGTTCACCCAGGCATACGCCGCGGCGCCGGTCTGCTCGCCCACGCGTGCGGCCCTGCTTACGGGCAAGCACCCCGCGCGGCTTCATCTTACAGACTGGCTACCCGGTCGACCCACGGAGGCCGGCCAGAAGCTGGTCGTTCCTCCTTTCGAACAGCAATTGCCGCTCGAAGAAACAACGCTGGCCGAACTGCTCAAAGCCCAGGGCTACACCACCGCGCACGTTGGTAAGTGGCATCTTGGCGGCAAGGGGTTTGGCCCCCTCGATCAAGGGTTCGATCTGAATATCGCCGGCGATCAGACGGGAACCCCGCTCAGCTATTTTGCCCCATTTTCGAGCGGAAACGCGGTCATGCCCGGCCTGGAAAGCGCCCAGAACGGCGAATACCTCACCGATCGGCTCACGACCCAGGCCGAGAAGTTCATCGAGGCGAACCAATCGAAGCCCTTCTTCCTCTACTTGCCGCACTATGCGGTGCACACGCCACTCACGGCCAAGAAAGAGTTGATCGAGAAGTATCCAGCCTGGGACGGTACCTTCCACGGTCGCCAGGAAAATCCAATTTACGCCGCCATGCTCGAAAGCCTGGACGAGAGCGTGGGCCGGATCATGGCCAAGCTGGAAGCGACCGGACTCTCCAACAAGACCATCTTCGTCTTCACCAGCGATAACGGCGGGCTGGCCACCAAGGAGGGCCCCCAGACCCCCGCCACCAATAATTCTCCGTTGCGCGAGGGGAAAGGCTGGGTATATGAGGGCGGGATTCGCGTTCCGCTCATCATCAGCCGGCCAGGGGTTGTGGAACCAGGTGTCGAGACCGACCCTGTCTGGGCCGCCGACATCTTCTGCACTCTGGCCGACTGGGCGGGCGTTCCACTGGCAGACAAGAAGCTCGACGGCATCAGCCTGAGCAGCCGGCTGGCAAAGCCGGTGGCCGTTGGCCCAGAGCCCCGAACGCTCTACTGGCACTACCCCCATTACGCCAACCAGGGGTCACGACCCAGCGGCGCAGTGCGCGAAGGGGACTGGAAATACATCGAGGAGTACCAGACCGGCAAAAAGGAACTCTTCAACATCGGCTCGGACATCGGCGAGGGCAAGAACCACATTGCCGAGCAACCAGAGATCGCCGAGCGGCTCGCCAAAAAACTCAATGCCTGGCGTCAGGAGGTGGGAGCTCAGATGCCCACGCTTAACCCCGATTATTCACCCAACGCTCAGCAGGCCGATGGTATTGTTGTGCTCCCCGCGAAGACTGTGGAGGTGCGTGGGATCATGCTGCGGTACGAGCCGCTGCCCCACAAACAAACCCTGGGCTACTGGGTGAACGCTGACGACTGGGCCGGCTGGGAATTCGACCTCAAGAAGCCGGGCACCTATGAAGTCGAGGCTCTGGTCGGCTGCGGAGACGGCAACGGAGACAGCCAGGTCGAATTCAAGGTCGATGGTCAGGCGTTCCCATTCACCGTACCGGTCACGGGCGGATTCCAGGCTTTCAAGCCGTTCAACCTGGGCAAGGTCACGTTGGACCAGGCGGGGCGGAAGACCGTGGAAATCCGCGTGCTCAAAAAGGCCCACTTTGCGGTGATGGACGTGCGACAAATGCGGCTGATCCCCGTGAAATAAGCCAGGGAAGCTGGCCGGCCGCTCTTCTTGGGAAGGGGGCCGGCCCAGGTTCCAGTCTGGCATGGAACTTCACCCGAATTGCACGTTCAAAGGCCGAGGACGATAGAATACGTTTGAGCCTGCGGCTGGCTGTGCTGGCGCGCTGAGTCCACTTCTCCATTTTGAAGTTTACCGCGAATCTTGGCCGAGACTGTTTCATGGCATTGCTGACCCTGCGGGATGTGTCGTTGGCCTTCGGTGGGCCGAAGCTACTGGATTGCGTGACTCTTCCGATCGAACGCGGCGACCGGCTCTGCTTGCTGGGCCGTAACGGCGAGGGCAAGAGCACCCTGCTCAAGCTGGTCGAAGGCACGCTCAAGCC
>Ga0007796_10000700_pt1 | contig 11520 bp, 11 predicted proteins | sample CryBogmetaGMA0M_FD_60373 | JGI IMG/M metagenome (GOLD analysis project Ga0007796, IMG submission 60373) | Freshwater microbial communities from Crystal Bog, Wisconsin, USA - MA0M | ecosystem: Environmental > Aquatic > Freshwater > Lake | place: Crystal Bog, Wisconsin, USA | collected 2009-07-06 | reverse complement strand
ACGCCGCTGGGCACCAATCCGTGGTTCGGCGATCCGAATCAGATCGTCAACTGCCCGGCACCGGGCGCGCGCTGCGACCAACCGGTCAACCCCGGCACGGTCATCCCCGCGCCCAGTATCAACAACGGGCTCAACCCGCTGGCGTCAGAGCTGCTGCCAGCACCGACGCCGCCGGCGCAAGATCCGCTGTCGGCGCCGGGATCCGGTACCGTGCAGTGCAACGGTCAACAACCCAACCCGTGCGCCTACAACCCGACCTCAGCTTCGGCGACGAACACGTCGGCTGTGTACGACGCTCAGAATGGGGAAATCGTCGGGCCGGACGGTACGCAGTACACCGTCAAGAACTCGACCAGTACAGGAGACGACGGATGGAAGGAGATGCTGGCTCCGGTCAGCTGACCCCAACCCCGCCACTGACAGCGCCTGATCAGCCCGAGTCGCGGCTGAGTTCCGGACGCTGGCTGGTTCGTGTAACCGCAGCACTGGCAGTGGCAGGCATGGCGTTGATCGCTGCGGCCGCGCTTGCCTGGGTGTCGAATCGACACGGCGCCGCTGCTGTCCGCGACGAAGTCGTGGCCGTCAACATGGCCAAGGACTGCATCTCGGCCACCCAAGCCCCCGATACCAAGGCGATGACCGACAGCCAGCGCAAGATCGTCGACTGCGCAACGGAGAACTATGCACCCCAGGCAAATCTCTACAGCAGCCTGCTCACCGAGGCGTATCAGACGGTCAATGCAAAGGTGAAGATCGCCGATATCCGGGCCGCCGCGGAGAAACACAACCCGGACGGTTCGATCGACGTTCTGGTCGCCACCCGGGTCATGATGTCGAATGTCCAGGAGAAGGACCAGGAGTTGAGCTATCGACTGCGGGTGCGGATGGCGCCTGTCGACGGTACCTACAAGATCGACAGCATCGAACCGGTGGGCAAGTGACGGTGACCCTCGACAGCGCGCTGATTGAGGATCCGGGCGCCGAGTTGTCCGCCGCGGACCGGCCGGTGGCGGACTGGTCGGCCCGCGCCGGGGCTTTCACCATTGACGTGCTGATCGGTCTCGGCGCTGTGGTGACCGCTCTGCTGGTGTGGCTCTCGGCTCCGCCACAGGGCTGGCTGTGGTGGCTCGCACTGCTGACGGGTGCGGCGATGTTGCTGGCTGTCTTGGTCAACCGCCTGTTGCTACCCACGGTGACCGGATGGAGCCTTGGCCGATCGGTGTTCGGTATTGCAGTCGTGGGCCGAGACGGCAAGACGGTCGGCCCGTGGCGATTACTGCTGCGGGATGTGGCGCACCTGCTTGATACGGTGCCGCTCTTTCTCGGCTGGCTCTGGCCGTTGGTGGACCCCCGCGGGCGGACCTTCGCCGACCTACTTGCCCACACCGAGGTTCACCGAATCGACAGCGATCGGACCGACCGCACCAATCGTGCCGTCGCGGCGATCGCGGCCGCGACCGTGCTTGCCACCCTGGCAGCCGGGGTTGGGTATGTCGGTATCTACCGCCAGGAATTGGCGTTGGCCCGAGCCCGGGAGCAGATCGCCGTGCAGGGCCCCAAGATTGTTGCGGATCTGCTCACCTACAAGGCCGCGAGCCTGCAGGACGACTTCACCCACGCACAGTCGCTGGTGACTGACGGCTACCGGCCGACGTGGATCGCCCAGCAGGGGGCCATCCGTAAGGCCGGCGCGGTGGACAATGACTACTGGGTCACCAACAGTGCTGTGCTCAATTCATCGACGGACCGAGCGACGATGCTGCTGCTGCTGCAGGGTCAGCGGGGTATCGCACGAAATCAGCGGTTCATCACGGCGTCGGTTCGAGCCCACTTTGAGAAGTCGAATTCCGGCGACTGGCTGGTATCGGATCTCACCGTCCTGACTGCGCCTAAATCTGGCGGAGGCGGTCGATGAGTCCGCTACGCCGCGTTGGGCCGGCCGACCCGGTGAACTTCCGCATGCCCGATCCGAAGCCGCGCCATCGGGCGTTGGCGCTGGCCTCCTCCGTTGCGGTGGTGGCGGTTCTGGCCTGCGTCTCGGTCGCAGCGCTGGTTTTCGCCAGATACCACACCGTGTATCGCGCGCAGATCCGCGATGCCGACGTGCTCAACTTTGTGAAATCGTTCGTCACCAACTACACCTCACCGGATCCGTTCCACGCCAACGACTATGCCAATTCAGTATTGGCGCAAGGCACCGGTAAGTTCGCCACGGCATACGACAAGAGCATGGACACGATCGTCATCCAGGTAGCTCAATCCGAACGCGGGTTCGGCGCCGTACAGGAAATCGGGATCGAACGGTGGAATAGCGACGGTAGTGCCGATGTCATCGCAGTGGCGATGATGACCACCAAGATGCCGGACGGTAAGACTTACGAGAGCCCGAGCCGATGGGTGGTCACCGCCACCAGGGAAGGGGAGCAGTGGAAGGTCAGCGACCTGAAGCAGGTGATCTGAGCGACGCCGCGTCTGAGGAGGATCCGGCTGAGAAGCCCCAGGAAGCGGTGCCGCGGAAGTCGTTGTTGCACAACAGGAGACGTATCGCAATCGTGTCCTCGACTGCGCTGTTCATCGGGGCCGGGGCGTTGGCCGGCGCGATGGTTCAGCCCTACCTGATGGATCGCGCTACCGTCGCCACTAAGGAGAAGATCGCGCGGACTGCCGCCGATGCGATCACGACGCTGTGGAGTTACACCCCCGACGATATGGATACCCTGTCCGATCGCTCGGCCAAATACCTAGGCGGCGATTTCGCACAGGATTACCGTCGCTATGTCGATGCGATCGCGCCCACCAACAAGCAGGCCAAGGTGACCAGCAACACCCGGGTCGTCGCGGCGGCGGTTGAGTCCCTGCGTGGCCCGGAAGCCACCGCGCTGGTCTATACCAACACCACCTCGACAACGCCGCAGAACAACAACATCCCGTCGCTGAAGTATCTGTCCTACCGATTGGAGTTGCAGCGCGAGGGTCGAGACTGGCGGGTCACCAAGATGACTACGGTTACGTCGCTGGATCTGACGCCCAAGCTCTAGTTGAACGCCAGCCAGCTTGGCAGGGCGCGTTCGCGAGCATCGCACAGAACGGCCATGGTGTCGCAGGATCCCCGTGGCGAACCGGCGCCGGCCCACATGCCGCCGGTATCGCGGCGTAGCACGATCGACGATGAGCCGCCGCCGTCGAGCAGCACGGCGGTGTCGCTGCTCAAACCGCGGAAGAGATTCTGAATCTGATCAGGTGTATAGCTTCCACCCTGGAACACATACATCTCATCCTTGTCCCTGGCGTAGGCCACCGCGGTTCTGGCCGCGCTCGGACCCGGATCGTTGAGTTGGCCGGTGTCGCCGGGAGCCAGCAGCTTCAACCCGCTGACGGCCACGAACCGGGTGCGGCTCTCGATGAGCTTGTTAATCACCGGCGAGGCGGCGTCGTAGTCATTGGGCGCCCTGGGTGCCACGACAAACGGTGCGCCGCGCACCGGGAGGATCAGGGTGGTCAATGCCGTCCACACCTCGTCACCACCGGAGAGCGCCTGTTTGCCGGCATAGGCCAGGGTCCCGGTGACCGCCATGTTTGCGCGGCCCAGCGAGCCGGTGTTGTCGATATAGGCCCCGAGCGGTGAACTGCACGCGGTGTTCTTCCAGGACCCGCCCTGCTGAGAGCGGACGTCGAAGAAGTTGGCGTTGATCGCGATAGTCGGCTCTCCGAGTGCGGCCCAGGCCTGGAGTGGGGCATAGGTCTCCGAGGCCTGCATCAGACCTTCGGAGGTGCGGGCCCCGGGGGTCCGCTCACATCGCGCCTGAGCGCCCTGGTGGGTATCGACAAGCAATCGCGGTGAGAGTCGTTGTGAGGCGGCCTTGACGACCATCAGGTGTCCGCCATTGGTCATCTCGCGCCAGTTGCCCGCCGCGTCGAGCATCGGGGCCGGAAACCCGTCGCCGAAGTTGTACACCAGGTAGCTGCCCCGGGTAGTGGCGATCGCCTGTGCCAGCTTCTCCCGGCCGTCGGCGGCGCCGGCGAGCGGGCAGTTAGTCACCGCAAGCGTCAGGCATACAAGCACAGCCAAGCACCCGGCCCCGAGGCGACGAAGGGCGATGACGGGACTCGGCACAGAAACAACGATAGCCCCGCTTTTAACACTGTCAACATCCGTAACGGCCGGATCACTATTCCGCCGCGGGCGTATTACGAAGTGCCCCAGTGGAATTGAACCAGCCGAATCCGGCTGTCGGTCTCAGGCGCCCGGGCGCTTCCTCCAACGCTCCTCATAAGCCGCGATCTCGTGCGGTTCATCCATGTTCTCGCGGATCATCGCCCTCTCGCGGCGGATGATCGATCGCATGGTGAGCCAGATCAGCACGATCAGTGCGACGGCCGCGATAATGATGTAGATGGCTGTGAAGTCCCCACTGCCCATCGTGGTCCCCGATCTCTTGTAGCCGCGCCAGGTGTTCGGCACCAACACCATGGTCGACCGGATTCGGGTTCGTGATGTGCTAATTGGTGAAATTTTTTATGACCGGCCCCGCCCGAGTGGGGCGGTGAACCGTGCGGCATCGCCGTCGGGTCCGGTGCCGGCGCCTTCAGCCGCGGGCCCCGGCTACCCTCGGCTGATGGCCATAGAGCGCACTGAGCGATCCTTTGCAGGCGTGGGTGGGGTCCGGGTCGTCTATGACGTGTGGACTCCGGACATCGAACCCCGAGGAGTCGTCGTGTTGGCCCACGGTTATGGCGAGCACGCCCGTCGTTACGACCACGTAGCGCAGCGGTTCGCAGCTGCCGGTCTGGTCACCTATGCCCTCGATCACCGCGGGCACGGCCGGTCCGGTGGCAAGCGGGTGCGCGTGCGCCACATGTCGGAGTTCGTCGCCGACTTCCGGTCCCTGGTTGCCACCGCAACGGCTGAGCACCCGGGTCTGACCCGAATCGTGCTGGGCCACAGCATGGGCGGCGGGATCGTGCTCGCCTATGGCGCGCAGTACCCGAGCGAATACGACCTGATGGTGCTGTCCGGTCCGGCGATCGCCGCCCACACCGGCGTGTCGAAAGCCAAGGCAATGTTCGGCAAGGCGGTCGGTTCGATATTGCCCGATCTGCCGATCGAACAGATCGACCCTGACGCGGTCTCCCGTGACCCGATAGTGGTGGCCGACTACAAAGCCGACCCACTGGTGTATCGCGGAAAGATCCCCGCCGGTATCGGCAAGGCGCTGTTGATTGTCGGCGAGACCATGCCCCGACTAGCCGGCGGCATCACCGCACCGCTTCTGGTGGTGCACGGTGAGCAGGACCGGCTGGTGTCGACTGCCGGTAGCGAGCACCTGGTGGAATGCGTGGGGTCCAAAGACGTCGAACTCATGATCTATCCGGAGCTATACCACGAGGTGTTCAACGAACCCGAGCGCGATGTCGTGCTCGACGATGTCACCGCCTGGATCACGGCCCGGCTGTGATCCGACGCGTGCTGGCGGTGTTGCTGACGTGCGTGCTGTTGGGGGGCTGCGCGCACAACGGTGTTACCGATCGGGTCTGGGTCGAGGACGAGGTCAACTTTGATGCCGACGGGTTGACGTTGCACGGCACCTACCGTCACCTCTCCGGCGACGTGGCCGGCCCGGCTGCGCTGCTCATCTCTGAGAGCGGGCGAACCGACCGCAATGGCGATAACAATGTCGCCGGACCGGTCGGCAATATGCGGCAGCTTGCGGACTTCCTCTCCGACCACGGCATCGCGACGTTGCGGTATGACAAGGTCGGTACGGGCGCCACCGGCCTTGGTCCGTTCGCCGACCGCCCCGCCGATGTCGGAAGCGCGGTCTACACCGACGGCGCCCGCGCGGCGGTGCGCTTTCTGGCCGGGCAGACCGGCACAGACACCGGCCGGATCTCGGTGTATGCCCTGGGGGAGGGCACAATTCATGCCATGTCCCTGGCTGATGACACCTCACCCGGTGCTCCGCGGATCCACTCGCTGGGGCTGCTGCAGCCATTACCCGCGCGCTACCTCGACCTCATCACCGGGAGGGTCAAGGCTGATATGACGGCCGCGGTTCGCGCCGGCAGTAAGACCCAGCAGCAGGCCGATTCTGTTCTTTCCGCGTGGCAGGCTGCGGTTGTGCAGGCGCGCACCACCGGGACTGCACCGGCCACGTTGCCCGAGGGACTCGGTGCGATCCTGGGTCCCGGCAACGTCAAGGCAGTCGTCGAGTCCGACGCGATCGACCCCGTCGAATTGGCCACCCGTATCCCCGCGGGTACGCCTGTTCTCCTGACGTGCTCGGACTCCGACGCCCAGTCCGGATGTGCCGACATCACACCACTGGCAGACGCACTGGCGCACACCGCACTGCAACTGGTGAAACTCACCGGTGTCAACCATGTATTGCGCGATGATGCCAGCGACAGTGTCGCCAACTACGCCAAGAAGGGGCCGCTGTCACCCCAACTGACCGACACGCTGACCGTGTTCATCGGTAGGTAGCGCACTAAGGTTTCTCAGGTGGGTGTTGATGGATTCCGGTGCGGGGATAGCCCGCCGGAGCGCTCGAACGGATCCGCGGCGAAGTCGCCGCCGTCACCTAGCGTGGCGCCATGACCGATGACAGGATGCTCGCCCGGATCGCCGCACTACTGCGCCAGGCCGAAGGTACCGACAACGTCCATGAGGCCGAGGCCTTCATGGCGGCGGCGCAGCGACTGGCGACGATGACCTCGATCGATCTCGCGGTCGCGCGCGCGCACGCGGCCTCCCGCACCGCCGCCCAGGTTCCGACCCAGCGGACGATCACCATCGGCGAACCGGGCAGTCGCGGGTTGCGGACCTACGTCCAGCTTTTCGCGGCGATCGCCCTCGCCAACGATGTCCGCTGCGACGTGGCGTCGAATTCGACATTCGTCTACGCCTACGGATTCGGTGAGGACATCGACGCCAGCCACGCGCTGTACGCCAGCCTGGTGGTGCAGATGGTGCGGTCCTGTGACATCTACTTGGCGACCGGCGCGCACCGCCCCACGCCCACCATCACCGCCCGGCTCAACTTCCAACTCGCCTTCGGCACCCGGGTCGGCCAACGCCTCTCCGATGCCCGTGACGAGGCCAGGCGCGAGGCGACGCAATCCCGCACCGCGGGTCCTGGAACCGCGATCGCGTTGCGCAACAAGGAAGTCGAGCTCCGCGACCACTACCGCACCGAGTCCAAGGCCCGCGGCACGTGGCGGGCGACCAGCGCCTCGGCGGGGTACTCCTCAGCGGCCCGGCGGGCCGGTGACCGGGCCGGCCGGCAGGCACGGTTGGGATCAAGCCCTGAGCTGCCGGGCGCGCGGCCCCGGCTGCCGCGGTGAGTGCCCGGGACAGTCAACGCTCGCGGGTATACGCAGCTGAGCAGTTCGTCCGCACCCTTTTCGACCGCGCCGCCGCGCACAGTTCGCGCGCGATCGACTTCTTCGGTGATCCGATCACGCTGCCGCCGGAAGCACGATTCGGATCGATGGAATCCGTCCAGCGTTATGTCGCCCAGGTCCTTGCTCTACCCGCCGTCACGACGCGCTGGCCGCAGGCCGGGGAAATCACTGTTCGTTCCAGGCGCGGCGCCACAGCCGCCCACTATGAAAACCGTGACGGCACAAGTGTTATCGCCGTTCCGCAGCGTGGGGCCGTCGGCTGGGCGATGCGAGAGCTGGTCGTGCTCCATGAGGTGGCTCACCACCTGGCCGCCGGCACCGGACCGGCACACGGTCGGGAGTTCGTCACGACGTTCTGCGAGTTGGCCACAGCGGTAATGGGCCCGGAGGTGGGTCACGTGTTGCGAGTTGTCTACGCCAAAGAAGGCGTCCGGTAGCCGGCTGCGTCAGCCCGCCGCGGCAACCTCGACCGGCACCGCATTAAGTACCGCATTGCCCGACAGCGGATCCAGCAGCGAATCGTCGAACAGGCTGTTGACGTTGACCCCGGGATGTTGCGCGGCGACGGACGTCCGGGTGCCCGGCGCGGAGTGACCCCAGCCGTGCGGCAGCGACACCACCCCCGGTCGGATGGCATCGGTGATCTCGACGGGTACCTCGAGCTTCCCGCCCGGGCCGGTCACCACTGCCAGATCGGTCACTCCGAGCCGGGCGGCGTCATCGGGATGGATCTGCAGCGTGCAGAGGTTGGTCCCACCGGACAGGGCCGGAAGGTTGTGCAGCCAACTGTTGTTGGAGCGCAGGTGCCGACGTCCGATGAGCAGGAAGCCTTCGTCGCGGCGTTCCAGCGAGGCGTGCAGTCGGGGGATATCGGCCAGGATCGCCTCGGGCGCCAATTCGACCATGCCGGAGGGAGTTCGGAGGACTTCCGGGATCCGCGGCGTCAGCGGACCCAGGTCGATGCCGTGCGGGTTGTCCTTGAGCTGCTGCAGGTTCAGACCGTCGGGTTTGGCGCCGAATGCGTCACCGAACGGGCCCAGTCGCAGCAGCATGTCCAGTTGCCGCTCGTAGCCGGGACCGGCCGGCAGCATCGCGGTCAACTCGTCGACTGACCGTCCGGCGACCGGTGAGTTCGGATCGGCCACCTCCCGGCCGAGTTTTGCTGCGATCGCCTCGTCATCGATGAGCGCCGGATCGGCATCGGGACCCAACCCGCGCACGATCAATGCCAACCGCGACAGGATCTCGCACTCATCGGGCCGGCCGTCAGCCAACGGCAGGGCCGGCTGAGAGTAGCGGGCGTTGTTGCGCACCGAGGCCGCGGCGAACGCGACATCGAAATGTCCGACTTGCGACGGCGGTGGTGGCGGCAGAATCACGTCAGCGTGCCGCGTCGTCTCATTGAGGTAGGGATCCACCGACAGCATGAAGTCGATCGTGTCGAGGGCTTCTGACAGCCGCGGACCATCCGGCGCCGACAGCACCGGATTCCCGGCCAGGGTGATGACGGCCCGGATCTGACCGTCGCCGGGCGTCTCGATCTCCTCGGGCAGTGCAACGGTGGGCAGTTCGGATAGCGCCTCCGGGTATCCGGAGACCCGGCTGTTCCAACGGCCGGTGGTGAAGCCGCGGCCCGGTCGGGGGGGCCGGGGCGCGGAGGTGACTGATGAACTGGCGAACATCACCCCGCCGGCCCGGTCGAGGTTGCCGGTCAGGATGTTCACCACATCGACCAGCCAACTGGTGATGGTGCCGAACTCGACCGTGGAGGTGCCCATCCGGCCGTACACCGCCGCTGTGGGGGCCGCGGCGATCTCGCGCGCCAGGGTGCGGATCTCATCTGCACTCACCCCGCAGTGCTCGGCGACAGCCTCGGGTGGGAAGTCGGCCGCCGCGGCCCGGACCTGCTCCACACCGACGATGTAGTCGGTGAGATGGCCGAGGTCGACCAGGTCCTCGTCGAAAAGCACGTTGACGATCGCGAACAGCCATGCGCCGTCGGTGCCGGGGCGCGGGGCGATATGGCGGTCGGCGAGCTCGGCAGTGCGCGTCCGGTTCGGGTCCACCACGATCAGCCGGCCACCGCGACGTTGGATCGCTTTGAGCTTCCCTCCGAAATCGGCGGCGGTGGCGAGACTTCCGTTGGAGACCAGAGGATTTCCACCGATGATGACGAGATAGTCAGTGCGATCGAGATCGGGGATCGTGAACGGTACCGGGGCGCCGTACATATAACCGCAGGCGACGTGTTTGGGCATCTGGTCCAGCGTGCTGGCGGAGAAGATATTGCGGGTGCCCAGGGAACGGACAACGGTCGGCACGTACAGCGACCCTGCGATGGTGTGGGCGTTCGGGTTACCCAGATAGATCCCAATCGAGGAGCCGCCCGTGGCGGTGATGACGCGTCCCAGGCCTTCGGCGACGGCCGCGAACGCTTCTTCCCAACTGGTCTCGACGAGTTCCCCGTCGCGACGCACCAGTGGACGCTGCAGGCGGTCGGGGTCGTTGTCCAGTTCTGCGAAACTGGCGCCTTTGGGGCAGATGAACCCGTGACTGAACACATCGTCGCGGTCGCCGCGGGCCCCGCTGACCCGGTCTGCGGCGATGGTGAGAACCATCCCGCAGGTGGCTTCACACAGCGGACAGATACGTAATGCGGTACGGCTCATTCCTGCTACTTTGCGGCACTACCGCCCAGCAGGCAAGAGACTCGGTTTTTACTTGCCCAAGTTGCTCTGTTCGCGGTGCCCGGTGAGCTATGTTTCCCAGCACCGGTACGGGAAAGGGCAGGAGAATCATGGGAACGACGACGGTGGGACGGACTCCCAAAATCAGGAAGTCAGTCGTATTGGGCGCCGCGGCGATGACGGCCACCGCGCTGACGGTGGGTCTGGCCACGCCTGCGATGCTCCCCGATGCGTATGCGGATGTGACCTACAACGCTGTGTCAACTGGACTGTTATTCGGGATCGTCAACGCCCTGGGTGTGGACACCGTCACGATCCCCAACGTCCCCGTGCTTGATTCGATCACGATCAACTTCTCGTTCACCGATGACGACCCGGTGAACCTCAACGATCTGATCAACGCGTTCCCGTTCGGGAATTACGTGAACCGCACGGCCGTCCGGCAGCCCGGTGGTCTGTTTGGGGCTGCGCTTCTGGCCGCCTCCGGGCGCGCGACCTATGAAGCAGTCCAGGCCTATCAGGCGTTGTTGGCCAGTGCGACCGGCAACACCCTGGCCGGTTACGACCCGCTGGTTCCGGCCGGGAAGGTGACGGCGGGCGGCGATCCCTGCGATACGGGCGCGACCTGCCAACAGGGCACCAACGAGACCGACCTCGGACTGGCGTTGGTGAACAACGTCGGCACACCCAACGGCGGGATCTACGCGCGATTCAACCCGATCCTCAACCTGTTCGGGATCGACGGTGTCACACCCGGCGGGGAGAGCAGGGCGAGCACCGGTATTGAGTTGAACACCGCCGAGATCGGACTTGCGCTGGGATACAGCGCAATGGCCGACTTTCCGGTGACGCTCAATCCGTTCTCGGTGGTGAACTCCCTGTTCGCCACGCTGCTGCCGACCTACGTGGCCGGTGGGGCAACACTGCAGGGAGCCGACCTGACCACGATCGAAACCAACGTCGGCCTGCTGGTGACGGCCGGAATTTCCAGCACGTCCTACAGCACCCTTGCCCCTAATGATCTGCCATTGCTGGAGCCGCTGCGGCTGCCGGCGCGACTTCTCAACGCGGCGTTCAAAGCTATCGGGGTGCCGATCACCGTGCCGACACTGCTCGCCGACGCCCTGCAGCCCGCGGCCGAAATCCTGGTGAACATCGGCTACACCGATGTCCAGACGCCCAGTGAGGGCGGCACTTACAACCGGACTTACGACCAGGCCGGCGTCTATACGCCCTACCTGTCGGCCAACCCGTTGACCCCGGCTGAGTGGGCTCAGGTTCCCCGTGATCTCGTCGGGGCACTGATCAATGGTTTCCTGCCGCGCCTCGGTAGTGCCGCCAGATCGGCGGCGGTGACCCCGGCCGCGCCCGCCCGGTCATCGCGGCTGCGTGGCAGTGCGCTTCGGCAGACGGCCGGCCGATCCAGTGG
>Ga0007796_10000697_pt1 | contig 11539 bp, 11 predicted proteins | sample CryBogmetaGMA0M_FD_60373 | JGI IMG/M metagenome (GOLD analysis project Ga0007796, IMG submission 60373) | Freshwater microbial communities from Crystal Bog, Wisconsin, USA - MA0M | ecosystem: Environmental > Aquatic > Freshwater > Lake | place: Crystal Bog, Wisconsin, USA | collected 2009-07-06 | reverse complement strand
TTTTAATATTTTTAATAATGTCAATAGTAAGTGTATTTGGAATCGTGTTTTGATTTCTTCTATCGATTAAATAAGCTAAAATACGAATTGGATTCCATTTTTCATTTAATCTTTCAATAACAATTATTATTTCTTCTGTTAGTATTTTTCTTTTAGATAAATTTACTTCTTCTTGGGTTAAAGCCGTTTTTTCTTTTTTTTCTTCATTTCTGCAAACAAAATCTCCATTTTTTATTCTAGTAATGGTATGTCTTGGTAAGCTAAGCATATTTTGTATTCCTGTATTTTTACGACCATCTTTAATTAATTTTCTAACTTGTATAATAATTTCATCACTTACTCCACCTTTTGCGGCACGAATAGAATCCGACATTTTTTTCTTAGTTTCTTCCGAAAATGATTTGCCAAAATTATGGTTACCTTCTCCTCTCATTTTCTCGGATTTTTCTTTATTAACTTGTTTCTCCGTAATTAATAAAATAATTTTCATAATCCATACAAAAACTAGGTTTTGACGATTTTTTGTTCATATTATAAATTATATAATATGAATGTCTTTATATTATTTTTTGAATCATATATTAAAAAATGTAATTCATTAATTACTGTACGCTAAGCCTCCCCAAGTTAGCGATTTAAACCCATATATTTCTATATGAACTTGGACTATCCCTCAAGCTATCATCGAAAGTTGCTAGCTTTCTCAAACCCATTCCATTATAGTCTCTGAACCTTCTCCATGTGCTTGCGTTGGCGCACTTAGGAGCTTGGCTGCAGATTGTCCAATCCTTTTCGTTGTTACTATGCCCTAGGTCATTACCCCGGGTATTCACCATGCTTTCGCACAATGAAGTAGTAGAAAAGGCTATTAGGATGTTCCCGCAATTTAGAAATGTGGCCTTCACTTGACATAGTCAAGCAAAGACTAGCTGGTTATATAATACATTCCCATATTTCCGAATGTATATCTGCTTTACACTGTTTATCCACATTAGGAAGCAAATATCTAATGTGGCAGCCAACTGTTCGGCACAGAAGGTTTTAATAATGCCGGACATAATTCTTAACACGTTATAGTTTGTAGCATAAACACGCACTTTGGCGGTTTTGGTACCCTCAACGGTGGCGTTGGAGAGCACAAGTTGGAGTGTCGCGTTATCAATACGCGAGAAATTGCACGTGCCGGAGGGCTGGTGCTCTTCGGGCCTCAATGCAAAGCTATACACGTTAATACCCTCATCGGGGTTACGGGTATGGGACTGGAAGGGCTGGACCCAAGAGAAGTAAGATCCTTCGCGCTCTGAGAAGCGGTCTTGGCCGTTAAGCTGGAGCTTAGCGGTGACGACGGGGTTCTGCCCCCAGCAGTGGAGGTCAAGAGAGGCATAGGTCAAAACGAAGGTACCAGCATCAGAGACAGTGGAGCCGTCATTGTGGCCGGCAGTGGCCAAATCTTGAAGCTGCTGAAGAATAGCAGCGGTGTTGTTGGCGGCAAATGAGGGGTTAACTCCTAAACTTCCGGCACCACCAAGGATACCAGAAGCGCCGGATGAAGCAGAAGCATTGGCAGAACTGTAACCAACACTGCCAATTCCACCAAGGCCGGCAACACCGTGAACGTTAAGAGGAACATTTGGTCCACCCATATTTGCCTCATTGTAGGGGTTTTGAGGTCCGTGCCAGTATCCGGTAAATCCGGCGGGGATCTCATAGTCTAAAGCACCGGCATCAGTAAAGAGACCGCGGGCATCAATGAATCCGTTGGGGCCACGGGCGACTGCTTGAGGACCACCAAATGCTTGGATGGCATTGGGAAGAGCATCAACAGCATCGGTGTAGTTGAATGGCTGAGCACCTAAAACCTTGAACAGAAGGGCATCGCAAACCAAGGAAGAACAATAATCAACGTTCTGATCGGGCTGAACAACCCAAACAAGTTCTTTCACGGGGTGGTTGAAGTTGAGTTTGATCTTGTTAGACGATGAACCAACAGACTCGTCACCAGTAAACTGAAGCTGACTGATCAAATACTCGTGAGGATTTTGGGCAAATCTGCGACGTTCATCAGTATCCAAAAAGACGTAGTCAACGTATAAAGAAGCGGCAACGATAGATTGATTGTAGGCAATGGCAGCGGGGACGGGACGTCCGGGGGAAAATTGATTCTTTTGGTAACCGGCAACAGCGGGGTTACTTGGGCCTCCGGGGCCCCCGGCGGATAAAGTACCGGTGGAATTGTTGGCATAGGCATCAGTGTTACAACTTAGAGTGGTAACGGCCCAAAGAACCTCATCAATAGGACGAATATCAAGGTTGACCTTAACTTCGTGGTATTGAAGGGCAATTAAAGGCAGAGCAAGACCGGGGTTGCTGCAGAACCAAAACAAAAGAGGAATGTACAAGGTAGTCTCGGGAAGAGCGTTACGGGGGGCGCAAACTTGACGGGGGGCGAAGGAGTCACAAGGTCCGTCGACCTCAGCGAAAGAGGGATCAGTGATAAAGGTTAGCTGAGTTGTGTTACCAACCATCTGCCAGTATCCGCGCTGTTGCTCAGCAGTCATGGTGAGCTGATTCCAGATGTGCATCCAGTCACCATACTGACGGTCAATGCGCTGACCACCGATTTCAACCTCAACTTGGGCAATTAGCTGCTCACCGGGATAGTCTAACCAACGGGCATAAACACCAGAACCGACACCAACGGCGAAGGAAGCGATACCCATCAGCTGATTAATCTCGGGGAGAGTGACTTGTAAATAAGTGCGATAGGCAAGATCACCATTTCGGCTAATAGTACATTGGACACGGCGACCAAAATCGGCTTGGCCGTTAAAAGTCTGCTCAATTGACTCAATAGCAAAGTTAGTGTATCTGCGATAAGTAACTTTCCAAAAAGTTATCTGAGGATTACCAGTTAAGTAGACGTCTTGTGCGCCATAAGCTACGAGTTGCATTAATCCGCCTCCCATTTTTATACATTCCTAAAAGAAAAAAATTTTGAAAATTATGTTTAATTAATTATTTAACTACACACAATCAATAATATACCTACATATTATGAAAAAATATTTTTTTTATTAATATTGTCTTTGATAAAAATGGCCAAATATTGTTCATCAAAAATTTCTTGTTTTCCTTCATGGTTTTTTGAAAAAATATAGGATTTTTTGATTTTTTTAATAGACCACCCGCTTTCTAATGCGTTGTATATAAAATTCATTTTTTGCCAAACGATGTTATCAATATTTTTGGATTCTGTATTCTTGTTAATATTGATTTCAATATCCATTAATTTACTAAATGAAAGTAATTTTTAATTTTTAACTATTGTTAAAAAAGATATATCCAAAAACAAAACAGCAAATTATATATATACCCAAAAATACAAATTAAATAATTATGATAATTTATATATATATATGCCATCATTTAAGCCTAAAACTAACAAAAAAATAAAAGTGAGTAAAAAATATTCAACAACCCTAGATGGAAAACATAATGAATTTGTTAATGAATTTAATAATAATGATATGTTTACAATACCACAGCTAAAAGCAGAAAAAAAATACTTAAAGCAAGAATTAACAAATACTGCGGCTAATTTATCTATTGATCAAATCATGGAAAAAAAGGATAGAATAAAGGAAATAAATGAAAATATTAAAAATCTGAAAGAGAAAAAGACAAATTATTATTTAGATAATTCTAAATATATTTTTGAGTATTTTGAAAACAAACAAAAAATAAATCTTATCAATGATAAAACAAAAGCGCCTACATCTAAGAGTCAATTGCTATTCAACATTTTTAAAATTACGCCTAGCGATAATGATGACAATTGTAGTGATGAATTGAATAATAAAAATATTGTTCAAAAATATTTAACTAACATCGACGAAACCTATTTTGATATGAAATCTTATGTTCAGCAAGTAGACATATGTAAAGCATGTAGTAAAGGCGAAATGATACCGTTAGATGATGAAGGTGTACTCATTTGTAATGGATGTGCTGTTAGTATTCCATTTTTAATAGAAAATGAAAAGCCGAGTTATAAAGAACCGCCAAAAGAAGTATGTTTTTATGCCTACAAAAAAATAAACCATTTTAAAGAGATTTTGGCCCAATTTCAAGGCAAAGAGACAACGCAAATACCCAATGAAGTAATTGAATTAATTGAATTACAAATTAAAAAGGAGCGAATTGGTTTGGAACAACTAACACATTATAAAACCAAGGATATTCTGAAAAAGCTAGGATTTAATAAATATTATGAACATATCGCATTTATTAAAAATAAGTTGGGCATCAAGCCTCCAGTTTTCCGACCCGAATTGGAAGACACCTTATGTAATCTCTTTATGGAGATTCAATCGCCCTATGCCAAAACGTGTCCCGATTATCGCGTTAATTTTTTGAATTATTATTATGTTTTGTTCAAATTTTGTGAGCTTTTAGAAGAAAATGATTATTTGAACGATATACCACTTTTGAAAGATCGTGAAAAATTAATAGAGCAAGACGAAACGTGGCGGAAAATGTGTGTCGAGTTGAATTGGGAGTTTATACCTACCGTCTAGATTTTTTAGATTTTCTAGATTTTCTAGATTTTTTAGATTTTCTAGATTTTCTAGATTTTCTAGATTTACCCGCATTTAAAATTGGTATCGGATTTGTTTTGGCTGCTGATTCAGTTATCGGATCATTTTCAGCTGTTAGTCTTTCTATTGTCGTAACTGGAAATAATTTCTCCAACTCTAAAATCACATCAGCATCCCGAGTCCAACTACTAAATTTAATTTGATAAATACCCCAATCAACTATTTGCTGTATCATATCTTCTTTTGTAAAACCATTATTGCCAATATTATTTATTAATTTTTGAATCAATGTATTATTAAAATTTTTCCGTTCGGGCTCTATATCGGCCCATTTAATTAGGCGGTTATATGATAAAGATAGTAAATATAATGTGCTACCATCTGTATCATTTGTAACAATAATATTTTTACAAGCATCTATATTTTCATCGACAGAACATAAATCTTGAGTGTATGGACTAAATATTGGGTGTAAGTTTTCTTCTTGAGTTATCCGTAAATTATTTGATTTTATGTAATTTATTATAGCAATATACATTTGAAGATAATTAAATACATAACCACAATTCCATGTATTATCTAATAAATGATAAAAAAATTTAACGTTTGTTATGTCGGTCATATCATAAGTTTTGGTCAACGTATGGTCTAACGTATTTATTTCAAACACTTCATCGCCTAATTTGTTCATTAACAAATCTATTTCGGCACACCGTGTTATTTCGTCTGTAATATTTGGCATTGAAATTCTCCAAAAACTGCGCAACTGTTCATATATATCAATCATTATCGGATGTGCGGGAACAGACGCGATAAAAAAGTTTTCGGGTATAAATGGGAAATCCTTGTATTTGTCATTTAATTTAATATATTTGTCTTGGATCGGTTTAAACTTTGATACTATTTCACTGAACTTGATACTATCAAACATCTCTGATAGCGAACTAAAAATTATTTCTTCAATCATAAATGGCGGCGTATAGTAACATATAAAGTTCGCAGTGGGCTGTTTTTCATAATATATATTCAATGATGTAAATAAAAATGTGCTTATATCAATCCAAAACCCGCCATATTTTTTCAATAAAAAAAACCGAATTACATCGGATTTGTGTTGTTGAATAATATTAGGATTTTTAACAATATCTACCAATATATCGTCTTCGCTAATATAACTAAGCAAAACATTCCATTCTAGAATTATATTAACTTGCCATTCGCGATGTTGTTGTGTTAGCCTATTTTTAAAGTATGTTAATTGGCTTGTTAATTTACCATCTTGATATTTGTCAAAATTAACCCAAATTGCCCATATTATTTTTGGGATGCTCATAATTATATAATATATTATATAATTATATAAAAAACACACAGCATAATGTATTCATAATGGCGGTTTTAAAACATTTATTAAACAACTTAAAGGCCGCCAGGGAAGCCAACCAAATTGAACCCGACACCTAGACCCGCACCCGAACGAGCATTTACACCCATCGATGGGATGTAAGTGTCTAGAATAGCGAATGTTGCAGCTGCGGTTAAGGCAAGGAGAGCGATTTCTTCTAAATTCAATGACTTTTTGGGTATAGCAAAGGCTGCTATGGCGACCATTAGACCCTCAATCAAGTATTTAATCAGACGTTTTATAAATTCAGTAAAATTAAACATGCTCGTTATATAAAATAAATAGAAAAATATTTTATAGAATTTATTGTTTATTAAATATTTTTCTATTTATAAAAATTTATAATTTGTAAAATTAATACTTAAACCCAATTATTCCTAAATATATAATGAGTAGCAACAAATCTTCTAACAAAAAGCTTCCCTTTGAACGCAAAAATAAAAAGGATGGAACGCCAAATCCTAAATATGTTGACTTGTTAGAGGTTGATAGGCCTATTGCCGGGCAAAATTTTGGTTGTTTTTCCTTTATATCTCCCGACAAAATTGTAAAACAGAAGGAACTGTTTTTTTTTGAGGAATTCCTAAAAACATGGGAAATGAACAAGTCTATGGAAAAATTCCATCAATTTCTTAATTTCGTTTCTTTCAAGTACAAGTTGAGGTTTGAGGAAGTGGTTAAAGATTTTGAAGATTTCGTAAAAGAAGAGCGTGAAACTATTATTAAATCCTCTATTGAAGACGATTACAAGACATTTATGGATAAGGAAGAGGATGAATTGGAGAAGAAATTCAATATCAAATACAACTTCCAAACATCTACACGTGGCTTCAAGTCTAGAGGCAATTTTGCTACGCAAGAGGAGGCCGAATTACGCGCCAAATTATTGCGAGAGACTGACCCCTATTTTGATGTATTTGTTGGACCAGTTGGCACTTGGTTACCATGGGAACCGGAGGCATACAAAACCGGTCGTGTTGAATATATGGAAGAAGAGTTGAACCAATTGGTTCAAGAAAAGAAGAAAAATGAAACTGCCGCCAAAACCGCGTTTGAACAGCGATTAAAAGAAACTAAGCAAAAGGCAATTGAGGAGAATAAGAAGAATGCCGAGAAATATGGTAATGCTGTTACACAAGACATTGATGAGGATGGTAATTTGGTTGGTGCGGGTGGACTCAACACCACTGAAAACACATTTGCGAATAAGACAGCTGACAGTATTACTGCTGCGGATATTCGCGCTGAATTATTTGAGAGTGAAAACGTGGTTATTGGAAAAACGGATAATGGTAGATCCCTTTTGAAATCGGGACCATTTGCTTTAAATAAATAGATTATTTACATACACACGGGAAATCAGCTGAACATTGTTTTCCGTCAGTTTTATTTTTTGAATAACATCCAAAGCCTTTACCGGCTAATTGAGGATTCGCTTTTATAGCGCCCGTTAAGGAGTCACCAAATACTAACCAACAACCGGGTGGACCATGATCAGCGCCGGTTACTGTATAATTTGAATTCTGTAAATAATTTGAACAATCGCTCTGTGTTAAATCTTGCATATTATGTGAAGCACAAGTACCACTAGAAATCCATTTGAACCCATTATCGCTAAAATATTCTGTGGTATAACGATTTATTCCATAAAATAAATAATATAATACCGCCAAAATAACTACGAGTCCAACTATTATTTTAAATAATGAATTCATATTCATTTTTTTCATTTTATATTATATACAGATTTTTTTTAGATATAATTATATTAGACGCAGCTATATAATTATATATTATTTTACATTTTCATCATTCCCATGCTTCGGCCCCTGCGGCGGGTTCTGCGACCGCCATACATACCCTTGCCGTAACCCATCCCGTAGTTCATGCCATTGCCATAGCCCATACCATAGCCCATACCGCCTTGCATACGCATCATACGACGCATTGAACGTCTTTTACGTGACATCATTCCTCTACGCATTCTTATACTATAAGTTTACAAAAAAATTTTTTTGTAATTAAAAATAAAAATAATTATTAATTTTTCCTAAATAATTATTTTGTTAAGTTTTCCTAAATATTTAGTTGTCTGTATTTTTCCTAAAGGATTATTTTTATTTTTTATATGGCGAATTTAACAAATGATTTTTGGGCATCAACGCCGCATCTTTATCAATATTGAACGCAAATTTATTACCATTACGGTCACCATTTGTATTAGCAACCTTGTTAGTATTGCTATACATCTCAATAATTTGGCTTACCAACTCGCTGCGCTGTATGTCATTATTGTCCAAATGGACCAAATTTATATTTTTATATGATTTTTGGCTTTGGATTGCGTTGTATTTTTTGATAAAATCTTTCAGTCCATTGTTCTCAAATTTGTCGCTTTGGTCCAAGTCACCGGTTATCACCATGCGGCTATTGGTGCCTATTCTTGTTAGAAGCATATACATCTGATTGGGACTGCTGTTCTGCATTTCGTCGGCGATTATAAACGAGTGCTTAAATGTGCGCCCGCGCATAAAGCCTAGGGGCGAGATTTCTATCTGACCATTCAGCATCATGTTAGTTACTTGCGACTTTGAATAGTACTCTTCAAAGATGTCAATGATTGGCCGCGTCCATGGGTCCATCTTCTTCATTATGGTGCCGGGCAAGAAGCCGATTTCTTCCTCCACTGGGACCACCGGTCGTGTAATAATTATTTTATCTATTTTGCCGTCTTTTAGGTTTTGAATGGCCGCATTACACGCTAATAAGGTCTTACCGGTGCCGGCGGGCCCAATAACCGCTGTTATGCTGTCGTTCTTGTTATTCAGCGCTGCAACGTATTTGCGCTGGTTTTCGGTCTTGGCTTGGTATAAAAAAGTGAGCTTTTCTTCTCTGTAAGTCTCTTTTTTCATATAAAACTGGACTTTTTTAGAATAACTGCTTACCATTCGTTGTTGGTTATAAGACAATGATTTAGAGAAGAACAACGCAACGGTAAAAAAATACATCAACTTCATACTTTTATATATGGAGTTGATTTTAAACTGTTAATTGAAGAATATTAAATATTTATAAAATTGAAAGTAAATAAATAATGATTATATATTCATACAGAATAATTATGGAAGAGCTATGTATTCCTTGTGAACCAAAAAAAGAAAATAAATGTCCTCATGGAAAAAGAAAATCAAGATGCGTTGATTGTGGTGGTTCTGCTATTTGCGAACACAAAAAAATAAAAATACAGTGTAAGGAGTGTGGAGGTAGTCAAATATGTATTCATAAGAAGTTAAAAACTATTTGTAAGGAATGTGGCGGAGGCTCCCTTTGCGAACATAATAAAAAGAGAAGTGTTTGTAAAGAATGCGGCGGTGGTTCATTTTGCGAACATAATAAATTAAAAACACAATGTAAAGAATGCGGGGGAAGTCAAATATGCGAACATAATAGATATAAAGCAGAATGTAAAGAATGCGGGGGAAGTCAAATATGTGAACATAATAAAAATAGAAAAGTTTGTATAGAATGTAAAGGCGCGTCTATATGCGAACACAGTAGAAGAAGAACAAATTGTAAAGAATGCAACGGAACAAATATATGTCCACATGATAAAATAAAGCAACAATGTAAAGAGTGTGGTGGAAGTCGTATATGTATTCATAATATACAAATAAGCAACTGTTTTCCATGTAATGGCTCAAATATATGTGTTCATAATAAAAGAAAAGAATGGTGTAAAGAATGTGGAGGTTCAAGTTTATGTAAGTCTTCTTGGTGTGATAAAAAGAAACAAAATAAATATCAAGGTCATTGTCTTACATGTTTTATTCATTTATTTCCAGATGAACCAAACACAAGAAACTATAAAACAAAAGAAAAAGACGTAGTTGACCGAATTAAACTAACATTTTCAGATTTCACTTGGGTTGCCGATAAAAAAGTCCAAGATGGCTGCTCTAAAAGACGTCCAGATTTATTATTAGATATGGGTTCGCATATTATTATTGTTGAAATTGATGAAAATAAACATACTGACTACGATTGTAGTTGCGAACATAAGCGGTTAATGGAATTATCACAAGACCTACAACATAGACCAATTGTATTTATTCGGTTTAATCCAGATGATTATACTAACCAAGACGGCGTGTTAGTAAAATCTTGTTGGAAATTAAATAAGTTGGGCGTTATACAAATATCAAAAACCAAACTAAAGGAATGGGAAGAACGTATAGCGACATTGAAGCAACAAATACAGTATTGGATTGACAATCCAACAGAAAAAACAATAGAAATTATTGAATTGTTTTATTAAGGATGACTAATCATTTTTAGATGATGTAATGAATATTGACATTATCTTTTTTACCGTTCTTTTTTATTTAAAACCGCTCCTCCAAAATGAGGAACTATTTTTTATAAAAATATTAATATTACATTTTATTTCGCTTTCTCTGTGCAGAAAGCGGTTTAACTACCACTTGCTCTTTTTGACTGCTATTTTGGGCCCTTGGCCTCTCTTTTTGACGTTATTGGGGTCATATTGTTCCTCATTGTCGTCGTCGTTGAGCTGCTTGGACAGTTCCCAGAAGTCTTTGGATCCGAGGCGGAAATCGTTGTGAGCATCTGCCTTGTACCAGAACACTTGGTCTTGGAGTTTGTTGGATTTTGCGTTGTTATTGATGACGAGACACTCAAAATTCTCCGTACATTGGTCCATCACTTGGCAAAACGACTCCAATGTGGGAAACATGCCCGCATAATTCTCATAAATACGCTTCCGATTGGCGATATAGGGTTCGCGCAAAATAAAGACGTAATCAATGTTAGTTCTGAGCGTCGGCGGTATGCCTAATGGATATTGCATTGTGATAAGTAACATCACCTTCCAGTGCCGCCCGTTCATAAAAAGTAATCGCATCATTTTATCCCGCGCCCACGTGTTGTCATAGAGACAATCGTCTAAAATGACGAACGTGCGGGGGTCAATTGTGCTTTTATTGAATTGTTCCATTTCCTTCTTGATTTGCCGCAAAACGCCGCGTTGACGCTTTAAGATGTTTTCAATAATGGCCGTATTGTACTCATTATGGATGAACAATTTTGGCACCAATTTGCCGTAAAAACCGTTACCCTCTTCGGTGCCAGCGATGACGGTTCCAATTGGTATGTCTTGATGGTAATATAGGATATCGCGCACCAAAAACGATTTGCCGGTGTCACGACGACCTATCAATACTATAACGGGGCCTTTAGACTCATTGGGTTTAAAACTGATGCTTTTCATATCAAATTTTTTTAGCTCTAAATTCATTAATATACTTTAGAAATAAATTTTATATAAAATAAACGTACGAAACCAACGATTTCTATTGTTTTATATAAAAGTGTAAAAATAGGCGGTATATAAAAAGAACAATGTTACAACTATAGGAATAAATATTTGTATGATAATTACTTTAAACATAACTAACATAATACCGCTAAAACCTTTAAATATATTTAGCATAATCAATTAAATACCAAAATAAATAAG
>Ga0007796_10000695_pt1 | contig 11560 bp, 7 predicted proteins | sample CryBogmetaGMA0M_FD_60373 | JGI IMG/M metagenome (GOLD analysis project Ga0007796, IMG submission 60373) | Freshwater microbial communities from Crystal Bog, Wisconsin, USA - MA0M | ecosystem: Environmental > Aquatic > Freshwater > Lake | place: Crystal Bog, Wisconsin, USA | collected 2009-07-06 | reverse complement strand
ACCTACCCCCACGCCCGCCTCAGCCAACGTTGATCTGGTACCGAAATCCAGGTGTCATCACTTGATTCGGTGCCAGATCAAGGAATAATGAGGCGTCGGGTTTGAACTTCTTGTCGCCGGAAGTCCTGATCCTGACACAACGATACACGCGACACCTGGCCAATAAGACAAAGTCAATCCTGATCACCTGACCACTCAATGCCCGCTGGGAGGCCGACCGGACCATGGGAACGCTGCTGATCGACAAGCTGTTGCAGACGGTCTGCACCCAGAAGGCGAGTGACCTGCATTTGACGGTGGGGATCCCCCCCGTGCTCCGGCTTCACGGGCACATGCGTCCACTGGCCACCAAGGTGCTCGAACCGGCCGATACCGTGTCTCTTATGAAGAGCATCACACCGGAGCGTTGTCAGCAGGAACTCCAGGAGGTGGGCGGCACCGACTTCGGGTTCGCGTTCGGCGACATGGCCCGGTTCCGTGTGGCCGTCTTCAAACAGAAAGGGAGCGTTGGCCTGGTCCTCCGACGCGTGCCCAACGAGTTCCTTACCTTCGAGCAACTCGGTCTGCCGCCCGTCATGGAACAGTTGATCCAGCGCCCCCGCGGCCTGATCCTGGTCACCGGCCCCACCGGTTCCGGCAAGACCACCAGTCTGGCCTCCATGATCAACTGGCTCAACGACAACATGGACCGCCACATCATCACCATCGAAGACCCGATCGAGTATTACCACAAGCACAAGAAGTCGCTTATCAACCAGCGCGAGATCGGGGTCGACGTCCCAGACTTCCCCGAGGCCATCAAACGCGCGTTGCGTATGGACCCCGACTGTATCCTGGTGGGTGAAATGCGCGACTTGCCCACCATTTCCGCGGCCATCACGGCCGCCGAGACCGGCCACATCGTGTTCGGCACCCTGCACACCAACTCGGCGGAAGGGACCGTCAACCGAATCATCGACGTCTTCCCCCAGGAGCAGCAGGACCAGATCCGCACCCAACTTTCGGTGGCCATCGTCGGCATTCTGGCCCAGTCGCTGCTGCCCCGGAAGCCCAAGGGGCTGGTGGCCGCCTACGAGTGCCTGGTGATCACCCCGGCCGTGTCTAACCTGATTCGTGAAAACAAGACGTACCGCATTGACTCGACCATTCAGACCGGCCGCAAACACGGCATGATCTTGATGGACGATTCCCTCTTCAACCTCTGGCGGCAAGGGCTTGTCGACGAGGAAGAGGTGCTGCTGAAAGCGCGTAAGGTCAACGAACTCAAGGAACGGATCGAGAACGCCAAGAAGGGGATCTTCGACGATTCTGACGGAGATGACGACGAAGGTTGATGAAGGCTCACAGGCCATGTGCCCCTTGACGCGGGCACATGTTCTTCACGCTTTCAAGCGGTTGACGACGTGAGCAACGTGGGGGCTCAACCCCCGAGGTCGGATGCGGACGGGTGCGCGAGGTCGATTTCGCGGGGTCTCGAGGAGCGGTCAGAATGGCACGCAAGCTTGGCACAATCCTGGTCGATCTGGGCTACCTCGACGAGGACGGCCTGTGGAAGGTTCTGGAAGCCCAGAAACAAGTGGGCGGCACCGAACTGTTCGGGCGTGTTGCCGTGCGCCTGGGGCTTGTGACCGAGGATCGCCTGCTGAAGGCGCTCAGCGAACAGCTTGGCATGAAGGTGGTCCGGGTGGGCGACATGGCCCTGGCCCCGGAACTGGCCGAGGTGATCAACGAGTCGATGGCGTCGGCCTTCAAGGTCGTGCCGATCTCGGTAGGTAAAAAAGACAAGTCGGTCACCGTGGCGATGGCCGAGCCGCAAAACCCGACCACGCTGGAAAGCTTGAAGCAGTTTCTGGGGGTCGAGGTCAAGGGGGCGATCTCCAACGAAGAGGAGGTGGCGGCCGCCATCAAGAAGCTTTACGCCGGCAAGGAAGAGACCATCGCCGACGTGGTGCGGCAGATTGAGGAAGACGCGGATCTCTCTTCGTTTTCGCACCGCCGGGAAAGCACGATCGACCTTGAAGCGATCGAGGAAATGGCCGAGGCCGCACCCGTGCGCAAGTTGCTGAACATGGTGCTGCTGCTGGCGATCAAGGACAAGGCGTCTGACATTCACTTCGAACCGTTCGAAGATGAATACAAGATGCGCTATCGCGTGGACGGCATTCTGTACGAGCTGGTGCCGCCGCCCCGCCACCTCGCGCCCGCCATTTCCAGCCGTATCAAGGTCATGTCGAACCTGGACATCGCCGAACGCCGGTTGCCCCAGGACGGCCGCATCGAGCTGAATATCGGCGGCAACCAGGTCGACATCCGGGTTTCTACCCTACCTACGCTGTTCGGCGAAAGCGTGGTGCTGCGGATCCTGGACCGCACCGTGGTCAACCTCGACCTCAACAAGATTGGCATGCCGGAAGACACGCTCGAAATCTGGCGGAAGATCATCCACAAACCGAACGGTGTGATCCTCGTCACCGGGCCGACATCTTCCGGCAAGACGACCACCCTGTACGCGACCCTCAACGAACTCAACCAGATCACCGAGAAGATCATCACCACCGAGGAACCTGTCGAGTACGACATCGACGGCCTGGTGCAGGTGCCGATTAACCCCGAGATCGGCGTGACATTTGCAGCCTGTCTTCGTGCGATTCTGCGTCAAGACCCTGACAAGATCCTGGTGGGGGAAACCCGCGACCTGGAAACGGCCGAAATCTCGATTCAGGCCAGCCTTACCGGCCACATCGTGTTCACCACGCTGCACACGAACGATGCCCCGGGCGCGGTCACCCGTCTGCGCGACATGGGGGTTCCCACGTTCCTGATTACCGCCACGGTCGAGGCCGTGCTCGCCCAGCGACTGGTCCGCAAAATTTGCGCCAACTGTCGGACCGAATACACGCCCACCGAAGATGTGGCGTTTCAACTTGGCTACACCATGGATGAGGCCAAGACCAAGAAGTTCTACTATGGCCGTGGCTGCGAGCGCTGCAATAACACGGGCTATAAGGGCCGCATGGGCCTGTTCGAGATGCTGGTGATGAACGATGAGCTTCGCGAACTGATCACCTCCGAGGTCTCGCTCGACGAATTCCGCGAGGTCGCACGCCGGCACGGTATGCGCACCTTGCGCGAGTCTGGCTTGCTCGCCATCCATACCGGCCAATCGACCGTCGACGAAGTTGCCCGAGAAACCATGAGCGAGGATTGATCCTTCGCTCGGCCTGAGCCTGTCCTGTTCAGACCAAACCGTTTTGGACCGTTGCCAAGTACCCGGAAATCCTGAGAATCGTTCAACCTGACCCTTGACACACCCGCGGGAGCCACCAGTCATGCCAACATTCCAGTATGAAGCGATGGATCATACGGGGAAAGAGGTCAAGGACCAGATCGAGGCCTCGACCCAGGAAGAAGCCCAGCAGCTTGTACGGCAGAAAGGGTTCTTCGTCACCAAGATCAGCGAGAGTGCGGCCAAGGCCGCGGCCAAGGGGAAGAAGAAGAAAGGGGCGAAGGCCGTTGCCAAGAAGGGGGGCGGCCGGAAAAAGAAGAAGTCGTTCACGATTGGCAAGATCAAGCCCAAGCTGCTTTGTACCTTCACCCGCCAACTCTCCATCTTGCAAGACGCTGGTTTGCCGATCTTGCGGAGTTTGAAGATCCTGGAAGGCCAGGCCAAGCCCGGCGTACTCAAGAACTCGCTGATTGAAGTGGTTGAAGACATCGAGAGCGGGGCCAGCCTCTCTGAGGCCATGGCCAAGCACCCCAAGTGCTTCGACCGCCTCTACTGCAACATGGTCAAGGCCGGTGAGGCGGGCGGTGCCCTCGAAGCGATCCTTCAGCGCCTGGCGGACTTCAAGGAAAAAAGCCAGACCCTCAAACGCCGCGTCAAGGGGGCCATGATTTACCCCCTGGTGGTTATCACCGTCGCCGTCGCCATCGTCGGGTTCATCCTTTACTACATCATTCCCAAGTTCAAACTGATCTTCCTCGACTTCGGGGTCGATCTGCCGGGCATGACCGTGTTCCTGATCACCGCCAGCGACGTGATCATCGAGAAGTTCTGGCTGGTGGCACTCACGCCGATCGCTATCTGGCTGATCCTCAAGCTGATCTACCGCAACAAAACGGGCGCGTTCCTGCTCGACAAGGTCTGGCTCATGGTGCCCGTCATGGGCGGCATCATCGAGAAATCGGTCGTCGCCCGTACTATGCGGACCCTGGGCACGCTTATCCAGTCGGGCGTGCCGATCCTCGAAGCGATCTCGATCGTGCGCGACACTGCCGAGAACGCCGTGTTCGAACGAGCCTACACCCGGATTTATGACAGCATCCGCGAAGGTGAAACGATCGCCCAGCCGCTCAAGGAAGCCCGCGTCGTTGACGACATCGTCGTCAACATGATCGACGTCGGCGAGGAAACCGGCGACCTCGACACCATGCTCAACAAAATTGCCGATAACTACGAGGAAGAAGTCGAAGTGCTCGTCGACAGCCTCGTCAGCTTGCTCGAGCCGATCATGATCGTGGTGCTCGGTGGCGTCATCGGCTTCATCGTCATCGCCCTCTTCATGCCGCTCATCCAGCTCATCACCAAGCTGTCTGGCTGAGACAAAGCAGGCGTTTTACGGGTCGGTCGGCTTGCCCGACCGACCCGGTACACTCCCAATCTCGACCATGCCCGATTGTTGATTTGAAACATTTCGAAGTCACAGGCGACCCGTCCACCCGTAACACCCTTCAGAATCGTTCCCCCGGCGCAGAGTTCGAACCCGTCCGGAACCGAGCAGGAGCCTCGACCCATGATCCGCCGACCGAACCCGAACCCACGACCGATGCCAACCGCGCGGATTTGCCCGCCTCGCACCGGGTTCACACTGGTCGAGCTCCTCGTGGTGATCGTCGTCATCGGCATCCTGGTGGCACTCATCCTGCCCGCCGTCATGAGCGCCATGCGCAAGGCCAACGAGGCCCGCGTCTCGGCCGAGATCAATAACCTGTCGACCGCGCTTACCGAATTCAAGAACACCTACGGCGATTACCCCCCCAGCCGGATCATGCTTAACGAGGGCGGGCTCTATCCCGTGTCGAGCAGCTCGGCCCTGTCTTCGATCACCTGGCTGGGCGCCTCTGTACCCGCCGTCAAGTACGGTAACCCCGACCTCACGGTCGGCCAGCTTGCCGACCGCTCGCTGCGCTATCTGCGCAAATTCTTCCCCAAGGCGGTCTTCAGCACCACCACCCAGCTTTACGGAACTGGCGGCCAAACGCCCGGCGTCTGGCACGACTTCAACGGCAACGGCGTGTTCGACTCGGCCCCCATCTATCTGGAAGGTCACGAGGCGCTCACCTTCTTCCTGGGCGGGATCCCGGTCCAGAACGGATCGGGCGGCCAGACCGGTTTCAGCGGCTTCAGCGCGAACCCCGCCAACCCGTTCCTGAACCAGACCGCCGCCGCCAACCGCAAGAACCCCTCCAGCTTCGAATTTCGCGCTGACCGGCTGGTGGACGAGGACGGCGACGGCATTCCCGGCTACCTCGACCCACTGGGTAAGAATGACCAGGGCGTGATTCACGACTACGTTTACTTCAGCGGCTACGGCGGCGACGCGTACGACCCCAACGACGTCAACTTCGCCGAGGCCGACGACAACAACAACCCGGTCATGTCCCCCTTCTCCACCGCCGTCATCCCCACGGGTACGGTTTCGCTGGCACCCAACCCTTACACCTCCAGCCTGCCGCTACCCACCGGCTCGCGGGCCACGTTCCTGAACGCCAAGGGGTTCCAGATCATCTCCTCGGGTGCCGACGGCCGGTACGGACCGGGCGGCCAGTACAACCTGAGCAGCCAGGGAGAGAAGCTGCCTCCCAACGGCCTTAACCCCGACTGGCTGAGATTCGAACGCGATAACGTCACCAACTTCTCCAACGGCCGGCTTGAATGACGCTTCGCGGTGATCCGCTCACTGCCCGCCGACCGACCGTTCGAGTGTTTATTTGCCATAACCCCTGTCACCACCGACCCCCAACAGAACCCAGGCCATTCTGATGATGCTCGCTCCACTCTCTTCACGCCCGATTCGCCGCGGCTTCACAATTGTGGAGCTGGCCGTCGTCGTGATGATTATTGGTGTGCTGCTCGCCTTCATCCTGGCGGCCTCGTACGGGTCGGTCGAACAGGCCCGATCACGAGCCACCCAGGCCCTGATCACCAAGCTCGAACTGGGCATGAACGAGCGGCTCAACGCCATCCTCACCCAGCCCGTGGTACCCAACTCCGCGCACCAGTGGCTGGCCATGGATCAGGCGATCGTTAACAACAGTCTGGTCCCGAGCATTCCGAACGCCAACCGGGCGCAGGTGATTGCGACCATCGACATGGTGCGGGCCGAACTGCCGGACGTGTTCTTCGTGCAGAACGATGGCATGTACCCGATCAACTTCGCAGGGCTGCCGATGCCGGGCAATGCACTTGGAGTTCCTGGATCGGTGCCGGCCCCCTATGCCAACTACGTTCTGCCCCTGGGCGCTGCGACGGTTTATGCACCGCAAAACACCGTGCTCTGGGCGGGGTCCATGGGACCGGGCGCGGGGATTCTGGGAGCCAGCTATAACGCGCGAGCCGCGCTCCAGAAGTCGATCGGGGTTTCGCCTACCGGATACGATGCGACCGACAACAACGGTGATGGCCTGGTCGACGATTTCGCCGAATGCACCTTCACAGCAGAAGGTGCCGCCGCCATGACCCGGTTCGTGTCCAACCACACGCACGACACCGCCCGTGCCGAGATGTTGTACGCCCTGCTGGTCAATGGCACCGGCCCGCTTGGTTCGGTTTTTGAAGAGAGTGAATTTCGCAACGGAGTTGAGGTCAAAGACACCGACAACGACGGCGCGCTTGAGTTCGTGGACGCCTGGGGCAAGCCGCTCCAGTTCTTCCGCTGGCCGATCTTCAACTACAGCCCGTCGGTGCAGAAAGGGGCGGGAACGTATGCCTCTTACGAGCCCCGGGCCCGGTTCCAGCTTGATCCGGCCGGCCGACTGGTCTCTCCCGCCTGGTGGAGCACGTACACAAACGGCCCGCCCTACCCGATTAGCTATGTCGCCGGCCAGTTGATCGAACCGCTGTTCACCAGCCTGACCGACCCCAACTTCGGTGCCGCTCCACAGGGTGTCTGGGATCTTTCTGGGATCTACGCCCGCCGCGCCTTCGCCACCAAGTTCCTGATCCTCTCGGCCGGGGCCGACCAGGAGTTCGGGGTCGCCCTGCTGACTGATCAGCAGGTGAAGCAGGCGGCGGCAACCCCCGACCTGCTCTCTCAGTGGCTCAACGGCTACCCGAACCCGCCGCAAAGTGTCGTTCATCCCAACGGGGTCAGTTCGCAACTGGGACTGATCGGCGAAGGGTACGGCACCCTCAGGAACGGGTACCCGCTCACAAACTTGTCGCTGATTCAGGCGAATCTGGATCCCACGATCTCGGTCATCCCCGATGTGCCGCCCCTTGAGGCCGGTGATGACCTTTCCAACCACGAACTTCTGAGCCAGGGTGGAGGAGCGCGATGAGCCAGCCTCGTTTTATGCGAGCCGCTGCCCGCACCGGCTTCACGCTGGTCGAACTGCTGGTCGTGATCACGATCATCGGCCTGCTGGCCGTGAGCACGCTGCCGGTGGTCGTGCCAGCGCTTAACCAGCAGCAGATCAACTACGGCGCGCGGTTCGTTCACGGTGAACTGGCGCAAGCCCGCGACCGCGCCATCCGCGACAACGTACCTCGCGGCATCCGGCTGCTGCCCGACCCACAGACGATCCTCAACGGCGACCCCCTGTCCGGTCCATATACCAGCTCGCGAATCGTCGCCATCCAGCAGGCGCCCGATTACGCCGACGGCATGGTATACGACCTGTCGGCCGTGCCGTTTTACGATATCCAGAACACCAACGTACCTTCCCCGCCGTTCTTCTTCTTCGAGACCTCGCCGGGGAGCGGAGACTTCCGTTACAGCATTCCACCGCTGAATGGAGTTCCATTCTCTTACGGTACCAGGCTGGCCCAAGGTGCTCCCATCCTGCGCACCTGGCTGGCAATCGCCGAAGCGAAGTTCGACGGCAAGGGTGTGCTCCAGACCCCCACCGCCTGGTTCTGGAACATCCGCCAGGGTGAAAAGTTCCAGTTCGGCAACACGGGCAAGAGCTATCCGATTGCCGGGCCGATGGCGGTGGGGAACTCGCTGGCACTGCCCACGAACCCAGATCGACAGATCAACGCGGGGCTGGCGACCGCATTTCAGTCTCTGCCGGTGCCCAACAGCCCCTCTGAATTCCTGCTCGTACTCGACGGCCGAGACAACGACGATGACGGATTCATCGACGAGCAGTTCGACGGGATCGACAACGACGGCGACGGCGTGGTTGATCCCGGCTTCAACGGCCTGGACGACAACAAGAACGGCACCGTCGATGAGCCCGCCGAACTCTTCTTTAGCGCGAACCCGAACGCCACGTTCCCCAGCTTCGGTGAGTTTGAGAGCGAGCAGGCACTCACCAGCCACAACCGAATCACGAGCATCATCCCGCTGTCTTACAGCATCAGCAGGCGCGCGGTGCCGGTGCCAGATTCGCGCGAAGTGGCACTGCCCAAAGGCGTGAAGATTGATCTCACCACATGGAACGCGGGCCTGCGGCATTACCCCAGCAACTCCAGTTCCACCCCGTTCACGCCCGAACGGTCGCGGCTGCCGGTCGATCCGCTTACCGGATATGTTGATATCTTGATCAACCCCAGTGGTGAGGTCGTCTTGTTGGGGGCGAATTCGAGTCCGGGCACTTCAGTCTCGATGCCCTACTACCACATCTGGCTGGCTGAAGACAAAGACATCGTGCCGGCGTTCGACGATACAACGATCCAGAACAACGGGATCGGCTCGCAACTGCCGATGCCCAAGGGGACCTCGGACGATCAGGGGACCATGACGTACCCCTTGGGTCTGCCCGCGCTTGAAGGGAACCAGCGGATCGTGTCGATCAATACCCGAACCGGCCAGGTGGTCACGAACACGCCGGTCTTCTCTCTCAATGACCTGAACCGCCCCTTTGAGGCCGCCCAGGCCGGAGCGAAGGAAGAGCCATGATCGCATCATCCGTCGCTTCCACTGTTGAGCGAAAACGAGGAAGAGGCTGCGGTCGGCGCGGTCTCACGCTCACCGAGATCTTGATCTCGATCTTGATCATGGGGATCGGGCTGCTGTCGCTGGCTACGCTGTTCCCGCTCGGCCTGATCCGGCTCCGCGAGGCTAATCGAGCGACCCGCTCCACGCTGCTGGCCGAAAGCGCATCGAGCGATCTGGTAGCCACCGGCATCACCTACAAGCCGTTCTACACGGCGATCTACTCCAACTACTACGGAACTCCGTTCGACCCGTTCATCTCGGAACCGGCCTGGAGTGATCCGAACACAGGCTCACCGCCGCTCTCCAAGACCTTCGATCGAAGCTCGGGCGGCTGGCCCGTGGTCATCGACCCGCTCTGGGTTTACGAGGTCGAGCAGAAGCTGATCGCCGCCAACAACGGCCAGCAGGCCCAGGCGCTTCGATTCGACACACCCGGCACACCCAGCGAGACCCGGTTCGGCCTGGGGCTCGGCTGGCTCTCTAGCTCGACCAATGCCTACGGCCTTCGTCGACTCAGCCATAGTCTGCCCGGCTTGACGAACCCCGAGATCGAACGGCGGTACGCCTCGATCGACGACATCGTTTACCAGAGTGAAGGGGACGTGGGACCGAGCGGCGGACAGGGGAGCATGCTGGTGCCGATCATGGTGCCCGATGCCACCGGCCGGCCCACCATGGTGAATGACCTCTCCTACACCTGGTTCTTCACCGGCAAACAGTCGGATGTGAGCAACGGGCTGACCTTCGATGGCGATATCGTCGTCTGCCACAATCGGCCGTTCGAGTTCGACGCGGCCAACCTGACCAACCGCACCAACCGCGTGGCGGGCGAGATGACCGTGCAGGCGATCTGGGGTTACGGCCCGCCCGTGCAGTACGGACCAACCGTCGCTTACTCGGCGAACAACACCACCGTTTCGCTTCGCTGGCCAGCTGCCCAGCCCGACCCTGGAATTACCGTCGGTGCCTGGATCTGCGACGCCACCTACAGCAACGATCCGTTCTACTTCACCGCGCTCAGCAAGTACCCCGGACAACGCTGTTACTGGTACCGCGTCACAAGGCGCAGTGATCCCCGTTACGATCCTGCGAGTGGACTCAATGAGATGATCGTGACCGTCGATCGCCCCCTGCGAGCCCAAACGCCTCTCCAGCCAGGCGTCAATCCACCCGCCCCGCTGGGCGTCGAACCGGCGGTGATCATGCCCAGCGTGGTGAACGTGATTCCCAAGGTGTTCACAATCCAGACCAACTAACTGAGCCGGGCTCATTTTTCAGGAACAGGGACTTATTCCCGCCTTCTTGCCAATAAAGCCCCGGAGCCTTGCCGTGATGCGACCGCCGCTTTCCAAACACCTGACGCACCGCCAGTCCCACCGGGGCATCACGCTCATCGAGATGCTGGTGGCGCTCGGCTTGCTCGTGCTCATGATGCTGATCCTGGTCAGCGTCTTCCAGGCGGCCACCTGCTCTATCACCACCCAGCGCACCTACGCCGCGATCGACCAGGAACTGCGCAGGCTGGATACGGTCATCCGCCAGGACCTGGGCGGCGTGACCGCGAAGATGACACCCCCCAACGATCCCAGGTGGAACCGGGGCTACTTCGAATACGCCGAAAACGTGCCCGCCGACCTCCAGGGCGAAGATACCGACGACACCCTGCGGTTCACCGCCCGCGCACCCGCCGGCCGGCCGTTCGTGGGCCGGATCTGGGTGCCGCTCAACTTGCCCAACGGTGGTGGCAAACAAAACGCCCTCCAACCGATCACCGTCAGCAGCGACTCGGCCGAGATCATCTACTTCTTGCGCAACGGGAATTTGTACCGCCGCGTGCTGCTGATCTTGCCTGAACGCGCCGGTCAGCTTGGCGTTGGAAGCTACCTTAACAACGCGGCACCTCAAACACTGGCGTTCCTCACGAGCCTGTTCACGCCGGTCTCTGCGTTTCCCACATCCCTCATCGCCAGTGGACTGCCCATGACCGGGTTCCTCGGCATGAACGATATCTCGGTGCGACCTCGGAAGATCGACGCTTCGGTATTTGCCGGGATCCTTGGCTACACCCCAACACCCAACACGCTCGGCGACCTGACCGACCGCCATCACCGCACGTTTAACCCAACGTTCGCTGATGACTATGTCAACAACGCATCGGGATCTCTGGGCCCAGACGGTCAGCCCGACGACACCAATCAGGACGGCATTCCCGACTACGTCCCCACGCTCTACCCGAGCGGCGGTGGCCTGAACGCAGGTTACATCAACGAGATTCCGGCAGCGACCCGCCAGGTTGCCAACGCCGACGTGTTCGCATTCCCGTATATCTTCCCAGGCTCGTTCTCGGTGCCAGACACAACCTCTGGCACGCTTGGCTGGCTGCACGGAATGCCGGT
>Ga0007796_10000694_pt1 | contig 11568 bp, 5 predicted proteins | sample CryBogmetaGMA0M_FD_60373 | JGI IMG/M metagenome (GOLD analysis project Ga0007796, IMG submission 60373) | Freshwater microbial communities from Crystal Bog, Wisconsin, USA - MA0M | ecosystem: Environmental > Aquatic > Freshwater > Lake | place: Crystal Bog, Wisconsin, USA | collected 2009-07-06 | reverse complement strand
ACGCTGGTCGGATTCGGTCGCTACCATGGGAACTGGACCGGGATCGTCTTCACGATCGTGATTCTGACCGTGGCCGCCTGCGAAGCGGCCCTGGCCCTGGCCCTGACCCTGGTGCTGTTCAAGCGGCGTAAAACGCTGGACGCAACGCTGTGGCACGACCTGCGTGAACCTGGGCTGCCGCCGGTCGTTGTTTCTGCTGCCGAGGCCGAAGCCGACGTCCACGAGCCTGGGCCGGAAAGTTATCCACACCTGACGCCGGCCGGTATCGAACCGGCGCACCCGAACAAGCGCTGGGAGGTGCGCCGTGATTGAGTCGATTCGTAGTGTTTGGCTGATCCCGATGGTCCCCTTGGCTTGCGCCTTGCTGACGGCCCTGTTCGGCCGCAGACTTGGTAAGGCCGCGCATGTGCCGGTTCTGCTCGGGGTAGGCTTCAGTCTGTTGATCTCGATGGCGATGATCTCCAAGACCGGCCCAGAGGCGGTCCAGCATCATCAGGGTAGCCACGCGACCGCGGCCGCCGACAACCATGCTCATCAGCAGATTCCCTCGCGAACCAAGTTTGTTTACGACTGGGTCCAGGCAGGCACCCAGGCAGAGCCTGTAAACGCCGGCCGAAGCGTGACGTCGTTCCCCTTCGACATCCCATTCGAGTTCCGGGTCGATGGCCTTACGGTGATGATGCTGTGCATGGTCACGTTCGTGTCGTTCCTGGTGATCGTCTTTTCCAGGGGCTACATGGCGGGCGACCCCGGCTACTCGCGGTTCTTCGCCGAGGTCGGCCTGTTCGTGTTCGCCATGACAGGGCTGGTGCTCTCTAACAATTTCGTGCTGACCTACGCCTTCTGGGAAGGGGTGGGTGTTTGCAGCTACCTGTTGATCGGCTTCTGGTACGCCAAGCCAGCCGCCGCTGCCGCCGCCAAGAAGGCGTTTCTGGTGAACCGGATTGGCGACGTGGGGTTCGCATTGGCGATCTTCTGGCTGTGGTCGGCCTCGCTGAACCATGACCTGAGCTATGACAACGTATTGAGCGCGGCTAACCTCCAATTTCTCTCGACCGACGCCAAGCTGGGGATCTCGCTGTTGCTGTTGTGGGCGGCCACGGCCAAGAGCGCGCAGATGCCGCTGTACGTCTGGCTGCCAGACGCGATGGAAGGCCCCACGCCCGTCTCGGCGCTCATCCACGCGGCCACGATGGTCACGGCCGGCGTTTACCTGCTGGCCCGGTCGGCGCCGCTCGTGTTCGCCGTCCCGCTGGTGCCGCCCATCATCTGCGCCGTCGGCTGTATCACCGCGCTGCTCGCCGCCCTGATGGCTTTGACCCAGAATGACCTTAAACGCGTGCTAGCGTACTCGACGATCAGCCAGCTTGGGTTCATGTTCATGGGCCTGGGGGCCGGGATTGGCAACGTCACGCTGCTGGCCGTGATGGCGGCCATGTTCCACCTGTTCACGCACGCATTCTTCAAGGCGCTCTTGTTCCTGGGCTCGGGCAGCGTGATGCACTCGATGGGGCACGTGATCGACATGCGGCGGTTCGGCGGCCTGCGGCACCGGATGCCGGTCACCCACTGGACGTTCGCCGTGGGCAGCCTGGCGCTGGCGGGCCTGTTCCCGCTGGCCGGGTTCTGGTCCAAGGATGAGATCCTTTCGGCCGTGCGGATGGCGGCCGGCGAAGCGAACACGGCGATCCGGCCGGGCATGAGCACGCTCTATTGGCTGATCTACCTGACCGCGCTTTTCACCTCGTTCCTGACCGCCTTCTACACCGGCCGAGCCTACTTCAAGACCTTCTGGGGCCCTGAGCGGCTGCCCAGCCCTCATGACCCCGAGGCCGACCCCGACGAGCATGGCCACGACCACAGCCACGACCCCCACTTCGGCCACGAGTCACCCGCCGTCATGACCGGCCCGCTGATCGTTCTGGCCGTTTGTACCATGCTTGTGGGTGTCTTTTTCGGGCCGATCACCGGCCTGTTCGAGGCCGGCCTGGCGCGCACGCCCACCTGGTCTTCGTTCACGGCATACGCCCACCACACCGACTGGCTGTCGATGCTGCTGGGCACCCTGGCCGCAGTTGCAGGCCTGGCGCTGAGCTGGACGATGTACGGCCAAGAGAGCCCGCTCCCCGACCGGTTCGCCAGCTTGCTGGGCGGCCGCCCCTACCGCTGGTCGCTCGGCAAGTTCTTCGTCGATGAGCTGTACACGATCCTGTTCGTCAAGCCGACCCGGATCCTGGCCGCCGTCGCCAAGTTCGTTGACGTCTACCTGGTTGATGGCCTGGTGCGGATGGTGGGCTGGATTCCCCGAATGGTGGGCCGAGACCTGCTGGGCCCGATCCAGAACGGCCTGGTCCAGTTCTATGCAGCGGCCACCGCCCTGGGGCTGGTCGTGCTGCTGCTGATCTTGCTTTTGTCCTGACCTGACCTGACCTGACTTGAATCGAATTGCACTCCGGAAAAAGCTCTCTCTCGTTCGACACACGACCATCGCCGGGCCGCACCAACGGCCCGGGCGGTGAGAGGACCTGGCGATGCCGATGCCGACCTTGCTGAACATCACGATCTTTCTCCCGCTGGTGGGGGCACTGCTGTTGCTGGCGGTCCCCAGTTCAGCTTACAAATTCGCGCGCTGGGTCGCCCTGCTCACGGCGCTCGCTACCGCCGGCCTGAGTTTTTACCTCGCCAGCGCGTTTGACGTCGGCCAGGCGGGGGTCCAGTTTGCCAAGGTCGAAGGGGCCGGTACCGCCGCCCCCCATCACGGCGTGCAGTGGATTCCGATTGGCGACGGGCCCGGCATCCGGTTCGCGCTCGGGCTCGACGGGGTCAGCCTGAACCTGTTCCTGCTCACCAGCGTGCTGATGATCACCGCCGTTTGCGTGGCGTGGGAGTCGATCAAGGAGCGGGGGCCGCGGTTCTACGCCCTCATGCTCATCCTGCTCACCGGCCTGCTCGGCCTGTTCGCCGCGCTCGATGTGATCTTGTTCTACGTGTTCTTCGAGTTCACGCTCATCCCACTTTTCTTCCTGGTGGGGCTGTATGGCGGCCCGCAGCGAAAACGGGCGTCGATCACGTTCTTCCTGTATACGCTGGTCGGCAGCCTGCTGACCCTGCTGGGCGTGATTGCCCTGGCCGTGATCCATTCCCAGCACTCAGATGGGCATATTCTCACATTCTCGATCGCCGAACTGACCGAAGGGCTCCGCGACCTCAAGTGGAACCAGTGGCATGAACTGTCGGCCATTTTCAAGAGCCATGACTTCACGGTCCTGGGCTTCCGGCCGGCCTACAGCCCCCAGGCGCTGATCTTTCTGCTTCTGTTCGCCGGGTTCGCCATCAAGCTGCCGCTGTTCCCGTTCCACACCTGGCAGCCCTTGACCTACGTCGAAGCGCCCACGGCCGTCACCATCTTGCTGGCCGGCGTGCTGGCCAAGGTCGGCAGCTATGGCTTCCTGCGGTTCAACCTGGGCATGACCCCGCTGGGCGCGCAATACTTCATGCCGCTGATGGCCACCCTGTCGGTGATTGGCATCCTCTATGGCGCGCTAATCGCCTTGGCCCAGACCGACCTCAAGAAACTGGTCGCCTATAGCTCGTTCAGCCACATGGGGTTCATCTGCCTGGGCCTGTTCTCGCTGACCGCCGTGGGGATCAACGGCGCCACCATCCAGATGGTCAACCACGGCATCACCACCGCCGCGCTCCTGGCCTGCGTGGGCGTGCTTCACGACCGGTACCAGACCCGCGAGATGAACGAGATGGGCGGCCTCTGGCAGCGGCTGCCGGTGTTCGCCTTCATCCTGATCCTGGCCGCGCTTGGGGCCGCCGCCGTGCCGTTCCTGAACGGCTTCGTGGGCGAGTTTCTGATCCTGGCCGGCCAGTTCGCCCGCAGCCCCGTGTACGCCGTGCTCGCCTCTATTGGTATGGTCCTGGGCGCGTATTATCTGCTGGTCATGCTGGAAAAAGTCCTGTTTGGCAAGCTCAAGGAACCCGGCCACCTGCTGCACCACGCGGCAGGTAACCATCACACCACCCATGGCCACGCCGCACACCCTGCCAACCACAACCATGATCACAGCCATCCGCACGCGCCGCACGGCCACGCGAACGTCAACACACAAGCGATCGCCGACGTTCACACCGAGCGCGCGAAGCGGCTGACCTGGTACGAGTTGCTGGGCCTGGTCCCGCTGATGGTGCTGATCGTTGGGCTGGGCGTTTACCCCCGGCCGATCCTCGACCGGATTGGCCCGCCGCTCCAGGAGATTGGCAAGGGGTTCTACCAAGAGAACGCCCCGGCACGGCCCAACGCCCGCCTCGCCTCCGAGCCCGGCGCAAACGCAACCACTTCTCCTCAACCCCACACGGCATCGGCCCTCGCCGGACCAAGCGACCTGGCGACCACCGGCCGACCCCAACTTGCCGCTCACCACACGTCCACGCTGCAGGAACGCGCGCGATGAGTTCGATTTATGCCTTGACCGTGGCCCGGCAGACGCTGGTCTACCTGCTGCCTGAGTTCCTGATCATCGCCGCCGGCATCGCGATGATGACCGCTGGCGCATTCGTCCGCTGGCCGCGTGGCACCTGGGCGGCCCTGGCCGCCCTGACTCTAACAGCCGCGCTGGCCCTGGTGTTCGGCCTGCCGGTCGCCACGCCCGACCTCTATTCGTCGGTCGTCGCCGCCGACGCTTTCTCCACCTTCATGCGGCTCGGAATTCTGGTGGGCGGGCTGATCTTGCTGGGCCTGGCCCACGATCAGGTCGACGACGCCCGCGCCCCCGAGTTCTTTGGCGCATTGCTGCTGCTGCACGCCGGTGCCATGCTCGTGGCCACCGCCAACGAGATGGTGTTCCTGTTCGCTGGGCTGGAACTCGTCAGTATCCCCACCTATCTTCTGCTTTACCTCTCGCGCAGGACCGAGGTCACTCAGGAAGCCGCCATCAAGTACTTCTTCCTGAGTATCTTCGCCTCCGCGCTGTTGCTCTTCGGCATGGCCTACCTGTACGGCCTGACCGGCATCAGCAACCTCAAAGCGATCTCCTACATCGTGCACTGGAAAAGTGGGGCCATGAACCTGCCCCAGCCGCAACTGGCCACCGTGGCGCTAGTGTTCGTGCTGGGCGGCCTGGGGTTCCGGATCGCCGCCGTGCCGTTCCACTTCTACGCCCCAGACGTGTACCAGGGGTCGCCCACCATTGTGGCCGCCATGCTGGCCTGGATCCCCAAGGTCGTTGGCTTCGCGGCCATCATCCGGCTGCTCACCCCGGTCTTCGGCTGGGAGCATATCCCTGGCGAGGTCTCTAACCTGGCCGATAGCTCGGGCAAGGCGCTCTGGCTCACCACCATCCTGGCCATCATCACCATGACCCTGGGGAACACGGTGGCCCTGGCCCAGCACAACCTCAAACGACTGCTCGCCTATTCGTCGATCGCACACGCCGGCTACATGCTGATTGGCGTGGCGGCCGCGTTCCGTAACGGCGTGGGCGGGCCAGAGAACGTGCTGGGGGCCGACAGTGTCGTCTACTACCTGGCCACCTACGGCCTGATGACCCTGGGCACGTTCGGCGTGCTGATGGCGCTCGACTCCAAGGACCGGCCGATCAGGAACATCGACGACCTCTCGGGCCTGGGCCACACCAACACCTGGGCCGCACTGGCGCTGGGTCTGTGCCTGTTCAGCCTGGCCGGCATCCCGCCGCTGGCGGGCTTCTGGGGCAAGTTCCGGATCTTCCAGGCCGCGCTCGACGCCGCGCACGGCGGCGACGCCCCCACGTTCCAGCTACTCACGATCGTAGGCGCCATCAACGCCGCGATTGGTGCTTATGTCTACTTACGACTGATCTACACCGTGTTCCTCAAGCAGCCGGTGGATGGGTCTGCCACCCCGGTCTGCCAAGGCGGTCTGCCCACCAAGCTGGCACTCGCGGCCTGCGCGGTGCTCTCGCTGGTACTTGGCCTGCTGCCGGGCGTTGTTTCACAGGCGTCGAGCCGGTCGGGTCGGGCGGCCGTCGCGCTCCCCTCGCCGCTTTATACCGCCGGTCGCCTGCTGGCCGATCGGGCCGTTCCACTGGCGCCTGCCGTGGTGCAGGGGGCATCGGCCTCGGCAGTGGCTGGCCACTGAATGGATAGAATGGACGGAATGGACCAGAGTGAACCTGGCGGGCGGCGTTCTGGTCTATCCTTGATAACATTGCGTCCCTCGAGTCCATTGCCATGACCGAGCCTTTAAGTCTGCCGGGCTTTGTGAACTATCCGCTGATCGCCATCACCGACCTGCACGGCCAGCATCGCCAGCTCGAGCGACTGGTTTCTGAACTGGAAAAACTGCCGGCGTGGAACGAGTGCGCACTGGTGTTCGTGGGCGACTACGTCGATCGCAATAGCACGGTCAAGCAAACCATCGACCTGGTGTTGCAACTGCTGTCACGGCCGGCTGGTGGCAGCGCAGTGATGGGCAACCACGACCTGGCCCTGGTCCGGGCCGCCGGGCTCGATGACCAGCCCCCCTCCGAATACTGGATTGAAGGCTACCGGGACCGCTATGACCACCGGAGCACGTTCCAAAGCTACCTGGGGCGTTCACCCAGCAAAGCGCACGGCTGGCGCGTTGAACTGGATGCACTCAAGGCGGCCATGCCGGTTGCGCACCGGCAGTTCCTGGGTTCCTTGAACTGGGTGGTGGAAGCGCCCGGGCACCTGTTCCTGCATTGCGGCCTTTCTCCCGAACTGGAAGCGACCGCCGAGGAGCAACTGGCCGCGCTTCACGCCAGGCGCTGGGAACGAACGCATGCGCGGCCCCGCAAAGGATCCGCCACCGAGCAGAAATGGACCGACGATTATCCGGTCTGGATTGGCGCGGATCCCATGCTCACTGAACGACCACTGCCATTTCCCGACAAAATCCAGGTCACCGGCCACAAACAAGTACCTGAACCCCTGGTGAACTCCGACCGGATCAGAATCGACACCAGCGGCGGTGACCCGTCGTGCCCACTCTCGGCGGCATTCCTCATGTCGGCCACCGCCGAGCCGGTGTTCATCTCGGTTGGCTAAGACCACTCTGGATCGATCAGCAAAGAGGTATGGACGGAATGGACGGTATGGACTTGAAGGAAGCCTGACTGGCCCGGCCTCTTGAAAAACCACCTCCAAACATCCACACGCTCCGCGCATCAGGGCGAGACCAGATGCGCGGAGCCCGGTGTAGTTGCCGGTTCAAGCGTGGTGCCGCTTGTGAACCACCGGGGGCTTGGGGTGGTGCTGATGGATCTTCTTGAGGTAAATCGGCCTCGGGAGTTTCACAACGTCGCGCGTGTTCCAGGCCCCATGGCCTGGTCGGTCGCCACGCCCCTTATCGTGTGAAACTTCCGGGGCGTTGGGCGTGGACCCGACCTCGACCACGGTGGTCTTGACCGTATACTTGCCATTAGTGGCGTAGGTATGTGTGCCCTGAACCGTGTACTTGGTTCCAGAGAGGGTAATGGCGCCGGTGGATGTGGTGCCGTCTCCCCAGTTGATCGTTGCAGTGAACGCGCTTGGCGGTTCCACGCCGCCCGCGTGCGTGAACGTGGCGACCTGTACATTGGTCTGGACCGTCGCTCTGGGCAGGTTCAGGTTCGTGACGGAAATGGCCGGCTCGCTGAACGCCGTCACACCGCTGGCGGTGTTGTTGGCCGCGTTGGGATCGGGTGTCGTGCTGGAGACCGAAGCAACGTTCGAGATACTACCCTCTTCCAGATTCTGGGCCGTGACGGTGGCTGTGATGGTCGCCCCCGCGGCGATCGTCCCCAGATTGAAGGTGACCACTCCCGCGGTCTGACTGATCGTCCCCTGGGTGGCGGTGGAAGAAAGATAATTCATCAGCGACCCGACCGTGTCGGTCAAAACGACCGACGAGGCGGCCGCCGGCCCATTGTTCGTGACCGTGATGGTGTAAGAAAGGTTGCCTCCCTCGGTCCCGGTCGCGGGCGCAGTGATTTTCACGGCCAGGTCGGAACTGACGTTGGTGTTCACCACTGTGGTCGTGGTGGTTGCAGTGTTATTCGCGGCGTTCGAGTCTGGATTACTGGCAGAGACCGTGGCGGTGTTGGTCAGCACAGCGCCATTCGCCAGGTTACCGGGCGCGGTCACGACCAGCGTGAAGGTATCGGTCGCACCCGCGGCCAGGTCGGCCGTCGCACTGGCTGTGGCCTTGCCACCGACGCTGGCAACCGTGAAGGTATCGGTACCAGAACTCTGGGTCAAAGAGACGAACGTCGTCCCCGCCGGCAACGCATCGCTGAGCACGAACCCCTGCGCCGGGTTTGGCCCATTATTCGTCAGGGTGATCGTATAGCTCAGGCTGGCGGGGCCGGCCGTCACGTCCACACTGGCAGGGCCGGTGGCGGTCACGCTCAGGTCGGTCGCGGGCAGAGGAATACCCATGCTGAAATGGGCGACCGCCGTACCCCAGTTGGCCGAACTCTGAGTGTTCGCAAACTCGTTCACCGCCCAGAATGTGCCATCGGTGGGATCGACATTGATACCACTCAGGTCGCCGGCACGGCCACCCGCCGAGAAATCAGCGTAGTTCGCCACACCGGTGCCCGCCGGCACGATCACCGGCACTTGCATGCTGCCGGCGGGATCGGTCGGGTTCCGGCCGGTCACATACATCGACATATAATCGGTGGTGGTGTCGTTGCCCGACTTCATGTAGGTCAGGCCGATCTGGCCCGAGTTGTTGATATCTATGCCTGGAAAATACGAATAGGTCTTGGAAGCACCGCCGGCCCGGCCCTGATCCTGAAGCGTGGGGGCGGCCGAACTCAGGTTCACGAGATACCACTGCACAACATCTTGCGTGGTACTGGCAGCGACCGTGTGTGCAGCCACCAGCATGCCGCCGGCTTCCGCCGCCTTGAGAATCCGCGAATCCATGTTGGTCGTGATCGCCTTGCCATTGGGGTTGAGCGGATACACGGCCTGGGAGTAAGCGGTTACCGGCAGATTCGCATACACAAACGTGGCGGTCGCGGAGAGCGGGTTCGCCATCTTGATCACGTCGATCGACTTGTTATCACCATGCTCTGTTACTAGCCACATCGGGTCGCCCGCGGCCGCATCATGCATGGTCGTGGGCCGGACCGAGAAATCGTTCAGATCGTTCTTATAGGTTGCCGGCGTGGCCACCCCGCTCTGGAGGTCGGCATTGCTCACCGAGACAATCTGAACATGCGCGGTGCCCGTGGAGACGGGGAACATGTTCAACGAGATCACCAGCGCATCGCGGTTGAAACCAAGGTTACCCGGATAGTCCGCGTCGTAGCCGGTCTCGGTTGTCACAATCCGGTAGAAATTCCAATCGGCCGCGCTCAGGCTCGCCGGCGTGCTCGTCTTGGAAACCGCGATGTCGAACGTACTCACATGGGTCGTGAAATTCACGTCCTGGTCACCCACCACGAATCGGCCGATCTGATCCACATAGGTGACCACCGGATCCGACAGGCCCGACCCGGAATCAGCGCGCTTGAGCGCGCCCATGGTGAACCAGAACGTGTTCAGCGGCACCATCGCCTGCTTCACGCCCGTCGACTTGCTATAAAGAGCAATTTCCTGGTTCACTGTCTCCACATAAGCGGCCGGCCCCACCGCGCCATTGGTATCAGGCGGCGTATACCCACCGCTGCTATTGAAATCGAGCGCCGGGAAACTGCCGGCAACCGAGACCGAGAGCACCGTCCGCTGCTCCAGATGCTCCAGCATCAAACGACGCCGGCCACCCAGCCGAGACACAGCCGCGGCACGTCGACCACGTACCCGGAGATCCTCACCATGGTTCAACATCGTGTTGGCTCCTGTTGCTATCGTCAGAAGTGCGAAGAAAAACCCAGACCGCACAGCGCCGAGATCAGACCGGATCAGATCTGAACAAACCACCTATTCATTCCTAGCTCAATCCCCACCAGCAAGCAATCGCCCGGCGAATGATTCCGTGTTTTGTGACAGCAGCCATGCCTGGATTCCAGGGTGAAGGTCCAGTTCTTTCGTCCAGCTATAGCGGTTCACGTTTCGGTTGCACACAAACCATAAGTCACGCAATAACGCCGGATGTTCGAGGCTGGCGGCCAGATACAGAATCAAAGCAGTTGACCCGGGGCTCAAGCCATCCCGTGTGCAAGGCAATCATTAACCGCTATATAGGAGGGCTGGGTGACGTACCCCCCTCCCCAGACCCGCCGCCCTGCATGCTTTTTTGCGTCTGGTGGCCATTGCAATTCCAGGTTTAGCGTACGGGGCAAGGTTAAAGGTAATGCACGGTATGGACGGGATGGACCACAAGGAATTGGGGTGTCATCGGTCCAACGATCAAAGCAACAAGGCACACCCCGTGGGCGGGTGTGCCTTGAATGACGACGGCTGGTGGTAAGCCTGCGCGGTTCTCACTGCTTGGTGAAGTTGAGGCCCTTGTCGTCGGGCGGGCCGCCAGCCAGCTTGAAGTTGAAGTGGGTCTCGTCGGTCCAGGTGACCTGGCCCACGAGCACGCCGGCATCTCCCTGGCCGGCCAGCGTCAACACGCCGGTCTGGCCCAGGGTCGAAGAACCGGCGATCGTCCTCGGTTTCCCCTTCTGAGCCACGCCCCAGGTGAAGCCGCCGTCTTGCTTGACCTCGAGCGTGATCGCCGTATCGGCGTTCGGTTCCGCTTTCCAGGTGCCAGCGATCGGGAACTGCTTGGCAGACGCGGCCTCGGCGGCCGGCTTCGCCTGGTCGCCACCGGCAGGGGCAGGGGCGGCCACCGGCGCCGGTAACGTCAGCGGCAGGTTGTTCTTCTTCTCAAGCTGGGTGAGCAACTGCGCCGAGAGGGTGTCGTCCGGCTGGCTCTTCACCACCGATCGCAGTTCGCTGATGGCGGCATCTTCATGCCCTTGCGCCAGGTAATGGTACGCCAGCGCGAACCGGGGGGCCGCCTGCTCAAGATGGCCGTTGCGGAACGCCTCGAGCGCCCGGAGCTGCTGTGTGTAAACGTTGGGGTCGGTATAGAGGCCGATCAAGGTCGGCCAGTTCCAGCCGGGCCCCACCGAGAGCACCGCATACAGCACCGAGGCGGCCTCTTCATAACGACCCAGGGCGTACAGGGTGAGCGCCCTGAACTCGTGCAGGTTGGCGTCTTGCGGCAACTTCACCAGCGCCTGATCGACCAGTTGAAGCGCCTGGGCGTAGTCATTTCGTGCGAACGCTGCGCGCGCCTGATCGAACGGGGTCATCGCTTGCTGCACCACCTCGGGCGCGGCCTGCGTGCCCTGGACCTGGATCGGCATCGAGTAATCGTACGAGTATGTCATGCCGCCATTGGTATCAATCATCACCGGTACCGGCTGCATCACCGCGCTCACGTAATAAGGGTTCACGTACGATGAGTAACCCCAGGCATAGCAAGGCGCGCCATAGCCATAACCGTAACCGAAGCCGTCGTAGCCCCAGCCACCCATGCCCAGGCCATAACCGTACAGCCCCAGGCCAAGTCCCCAGCCCAGGCCATAGCCAAAGCCACCACCAAAGCCCATGTACGGCCAGCCCCACATGCCC
>Ga0007796_10000691_pt1 | contig 11572 bp, 7 predicted proteins | sample CryBogmetaGMA0M_FD_60373 | JGI IMG/M metagenome (GOLD analysis project Ga0007796, IMG submission 60373) | Freshwater microbial communities from Crystal Bog, Wisconsin, USA - MA0M | ecosystem: Environmental > Aquatic > Freshwater > Lake | place: Crystal Bog, Wisconsin, USA | collected 2009-07-06 | reverse complement strand
GACATGAAGGGCGACATGGACATGACCGGCTCGATGAACATGACCGGCGACCTCGGCATGTCGGGCAATCTCGTCACGTCCATGAAGACCGACAACCGCGCTTCGCGGCTCGCGGCCGTGACGATCGGCCGCGGCTCCGCGGGATGCGGCACGGTGGCCATTCTCGACATCGACGGCCTGCTGCTCAACCGCACCATGGGGGGCTTCGGTTCGATGGGGGAAAACCCCGTGGCGCTGTTCCGTGAGAAGCTCGACGCGCTCGAGGCCGATCCGCAGGTGGCCGCGGTCGTGCTCCGCATCAACAGCTCCGGCGGCGGCGTCACCGCATCCGACATCATGACCCGCGACCTGAGGGAGTTCCGGGCGCGGAAGCGGGTGCCGGTCGTCGCCTGCCTGATGGACGTCGGGGCCGGGGGCGCCTACCTCCTCGCCTCCGCGGCCGACGTGATCGTCGCGCACCCGACGACGGTCGTGGGCGGTCTCGGCGTGATCCTCAACAGCTACAACCTCGCCGAGACGATGGGCCAGTTCAACGTGGTGGCCAGGCCGGTGAAGGCGGGCAAGAAGGTCGACGCGGCGTCGCCGATCAGGCCGCTGGAGCCGGAGGAACTGGAGATGCTCCAGTCGCTGGCGGCCGGGTTCCACACGCGGCTCAAGGAGCAGATCCACGCGGCCCGGCCGCGGGTCGCCGAGGACGCCGACATCTTCGACGGCCGGGTGATCGCGGGCGAGCAGGCCGCCGCGGCGGGGCTCGTCGACCGGCTCGGCTACCTCGACGACGCCCTGGCGGAGGCCCGCGGCCTCGCCAGCCTCGGGACGGAATCGGCCGTCATCATGCTGCGTCGCGACAACGACCGCGCCCACACGCTCTTCGACGTCACGCCCAACATGCCGCAGCAGTCGGCGCTCGTGCCGCTCAACGTGCCCGGCCTCGACCGCAGCCAGTTGCCGACGTTCCTCTACTGCTGGCAGCCGGAGACGAGCCTGGTGACGGCGGCGGGGGGGTGACCCGCGCCGGCCGTGAAACCGTCACTTCACCGCCGCCAGCTTGCGGCGGAGGCTGCGCACGCCTTCCTGGGTCGTGAGGGGAATCTTCGAGCGCAGCAGGTTGCTTCCCTGGAACCATTCCTGGGGCTCGGCGATCACCATCCGTGACTCGACCACGAGCAGGTCGCCGGCTCCGGCGCCGGGCTCGAGTTTCCGCACCACGATGACGCCGCCGCAGCCGCGGTAGGGGCGCGGCTCCCCCTCGACGCGGTTGCCGAGTTCGTTCTCCTCGATCCGCGTCCACGTCGCCCTCCAGGCGGGTGCGGCCGCGAACCGGGGGTCGAACTCCCACGCCACCCGCACGCCCGCCGGACACTCGGCCTTCACGGCCCGCACCACGCCGCGCACCTTCACGCGGTTGAGCAGGGGAATCTCGACGAACACGAACCGCTCGCCGGCCGCCTCGTCGGCCATGACGCCGACGGCCGCCAGGTCGCCGGCGGACAGCGTGGTGGCGGAGGCTCCGCGCGCGTCCTCGTCGGCCCCCAGCGACCGCTTCAGCGCGTCCTCCGTCTCGAGTTTCTCGAGCGGCACGCGCAGGGTGAATCCCGTCCGGACGGCGTGGCCGACCCGCGTGCCTCCCGCCGCCACCGGCTCGATCACGACGCTCACGGGGGCCGTCGCCGCATCCTCGCTGAACCGTTCCCAGCCGGAGGGCCCGGCCAACTTCTCGAGCGCGGCACGATCGACGCCGCCGTCGGCACCGATCCAGGCCTCGGGGAGCCTGCCGAACGCGCCGTCGGCGAGTTCCACGCCATGCGCCTCGACGGCGGCCGCCAGATCGCCGCCACCGGCGGGTTCGGCGGCTCGAGCGCACCACCCCAGGCACGCCGCCATGACGCACACGGCGCGGGGCAGGCTGCGGTTTCGGGACGACGGCAAACGGGTCACGTCAGGGCTTCCGGGGAACCCCCGCCATCATCCCCGCGAGGCTCCCGCGGTGCCAAGGGGGAGTGCCTGCTCCGGCGCCTGCCGGCGTTCCTTGGCGTGGAACTGGCGGAGGAACTCGTAGGTCGTCGGCAGTTCTGCCGCCAGGGCCGCCGACTCCCGCTTCAGCTCGGCGAACGTCAGCTCGGCCTTGCGCCAGGAATCGCGGGCCTGCAGGAGCCTCGGCAGCGTCCGCTTGGGATACCACCCCATGCCGGCCAGGATGCAGTAGAAGCTGCCGTTGGTCCAGAAGTTGCGGAACTCCGCCTCGAAGTTGGAGTAGTAGCCCGCCGTGTCGGTCACCGGCATGTTCACGGGCAGGCCCGCCTTGTAGGTCTCGATCTTCTCCTTCACGGCGTCGGACAGCCGGAGGTCGTGCCGGTTGGCGCGCCAGAACGGCGTGTCCTCGCGGGGCGACGTGAAGTAGTGCATCTGCACGAAGTCGCGACTGTCGTCGAACATCGTCTCGATTTCCCTGTTGAACCGGTCGCGGAGCACGGAGTCGAAGTGGCGGTCGGGGAAATGCTTGGCCAGCTGGTAGATGGCCGCGTAGATGAAGTAGATGCCCGTCGACTCCAGGGGTTCCAGGAAGCAGGACGCGAGTCCGATGCTGACGCAGTTCTTGACCCACGCGCGCCGGTTCCGTCCGGTGCGGAAGCGGATCCTGTTGAACGGCGTCTTGTCGGGGTCGAGCTTCCACAGCCGGGAGAAGTCCTGCACGGCCTGATCTTCGGTGGCGAACTTGCTGGAGTAGACGTAGCCCGAGCCGAACCGGCCGAGCATCGGAATCTTCCAGGTCCAGCCCGCGTCGCGGGCGATGGCCGAGGTGAAGGGCTCGATGCCGTGGGTCGCGTCGTCGTGGGGCACCGCCGAGGCGACGGCGCTGTCGCAGAGCAACTGATCGCTCATGTCGAGGAACGGCTCGCCGAGCGCCTTGTTGATGAGCAGCCCGCGGAAACCGGAGCAGTCGACGAACAGGTCGGCCGCGAGCCTGCGGCCCCCCGCCGTGTGCAGCGCCGCGATCCCGCCGTCGGGTGCGTGCTCGACCCGCTCGAGGACGTCCTGCACGTGCTCGACCCCCCAGCCCACGGCCACGCTCCGCAGGTAATCGGCGACGAGATGGGCGTCGAAATGCCAGGCGTAGTACATCGCCCTGCGAAAGTCGAGGAACCGCGGCGACAGCTTGGCGTCGAGCAGCGGCGGCTCGCTGTAGCAGGCGTAGGCGAAGGGCTCGGCGTCGCCGGCGGCGCGGTTGTGCGCCCAGTAGTGCGAGAGCGGCACGCCGTCGCAGTTGCGCAGGATGCCGAAGAGGTGGTAGTAGTACTCCCCCTTGTCGTCCCCCGGCGACCGCCAGTTCACGAACTTGATGCCGCACTTGAACGAGGCGTTGCAGTGCCGCATCCACTCGTGCTCGGGAATGCCGAGGAAGTCGAAGAACACCGACTGCAGGTTGGGGATCGTGGCCTCGCCGACCCCGATCTTTGGCACGCTCGGAGCCTCGAGGAGCGTGAACTCGACGTCGGGGAAAGCCTTCTTGAGGTAGCTCGCCGCCATCCAGCCGGCCGTGCCGCCTCCGAGGATCACCACCTTCCTGATCGCCGATTCATCCGCCCTGGTGGTTTCGCAGATCACGTTCGACTCCGGAGAAGAGGTCGTGCGGGAATGCCCTGCGCCGCGCACAAAAAACGTCCACGGCTCCCTCCGCGTCGCCCGAGATGATACCTCCCCACGGAAGGCCGCGTCGGGATCGCGAAATCGGCGAACAAACCGGAAAACAGGCTCGATTCGGGCGCCCGGCCGATCCCGCCGTGCACGCCGGTCGCCGTTCGGGTGCGGGGGACGGGACGTGCCCCTCGCCTCCTTCTGGCCGCCACTCCCGGCTGGATCAGGGATGGGGCAGGCTCACGGCCCGCCGCGGTCCTTTCCCCGGCCGCCCGATCCGCCGGCGCCGCGCGGCCGCACCGCCCGCGGATCATAGGCGGGATTCGGCACCACCGGGATCGCCGCACCGGTCTCCTGCTGCCAGGCGTGCAACGTCGCCGCGAGGGTCCGGGCCCGTTCGGGCTCGCTCCGGGCGAGGTCTCGCGACTCGCCGGGATCGGCGCGCAGGTCGTAGAGCTCCACGCGACCGCCGTCCTCGAAGAACTCGACCAGCTTGAAGTCACCCTGCCGCACGGCGCTCGCGGGCGTCGCCTTCCCGACGTAGCAGGGGAAGTGCCAGAACAGCCGCTCTCGCCCGGGCGGCGGCCCGCCGCGAAACGCCCCCGCGAGACTCACGCCGTCGAGGGGCTGCCCAGGAGGCGGCGTGGCGCCGCAGATCTCCAGCAAGGTCGGGTAGAGGTCGACGGTCGAAACCGGCACGTCGCTCGTCGCGCCACGTGCCGTGACCGCAGCGCCCGTCACGACCAACGGGACGCGGATGCCTCCCTCGTAGAGTTGGCCCTTGCCGCCCTTCAATGGCGTCGTGTACCGCGGCGTGCCGCCATTGTCGGACGTGAAGATCACGAGCGTGTCGTCGGCCAGACCGTGCGCCCGCAGCGCCTCCATCAGTCGGCCCACGTTCTCGTCGACGGCCTCGATCGTCGCGGCAGAGGCCGGGTCGTCGCGACGGTCCTGCCCGGCCTCCGCCTTGCGTGCGTACTTGGCGAGGAGCGGCGGCTTCGGATCGAACGGGGCATGGACCGCATGGTCGGCGAGGTAGGCGAAGAAGGGTCGCTCCCGGTGCTTCTGCACGAAGGCGAGCACCTCGTCGGTGAGCCGATCGGAGAGGTAACGCCCCTGGGCGTCGAAGTACTCGTCCTTGCCGAACCCGATGGTCTCCGGGAAGACGACGGTGTCGAACCCCTGCCCGCCCGGCGTGACGGGTCCCGTCCGTCCGCGGCCCAGGTTCCACATGCCGAAGAATCCGGTCGCATAGCCGGCGTTCCGCAGCGATTCGGGCAGCGTCACGACGTCCGTCGCCAGTTCCGACCGGCTCTCCGCGGCCACGAGTTTGTGCCACGGCGAGCCGGCCGGCTGCCGTGGATCGACCACCGTGTAGATGCCGTGCCGCGGCGTGTACTGTCCCGACATCAGGCATGCCCGCGTCGGCGCGCAGTTCGGGGCGCTCGCGTAGGCCTGCCTGAAGACGAGCCCCGACGCCGCGAGCCGGTCGAGGTGCGGCGTCTCCACGAACGTGTTGCCCATGAAGCCGACGTCGCGCCAGCCCATGTCATCCATGAGGATCAGGATCACGTTCGGCGGCCGCTCGGCGGCGCGGCTCGCAGCCGCGGCCACGGGCAGCCAGGCGAGCACGAGGGCCCACCAGGCTCGCATCATCGCCGTGGCCCCCGCTCGTACTGGTACGTCAGCGTCCCCTCCGCGAGCGTGATTCCGGTGATCGCGTCGAGGAGCGCCTCGCGCGTCGCCGACTCCGGCGGCAGCTTCGGCCTGGCGGAGAGGGCGTGCACCGTGATGTGGTAGTCCTTGCGCCCCGGCCCCTTCGAGCACATGGGATCGTATGCGGCGCGACGCTTGCCGTTGAGCCCGACGGTGCCGATCGCCCGCGAACCCTTCGGGAGGGCCGTCACGTTCGCCGGGATGTCGTACACCACCCAGTACGACTTCACGCCGTCAGGCGACTCGTGCCAGAGCGTGAGGGCGTAGCACGTCGTGCCGGCGGGGCCCGGCTCCCACGCGACCGGGGGCGAGATGCCCGCTCCGTCGCAGGTGAACTCCGCCGGGAGCAGTCCGCCCGGCGGGATCGCCGGACTCGTGACGGCCAGCGCCGCCACGCCGGGCCGCTTCCGTTCCGGCTCAGGCCGCGTGGGCCCGCGGCCCGGCCCCTGCCGCGGAGGCCCGGCTCCCGGACCGGGAGGACCTCCGGGGCCGCGCCGCCGCGGCGTGTACGACTCCGTGGTCGTCCGGCCCGAGGGCTCGGTCAACGTGAACCGTGCGGAGCCATCCTGTGCCATCGTGTACTCGACCGATCCCTCGTGACCGCCCAACTCGTAGATCACGCGCCGCGTGTCCTCGGCGGGCGACTCGAAGCCGACGATCGTCGCCCCGCGGAGCGGGGGCAGCGCAGGACGCACCCCCTGGGCCCGCGGCTGCGGGTCGACCTGTCCGTCGCGCTCCACGACCTCGCCGCGGAACCCGCCGATGAGATACGGATACTGCTTCATCGCATGATAGTGATAGCCGCCGGCGCCGTCGTCATGGCCGCCGAGCGCGTCGAGTGGCCGTAGCGGCGTCCCGTCGGGCTCGGTCGATCCGTAGACCGGGTAGCCGTCGAGCGCATAGGCGATCGGCCGCCCCTCGCCGACGACCTTCTCGAGGTGCACGGGCGCGACATGGTAGTGGTAGTCGTCGGCACGGCCGCAGTGCCCGCCGTACTCGTCGAGTTCGCCGATCGCCAAGGCATCCTCTCCGCGATTGTTGAGCGGATTGAAGATCGGTATCCCGTTGACGGCGAGGGCGATCGCCCCGCGGAGAAACCGGTTCCGCGTGCTCGCCGGCTCCGCGGCCCGCACGGGATGCAGGGGGATTCGCCAGGCGTTGTCGCCCACGTAGGGCTGCGGCAGCGGCACCTGCTGCTGCCAGTTGCGGATGCCCACCATGAGCGGGTGCGACGGGATGCCGTTCGACTCGACGTAGAACCACCGCTCGTCGCGCCGCGTCCTGACCGCCTCGAGCTTCACGAACGGGGCGAACGCCTGGGCGATGTCGAACTCCGCACCCGCGGGCTGCCGGGCCGCGGCCGTGAGGATGAATCGCGGGCTCGCCGGCTCCCGCTCCGCGGCGGCGGCGGCCTGCGCGGCCTCCGGGACGCGTGGCGCACTCGAATCGTCCGCCCGATGCCGGTGCCAGGGGTGCGCCATCGCGGCGGCCTGCGCGAGTGCGAACCAGAGCGCGGCCGTGACCACCGCCGTCGATCCAACGCGTTCGCGGGCCGTTCGCATGGGCTACTCCTGTTTCTTCCCCTTCATGCCGCCCTTCTTCTGCCGTGGCCGGGCCGCGACACCGGGATCGCCCGCCGGACTCGGCGTCGGCAGCTGTGCCTGCACGGCCGCGAGGCGTTCATCGAGCCTGGCCCGCAGGCGGGCGGCGTCGGCGGGACGACTCGCAGAGAGGTCGTCGCGCTCGCCCCGGTCGGTGGCGAGGTCGAAGAGGCGAACGCGATCGTCCTCGTACGTCCGGATGAGCTTGAGGTCGCCCAGGCGGATCGCCGAGTGAGGCGTGTGGCCGCCCTGGTAGTGCGGAAAGTGAAACACAAGCTCCTCCCGGGGCCGCGACACGCGGCGCTCACCCACCGCGGTGACGAGCGCCGCGATGCTGCCCCCTTCGAGGCCCTTCGGCAGCGCCGCGTGCGGCACGCCGGCCCACTCGCAGAACGTCGGAACGAGGTCGTAGCCGACGATCGGCACGTGGCACCACGAGTTCGCCGCGATCCCGGGGCCGCGGATGATGAAGGGCACGCGAATGCCCCCCTCCCACACCGACCCCTTTCCACCACTGAGGCCGGCCGCACGGCCGCCCCCCTTGTCGCGGCCGCCCCCGCCTCCCGCGCCGTTGTCGGAGGTGTAGATCACGTACGTCGTGCCGGTGAGCCCCAGCTTCTCGATGGACGCCAGCACACGGCCCACGCCGGTGTCGAGGTCCTCGGTGATCGCGGCAGTCGCCAGCCGCTTGTCCATCGCGCCGCCGGACTGCCGGGCATACTTCTCGCGCGTGGCCCCAAGCGCGTTCTCGGCGGCGTGCAGCGCGTTCCAGGAGAGCTGGATGAAGAAGGGCCTGTGATCCCGCCGGCAGCGGGCCATGAACGCCTCGGCCCGCGCGGCCATCCCGAAGATGTCCACGGGGTTCGGGTCGGTGAACGCGAAGGCGTGCTCGTTGCCCGTGTCGCCGTCGTGCTCGTCGTAGCCATGACGTCCCGGACCGCCACCGCCGATGTGCCACTTTCCGTAATGGGCGGTGGCGTAGCCCGCCTGCCGGAGGATCTCGCCGATCGTCGTCTCGTCGGCGGCGATCGCCTTGATGGTCGTCGGCTCGACGAGCTTGTGGCCTGTCTCCGGGGGTGCGGCCTTCGTCCAGTGCAGTGCGGCCGGGCTCCTGCCGGTCTGGAGGCTGATGCGCGTCGGGGAGCAGACGGGCGCCGGGGCGTAGGCATTCGAGAACCGCATTCCCTGCGCCGCGAATCGTTCGAGGTTCGGCGTGTGGAACAGGTCACTCCGGGAGGAAGGCACGCCGGGCGCCATCTCGACGGAGAGCCCGTTCCAGCCCTGGTCGTCGGCCAGCATGAGGACGATGTTGGGCCGGTCCGCGCCGGCGGCACCACGTTGTTCGGGTTCGGCGGCGATCACCGCCAGGGCCGTGATCATGGCCATCCGTGCTCGCATTCCGCTTCGTCCCCGGGGAGATACGGCTTGAACGGCCCGCCCGCGGGAAGGTTGTGGCCTGCGAGCGCAGCGAGTTTCACCCCCATAGCCTTCACGCGGCGGAACTCGCCAGGCGGATGTGCCCTCGTTTCCGGGGCGTTGGGCAACTAGACTCTTCGGTGGTTCACCCGCACCGGAACGACGCCGATGCGCCTCATGGCAGCGATTCTCGTGATCTCGCACATGCTCCTCTCGGGAGTCGACGTGCCGTGCGCGCACGACCACGGGCCGGATCATGCCCGCCGGCCGCACATCCACCTGGCACCGCACCGCGACCACGGCACCTCGAGCGGCACGCTCGACCACGACGCCCGGGGGCATGAGTGCGGCCCTCGGCACGTCCATCACGCCTCGGTCGCCACGCACGGCGGAGCCGGCCTCGCGGGCACGACGTCTTCCGACCACGACGCCGATGCCATCTACGCCGCGGATGAAGCCCCGATGCTCGCTTCCGACGGCCGATTTCCGCCCGCGGATGCCCGGGTCCAACCCGTGGCGGTTGCGTGGCAGGCAACGCCGGTGTCACAGCGGGACGCCGATCCCCGGCCCCGCGCCGGCCGGCCGCCCGGCGGGGCCGCCGCGACGATTCACACGCTTCTGCCGCACCTGCTTCGCGTCTGATCGCGAGGCCCTCTTCCGGTGCGCCGCCCCGGGGTGACCCGCCCCGTGGCCACGATGATGCCCCACCCCGGGGCGTCGTCCGCCGCTTCGCGTCCTCGCGTCCACCACCTCCCGTCTCCGCTCCCATCCTGCCGGTGCCCCATGCTCACCACGTTCGTCCGATTCGTGCGCGGAATGCTCGTGCTCGCCATCGCGGGCGGCCTGATGGCGGCCGCGTTCTGGTCGCGCGATCGGTGGCTGCCGTGGCTTTCCCCCGGGGGCCTGGCGGCTCCGGCGGCGGCCGTGGCCGATGATGTCCACGACCACGCCGTGCACGCCGAGGTGCTCGAACTCAGCCCGCAGGCGCGGGCGAACCTCGCCCTCGTGTCCAAGCCCGCGCAGGTGTCGACGCACTGGCGATCGATCATCGTGCCCGGGCAGATCATGGATCGACCGGGATTGTCGGATCGGGGCGTGACCTCTCCGGCAGTCGGTGTCGTGACCGAGATCCACGCCTTCCCCGGCGACACGGTGCGGCCGGGCGACCGGCTCTTCACGCTGCGACTCGTCAGCGAGTACATCCACAACACGCAGTCGGACCTGTTCAAGGTCACCCGGGAGATCGAACTCGAGACGGAGAAACGCCAGCGGCTCACGCAGGTGGGCGAGGGGGCGATCCCGCAGGTGCGGATCATCGAGGTGGACCAGCAGGTCCGCCGTCTGCAGGCGGCGAGCGAGAGCCACCGCCAGGACCTGCTGACGCGCGGCTTGAGCCTCGAGCAGATCGCCCAGGTGGCCGCCGGAAGGTTCGTGTCGTCGGTGGACGTCGTCGCGCCGCCGTCGGCCGCGTCTGCGTCGTCCTCGGCGGCCCCCGCGGCGACGCCGGCGCGGAGTTCCGTGTACGAGGTGCAGGAGCTGAAGGTCGACCTCGGCACGCAGGTGCAGGCGGGCCAGCTGCTCGGCGTGCTCTCGAACCACGGCGCGCTCTACATCGCCGGCCATGCCTTCAAACGCGAGGCCCCCGTGCTCGAGCGGGCCGCCCAGGAGCAGTGGCCGATCCGGGTCGAGTTCGCCGAGGACGACGCGGCATCGTGGCCACCCCTCGACCAGACGCTCGAGATCCGTCACCTCTCCAACAGCATCGACCCCCTGAGCCGGACGTTCGACTTCTTCGTGCCGCTGGCCAACCAATCGCGCTCCTACGAGAAGGACGGCAAGGCGTTCGTCGTGTGGCGGTTCCGTCCGGGACAGCGGGTGCGCCTGCACGTGCCGGTGGAGGAACTGAAGGACGTGATCGTGCTGCCGGCCGCGGCCGTCGTGCGCGAGGGGCCCGAGGCCTACGTCTTCCGGCAAAACGGCGACCTCTTCGATCGACGCCCCGTCCGCGTGCTGCACGAGGATCGGACGAGCGTCGTGATCGCCAACGACGGCAGCGTGGCGCCCGGATGGTATCTGGCCCAGGGGTCGGCGGCCTCGCTCAACCGGGTCCTCAAGGCGCAGTCCGCCAGCGGCACACCCGTGGGTGTCCACGTTCATGCCGACGGCACCGTTCACGGTGCGCATTAGGACGCCCCCATGCTCAACGCCGTCATCCGCGTCGCGCTGCGATACCGCCTCCTCGTGCTGGTGGCGAGTCTCGTGCTGCTCTTCTACGGCAGCTACCTGGCGACGCTCATGCCCATCGACGTGTTTCCCGATCTCGATCGTCCCAGGGTCGTGATCATCACCGAATGTCCGGGACTCGCCGCCGAGGAGGTGGAGACGCTCGTCACGCAGCCGATCGAGATCGCCCTCCTCGGCGCCAACGGCGTGGAGGCGGTGCGGAGCCAGTCCACGTCCGGACTGAACGTGATCTACGTCGAGTTCAACTGGGACGTCGAGGTCCGGGCGGCGCGTCAGACCGTGCAGGAACGGCTCACGACGGTCGCCGGCATCCTGCCCGATGGCATCCGGCCACAGATGACCCCGACCGCGTCGATCATGGGACAGATCGTGATCGCGGGGATGTACCGCCAGCAGGGGCCCGGCGGCGGTGATCTCGCCGCCATTCCCGGCACCACCTACCTCGCCGAACTGGCGGGTGGCACCGACGCCGACCCGGGCGTGCACGTGTGGCGCGTGGTCGATCGCCATCGCCCGGGCACATGGGACCGCGTGCCCGTGGAACACGTGCGGGCCGCCCCTTCGGATCCCCCCGCCCCAGCCGCCGACCCGCGGTCGTTCACGCTCACGATCGCCGGCCGTGACCACGACGTCGTGTTCCCGACGAGGCTCCAGCAGTCGATGGGCCTGCGGACGACGGCCGACTGGGTGGTGCGGCCCCGGCTCCTCAAGATCCCCGGCGTCGCCGAGGTGTTCGTCCAGGGGGGCGACCGCAAGCAGTACCAGATCCTCGCCGACCCCGCCGCGATGCTCGAGTACGGCGTCTCGCTCCAGATGGTCGAGCAGGCCCTGCGCGACAGCAACATCAACTCGAGCGGCGGCTTCGCCGTGCAGGGGGAGCAGGAGCGGCCGATCCGCGTCCTGGGGCGGCTCGGCCCCGACTCCGCCCGTGTGCTCGAGGATCTCCGCACCGTGCCGGT
>Ga0007796_10000685_pt1 | contig 11597 bp, 12 predicted proteins | sample CryBogmetaGMA0M_FD_60373 | JGI IMG/M metagenome (GOLD analysis project Ga0007796, IMG submission 60373) | Freshwater microbial communities from Crystal Bog, Wisconsin, USA - MA0M | ecosystem: Environmental > Aquatic > Freshwater > Lake | place: Crystal Bog, Wisconsin, USA | collected 2009-07-06 | reverse complement strand
GTCATGGGCTGGTTCCTTTGGTTCGTGGGATGTTACTAGGCAGCGGAGGCAACAGCCGATTTCGGCGTCGTCCGTTGTGCACTGAAGGGTTCGATCATTGACTTCACGAAATTGTTCGGCAGCGAAAGACGGACGATCTTCTTCCACGCCGAGGCGACCTGTTTGGGTAGCGGACCGGTCGTATAGGTGAGGCCGTAGCGCTCGAAGACTTCCTCAACCTTGGGAGCGATCTCCTGATACCGGTTGCTCGGCAGATCGGGGAACAGATGGTGCTCGATCTGATAGGACAGGTTTCCGGTCATGAAATGCATAGCGGGGCTTCCGGAGATGTTGGCCGAACCGAGCATCTGACGCAGGTACCACTGACCGCGGGTCTCGCCCTCGATGGAGGTCTTCGAGAAGGTCTGAACGCCTTCGGGGAAGTGTCCGCACATGATCACCGAGTGGGTCCAGAGGTTACGGACGAGGTTGGCGGTCAGGTTGGCGGTCAGCGTGGTCAGCGCCGAGGGCCCGGACAGCAGTGGGTACAGCACGTAGTCGCGCGTCATGTGACGGCCCACCTTAGCGAGAACCTTCTTTCCACGCGCGCGGAAATCGTCCTTGTCGACACGGCCTTTGAGGTACCTGCCGACTTCGAGGTCGTAGGCGGCGATTCCGTACTGGAAGAAGCAGGCGTTTATGGCGTTCGACAGCGGCTGAACGAGGTAGAGCGGTTTCCAGCGTTGATCCTCGTCGACGCGCATGATTCCGTAGCCGAGGTCGTTGTCCTTGCCGATGACATTGGTATAGGTGTGGTGCAACTCGTTGTGCGAGTGCTTCCACATGTCCGACGGTGAGGCGTTGTCCCACTCCCAGGAGGTGGAATGGATCTTGGGATCGCGCATCCAGTCCCACTGGCCGTGCATGACGTTGTGCCCGATTTCCATATTCTCGATGATCTTGGAGATCGACAGCCCTACGGTGCCCGCCAGCCAGGCCGGCGGGAATAGGGAGAACAGCAGGATTCCGCGGCTAGAGAGTTCAAGTTTGCGTTGAGCGTTAATGACAGTGCGGATGTAGGCGGCGTCGCGTTCCCCGCGGGTGGCGATGACTTCGGCGCGGATGGCGTCGAGTTCGGCACCGAGGTTATCGATGTCATCGGCGCTCAGGTGGGCGGTCGGGTCAGCGGATGTGGACTGCATGGTGGTTGTTCCTTTGATGAGTGATCAGAGTCCGATGTCGCATAAGCCAGCGGCAGCGGAGATACAGGTTTGGATGACGACACCGTCGCCTGGCGCGGCGGTGGTGATCTCGCCGGTGCGCAGATCGCGAACGGCGCCTTTGCGCAGTGGCGCTACGCAGCCGAAGCAGATGCCCATTCGGCACCCCGACGGCATGAGCACACCGGCGGCTTCGCCAGCGTCGAGCAGACTTTGTGCTCCGGTGCCCTCGACGGTGGCGCCGGTGGTGGAGAAGGTGACCGTGCCGCCGTCGCCGGTGGCGATGATGGTGGGCCGGAATCGCTCGGTGCGCAGTTTGTCAGTGATTCCAGTTGCAGCCCAATGCGCCTCGAGGGTCTCCAGCAGACCGGACGGGCCGCACGCCCAGGTCTCGCGTTGCGTGAGGTCGCCCACCACGGTCTGCAGTGTGGCGATGTCGAGGTGGCCTTGCTGGCGGGTGTGAATTTCCACCAGCCGGATACGGCCATCTGCGGCGAGTGCACGCAGCTCTGCGCCGAAGATGACGTCATCGGACGTCGGTGCGCAGTGCACCACGACGATGTCGGAGACACTGTCCGCCGGCATATTGCGCAGCATCCCCATCACCGGAGTGATGCCGCTACCGGCGGTGAGGAAAAGGATCTTGGCCGGCATCGGTGTGCCCAGTGTGAAACCTCCGGCCGCCTGATCGAGGTGGAGCACCGTTCCGACACGGGCGCGGTGTACGAGGTGGGCGCTGACGACGCCGTCGTCGACGGCTTTGACGGTGATGGACAAGCACCCGTCCGGGCGGTTGATCTCGGAGGTGAGGGAATAGGTCCGCCACTGGCGCACACCATCGACATCGACGCCGAGGCGGACGTATTGGCCGGGCACGTGGGCGCGCCAGTCCCGGCCGGGCTTGATGACCAGGGTGGCGGCGTCGGCGGTTTCTGGATGGATGGCCACGATGCGGCCGCGCAGTGTTGCGCCCGCGCGCAGAGGGTCGATCACATCGAGGTAGTCGGTGGGGACCAACGGCGTGGTCACCCGTTCGGCGAACTTCATGATCCGCCCGCGCAGCGCACCGGTGAGGGTGGGGCGGGGCGCAGTTATTGTCATGGTTCCACCATCCCTGGTTATTCGGGGTAGTTTCTTGACTAGATCGAGTGGAGAATCAGAAGCTTTTTGTTCCGAAAGGATAGTTTCGTGGAGCCGGCGTCTCGTTTCACCGGGTTGGCGCTCGACGCCGACACGGTCAAATCCCTGGAGGCGGTGCTGCCCCGGATGGCCGAGCGCACGGTGGCCGCCGTGACTGCCGAGGTGCCGGCCTACACCGATGCGTTCAGCGGACGGATGGGTCAGAACATCGAGAACGCGGTGCAGACGGCACTGGGGGCGTTTCTGCGCTTGGCTACCCGGGCGCAGGACTCCGATCCCGGACCGCCATTGTCGCCTGCTCTCGACGGTGCCTATGAACTCGGCCGAGGCGAGGCCCGCAATGGCCGTTCCGTCGACGCGTTGCTGTCGGCCTATCGGGTCGGTGCGCGGGTGGCGTGGCGGGAGTTGTCGGAGACTGCCGTCAGTGCAGGGTTGTCGGCAACCACGATCGCTCGTTTCGCGGAGTTGGTGTTCGCCTTCATCGACCAGTTATCGGCCGCAAGCGTTTCGGGACATACCGATGAACAGGCCACCGCAGGCCGGGTTCGGCAGCGCTATCTCGACATGCTGACCACGCAATTGCTGGCCGGGGAGTCACCCGATGTGCTGCGGGTCAGCGCGGAACGGGCGAACTGGAAGCCTCCGGAGACGCTGACGGCAGTGTTACTGCCCGTCACCCAAAACCGTGGACTGTCAACGCAATTGAGCCCGGGAGCTCTGCAGATCACCGATGAGTTACCGGGGCTGGATCCGGCCGAATCCTGGTCGGTGATCCTGGTTCCCAACGCTGATGGTGTTCGACGGGCACCGCTGCTCTCGGTGCTTGCCGGTCGGCAGGCGATCGTCGGGCCCTCTCGCCCCTGGCTTCTGGCACAAGCCTCGTATCAGCGAGTCGTCCGGGCTCGTTCGCTGACCATCGGTGCCGGCGGTGTGCTGGATACCGACGAATATCTGGTCGAGCTTGTCCTCGGGGCCGACCAGGACGCCGCCGACGATTTGCGTCGCCGGGCCCTGGCCCCACTGGCCGGCTTGCGACCCAACGCAGCCGAGCGGCTGACCGACACGCTGCGCGCCTGGCTGCTTCGTCAAGGGCAGCGCGATGCCGTCGCTGCGGACCTCTTCGTCCATGCGCAAACGGTGCGCTACCGGATGAACCAGCTCCGCGAGCTCTATGGCGAGCGCCTCAACGATCCGCAGACGATCCTCGAACTGACCGTCGCGTTGGGACTGGAGGGTGCCGCTACACCGCGGTCAGGTAGCGATCCGTGACGACCCGCTGGGCCAGCGTCAGCACCGGTGCTCCCAGCCGACTCCACCAGGTAGCGGGCCGGGAGAACGCCACTACCTCGCTGTAGACGCCTTCGTCGGCGGGGTCGTAGCGAACCCCGAACATCTCCTCGCCAGAGACCGCATGCCCGGGCAGGCTGCCGTAGGCGAAACCGCGGCGATTGGGCTGATCGGTCACGTAGACCACCCGGCACGGTGCGGCGAACGGTCCGAGTCGGCCCAGCACGTCGGTGCCGACCTGGGCCACCTCGGTGGTTGCGGTGACGCGAACCCCGGCCCCGCGGAGCATCCCGTAGCGCATGACGGACTCCGCGGCCTGTTCGAAGCGGTCCCGCCCGGCCCCAATCTGATGCGTTAACCGGACGTACCGGTAGCCCGCAGGTAGTGCCGTCGCCGTCGCGCCCACCTCCGGATAGGTCAACGCCAGGCCGGCCAGTTCGCTCACCTGCATGGCCCTACAATGCCACTACCGCACGTGCCCTGAAGGGCAACGACTCCGATAAGCACGGTGACCTGATGGCAGAAGACACGAAGTCGGCCGCCACTGCGGCCGGACGCGGGATCAAACACCGCTGGCTGCAGCGCCGAGGCCAGTTGCGTGAGCGACCACTGGCCGACTTCTCCTACCGGGTCGCCGTGGCTGTGGTCGGGTTGAGCGTGTTGTTCGTCGGCATCGCGGCGATTCCCTACCCGGGCCCCGGATGGGGGATCGTGTTCCTCGGTCTGGCGATCCTGGCCACCGAGTTCTATTGGGCACGCCGCACGCTGACGTTCACCCGTGCGCGCTACGACCATGCGATGGCGTGGTTCCGCGGCCGTCCCTGGTGGGTTCAGACGCTTGGGGCGGTGTTAACCGGGGCTGTCGTGGTGGCAACGTTGTGGCTTTTCGGAGTGATCGCCTGGTCGGCGAGGCTGGTGGGTCTGGAACACCCGATGCTGCGCAGCCCGATCGGCCTCGGAGCCTGATCACACGCCTGGATAGCATGGTCACGACTGTCGCCGACCCGGCGCGCTGGTCATTGCCGTCCTGAGGCCCATGGAAAGAGACCCCCGATGAGCGCGCCCGCACAACCCGCCCTGTTCGGCCCGCTCCGGGTTGTGGCCGGGACCACCGCGGGAGCCGCAGTGCGCGACGCCGGTCTGCCGGGCCGCGGCGAACCCGCCGCGATCGTGGTGGTCCGTGACGCCGACGGCAGGTTGCGCGATCTGAGTTGGGCGCCGGATGCCGATACCGATGTCACCCCGGTGCCCGCCGACAGCGACGAGGGCCGCAGTGTGATCCGCCATTCGGCCGCCCACGTGCTGGCCCAGGCTGTGCAGGAGTTATTCCCCGCGGCCAAGCTGGGCATCGGTCCGCCGATCACCGACGGCTTCTATTACGACTTCGATGTGGCGGAGGCGTTCACGCCGGAGGATCTCGAGAAGCTCGAGAAGCGTATGAAGGCCATTATCAAAGACGGCCAGCTGTTCTCCCGACGGGTGTACGAGTCCACCGATCAGGCCCGCGCCGAGCTGGCCGATGAGCCCTACAAGCTCGAACTGGTTGACGACAAATCCGGTGACCCCGACGTGATGGAGGTCGGCGGCGATGAGCTGACCGCTTACGACAATCTCAATCCGCGTACCCGCGAACGCATTTGGGGTGATCTGTGCCGCGGCCCGCACGCCCCGACCACCAAATACATTCCGGCGTTCAAGCTGACCAGAAGCTCGGCTGCCTACTGGCGCGGCAACCAGAACAATGCGAGCCTGCAGCGGATCTACGGAACGGCGTGGGAATCGCAGGAGGCCCTGGACCGCCACCTCGAACTGCTGGAGGAGGCCCAAAAGCGCGACCATCGCAGGCTTGGTGTCGAACTCGATCTGTTCAGTTTCCCCGACGAATTGGGCTCGGGGCTACCGGTATTTCATCCCAGGGGCGGCATCGTGCGCCGGGAGTTGGAGGAGTACTCGCGGCGCAAGCACATCGAGGCCGGCTACGAGTTCGTGAACACCCCGCACATCACCAAAGAACAGCTTTACATCACCTCTGGGCACCTTGAGTGGTACGCCGAAGGCATGTTCCCGCCCATGCACATCGATGCCGAGTACGCCGAAGACGGGACTCTGCGTAAGCCGGGGCAGGACTATTACCTCAAACCGATGAACTGCCCCATGCACCATCTGATCTACCGGTCGCGCGGCCGGTCCTACCGCGAATTGCCCTTGCGCCTCTTCGAATTCGGCACGGTGTATCGCTACGAGAAGTCCGGTGTCATTCATGGCCTGACCCGGGTGCGGGGGATGACGCAGGACGACGCGCATATCTACTGCACCCGTGAGCAGATGCGCGACGAGCTCGCCTCCCTGCTGCGATTCGTGCTGGAACTGCTCGGCGACTACGGCCTCGACGACTTCTATCTTGAACTGTCCACCAAGAATCCGGAGAAGTACGTCGGCTCCGACGAGGTGTGGGAGGAAGCCACTGCGACGTTGCGGGAAGTCGCCGAATCCAGCGGCCTTGCCCTGGTGCCCGATCCGGGTGGCGCGGCCTTCTACGGGCCCAAGATCTCGGTGCAGGTCCGCGACGCGCTGGGCCGCAGCTGGCAGATGTCCACCATCCAGCTGGACTTCAACATGCCGGAACGTTTCGAACTCACCTATACCGCCGCCGACGGAGCCCGTAAGCGCCCGGTCCTGATCCACCGCGCCTTGTTTGGCTCGATCGAGCGGTTCTTCGGCATCCTTACTGAGCATTACGCCGGTGCGTTCCCGGCCTGGCTCGCCCCGGTTCAGGCTGTCGGGATCCCGGTCGCGGACGAACACGTCAGCTACCTCAATGATGTTGCTGCGGAGCTTAAGTCGCACGGGGTGCGCGTCGAGGTGGACGCCAGTGATGACCGGATGGCGAAGAAGATCGTCAACCACACCAACCAGAAGGTGCCATTCATGCTGGTGGCAGGCGACCGCGATGTCGAGGCGGGTGCGGTGAGTTTCCGGTTCGGTGACCGTAGTCAGATCAATGGTGTGCCTCGGCAGAAGGCAGTCGCCGCGATCCAGAAGTGGATCGCTGATCGTGAGAACGCCGCGCCGAGCGACGAATCTGTGAAGGTCAGCGGTGACTGACCAGTTCACCGATCGGGGCGTGGGGGACCCGGACCGACTACAGCGGCTGTGGACCCCGCATCGGATGAGTTACATCGTGGAGTCGCCCAAGTTCGGCGGCTCGGCAGGCTCCACCGAGCCGTTCACCGATATCCCGACGCTCTCCGATGAAGATGGCCTGGTGATCGCCCGCGGCGAACTGGTCTACGCGGTCCTAAATCTGTATCCGTACAACCCCGGCCACCTGATGGTGGTGCCGTATCGCCGGGTATCTGAACTCGAAGATCTCACCGATGCCGAGACCGCCGAGTTGATGGCGTTCGTGCAGAGGGCGATTCGGGTTATGAAGGCGATTTCGCGGCCGGATGGATTCAACGTTGGCCTCAACCTTGGTAAGTCGGCAGGCGGTTCGCTGGCCGAGCATCTTCACATGCACGTGGTGCCACGGTGGTCAGGCGACGCCAACTTCATCACCGTCGTCGGCGAAACGAAGGTGATTCCGCAACTGCTGCGCGATACCCGCGAGCTGCTGGCTGACGAGTGGGCGCGACAGCCGTGAGCGACTTCTATCTAATGACGCGGGCGGCCTACACCAAACTCAGCGCACCACTGGCCCGCGCCGCGATACGGATCGGGCTGACTCCCGACATGGTTACCATCATCGGCACGGCAGGCACGGTGTCGGGAGCGCTCATCTTTTTCCCCGCCGGGCAGCTGTTCGTCGGCTGGCTGGTGATCTGGTTCTTCGTTCTGGCAGACATGCTTGACGGTGCGATGGCGCGGGAAGGCGGCGGTGGCACCCGATTCGGATCGGTGCTCGATGCGACCTGCGACCGGATCAGCGACGGCGCGATTTTCTGTGGGCTGCTGTGGTGGGCTGCCTTCGGGTTGGGTAGCTCATCGCTGATGGTTGCCACCCTGATATGCCTGGTTACCTCCCAGGTCATCTCCTACATCAAGGCCCGCGCCGAGGCCAGTGGCCTCAATGGTGGTGGCGGGTTGATCGAGCGTCCGGAGCGCCTGATCATCGTGCTATTGGGAGCGGGCCTTTCCGACCTGCCGGTATTCCCGATCCCGATGGCGCTACCCGTGGCCATGTGGCTGCTGGCGGTCGCCAGCCTGGTAACCGTCGGCCAGCGTCTGCACTCCGTCCGTAGCTCGCCCGGCGCGGTGGACAAGATCGAGCAGCCGGGCGACGGCGCGCATTGATGAAGTTGCCGTTAGGTGACACTCTCACCGACTGGGGTTATGCCACCGGTTGGTTGGTGGTGCGTGCGATGCCGGAAATGCTGGCGCGCAACGCATTCGATGCCGGAGCCCGGTACGCGGCACGAGGTGGGGGACCCGAACAACTGCGCAAAAATCTCGCCAGAGTGATCGGCACGACGCCCGCCGGGGTGCCTGATTCGCTGATCCGCTCCTCGGTTGCCTCCTACGCCCGGTACTGGCGGGAGGCGTTCCGGCTGCCGACGATGAACCAGGTCGAACTGGCCAAGCGCCTGGACCGGGTGTTCATCGGCGCGGAGAAGTTCGCCGCTGCGCGCGAAGCCGGACGCGGGGCCGTGATGGCGTTGCCGCACAGCGGAAACTGGGATATGGCCGGGGTCTGGTTGGCCCAGAAGTACGGAACGTTCACCACGGTCGCCGAACGACTGAAACCGGAATCGCTATACGACCGGTTCATCGCCTACCGTGAAAGCCTGGGCTTCGAAGTGTTGCCGTTGACCGGGGGGCAGCGACCCCCGATGGTGGTGCTGGCGGAGCGGTTGCGCGCCAACAAGTTCGTTTGCCTCATGGCGGACCGTGATCTCACCCGCTCCGGAGTGCAGGTTGATTTCTTCGGTGAACCCACCCGACTACCCGCCGGCCCGGCGAAATTAGCGATTGAGACCGGCGCACCATTGCATCCGGCGCACGTCTACTACGACGGCGATGACTGCGTTGTTCAGATCGACGACTCTCTCGACACCAGTTCCGGTGACGTGGGCGTCATCACCCAGGCTCTCGCGGACCGTTTCGCGGTGAATATCGCCGCGCACCCGCAGGACTGGCATATGTTGCAGCCGCAGTGGCTGGCTGATCTTAGTGCGGAACGCCGGGCCCGACTTGAGGGAAGGGACGACCACTGATGCGTATCGGCATGGTCTGCCCGTACTCGTTCGATGTGCACGGCGGTGTTCAGGTCCAGGTGCTGGAACTGGCCGAGGTGATGCGCGCACGCGGTCACGATGTCAGCGTGCTGGCACCGTCGTCGCCTCATGTGAAGTTGCCCGACTATGTGGTCTCCGGCGGCAAAGCGGTTCCGATCCCGTACAACGGTTCGGTCGCCCGGCTGCGTTTCGGTCCGGCCACTCACCGCATGGTCAAACGCTGGCTCGCGGCCGGTGATTTCGACGTCCTGCATCTGCATGAGCCCAATGCGCCTAGCCTGTCGCTGCTCGCGCTCATGATTGCCGAAGGTCCGATCGTGGCGACATTCCACACGTCGACGACAAAGTCGTTGGGGCTCAGCATGTTCCAGGGCATCCTGCGACCCTGGAACGAGAAGATCATGGGCCGCATCGCGGTCTCGGATCTGGCCCGGCGCTGGCAGATCGAAGCCCTGGGATCCGATGCCGTCCAGATCCCCAACGGTGTCGATGTGGCGTCCTTCGCCACGGCGCCGGTGCTGCCGGGATATCCGCGGCCTGGCAAGACCGTGGTGTTCCTCGGCCGTTTCGACGAACCGCGCAAAGGGATGGCTGTGCTGCTGGCCGCGCTACCCGCCCTGGTGGAACGCTTCGCCGATATAGAGATCCTCATCGTGGGGCGCGGTGACGAGGACGAATTACGCGAAGAGGCCGGGGAACTGGCCGGACATCTCACGTTCCTCGGACAGGTCGGCGACGCGGAGAAGGCGTCGGCGTTGCGCAGCGCCGATGTCTACTGCGCGCCGCACACCGGCGGCGAAAGCTTCGGGATCGTGCTCGTCGAGGCGATGGCCGCCGGCACCGCGGTGGTGGCGAGCAATATCGATGCGTTCCGCCGCGTGCTGGACGACGGTACGGCCGGCCGACTGGTGCCGGTCGAAGACTCCGCGGCGTTGGCGGATGCGCTCATCGAGGTGCTGTCGGATGACGAACTGCGGGCCCACTACGTCAAGGCCGCCTCGGCAACCGTGAGTCAGTACGACTGGGAGGTGGTCGCCGATGACATCATGATGGTCTACGAGACCGTTGCGGCCTCTGGCGCCCGGGTGACGGTGGGTACTGGTCCGACGGGCAGGAGCGCAGCGACCCGGGAAGGTGTCTAGATGGCTCCGACGCTGTACTGGTCACTGACTGCCGTATTGGTGGTGGTTCTTTTCGGCGTGGGGTTGTGGGCCTTTCAGACCGCTAATCGGCTGGACCGGCTGCATGTCCGCTACGACCTGTCCTGGCAGGCACTGGATGCCGCACTTGCGCGCCGTGCGGTCGTGGCTCGCGCGGTCGCAGCCGATGCCTACCGCGGGAGCCCCGAGGGTAAACGCCTGGCCGCGCTGGCCGGCGCGGCAGAGCGAGCGCCTCGCTCCACCCGGGAAACCTGCGAGAATGAGTTATCCACGGCGCTCGAGCAAGTCGACCCGGCCACCATCCCGGTCGGACTGGTCGCTGAACTTGCCGACGCTGAGACCCGCGTCTTGCTGGCCCGCCGATTCCACAATGACGCGGTTCGTGACACCCTCGCACTGCGTGAGCGTCGCGCGGTGCGGTGGTTGCGGCTCGGTGGAACCGCTGCACTGCCAAGCTATTTCGAGATCGCCGAGTCCGCGCAACGATGACTCCGAAACGCACCTCCGCACGGGTGGTGCTGCTCGATGACGACGGCGCGGTTCTGCTGCTATGCGGGTCGGATCCGGCGATCACCGACCGCACAGCTCCCCGATGGTGGTTCACCGTCGGGGGTCAGATCCAGTCGGGGGAACAGCTGGCCGAGGCCGCGGCCCGTGAGCTCGCCGAGGAGACCGGCCTGCATGTGGACCCCGATCGCCTGGTGGGCCCAGTGTGGCGCCGCGAATCGGTCATCGACTTCAACGGGATTGTCATCGCCAGCGAGGAGTTCTACTTCGTGCACCGGACCCGTCGGTTCGAACCGTCCGCGGCCACCCGAACCCCGCTCGAATTGCGCTATATCCATGCCCACCGGTGGTGCGACGGCACCCTGATCGAGCAGTTGAACCTCCGCGGGCAGAAGGTGTACCCCCGGCAGCTGGGGGAGTTACTGGCCGTTGCGAACCAGTTGGCCGATGGGTCCGCAGGTCCACCCGCGGAGCCACGGCCGATCCGCTGACCAGCCGGGATTTTCGGCCTACGGCGGCCCTCTAGACTCAGCGATAGCAGCTAGCGAAGGAGTGCGAGTGGATACCGCAGCGTCAGGCAACGGCTCGGCCAACCACGCCCAGATCGGGACGGCGCGGGTGAAGCGCGGGATGGCCGAGATGCTCAAGGGCGGCGTGATCATGGATGTGGTCACCGCCGAGCAGGCCCGGATCGCTGAGGCGGCCGGTGCGGTCGCGGTGATGGCGTTGGAACGGGTGCCCGCCGATATCCGCGCCCAGGGCGGGGTGGCGCGGATGAGTGACCCGGATCTGATCGACGGCATCATTGCCGCGGTCAGCATTCCGGTCATGGCCAAGGCTCGGATCGGGCACTTCGTGGAGGCGCAGATTCTGGCCAGCCTCGGGGTGGACTACGTCGACGAGTCTGAGGTGCTAACGCCGGCGGATTACACCCACCACATCGACAAGTGGAAGTTCACGGTGCCGTTCGTCTGCGGCGCCACCAATCTCGGTGAGGCGTTGCGGCGGATTTCCGAGGGTGCGGCCATGATCCGGTCCAAGGGTGAGGCCGGCACCGGCGATGTGTCCAA
>Ga0007796_10000682_pt1 | contig 11617 bp, 10 predicted proteins | sample CryBogmetaGMA0M_FD_60373 | JGI IMG/M metagenome (GOLD analysis project Ga0007796, IMG submission 60373) | Freshwater microbial communities from Crystal Bog, Wisconsin, USA - MA0M | ecosystem: Environmental > Aquatic > Freshwater > Lake | place: Crystal Bog, Wisconsin, USA | collected 2009-07-06 | reverse complement strand
AGGGTTTCACCCTGGGCTATAGTCGGGATCGCCCCATCCGGGGCTCAAGCCATTCTGTGTGCAAGGCAATCTTTAACCGCTATAGAGTCATCCGTGACCGGTAGCATTGACCACCGCGAAGCGGCTTTCATCGTCACGGAGCCAACAAGACGCAAGCACGTGTCTTTTATCACATGTCACGGATGACTCTAAGAAGAGTCATCCATGGCACCAACCGTGAGGAGCAAGCACTTTGCCAGGGCCGCCGGTCACGGATGACCCGCCGACGGAGTCATCCATGGCACCAGAGCACGCTTTTTCGAAAGCATAAGCATAGATGACTCGGGCTCGGGTCGGGAGTAAAACCTCGCCCCACCGCAAGCACGTGTCCTTTGCAGCCCTGAACGGATGACCTCTTCGGGAGCTCATCCATCCCACACGAGTAAGAACGAAGACCATTCGCGTGGTTCACCACCTGAGCACCAGCGCCACGCCGCCCAGCAGCATGGCCGCGCCCAGCAACCGCGGTCCATTCATGGGGTGCGTGTGGAACCCGACCAGGCCATAGTGATCGAGCAGCATCGAGCCCAGGAGCTGGCCGGTGATGATGAGGCCCAGCCAGGCCCCTGCCCCCAGCTTGCGGCCAAACGCGGCCGAGCAAGCCACATACACAGCGCCCACAATGCCGCCCATCCAGATCCACCAGGGGCCACGGATCATCTCGCTCAGCGGGGCCATGGCCGGGCGGGATGTCAAGGTATACACGCCCAGCACCGTAGTGCCGATCAGGAATGAGATCAGGGCCGCCGGAATCGCGTGCCCGGCCCGCTCTCGAAGGCCGCTGTTGAAGCCGACCTGGGCAGCTAGCCCCACGCCAGAAAGCAGCGCAATCATTGCCACGACGGTTTTACTCATGAAACTCTCATCTGCCGATTTCCGAACAGCTCAACCGAACCGGCGGTTGGCCTCGTCGTGGTTGATCTTGGGTGCGCGGATCAGGCCACCCGCCACCGGCTCGCCCAGGGGGTCGACGTAGACCCGATTGGGGACCCGGTCGCTCTCCTGGTTGTAACCCATCACGTGAATATTGAACAGGAACGCCGTGTCTGTCTCGGCGGTGAACCAGTGGACATTGTCTTTGTGGTCGCTGACCGTGGAGACGGAGCCCGGCTTGAAGGTGCCATCAATGGTGGGCCGGATCAGGTAATGGTCATCCTGGTCTTCGACCCGGTCCCAGTGTCTGCCGCGGAACGTTCCCTGCAGCACCAGGAAGCCGGTGGCCATGTTGTCGTGGCCGTGCGGGACTACGGAGCGCCCCTTCTTCATGGCGAAGATCTGGCGCCCGAAGACCAGGTCACGTGGTACGCCGGCAATCTCGGTCAGGCCGGGGGCCAGGCTCTCGGCACCCACCTCAGGAAATTTCACCGACCGGGCCAGGCGGTCGAAATCGAGCGCCTTCAGCAGCGAAGGCAGATCAACCTTCCGGTACAGATCTTCCAGCGAGTTCTGGAAGGCGACGTCTTTCAGTTTCTGGTCCTTGAGGTCGCGGCTTAGCCCATCGAGTTGCTTGACCCACGCGGCCACCACGGGCGCGACATCCTGGGCGAAAAGCTCTCGGCCCACCACGCACTCCAGCAGGCTCACCGCCGTCAGGGTTTCCAGCGCCCGGCGGCCGAAGTCGCGGCGGTTCATGCTGTGTTCGGAACCAGCGGTCTGGGAATTCATGGCAAAGCCTCCAGAGCGTGAGTACCAGCGCGAGCCAGGCCAACGTGCGGCTGGCCGCCAAACTTGCTGCTTCACACTATCCTGAACCACAGTCGTCAGCAATGGTCCTGAATCTTCGGGCGTGGGACAAATTCCAGGTTGCTGGGCATGGGTGGCAAGGTATGACCGGGTGCGGCCTCATCTTGTGGGAAACCGTTCGATGGGCTAAGGTTCGGGTTTGATTGCAACGGATGCCCCAGGCGCAGGGGGTGGGAACCCCACTGTTCGCGGCCTGACCCAAGCGGATACGCTTGGGTGGCCCCGAGAGCGACTCCATGAGCGTGTGGGCCTCATCGACGACACCGGGCAACGGAGGAGACCGATTGCCATGATCAACCACCAGGAATTGCCGACCTGTTCCGCCGGGAAATCTGTATTTGTGCATTACCATTGTCGCAGTCCGGGCCGGCCAGGCCTGTGGATCCTGCTGTGTGTTCTGGCTGGTATTCTGACCCTGCCTGTAACCGCATTGGCCCAGCAGGTGATTCTGGGGCCCGGTCAACAGCTTGTGGCAGCACCGGCGGCCACGGACCTCAGGCTGGAACTGTTCATCCGGCCAGATTCCGAGCAGTGCAAGAAGGCGCAGGCCTTTGTGGCCGAGCTCCAGCAGCGTCGGCCTGGAATCCGCGTGGACGTTTACGACGTCTCCACGGATGCCGCGGCGCTGGCGCGGGTGAAGGCACTTTCGGCCCAGTACGGTCGGTCGGCCGCCCTGCCCACGGTGTTCGCGGCCAATCAGTTGGTGGTCGGCTTTCGCGATGCCGCGACCACCGGCAGCCAGATCGAGAACCTCTTCACCATGGAGGTCTTCGTTCGTGACGGCTGTCCCCGGTGCGCGGCCGCCAAGCCCTATCTGCTTGGCCTCAACCAGCGTTATCCCGGCCTGAAGGTCCTGTTTTACGAGGTCACCAACGACCCAGGCGCCCAGGCCCGCATGGCCCAGCTCCACCAGGCCTACGGCGTACCCTCGGGGATTCCCACGGTCCACTTTGGCGGCCGGCTCACGGTCGGCTGGTCGGGGATCGAGATCACCGGCAGCCAGATCGAGGGCTTGCTCCAAAGTGCCGCTGCGCCACCCAAAGCCCAGCAGGCCCCGGCCCCTGTCCCCGGTTCGTCGGCCTTGCCGGGTGCCCGGCAACGGCCGGCTGCTGGTCTCTTATCCGCCACGGCGGCACAAGCCTGGTTGGCCGGTTTGACCGTGGCTGTTCAGCAAGCGACCGGCCTGGCCGAGCTACCGCCTGATGCGGCTTTGCCCGCCGAGGCCGAGTTGCCGGAAGAGGCCGATGGCGGTGTGACGACCGAGGTATTGCGGCCCACGACCGTGGCTCCGCCCGAGTCGATCAAGCTGCCGTTCTTTGGCCGGCTCGATCCCCGGATTGTGGGGATGCCGGCGTTCACGCTGGCGCTCGGGCTGATCGACGGTTTTAACCCGTGCGCCATGTGGGTCTTGATCTTTCTGCTTTCCGTGCTGGTGACCCTGAATGATCGCCGCAAGATGGTGGCCATCGCCGGCACGTTCGTGGTCATCAGCGGCCTGGCCTATTTCTTGTTCATGGCCGCCTGGCTGAACGCGTTCCACTGGATCGGCGTGCTGGATCCCGGCCTGGTCCCCAAAATCCAGATGGTCCTGGGGGTGATCGCCGTGGTCGTGGGAATTATCCACGTCAAGGATTTCTTCGCGTTCAAGAAGGGGATCACGCTTTCCATTCCCGAAAGTGCCAAGCCCACGATTTACAATCGCGTGCGGCAGATCGTCTCGGCCAAAAGCCTGATCCCCGCGCTCACGGGGGCGGTCGTTCTGGCGGTGCTGGTGAACCTGGTGGAACTGCTTTGCACGGCCGGTATCCCTGCGATCTACACACATATTCTGGCTTCACACAATTACCCATTCTGGCTCAACTACAGTTATCTCGCGCTTTATATTGTGGCCTACATGTTTGATGATACAGTGTTACTGATCGCGGTGGTCGCCACGCTCTCCAGGCGCAGGCTTCAGGAGAAGGAAGGCCGCTGGTTGAAACTGGTGAGCGGCGCGGTCATTCTGAGTCTGGGCGTGGTGATGCTGATCAAGCCCGAGTGGCTGCACTGACCGTCAGTCGGGCTTTCAGTATCTAGGATAGCCGCCCCTGGCTGTCTCCTGAACTGACTGAGTGCCTCCATGTCTCACCGCCATGAACCTGTTCTTGACGATTCGCCGCTGGCTCCTCGGGCTCAGCATGGCTGGAAGCGGCGGGTGACCGGGTGGCTGATCGCCCTGCTCTGCGCTTATCTGGGGCTGGCGTATTTCTTGCTGCCGCTGTACTGGTCCAGCTTCGCGCGGCGGCATCCCGGCCTGATCAACCTGCCGAACGTGACCCACGCAAAAACGGGCCTGCCGGGCGATCCTTTGAACGTGGGTCTGGTGGGAGCGGAAGAGGATTTGATACGGGGTTTGCGTGCTTCCGGCTGGTTTCCGGCCGATCCGGTGACGTTCAAAAGTTCGCTCCGGATCGTGGCGGATACGCTGGACCGCCGGCCTTATGTGGAAGCGCCGGTGAGTCCGCTGTACCTCTGGGGGCGGATCCAGGATCTGGCGTTCGAGAAACCGATCGGCCATGACCCCAGCAAGCGTCATCACGTGCGCTTCTGGAGATCAGCTCAAACGGATGAGCAAGGTCAACCGCTCTGGGTGGGCGCGGCCACCCTGGACACGCGGGTCGGCCTCAGCCACGAGACCGAGCAAATTACCCATCACATTGGCCCCGATGTGGATGCCGAACGTGACAAGATTCTGGCCGAACTGAAGGGGGCCGGCTGGCTGGTGAACGCCGAGTGGATTGACGACTTCCATGCGCTTCATGACGGCAAGAACGGCGGCGGCGACCCGTATACCACCGATGGCCGGCTGGGCATGGGCTGGTTGCGGGTGCCGGAGAACGGGGCCGGTGGTCGGTAGGGCCCGATCTCGTGATGCGGGTCACCTCTTTACCTGTGGGCCTGGCAGGGTGATTATAGATCTGGCGGACATGCGTTTGAGGAGCTGGCAACATCCACAGGGCAAAAGCAGAGTGTGCGGAAATGCCACAACTCGAAAACGTCATCAAACAGATTTCCGAGCTCGACCCAGTCGAGCGTGAGCAACTTGCGTTCGCCTTGCTGGAAGACGAGAAGATCGGCCATCTGCATTCCTTATTCCTCAAGCTGTGGCCCAGGTTCCTGGCCGACAAATACCCCTCGATTGTGGCTACCCCGGGCGTATGCGGTGGTTCCGCGCGGATTATTCGCACACGAATCCCCGTGTGGGTACTCGAACGGATGCGGCAGCTCGGGGTTTCAGAAATCGACATCCTCCGGAGCTATCCCACGCTTCGAGCGGTGGATCTGGTTCAGGCATGGTCTTATGCATCGCACCACGCCAGTGAGATCGAGCAGACGATTCGCGAAAACGAAGAGGACTGATCGTGGCGCGATTCTACTCGAACGAGAACTTCCGTATTCATTCAGCCGAATACAGTAAAAACCGCGGGAACTGGTCGTCTGGAGCCCCAAAGGGGCGAGATAAGACAGCCCAGGGTGCAAACCCTGGGTTACTAGGGACCAATCAAATCCCTCTTGTTTTTAGAGATCCCATGGCCCAATACGTGATTCCATTCCATATCATGGAATGGAATCACGTATTGGGCCCAGGAGTTTTTCTTGCGACATTTTACCCAGGGTTTGCACCCTGGGCTATCTTATCACGGGCCTTCAGCCCTAAGAGCAAGCCTGTTTCGATGGTTACTGCATTCGGCTGAATGGATACGAACTTCCCGATTCCTGTTGTTCATGAATTGAGGGCGTTGGGGCACGATGTTGTGACGATCCAGGAACAAGGAAGGGCGGGCGAAGCGGTTCCCGATCCTGAAGTGCTTGAATTTGCGGTTTCCATGAGCCGGGCGGTTCTGACCCTCAACCGCAGGGACTTTATTCGACTTCATCAGCAGCAACCGGAACATACTGGGATCGTTGTCTGTTCCGTGGATTCTGACTTTGTGGGACAGGCGCGGCGAATTCACGAGGCGGTCGAGGCAAGGACAGACCTTCAAGGGCAGTTGATCCGGGTCAATCGACCGAGTCCATGAGATGTTCCCCTGGTCGATCCCGTCCACGGTTGTTCTTCTCTCTTGATGAAAACATCCTCCACCTGGTTGAGTGGAAGAGGGTGTATGGTTTGCGGCAAGCCTGGTTGGCGTGGCGGCCGCGGATCTACCCAGGATCCAGGAATGGCTGGCCCGGGCACGGCGGGCGATGCGTCCTTGAGTGTAGTTCGAGAGCCATTTCACGCCAAATGTGGAAACTGGTGGTCTCAACTGCTAAAATCAGGTCAAACCATGAAGGTAGAGTTGTGATTCCTTGGACCCAGGCTTTCGCCTGGGATAGTACGGTTACGATCTCATGACAGACGTGGACTCGACACCGGCCGCTGTACCGCCGCTTGTGGAACAAGGTCCCACAGCCGCGCCACCGGCGCTGGGTGTAGGTTTGTTCGCAGCCAGCGTCTTACCATTGATGCTGTTGAATGCGTGGGGTCAGCACTCGGTCTCCTGGCTGGTGTTTTCGCTCTTGCTCGGCGTGGGTTTTGTCCAGCTGGTCCGGCGGAAAACACGTATGCTGGGTCAGCTTACGGCTGGCAATCCCGGCCTGAGCATGGGCTTGCTCTTGGCTTGCTGGTTGCTGCTGGCACTGGCGATCATTCTTGTTTCTCCCGGCCTGGGTGCCGCGGCCGCGGTGTTCACGGTTCTGGCGGCCGCCTATGCCTGGGGTGGCGGATCGCTGGTCTGGAACGTACTGCCTGCCTGGCTCTTGCTCTGGTTCGCGATCCCGCTTCCGTTCGGTTATGACGTTCTGGTGCACGAGACCCTTTGGGATTGGGTCGTCCGTGCGGGGAGCGAGGTAGCGGACCTCTTGGGGATTCACCACTGGGTGCAAGGACGATTGCTGAGATTCGCGGATCGCTCGTTTTCGCTGGAGCCGGTTCTCCGCGGTCCGTTGTCCATGCCGCTCGTGCTGGCGATTACACTGTTCGGCTTACTTTTTTTCCGTTGTAGCCGGTTACGCACGCTGGTGATCGTGATTTTGGCCATCTTCTGGGGACTAATGGGGAATATCGCCTGGGTCGTGGCGGCCTCGTACGCCGAGCGGTTCCAGAAGCTGGACATGAACGTGGGCAGGAATGCCTTGCTGCTTTCGGTCGCGATCCTACTTCTGACGCTGCTTTTGATTCTGAGCACCGACACCCTGTACCGGGTGCTGGCGATTCCGATGTCAATCGCCCGGTTCCGCATCGCCCGAACAATCTGGCAATTCCGGGTCCAGCGGATCCAGATGGCCCAGATGAAAGCTGGTCAGGATGAGCTGGAGGAAGAGGATCTGCCGTTGCCACCGGTTCATCCACTCTTCACGGATCCTGATGAAGAGCAGGTCGTGGTACCTGAGCCTACCCGGCTCCCGGCCTTGAGCCAGGCACGGTTCCTGAGCTGGCCCGTGGTGGGGGCGTTTGCGGCGCTCGCCTTGGTTCAATGGTTCTGGGTCGGGCCCTGCCTGACCGCCCTGATGGGTGGCGGCCGCGGGGTTCGCGCGGCGATCGAGCCCCGGTTAACGGCCGAGTCCATGCCTGAGAAGGTCCAATTCTGGGATCGGCAGTCGTTTGATGCGCACACGCTGGCGACCGGACCGGAATCCAGGGACTGGACCTACAAGGTTGGCCAGGCGCAGGCCTTGGTGTCGGTGGAATACCCCATGCGGGGCCGCCAGGACCTGATCCAACGCTATCAAGATCAGGGCTGGCACCCAACCTATCGCCAGATCAATGATCAGGAAGACGGCCCTGTAGTCGAGTCTGTCTTCCGCCAAGGGCCTGGTCGCGTGGGATATCTGGTCTACCGGCAGTTCGGGACCGATCAGCGGCCAATAGCCCGGCCAGACGTTCCGGTGAAACCTGGGTTCGGGGGCTGGATGAGCGAGTTGCCGCGCCGGCTGGGCTTCTGGACCGCACGAACCCAAGCCGAGCAGCGGATTCCATACCAGAGTGGATACCAGGTGGCGGTGTTCGTGGAATCATCCGACCCACTTTCGGACGAAGGGCGAAAATCGGTCCAGCAACTGCTTGATACGGCCATCCGGCAAGTTCAGGGTGATGGTGAGAAGAAACGAGTTGAGGCATCATCATGAGCCAGTTTGCAACGTCACCGCGGGCACAACAACCTGAAGAACCTGAGCGTGAGTACCTTCAGACGCTGCCTTTGTCCATCGCCCTGACGCGCTGGGTGGTGGGCCACTGGTCGCTGCTGCTGTTGAGCCTTCCTTGTCTGTTTGCGGGGGCCGCCGTCTGGGTTCTGGCCTATCAGGCTTACGAGAATCATCTGAACCAGGTGACTCATTATCTGGATTATGCGCAGAAAGGTGTCGAGACCAAAGATTTTGAGGACGCCAGCCTGTGTTACCAGCGTGCCATTGACCTGGGCGCTGGTTCCGACGAGGTCATTTACAAGCTGGCCAAGGTGTATCAGCAGCAGGAAGCCGAGGCGGCGCGGGGCTTCTCCATCATCAGGTCGTTGGCTCCGCTGGACCGGTCCGGCTATGCGCCGGCGCACCTGGATATGGCCGGTGCCTTGCTGAACCAGCCTAAATTGCAGGCGGCCGACGTGCAACAGGCCGAATCTCATCTGCGGCGGATTCTGGACCATGATCCCAACTCGGTAGACGCCAACTCCATTCTCGGACAGATTTACGCGCGAACCGGTCGGCTGGCGGACGCCCGTGATCTTCTGTTTCGGGTGATGAACGCACGGCCGCGATTGATGCTTCAGGTGGCCGCGTTGGAGCGTGCCCTGGGCAGAGAGAACGATGCACAGGCAACGGCCAGACAGGCGGTCAACACGTTTACCAAGCAGAGCAAAGACGATCCCGCCGATGTGAATGCACGGCTTTCGCTGGCCGCGGCCATGGCCTTTGTGAAGGACTTCAAGGGAGCCGAATGGATTCTCAAGCAGGTCATCGAGAAAGAGAATCCCAAGGATTGTCATGCCCAGTTGGCGAACGTCTATCTGGCCTGGGCCGACGAACTGATGAAGAATCGCAAGAAGGGGCCGGATGACTGGTTCCCCCTGCTCGAAAAGGCGTTGGCGCAGGGTTCCGATGCGCCGATCCTCGATCAGTTTCGGCTGATCATGGCCAAAAACCAGCGAAATGACGCCGAGACCAACGATGCACTCCGAGAGTTCCTGGCCAGTACGCAGCAGAAGTCGCCCGGCACGTTGTTTCTGCTGGGTCTCGATGCCTGGGAGCAGAAGCGAACCGAGGAGGCGCGGAAGTACATGAGCGAGTCTTACGCGCTTGATCCCGATCAGGTCGGCGTTGCGAACAATCTGGCATGGATTCTCTCTACCGGCGAAGATCCAGACCTTCCGCGCGCGCTTGAGATTATCAATAAAGCGATCGAGAAAGATCCCGGTTCGTTCGAGATGTATGGAACACGCGGTCGGGTGCTGGTGCGCATGCAAAAGTACCGAGAGGCGCTGATCGATCTGGAGAAATCCCTGCGTCAAAAGGGGGGCCCGAACTTGCACAGTGATCTGGCCGACGCTTACGATGCGCTTGGCATGGCCGACCTCGCCAGCCTGCACCGTCGCAAATCGACAGAGGCCCGCGCCGCACTCGAGTCCGCCAAGCGGGCCGGCAGCTAAGAGGCAAACACGAAATGTATTATCTGTTCAACCGAATTCGGCTGAGGAGATACGAATTTTTGGATCGAAAGAGATGCATGAACGGCCTGGACCAGACCGAAGCCTGGCCGGCCTTGCCTGGTCTATTCCGTCCATACTGTCCATTCTTTGCCTGAAATACTTGGCCTCATTTTGTTTTGTCTCCGAAGACATTGAGTTCGGTACAGATCCTAAAAGCCATTGCTTGTACCTGCGGTCGTAACTTCAAGCCTTGGTTAACAACGTTGTCGGTTGCGCAATGCTGGCAGCCAGGTCCTGTAAGAACTTCGCCGCCGGCGCACCATCGAGCACGCGGTGGTCAAACGTCAGGCTGAGCGCCATCAGATGCTCGGGCGCGAACGAACCATCGTCACGCACGATCAACTCGCGCCGGATGGCACCCAGACCCAGGATGGCCGTTTGGCCGTCGTGCAGCACCGGTGTGAAGGCGTCGATGCCGAACGCTCCCAGGTTCGTGAGCGTGAACACCGCGCGGCTGGCATCGGCCGTACTCAGTCGCCCCGCCTGCGCGCGACCAATGGCCGCTCTGGTGCGACCTGCCAGCTCCACCAGCGAAAGGTGCTCAACGCCCGGGATCACAGGGACCAGCAGGCCATCTGTCGTATCCACGGCAAACCCAATCGCCAAGGGGTCCGGCCCTGGCGAGATCAGGCGATCTTCGCCCCCGATCGTCCGTTCCCAGCGGCTGGCCAGCCCCGGGTGCCTCCGGAGCGCGGCCGCCGCCAGAAGTATGATCATGTCTTGATAACTTGGAATGACACTCGTCCCATGTGATTTGATCTCTTCCCGCAGCTTCACCAGCGCGCTCACGGTGGCCCGGGTGGTCAGCGTAACCGGCACCGTTTGCTGGCGGCTGGCAGACAGGCGTTCGGCGATCATCCGCCGGCGTGGTGGGACAGGCTGTGTACCGGCCGAAGGCGGTGAGCTACTTCTGCTGCCACTGGCCGCCGCGGCGCGGACGTCTTGCTCGCGCACTCGGCCAGAGGTCCCCTGCCCGCTCACGGTCCTCCAGTCCACGCCCAGTTCCTGAGCCACGCGCCTGGCGCGGGGGCTGGCGTTGATTCGGCCGGCCGGCGGTTCTGCAGCCGCGCTGGCTTGAATCGCTGGCGCTATCGGTTCGGCTTGAGCCGGGCCAGCTTTGGTGTCCCCAGTGGTGTCCGGGGTCTCACCTGCTGCTGGTGGTGGCTCTCCCGGCGCCAGCAGGTAGCCGATGATGGCCCCCACGTTAACCACCGTTCCCTTCGCGGGTGAATCAACCGGGATGTGCAGGATGCCGGCGTCGACCGACTCGATCTCCTGGGCCGACTTCTCCCCTTCCAGTTCGAACAGGGGGTCGCCGATCTTGATCGAGTCGCCCTCGTTTTTGAGCCAGCCCAGGAAGGTACCTTCTTCCATCGACCAGCCCAGTCTGGGGATCACAATTTCAAGAGCCATGAGGTCAGTCTCATTCACGGACGAGGGAGCGGATTGCTTGTAAGATTGACTGCTTATTGGGAACCACGGCCGCTTCGAGCGACGGGCTGTAGGGGGTGGGTGAGAATAGGCCCGTGACGCGCCTGATTGGTGCATCGAGATCATCGAAGCCGTGTTCGACTACCTGTGCGGATACCTCGGCGGCCAGGCCGCACGAGGCCGGCGGCTCATCGACGATCAACAGCCGGCCGGTTTTCTGGACCGATTGCAGAATGGTCGCGGTATCGAGCGGCACCACGGTGCGCGGGTCGACGAGTTCGACAGAGATCCCCTCGCCGGCCAGTTCTTCGGCCGCTTCGAGCACGAGCGAGACCATCCGTGCCAGTGCCACCACGGTCACGCTTGTTCCTTCGCGGACGATGGCGGCCTGGCCGAACGGGATCTCGTAGGCGGCTTCGGGGACCGGCCCCTTATGCTGCAGGATCTCGCGGTGTTCCAGGAACAAAACCGGGTCGTTGCACCGGAGCGCGTGGGTGAGCAGGCCTTTGGCATCTCGCGCGTTTGAGGGTACCACGACCTTGAGCCCAGGCACCTGGCCGAACATGCCATAGTAGCTGCCCGAGTGATGGGTAGCCGCCGAGTGGCCGATGCCGATACAGCCGCGCATCAGGACCGGCATGGCCAGTCGTCCGCTGGACATGTAGCCCATCTTGGCGATC
>Ga0007796_10000680_pt1 | contig 11623 bp, 6 predicted proteins | sample CryBogmetaGMA0M_FD_60373 | JGI IMG/M metagenome (GOLD analysis project Ga0007796, IMG submission 60373) | Freshwater microbial communities from Crystal Bog, Wisconsin, USA - MA0M | ecosystem: Environmental > Aquatic > Freshwater > Lake | place: Crystal Bog, Wisconsin, USA | collected 2009-07-06 | reverse complement strand
GACCGACACGCCCGCACCTTCCGCGCCCGCACCCCCGTCCCGCCGCCTGCGGGGAAACCGGCCTGTAGAGTTGCGCTGGACCCACCTTCGACCGACAAGGACCGTCGCCATGGCGATCGCCGACCGCACCGTCTCCCCGCGCTTCGCCCCGGCCCCGCGGGCCCCTGCACGGACCGTGGTCGCGCCGCCCGTGGCGATCGAGGCGGTGCCGCGAAACCGGGTGCGCGACCTGGCGGCGCTCGTGCTCCTGGCGACGGGCGTGTTCCTCGTCGCGGCGCTCGCGACCTTCGACGCGGGCGATCCGCCGGTGGCCCGCGTGTTTCCGCCGCACGTGCGGGCGGTGAACGCCTGCGGCCTCCTCGGTGCCGCCGTGGCGGGAACGCTCGTCGAGGCGTTCGGCCTGGGCGTGTGGTGCGTCGTCGCGTTCGTCGTGGGCCTCGACGTGGCGCTCCTGCGCCGCCGGGCCATGCCCGACCTGCCGCTGCGCACCGCCGGGGCGCTCGTCGCCATCGCCGGCGCGTGCACGCTGCTCACGCTCTTCCTGCCCGAGTGGATCGACCGGCCGCTGTGGGGGCCGGGCGGCCGCGTCGGCGGCATGGGCCGCTGGCTCGCCGAGTCGTATCTCGCGAGCACCGGGGCGGCGATCGTCGTCACGGCGATCACGGTCGGCGGTCTGTTCCTCGCGTGCGACGCCGCACTCCTCTGGGTGGCACGGGGCGTGGTGGCATGTGCTGCCGCGGTCGTGGCCGCCGGCGCGACGGCCGGCCGGGCCGCGGCGACGCTCGTGCCGCGGGGCCGCGCCGACGCCGACGCCGACACCGACGACGATGCCGCCGAGGCCCGCGTGGCCGCGATGTTCCCGGGGCTGAAGTCGCGGTTCGGGGGTGGCGCGACCGAGCCGCTGGCGGACGACGACGACGGCGAACTGGCGATCCGCGTGAAGCGTCGCGAACTGCCGGAGCTCGCGGCCGACGCCGCCGACGGGGAGACAGACCTCGAGGACGGCGACACGTCGGTCGGCGTCGGCGACACGGATGGGGACGCGCCGCCGGAGGCCCCGCAGCGCGTGGTGCCGATCCGCTCGCTGGCCGCCCGCCGCAAGCCCGCCGCGGCGCTCGAACTCTCCCCCGACCCTGCCGCCGACTACGAACTGCCGAGCCTCGACCTGCTCCTGCCCACCGAGTATCTCGAGCTCGACCAGCAGGAGCAGGAGGTGCGCGACCGCGCCAAGGTGCTCGAGAAGACGTTCGCCGAGTTCGGCTTCAAGGTGAAGGTGGTCGAGGTCGAGACGGGCCCCGTGATCTCGCAGTACGAGATCGAGCTCGAGGCCGGCCTGCGGCTCGCGAAGATCACGAACCTCGCCGACGACCTCGCGATCGCGCTGCGGGTGCCGAGCGTGCGGATCGTCGCCCCGATCCCGGGCAAGAACTCGGTCGGCATCGAGGTGCCCAACACCACCCGGCAGATGGTCCGCCTCCGCGAGGTGATCGAGGAGACCCAGGCCAAGAGCCGCACGATGAAGATCCCGATCTTCCTCGGCAAGGACGTGGCGGGCAACCCGATGGTGGTCGACATGGCGAGCATGCCCCACCTCCTCATCGCCGGCCGCACCGGCACGGGCAAGTCGGTCTGCCTCAACTCGATCATCGTCTCGATGCTCATGACGCGGCGGCCCGACGAGGTTCGCATGCTCATGATCGACCCCAAGATGGTCGAGCTCACGCCCTACAAGTCGCTCCCCCATCTCATGCATCCGGTGGTCACCGACATGAAGAAGGCCGAGGCGATCCTCGCCTGGGCCGTGGACAAGATGGAGGAGCGGTACGCCCTGCTCGCGAAGGTGGGCGTCCGCCACCTCACGCAGTACAACGCGCTGGGCCGCGAGACCATCCTCGAGCGCATGAAGCCCGAAAGCGACGAGGAGGCCGCCGCCATCCCCACCACGATGCCCTTCATCGTGATGATCGCCGACGAGATCGCCGACATGATGATGACGGCGGGCAAGGAGATCGAGGCCCACATCATCCGCCTCGCGCAGAAGAGCCGGGCGGTGGGCATCCACCTCATCCTCGCCACGCAGAAGCCGACGGTGGACGTCATCACCGGCCTCATCAAGAGCAACCTGCCGGCGCGGATCGCGTTCCAGGTGGCCAGCCGCACCGACAGCCGCGTGGTGCTCGACGAGATGGGGGCCGAGCGGCTGCTCGGCAACGGCGATATGCTCTTCCTCTCGCCCGGCACGAGCCAGATCCTCCGCGGCCAGGGCACGTTCCTCTCCGACGACGAGATCGGCCGTGTGATGGGGGCCATCGGCACGAGCGAGCCGCAGTACGCCGCGGAGCTCGTGAACCTCCAGCCCGCGCCGGCGGGCGACGCCGCGAAGGGCGGCCAGAGCCCGAAGGACAAGGACGACCTCTACGAGGCGGCGGTCGAGGTGGTGATCCGCGAGGGCCGCGGCAGCGTCTCGCTGCTCCAGCGGGCGCTCGGCGTGGGCTATGGCCGCGGGGCCCGCCTCATCGACTTCATGGCGGAGGACGGCGTCGTCGGCCAGTACGCCGGCAGCCAGGCCCGCGAGGTGCTGCTCACGATGGAGCAGTGGGCCGAGCGCAACGGCAGCAAGCCCCTGCCCCCCGATCCCGCGCCGCGAAAGCTGAAGATCCAGCCCCACGCCGCCGCGGCGCTCGAACACGAGGATGACGCCGACGCCGGGCAAGACGCCGACGCCGAGGACGACTCCTACGCGGACGACGACGCGGACGACGACGCGTATGACGACGACGCCGACTGGGACCGGGCGGCGGACGAGTCGGAGCGCTGAGGTCGCCGCGGCCTCAGCGGCCGGTCGTGACCGCGTCGAAGGCCGGCTTCGCCCGGCACTCGCGGTCGAAGAGGAGCGGATGCTCCACGTGGTCCCACGGGAATGCGTTGAGCCAGCTGCGGCCGTCGTGCAGGTTCCAGAACGTCACCCGGTCGATGACGCCGGCGTGGCGGTCGAAGAGGGCGAACAGCCGCCCATACTCGTCGGCCTGCGCCCGCAGGACCTCGTCGGGGCAGCCCGCCGCGTAGGGGTCGGACTGCCGCATCTCCTCGCGATGGGCCCCGCCGTCGGCCCACCAGCGATGCCGGGGCACGACGGCGAGGTCGAGCTCGCTGACGACGACCTTCAGGCCGAGGCCGCCGAGGGCAACGCACAGGGCCTCGAGCCGCTCGTAGGGCACCCCGCCGAGTTCGAAGTGTCCCTGGACGCCCACGCCGTCGATCGGCGCGCCGTGATCGAGCAGGTGCCGCACGAGCCGCAGGAGCCGGGCCCGCTTGCGTGGCAGGTCGGTGTTGTAGTCGTTGTAGAGGAGCAGCGCGTCCGGGTCGGCCTCGCGGGCGCACGCGAACGCCTTCTCGATGAACTCGGTGCCCGTCGCCTGCTCCCAGCCCGAGGGGCGAAGCAGGGTGTCGTCTTCGTCGGCACCGGCGCCGCCATCGCCGCCGTTGCCATCACCGGCGCCACTATCACCGCCGTTGCCATCGCCGTTGCCATCGCCGTTGTCATCGCCGTTGTCATTGTCATCGTCGCCGGCGAGAGCCTCGTTGACCACGTCCCACGACGCGATCCGGCCCCGGTAGCGGCCGACCACGGTGCGGATGTGCGTCTGCATCCGCTCGAGCACGAGCGCCCGGCTCGCGGGTCCGTCGCCGTCGCGGAACACCCAGCCGGGCGTGCACTCGTCGCGCGCCCAGACGAGCACGTGGCCGGCGACCCGCTGTCCGTTCGCCTCGGCGAAGGCCACGAAGGCGTCGGCCTCGGTGAAGTCGAAACGGCCCTCCTCCGGCTGAAGGTGCTGCATCTTCATGCAGTTCTCCGGGGTCAGGCAGGCGAACTGGTCGCGCACGAGCGCGAGCTCCGCGGCCGTGTAGTCGCCGGGCAGCCGGCCCCCGAGGGCCACGCCGACGTCGGCGCCCGCAAGCCGGCTGCGCAGCGTGGCCGGGCCGGTCGCTGCCTCGTCGGCGGCCGCATGACTCGCCGCGAGGGCGACCGCCGCCACGATGACGGCGCGGAGGCACGAAAGCGGGCGAGCGGCGTGGCCGGCACCGTGTCCGGCACGATCGACCCGCAACGGCTCCGACCCCTTCCCGGCATGTGCACCAGTGATCATGAGAGCGTGGCGGAACAGTCCGCGTGGTCTGTCGGAGGGAGGGGCACGACGCCGATCGGAGACACACCTCGCGCCGCCGCCGGGATCATCAGCGGGGAGGCCACGTCGTCCGGCCCGGCACCGAAGGCCGCGGTGTTCGGCCTCGACAGGCCCCCACCAGGACTCCTGAAGTTGTAGTCGATCCACCAGTCATCGAAAACGACCCTGGACTCGGGCAGGCTCGGGAACAACTCCCGGTCGAGCAGGTCGTCACGGAGCCCGCCAGTGAAGCTCTCCCTGGAGCGGTTCGTCCAAGGGCTCGCGTTCGAAATTGATCCCACGCGCACCAGCCGGTGAGGTTGCCCGCGAGCGTGATCGTGGCGAGCACGTCCGGCCCGGCCGCCTTCGGACGACGAGATGGGGAGCCGCCCTGCGGCACCCCGGCACACGAATCGGCGTGCTGGTATCCTATGCGGCATGACAGCCGCCGCAGGCCGCACGATCGTCATCGCCGAGGACAGCCGCGTGCCGGCGATGATCCTCCGGAAAGCGCTCGAATCCCGCGGCCACACGGTCCACTGGGGGGCCAACGGCACGCTCGCGCTGGCGCTCGTCCGCGAGCACCGGCCCGCCATCCTCATCTCCGACGTCGAGATGCCCGAGATGGACGGGCACACGCTCTGCCGCACGGTGAAGGCCGATCCCGCGACCCAGCACATTCCCGTGCTGATGCTGACGTCGTTGGCTTCGACCGCCGACATCCTCGCCGGCCTCCGCGAGGGGGCCGACGCCTACGTCACCAAGCCCTACGAGCCCGACCACATTCTTGAACGGATCGAGCACCTGCTGGCCCAGGATCCCGCGGCCGACCGCCCCGGCGAGCCGCTCCCGCTGGACTACGGCGGCGAGACGATGCTGCTCGACGTGACCCGACGGCAGCTCCTCAATCTCCTCCTCTCCACCTACGAGAACATCCTCCAGCAGAACACGCAGCTCGCGGCGATGCACCGCGAACTGTCGGCGACGAGCCAGCAGCTCGAGGACAGCCTGCGGCGCACCCGCGAGCTGCTCTACCGGGTCTTTCCCCGCCAGATCGCCGACGAGCTGGCGGCGCACGGCCGCAGCGAGCCGCGGCACTTCGACAGCGTCACCGTGCTGTTCACCGACTTCGTCGGCTTCACGAAGACCGCCGAGTCGATGCCGCCGCGGGAGCTGATCGACGGGCTGGAAGGCTATTTCGGCACGTTCGATCGCCTCGTCGCGGAGTGCCGGGCGGAGAAGCTCAAGACGATCGGCGACGCCTACATGGCGGCCGGCGGCGTGCCGGAACCCAGCGCGTCGCACGCCGTCGACGTCGCGCTCCTCGCGCTCGGCTTCCGCGAGGCGGTCGCCGAGATCGGCCGCGAGCGGCTCCCCGCGGGCCTCGCCTGCTTTCCGATCCGCATCGGCCTGCACACCGGCCCGCTCGTGGCCGGCGTGATCGGCGCGCAGCGGTTCCTCTACGACCTGTGGGGCGACACGGTGAACACCGCGAGCCGCATGGAGAGCGCGGGCGAGCCGGGGCGGATCAACGTGTCGGAGGCCACGCGTCGGCTGGTCGAGCCGTGGTTCGTGTGCACGCCCCGAGGCCGGCTCGAGGTGAAGGGCAAGGGGGCCGTGGAGATGTACTTCCTCGATCGCCTCCGGCCCGAGTTCAGCGACGACGAGGCGGGGCTCGTGGGCAACGCCGCCTTCGCGGCCGAACTCGCCACCCTGCGGGCGGGGTCCGCTTGAGCGGGCCCGTGCCGCGTGGCTGAGGCCCTCCGGGCCTGTCACGCGTTGATGATCCCCTTCACCACGTGGCCGTGAACGTCGGTGAGCCGGAACTGGCGGCCCTGGTAGCGGTACGTCAGCCGGGTGTGGTCGATGCCCACGAGGTGCATGATCGTGGCCTGCATGTCGTGCACGTGGACCGGATCGGCCGTGATGTTCCAGGCGTAGTCGTCGGTCGAGCCGTAGACGTGGCCCGGCTTCACGCCGCCCCCGGAGAGCACCCACGAGAAGGCGCGGCCGAAGTGGTCGCGGCCCTTGGGGTTGACCGGGTCGCCCTGGCCGAACGGCGTGCGGCCGAACTCGCCCCCCCAGATCACGAGCGTGTCCTCGAGGAGGCCGCGATCCTTGAGGTCTTGGATCAGCGCCGCGGTCGGGGCGTCGGTGTCCGAGCACATCTCCTCGAGCTTCGTGAACAGATTACTGTGCTGATCCCAGCCAGCGTGCATGAGCTGCACGAACCTCGTGCCGCGCTCGAGGAGCCGGCGGGCGGTCAGGCAGTTGGCGGCGAAGGAGCCCTTCGTCCTCACGTCGGGGCCGTAGCGGTCGAGCACGTGCTGCGGCTCATCGGTGAAGTCGACGAGATCCGGCACGCTGGCCTGCATGCGATAGGCCATCTCGTATTGCGCGATCCGCGTGTCGATCTCGGGATCGCCGTACTCGGCCAGGTGGGCGGCGTTCATCGCCGCGAGGTCGTCGAGCAGGGCCCGCCGTGCTGCGCGGCTCACGCCCGCCGGGTTCGCGAGGTAGGGCACCGGGTCGCCCGTGTTGCGAAACTTCACCCCCTGAAACCGGCTCGGCAGGAAGCCGCTGCCCCAGTAGTAGTCGAAGAACAACTGCCCGCAGCTCTTCCCCTTGTCGCTCGACGTCATCACCACGAAGGCCGGGAGGTCGTCGGTCTCGCAGCCGAGGCCGTAGCCCATCCAGGCGCCCATGCTCGGCCGGCCCGGCACCTGGGCCCCGGAGAGGAAGAACGTCACGCCCGGCGCATGGTTCACCGCCTCGGTGTGCATGCTGCGCACGAGGCAGAGGTCGTCGGCGAGGCCGCCCATCCGCGGCAGCATCGTGGAGAGCTCCATGCCGCACTGGCCGTACTTCTGGAACGGCTTGATCGGCGAGACGACCGGCCACTTCGCGTAGTCGCTCGACATGGTGGAGAGACGGGTCTGGCCACGGACGCTCGCGGGGATGTCCTGCCCGCCGCGCTCGATGAGCGCGGGCTTCGGGTCGAAGAGGTCCACGTGCGAGGGCCCGCCCCCCTGCCAGAGCATCACGACCCGCCTGGCCTTCGGCTCGTGGTGGGGGAGCTCCGGCAGGCCGGGCTGGCCACGCTGCGCCGCCGGTTGTGTCGCGGTGGCGGCCTGAGTGTCGCGGTGCAGGAGCGACGCCAGCGCCACCGAGCCGATGCCGAGGCCAGCCGAGCCGAACAGACGGCGGCGGGTGACGCGGGCGTGATGGTCGTGAAGAAGGTCACTCATGGTTCAGTTCCGCGTTGATCTGAAATTACCCGCACCGAGAGGGTTGCCCGTACCGTCTCGCCCGGACGTTCGCTTCGAGCATCCTGCTCTTCGCTCACTCGATGCCGGCTCGACGATACGGGCAACCCTCTCTCATCGTTCGCCTTTTCATTCCCGTGTCAGGGCTTCGTCGAGGTTGAAGATGGCGAGGCAGACGCTCGTCAGGGCGGCGTGGCCGGCGGGGTCGAGCGCCGTGTCGCGGGGGCTCTCGCCGACCGCGAGCAGTTGTTTGGCGGCGTCCACATCGGTGGCGTAGACCGCCATCTGGCGACCGTGCATCCGCGCGAGCGATTCGAGGTCGTAGGCGGTCGGCACGCGGCCGACGACGCGGCGGAAGGCGTGCGAGAGCCGGCCATCGAGATCCCCGGCGGCCTGCATGCTCTTCTCGGCCAGCATCCGCGCCGCCTCGACCCAGGTGGGATCGTTGAGCGTCGTCAGGGCATGCAGCGGCGTGCTCGTGTGGCTCTCGCGGACGGTGCACGTCTGCCGGTTCGCCGTGTCGAACATGTTGGCCGGGCTCACCGTCCGCCGCCAGAACGTGTAGAGGCTGCGTCGATAGAGGTCGGCCCCGTGCGAGGCGGGATAGGTGAAGTCGCGCTCCTTCGTGATCGCCAGCGCCTCCCAGATCTGGTCGGGCTGATACGGATAGACGGGCTGGCCGCCGATGCGGAGATCGATCAGGCCGGCTGCCGCGAGGGCCGCGTCGCGGAGCACCATCGAGGGCATCCGGAACCGGGCTGCCCGGGCGTGGAGCCGATTCTCCGGATCCACCGCCAGGTGCTCGGGCGTCACCCGGCTCGACTGCCGGTAGGTGGCGCTCGTCACGAGCAGGCGGTGCATCTGCTTCTGGCTCCAGCCGCGCTCGCGGAACTCCACGGCGAGCCAATCGAGCAGATCCATGTGCCGCGGATACTCGCTCTGCACGCCCATGTCTTCGGTCGTCTTCACGATCCCCGCGCCGAAGAACTGTTGCCACATGCGGTTGACCTGCACGCGGGCGGTGAGCGGGTGCCCGGGAAGGAACAGCCAGCGGGCGAGACCGAGGCGGTTCCGCGGGAAGCCATCCGGCAGCGGCGGCAGGAACGCCGGGGGCAGGAACTCGACCTTCTCGCCGACGGGGGAGAGGTAGTCGCCGCGATCGAGGATCTTCGTGTCCCGAGGCTTGGCGTCGCTCATGACCATCACCCGCGGGATCTGGTCGCCCTTGTATTCGTCGTAGTTCCGCTTCGCCGCGTCGTACGCGCCGATCTGGGGCAGGTTCTGGATCAGCGTGGCCTTCACGTTCGCGTCGAAGAACTGCCGCAACTCCCGCTCGATCTCGGCCTTCTCGGCGTCGGTCCGCTCGGCCTCGGGCTTGAGCAGGAGCGGTGGCAGCGTCCGGGGCAGTTCCTCGCCGTCGGCCGGCTTGCCGTCGGCGAACAGGCCGAGTCTCCAGGCGCCGTAGACCGCCTCGAGGGCCGCCTTCGACTCGGCCTCCGACGCGTTCATCGCGGCCTCGAGTGCGGCCAGCCGCTGCTTGTTTTCCCCGGTGGGGAGCTCCAGCACCGGGTGAGCCGCCCGGATCCGGGCCGAGAACTGCGTCGGCGCACCCGACTCCGGCACCCGGTTGAACGCGTCGAGCAGGCCGTAGTAGTCGGTGCGCGTCAGCGGGTCGTACTTGTGGTCGTGGCACTGCGCACAGGCCATCGTGAGGCCGAGCCAGGTCGTGCTCGTGGTGTCCACGCGATCGAAGAGGTTGTTGAACCGCTGCTCCTCCGGGATCGCGCCCCCCTCGCCGTTGAGGAGATGGTTGCGGTTGAAGGCGCTGGCGATCTGCTGCTCGATCGTGGCGTTCGGCAGGAGATCCCCCGCGAGCTGCTCGATCGAGAACTCGTCGAAGGGCTTGTCGGCGTTGAGGGCGTTCACCACCCAGTCGCGCCACATCCACTGCCAGGTGTCGCCATCCTGCTGAAAGCCGTTGGAGTCGGCATAGCGGGCCGCGTCGAGCCACGAGAGCGCCATCCGCTCGCCGTAGTGCGGGCTCGCCAGGAGCCGGTCGACGAGCTTCTCGTAGGCCTGCGGGTCGGGGTCGGCGAGAAAGGCGTCGACCTCCGCGGGCGTGGGGGGCAGGCCGACGAGGTCGGCGTGGAGCCGACGGATGAGCGTGGCCCGATCGGCCTCGGGCGACGGCTTCAGGCCGGCGGCCTCGATCTTGGCGAGCACGAACCGATCGACGTCGTTGCGCGGCCAGGGGGCGTCTGCCACGGCCGGCGGCGCAGGCCGCACTGGGGCCGTGAACGACCAGTGCGGCCTGTACTCGGCCCCCTCCTTGATCCAGCGGTCGAGGACGGCCTTCTGCGCGTCGGAGAGCCGCCGGTTGGAGTCGGGCGGCGGCATCTGCACGTCGGCATCGGTCGAATGGATCCGCTCGAGCAGCGTGCTCGCGCCGGGATCACCGGGCACGATCGCCCCGGCGGCGATCGCCGCGGCCCGGTCGTCCAGCCGGAGGTCGGCCTGCCGCTTCTGGCCATCCTGGCCGTGGCAATAGAAGCAGTTTTCCGAAAGGACCGGGCGGACGTCACGGTTGAAGTCGATGGCCCCGCCGGTCGGCCCCGTCGCGGAGGATTCGGCCGACACCGAGCGGGATCCCGCCATGATCGCGGCTGCCACGGCCACCGCGACCACCCCGCCTCGCGTCGCCATTCTCGGCCGGGAACCCGTCAACGCTCTTCCTCCTCTACCGAGGCACAAGGATACCACGACGTCCTTCGGTGCCCCCGGAGCGCGTCCCGGGGGTTCGCGGACGGCGGCGGGCTTCACACCTCCCAGCCCTTGCGATAGTCGCGGCGGAGCAGCGCGTCGACGTCGGCGCGGTCGCTCTTCATCGCCGCCGCGTCCCAGGCGAACTCACCCTGCACGCGGTACGCGATGTTCGCCAGCAGCACCGCCTCCGTCAGCGGCCCCGCATAGTCGAAGTGGCACGTGGCCGGCGTGCCGCCGCGGCAGGCGTCGATCCACTCGCGGTGGAACCCGGGCGACGGTGGGATCGTCTGCGCGGGCTTCACGCCGGCGAACCGGTCGGCCGGCAGGAGCACCCAGTCGTCGAAGCCGCACACGAGCTGCCCTTCGGCGCCGATGAAGAGCGTGTTGCGTCCCCTTGCCAGCTCCTTGCCCTTGCCGTCGGGAGCGACCGTGTCGAGGACGGGCGGGCGACCCTGATGCCAGTGGAGGTTCACGGGAGGAAGCGTCGCGCCGGTCGCCGACGTCCGCGCCGGAAAGTCGAGCCTGCTCGCGAGCGACCTGGGCGTGCGCTCCGCGTCGGGCTCGGGCCCGCCGCCGGAGACCCGCACCGGCGCCGTGAGCTCGAGCGCCCAGAACGGAAGGTCGAGGACGTGGCAGCCCCAGTTGCCCGTCTCGCCGGTGCCGAACTCCCACCAGAATCGCCAGTTATAGGGGACGAGCCCGTGCCGGTACGGCCGGTCGGCGACGGGCCCGAGCCAGAGATCCCAGTCGAGCGTCGTGGGCGGCGGCTCCGGCGCGCCGAGCGGCTCGGGCATGCCGCGGCTGCTGTCGATCCAGGAATGCACCTCCGTGACCTCGCCGATCACGCCCGCGCGGACGAGCTCGACGGCGGCGCGGAGGGGCTTGAGCGTGTGCCGCTGGGAGCCGAGCTGCGTGGCGAGGCCCTTGGCCCGCGCGGCCGTCGTCAGCCGGCGGACCTCGTCGACTTCGTGGGCCAGCGGCTTCTCGAGGTAGACGTGCTTGCCGCGCTCGATCGCCCACCACGCCGGATGGAAGTGCGTGTGGTCGGGCGTGCTGATCACGACCGCGTCGATCTCCCCGCCCGCCTCGTCGAACATCCGGCGGAAGTCACGGTAGCGCCGCGCGTTCCCATACGCCTCGAACGCCGTGCCCGCCCGCGCCTCGTCGACGTCGCACAGCGCGACGATGTTCTGCCCGCGGAGCTCCTGGAGGTTCTGTGCCCCCCGCCCGCCGAGCCCGACGATGGCGAGGTTGAGGCGGTCGGCGGGTCCCTCGGCGGCGCGGACGCCAAAGCCGTGGCCCGCGAAAAATCCGGCGGCGAGCCCGGTGAACGTGCGGCGGCGAATCCCGGTGACTGACGACCGCGTGGCGCGTGGCATGGTTGATGGGCGCTCCCCGATGGAACCACCAGTCTACACCCGCCCGCGG
>Ga0007796_10000679_pt1 | contig 11633 bp, 8 predicted proteins | sample CryBogmetaGMA0M_FD_60373 | JGI IMG/M metagenome (GOLD analysis project Ga0007796, IMG submission 60373) | Freshwater microbial communities from Crystal Bog, Wisconsin, USA - MA0M | ecosystem: Environmental > Aquatic > Freshwater > Lake | place: Crystal Bog, Wisconsin, USA | collected 2009-07-06 | reverse complement strand
TTTTCGCGCCGGCCAGGGCGTTGGTAATCGCCGCGCGGTCGCGGATATCGGCCTCCACGAACTCGACCTGGGTCGGAAGGTGCGTTGAAGGCGCACCTGAGCGTTCGATCACCCGCACAGCCGCCTGCCTGTCCACGAGCTGCTGGACAAGGTGGCTGCCTATGAAGCCGGCGCCGCCGGTCACCACGGTCAGATCATCCATGAATCTTATGAACTCCTGAATCAACGAAGCATGTTGGTGAGGCGTGTCACCGCACCTCGTAGAAGTCTTTTCGAGAAAGGGGCGCGGGGACCGGGATGCGGGTCAGGATGCCGGCCTTGACCCAGTTCTCGAAGAGTTCTGGCTGTTCAAAATCGGTGAATCCATATCCACCGGGTTTCCGATGGCGGTGGATCTCGGCCCAGTCGACGTAGAGGTGGGTGATTCCCTGCTGTTTCAGGGCTTCGCGCACCTCACTGGGTTGGCGGTTAGCCGCCAGGGCCTCAAGCCGATCGTCATCGAAGACCGTGTTGTAAAGGATTCTGTGTTTCATGTGGAAAACGCCGGCCGGCCCCACGAGCAGCGTCTGGCTGTTTGCGGGTAAGACGGTGTCTAGCCAGGCCAGACCCTGGTTGGCGAGCGCAGGTGCTTCACGCTCCAGCTCGGTCAGGTCATTGGTCCACTGGTTATAAGCCGCCAGCTCCGAGGTATCGAAAACGAAATTCAAAAGGAGACCGAGCCCCAGAGTCGCGCCCAGGACAAAGTTCCACCCTTGCCGGCAAGACCAATCGGCCCCCAGGCCCGCGAGCAGGGCCAGCGAGGGTAGGATCGGCAGCCAGAATCGATCGAGCCGGTGCGTGAAAAGCCACCAGGTGGCGAAGATATAAAGCGAGAAGCCGGCCAGCAGCCAGGCGATCCGCCGCCGCTCCCCGCGCAGGAATGCAAGCGGAGCCAGTGCCAGATAAAGTGGCGACTGCCAGTCGTTCCGGCCGGCCACTTCCGAGGCACTGTCCATAAGCTCTGGCATGCCGATCGCGCGCGGGCCATGCGCCTTCTTCCACTGGGCTTCACGCGCGGGGCTCCAGGGGTGTCCGTGAAAGACCGAGTCGCCCAGCGGATACACCGGGTTACCGTGATCGAGGGTATTCTTGATCAGCCAGGGGCCAATCGCAACCGCCATGCCGGCCAGTATCGCCGGTAAGATCGCTGGTCGTTTTGCCTTGAAGCAGGTCAGGGTCGCAAGTAGCGTGAACGGGATGCCCGCTGAGATCAGGGCAGGGTACTTGCAGGCGACCGCCCCACCGGTGAGCCAGCCGACGATCGCCCAGAGCCCCAGGGTGTTTGTTGCCCCGTCGGCCGAACCCGGTTCCGTCACCCGCGTTTGGTTTGTGATGGAACCTGAGAGTCCAGAGAGGGTCCAGGCTCGCTCGGCGGCTAGCAGGAGCGCGGCGTGGTAATAGGCGAGTGGTCCTTCGACATAAGCGAATACGCACAGACGATAGACCCAGGGGGTTGAAATGTATACGAGCGCGGCGACCAGCGCGACACGCGGCGAGCCGATCCGTGTGCCGACCAGGATCAAGGCCAGGGTCGCCATGGGGGCGTGCAGCATGATCAGAAATTGACCGACCAGGGCCCCGCTCCACCAGTCGTTCAAGACCTCCATGCCCAGTAGGTGCAGCATTTCAATGCTGAACGGCATCGAGGTGTAAACGTTGTGTGGCAGGAACCCGATCCGCCCCTGAAGAAACCATTCCTTGGGGCCTTGCAGGTGGTACTCAAGTGCATCGAAATCAACCGAGGGCTGAAACGAACCGAGTGCCATGATTAGCAGGAACGGGGCCGCCACGAGGGTGAGCACTACCCACTGACCGCGGCTGAGAACGTGCGTGCTTTTCGCCAAGTTTGCCGACGTTTTTCTGGGCCAGAATTCGCTTGTCAGCCCGACCAGGGCCAGGCCGGCAAGCGTGATCCGCACGGGCCAGGGGGATAAAAGGCCCAGCCTGCCGGCCAGCAATGTGAGCGAGGCCACGGTATTCAGGCCGAGGCCAAACCCAAGCACCAGCCGCTCCGCGCGGTTCAGCCACCGATCCGCCCTTAGCGCACGTATCAGTATCAAACCGAGTCCCAGCCCTGCGGTGGCAATCAGCAGGCCGGCCAACAGCAGGGGAACGCGCTGATAGAGAAACGCGGTCTCACGGAACGCATCGATCGCGTTGCCAAGCAGAGATTTGGACCAGGCTGTGCCCGGAACGAAATAGGGGATGGCCAGGGCATACAGATGCCAGCGTTTGATTGCCATGGTGTGGCTTTCGCCACCCGCCGTCGCGGCAACCTGGATATTTCCGGCGTTGGGCAGGGGCGTGGTGGTGTACCACACAAGAACAAGCAGTTCGGCCGCGATGATCGCGGCGAGCGTGATGGCGAACCAGCCCGAGCCGGAGCCGCGGCCTGTGACCGTCGGCGATGCGCTCACAGCCTTGGCCCAACTTGCCAGGGGTCGAATTCTTCTTCGCCCACGCCGGCCCGCTCGCTTTTGGTATGTGTTCCGCTGGCCACGTCCAGAATCATCTCGAACAGCCGGTGACCCGCCGATTCGACCGATTCCCCCTCGAGAATCGTGCCGGCATTCAGATCCATCTCGTCCGGCATCCGGTTGTAAAGCGGTGTGTTCGTACTCACCTTGATGCAGGGGGTGGGCTTGAGCCCGAGCACGCTGCCCCGCCCGGTGGTGAAGACCATGACGTTCGCGCCGCCGGCCACCAGGCCGGTGGTGCACGGTGGATCGAAGCCCGGCGTATCCATGAAGACCAGCCCCGGCATGGTCGCCTGGTCGGCGTAGTCAATGACGGCCGCCAGCGGTGCTTTGCCGCCCTTGGCGAGTGCACCCAGGCTCTTTTCGTAAATCGTCGTCAGGCCGCCGGCCTTGTTGCCAGGCGACGGATTGTTATCAATCACCGCGCCAAACACGCCGGCATACCATTCCCACCACTTGATCTTCTCAATCAGGCGTTCGCCAACTTCCGGCCGCACCGCACGCCTGGTGAGCAAGTGCTCGCCACCGTAGATCTCGGTAGTTTCGCCCAGAATGGTGGTGCCCCCCTGGGCCACGATCAGGTCAGACGCGACCCCCACGGCCGGATTGGCGGTCACGCCCGAGTTGCCGTCGGAGCCGCCGCATTCCAGGCCCACGCACAGTTTCGACGCCGGTTGCTCGGTCCGCGTCCAGGTGTTGGCCACCGGCATCAGCTCCATCACCGCCTGATAGGCGGCCTCCACTGTGCGCGTAATTCCCCCCTGGTCCTGGATGTTGATGATGGGCGGCCGGTGCTGGTCGTTTTTGGAAAGGCCAGAGCCCCGGGCCGCACCCAGCGGGACCAGATCCTGAGTCTCCACCAGGTGCGAGGCGTACACCCCTTCGCAGCCGAGGCCCACAATCACATAGGCCGCGACATTGGGATGCCTGGCGAACCCGGCCAGTACCCGTTCCAGTACCTTGAAGTCTGGCCCTTCGAAGGGGAAGCCGCAGCCCCCCTTGTGGGTGATGGCGAACACGCCGTCCACGTTCGGGAACTTCGCCTTCCAGGCCTCGTCGCGGAACCGGTCAGAGATCATGCGCGATGCGCTTGCCGAGCAGTTCACCGTGCTGATCACGGCGATCATGTTCCGCGTACCCACGCGGCCGTCTGGCCGCAGGTACCCCTTGAACGTGCGTGGCCGGCTGGTGGGCAGCACGGGGGAAGATTCGCTGGCGTGGGCGTAGTCACGCTCGAACAGGTCGGCCTTGATATTGTGGGTGTGGACCCACGCACCAGGCGCGATCTCGTGGTTGGCGAAGCCAATCACCTGGCCGTATTTCCGCACCGGTGCGCCGGCGGCGATGGTGTGGACGGCGATCTTGTGGCCGAGTCCGATCGGCTGGAGGGCTTCGATGGTGCGTTCCCCCACAACGATCTGGGCGCCCTTGGGGATTGGCCGGGCCGCCACGGCCACGGAATCGTCTGGGCTGAGTAAGATGGCCGGGGAGAGATCGAGCGAAGACGCCATGGAGAGCCACCGGTCTTTGGATTCAGATGCTTCAAAATCGGCCGGCAAGAACCTCAAGCCGGACCAGTCTATGTTTGAACCAGTTTAGTGGGTCAGGGCTTTCCAGGAAAGGGAATGCGGTTCAGACTGATTCCTGGTGGGCCTGACTTGTGTTTTCGTATTCATTCAGCGGAATGCAGTAAAAACCGTGGGAAATGGTCGTCTGGAGCCCCAAAGGGGTGAGTTAATGCAGCCAAGGGTGCAAACCCTGGGTTAGCGGCAACCAATCAAATCCCTCTTGTTTTTAGTTGTCCCTCGGCTCAATGCGTGATTTCATTCCATATCATGGAATGAAATCACGCATTGAGCCCAAGAGTTTTTTCTGGGGACAATCTAACCCAGGGCTTGCGCCCTGGGCTGTATTAACACGGGCCTTCAGCCCTAAGCGCAAGCCTGTTTCGATGGTTACTGCATTCGGCTGAACGCTTACGTGTTTTCTTCTTGTCCATCCCGTCCATTCCATCCATTCAAACACAAAAAGCCCTCGATGAGACCGGTAGTCTCACCGAGGGCTGGTCTATTCAAGATCGACCCGTCGTTTACTTCGCGGGCACGAACTTGTAGATCTGGCCGTTGAAGGCGACGACGTAGACTTCGCCGGCGGCATCTTCGCCGAAGGCGGCGATGTTCAGCTTGCCGTTGGCTTTGACGTCGATGATCTCGCCGGCTTCGGCCAGTTTGCCGTCTTTTTCGCGCAGGCCCCAGATCCGGCCGGTGTCAAAATCACCGCAGATGTAGGCCCCTTCGAGGCCGGGTGCCGACTTGCCGTGGTAGACGAAGCCGCCGGTGATGCTTTTGCCGTCGTCCTTGCGGTCGGCGGAGGGAGCGTGTGGGTAATCGAAGATTGGCTCGATGATCTCGTCTTTGCGGACGGCGACTTTCTGCTTGCGTGGGAAGTTGTGCAGGCCTTCGCGAACGCTCCAGCCGTAGTTGCCGCCGTTGGTGATGATGTCGACCTCTTCCCAGAGGTTCTGGCCGACATCGCCGGCCCAGAGGGTGCCGGTTTTACGATCGAAGCTGAACTTCCACACGTTGCGCAGACCAATGGCGTAGACTTCGGGTGCCCATTTGGCGAATTTTTCGGCATCGCGGAGCCGTGGGTTATCCTTGGGGATCCCGTAGGCTTTGCCGTCGGCCGGGTGATCCACGTCGATGCGCAGGATCGAGCCCCAGAAGTCGGACGGGTCCTGGCCCGATTGCAGTGGGTCGTCGCCCGCGCCGCTATCTCCCAGGGTGATGTACAGGTAGCCATCGTGTCCGAAGGCGATATGGCCGCCGTTATGGTTGCCGAACGGGTCTGGGGCCGAGGTCCAGATCCGTTCTTCGGAGCCGGACTGGGCCTCGTCGGGGTTGTTCGGGTTCACCTTGAACCGGGACACAGCCGAGCGGCGGCCGGTGGGACCCTCTTTGGCCGAGTAATAGACGAAGAACTGGCCGTTTTCTTTGTACTTGGGATGAAACGCCAGGCCGAGCAGCCCTTCTTCGTTATCTTTGCTGATCTCGGCGGGCAGATTCAGGAACAGCTTCTTTTCAGACGTCTGCGCGTCGTTGACGAATGACCAGACCTTGCCCTGGTGCTGTTCGGCCACGAACAGGCGGTTGGAGCCGTCGTTGGGCGCTTCGAGCGCAACCGGTCGGTCGAACTTGAGGTTCGGGAACGCGACCTCGGTTTTCACCTGTGGTAATTCTGCACGGGCGGCAAGCGGAGCAGTGGCGGCGAGCAGGGCAGCCACAAGGGCAACACTGGAGCGGCGCCGGGCGAATGCAGGAACGGAAGCCATGAATGTGATTCTCGGAGGGTGGCATCGGATACCATTCGCAGCCGGGGGCGGTGCGAATACTGGAGTACAGTCTCGAGCCGAGTAATCTCCCTGACTCAGGGGCGAGTTCACAGCGCGAGCCTGGCACGATTGTAGTCATTCAGCGCGGGAACTGTACCCCTGGTGTTTGAACCGGGGAAGATTGGAAGCCTGTGTAGACGGCACCCCGCGCGTGCCCTCGGGGCTTAACTGATCGACTTCAGTGTAATAATGAACACAAGTGTCGAGTTGGCTGGGATCGGGCCCGTGGTTGTGGAGCCGTAACCTTGCGAGGGGGGGATCTGAACAATCCGCGACTCGCCCACTTTCATGCCGTTCGTGCCCGCCTCGAAGCCCGGGACTACCTGATTGGCACCCAGTTTGAAGCTGAACGGGGTGGTGCCATGCAGTAGTGAGGCGTCAAAGATCTGGCCGGTACTGGCGAGGTAGCCGGTGTAAAGCACGCTGGCGGTTTGGCCGGAACCCACGGTCGCGCCAGAACCCTGGGCGATGGTGGCGTACTTCACGCCCCCCGACAGGTTATGGTACCTCGGTTGCCGCACCGTGAAATTGGTGGTCGCGGAATTCACGGTCTGGCCACTGACGTTCACATACTGCGCGGTGATGGGGTGGTTGCCAAAGTAAACTGAACCGCCGCCCGGTTGCGGCGTGAAGGTGTACGATCCCTGGCTTACGGCCATGCGCCCCCGGATGACTTGCGGTGTGAGCTTGATCGTCTGGAAGAATTGGCCCTGTGTGCTCAGGTTCACCGCCCCCTGAGGCGCGCCCGCAGCGGCAGGCCCCCGCACCGTGACGTGGAACGAGATTGGCTGCCCAAGCGTGCCGGCCTTTACGGTGATCATGGTCACGGTCGCACCCTGACGCATGACCAGCGGAGCAACCTGCGCCGCATGGTGATGCAACACGCCGGCCGTGGGTACCACGCGGCTTTCCAAGGTCTCATTCGGAACCGAAAACGCCAGCGCGGATCGAGATCGTCGCTTCTTCATGGGGTGCATCCTGCGCATCGTACAATCGAATGGTGTAAGTCTGCCTGTCGCCGGTGAGCCGATTGCCAAGGAGGAGTTCCCGCCCTGGTACCCTGGAAGTTTACCCAACACCGCAAACCGGGGAAGACGAGTTCTTCAAAATCATTGCATGCAATCAAGAGGCCCAGAGATTTTGGGGAACAGAGGAGATAGAGGGTTCAACTCGGAGCCGAGGCATAATGGCGAACGATGGTGTTCACGGCGTGCCGCCAGCGTGCCAGGTTCTCCGCGCGCCAGGAGGAGTTGCGGCGGGGTTCGAAGCGAGTGGTCTGGCCGGCGAGCAGGGCGTCGACCTCGGCGTCGGAAGTCCAGACGCCGGCCTGGAGCCCGGCGAGCAGGGCAGCGCCAAGTGCGGTGGACTCGGTGTGCGGGCTGCGCAGGATTGGCAAGCCCAGCAGGTCGGCCTGGAACTGGAGGAACGGGTCGGAGCGGGCCATGCCGCCATCCACTTTCAGGCATTCCGGCGGGGTTTCCAGGTCCACCTGCATGGCGTCGATCAGTTCGGCCACCTGGTAGGCCACCCCTTCGACCGTGGCGCGGGCCAGGTCGGCCACGCTGGTGTCTCTGGTGAGGCCGAAGATCGTGCCCCGCGCCGCCGGCGACCAGTGGGGCGCGCCCAGGCCGGTAAGCGCCGGCACAAACAAGACACCGGAATCGCTCCTACCGTGGTGATACAACCGGTCGATCTCGGGCGCGGCACCAATCGCACGCAGGCCGTCTCGGAACCACTGCACGGCCGCACCCGCCACGAACACGCTCCCTTCCAGCGCGAAGGCGAACGGGCCTGGCCCGGTCGCGGCGGCCGTGGTCAACAGTCCGGCCGAAGATCGCACCGGTGTCGAGCCCGTATGTGCCAGCAAGAACGCACCGGTGCCATAGGTGCATTTGGTCTGGCCAGGCCCGAACCCACCCTGGCCGAATAGCGAGGCTTGCTGGTCGCCGGCGACGGCGAGGATCGGTCGAGCGAGGGAACCGGTGTCACCGATCCCCATTTCGCCAAAGATCGAGCGGCTGGGATGGATCTGGGGCAGAATCTCCGGTGGCACCCGAAAGAACTCGCACAGGTCAGCGGCCCACTGGCCGGTGTGTAGGTCCATCAGCAGCGTGCGCGAAGCGTTGGTGCGGTCGGTGACGTGGCTTTCGCCATGCGTCAGGTTCCAGACCAGCCAGGAATCGATCGTACCAGCCGCCAGCTTGCCGGCCTCGGCCAGAGCATGCGCGCCAGGGGTATGGTCCAGCAGCCAGGCGTATTTGGTGGCCGAGAAGTAGGGGTCGAGCACAAGGCCGGTGCGGTCGGTCAGCCATTCCTGGCGATCCGCGTGTTTTTCGCAGAAGCCGGCCGTCCGGCGGTCTTGCCAGACGATGGCCGGGCCGATCGGTTGGCCGGTCGACCGGTCCCAGATCACCGCCGTTTCCCGCTGATTGGTGATGCCCACGGCCGCCAGACTGGAGAACGCAATCCCCGTTTCCGCCAGGACCTGATCCACAACCGCGCGCACCGAGTGCATCAGGGCCAGGGCGTCATGCTCAACCCAGCCTGGCTGAGGGTAGCGGGGTGGGACTTCAACCCGGGCCAACCCCAGCGGCTGAAGCCGATCGTCGTAGACGATGGCCCGGCTGCTGGTGGTCCCCTGATCGATGGCCAGGATCAAGGACATGGTCGGTCCCTTGTGGCGTGCGGTGCGGGTGGTCGATGAATCTGCCAGGATATCCAGATTTGGTCATGAGAGCGATGCCGTGCGCCGGACCAGGCCGGCAATCCCCGCGCCCGCCCACACCGCCATCAGCGGCTCGACCGGGATGTGAAACCGCGCCGAGACAATCGTCAAGGTGTGGAACAGGACGATCAGCACGAACACAAGCAGCGTGGGTGCCAGCCGCCAGCGTTCCTTTGTGGAAATCATAAACCAGCCCAGCACAGCCAGGAGCGTCAGCCCCAGATGGCTGGCCCGGTAGATGAGCGATCGAGTTTTTGGGTTCGTCTCATCAAAAAGCAGGAATGCTTTCAAGCGTGCCAGGCAAAGCCTGGTGTAACGGCCAGGCTGGGCCTTCAGTTCCATCAGGGCGCGGGCGAACAGCACGCGTGAACGGTCGGGCTCGGGCAGTTTGCCAAGCATTTGCTTGTCGGCCGGCGTGAGTGCGATATCGTCGATATAGCCGGCCTCATGACGCGCGGCCCAGAGCGCGGCGTTGTAGTTGGAGAGCGAGCCAGGTTGGTCGGAAAGCCGGTCGTTGAGTACCGTGTCCACCGAGGCACGCACGACCTTGTCGGTCCCCGAGCTCAGGTTGCAGTTCCCTTGCCAGAAGGCATAGCCGAACGAGCTCTTCACGGGCACGAACTGGCCATGAACCAGGGCATTGCGGACGACCCAGGGAGAGATCAGGGCCAGTGACGCGACTCCGGCCACGACCGATGCACGGAGCGCCAGGGTGATGCTGGTGGAATCTCTGAACAGCAGCCAGGCCACGGCAGGCGCGGCCAGCCCCAAGATCGGGTCGGTGAGTACCAGGCCCGCAAACAGGGCACCCAGGGTCAGGGCATTCCGTGGAATGGGGTTTTGCCCGGTTCGAATAGCGAACACGAGTACCCACACCAGCAGCGTGGCCGCAAGCCCCGCCACTTGCACGTGGGTGGCCGCATAAACCAGCGTGGGGTGAACCGCCACGATCACGCCGGCAACCAGGCCGGCGCCTTGGTTTCCGGGGAGCAAGATCTGGCTTAGCCTCACGGTTCCCCAGGCGAGCAGCCCACCCAGCACTGCCTGCGCACTGAACAGAAGAATTAGCGATCCAGGCGTGGCCACCCCTCCCAGCGCATAGGCCAGGGCCACCATCACCGGATACATCGGCGCCTGCTGCGAGGTTGGTCCTTCGCCGCCCAGGAATTCGATCGAGAATCCGCGACCGGCCAGCAGATTCTCGGCAATCGTGCCGTGCTCATAGGTCGAGTTGGGCACGTGGTGGCTTTGGAGCACGAACACGGCCAGCAGGCGCACGGCCACTGCCAGCGCAATGACGCCGAATTCCCATCCAGGTTTTGTGGTGAAACTCGTTCGCATCCATGCTCCCTCGACGTGGGCTGCTCTGACCCACCCGGATTCTGGAGTGGATCCAGGAATCGGTCAACCGGGAGTTTGGGCGGAAGGGGGACCGTGGCCTCTATGGATAGAGTCCATGGGCGACAAGGGTCGCTCTGAGTTGAAGCCTATTTCCAGCATTCATGGAAAGTACCCGCACCGTTGTTCGGCCTGTGGCTGTAAGACCGACAATCATTGATCCTTGAAGCTCGAAGTGTTCAGTCCAGGCCTGGCCTCGCGGATCAAATAACCGTTCTAATTCACCTGTTTGCGGATCAATACCTGTGAGGTTTGAGCCTTTGAAGAGGTTGCAGCGTTCGCAGGCAATACAAAGATTTGAGGGATCGTCAGGCCCTCCGTGCTTCTTTGCGATAATATGTTCGATATGGTGGGCGAGTTCGCAGTGTTTTTGATGCAGGCGGCAGTACTCACAGCGGTGATCTGCCCGCGACCAGACGAGGATTCTCGTTGCCTGATCCATCAGCCGTTTGCGTCCAGGTGCCGTTTCGCCTTGAGCTTGAAGATGGCCAGCATATCGGCTGCCTCCACATAGCTCATATATTCGTCACATTCTTCGGGCGATAAGTTCCCTTCGTTGGCTCGCTCAGCGAGCACTGCCACCCTCGCTTGGATCTCGGGATCAATTCTCAGTTCCACGATATTCCGGGCTGCCTCAGAGTTGAGTGAGGAAGCGAGCGGATCAAGCATCCGATCCAGAAAGTGGGCCGCGAGCGTCGATGTTTCCATATCAGTAATTTATCACGATCAAGCCCTTTGGGCGAGCAAGATGAACCTCTTACTCAGATTCTGGGCTAGATCCAGGAATCGGTCAACCGGGAGTTTGGGGAGCAGGGGAGCAGTGCGCGAACTTCAAAGGAGCGAATTGAGAGTGGAAATCAAAAAAGAGGCGGATAAAACGTGAAGTGTTCCCAGAAAAAGCGTGGTTTCCACCAGGCCGAGCCTGACAATCTTCAAGAGAGGCTGTCCATGCTTGCGGTGGGGCGAGGTTCCACCCGAGCCCGACAAGAGTGCCCCCTTTGGTTTCATGAAAACCACCAGCAGCAGGTCGCCGCGTTCAGCCCACAATCATGCCAATGCCTCAGATTTCTTGGGCGAGGGTGGAACCTCGCCCCACCGCAAGCATGAATCCTGAGACGAAACCAGTGTCAGAGCAAGATGGTGTCGAAACACATCCAAAGCCTGTTTCTCGATTCTCTTCATCCCGAAAGCGCATTTTCAAGTGTGCGAAGGGGGCTTTAGTCCAACTTCCGTTCGTGGGTTAGCCGTTTGCGTCCAGGTGTTGCTTGGCCTTGAGGTTGAAAATGGCCAACATATCGGCCGCCTCAACGTAGCTCAGATACTCGTCCCGCTCCTCGGGCGATAGGTTTCCTTCGTTGGCCCGCTGGGCCAGTACCGCCACTCTTGCCTGGATCTCGGGGTCGATTCTGAGTCGCATAATGCTCAAGGCGGCCTCGGTGTTGAGCGAGGAAGCGAGCGGATCATGAATCCGATCCAGGAAGTGAGCGGCCAAGGATATTGTTTCCATGTCTATGTGTTTTGCGTTTCCTATAGATGTTGTCTGGCCCTTCGGTATAAACGGTACGCACATCATCCGTGAACTCGGCGGCGAACCGGGCCACGC
>Ga0007796_10000678_pt1 | contig 11651 bp, 11 predicted proteins | sample CryBogmetaGMA0M_FD_60373 | JGI IMG/M metagenome (GOLD analysis project Ga0007796, IMG submission 60373) | Freshwater microbial communities from Crystal Bog, Wisconsin, USA - MA0M | ecosystem: Environmental > Aquatic > Freshwater > Lake | place: Crystal Bog, Wisconsin, USA | collected 2009-07-06 | reverse complement strand
TATTGTTAAGTTAATTCCTGATTCCACCATCGCTTGAATGACTTCGCCAGAACAAGGTGCACAACACGAATGCAGCAGTATTTTTGCGTTTTCTTTTGGTGGAATTAATTTTTCTCTTTTATTCAAAATAAGCGTATTTAAAATGACTAATGTCCGTATGATACATAAATTATCAATCTTATTCAATCATTGTTGATATTTTTAGCTCGATAAAAGTGCAAAAAATATAAATGTATGAGTTATTTACTTGGCAGGCCCACCAATTTCATGCATACTTCCTTTTGAGGCGAGCATTTCTACAAACGAAATTTTTTTATTATCCATTAATTCGTACTGTTTACTTGGTTGTTGCATAATATTGACTTTACTTTTTATTAATCCTTCAATTTTTGTTTCATTTGTAGGTAACTGCATAAATTCTGGCAGTATTTTATTGATAGCGTGTGCTATAGCTATAAAGACTCTCTTTAGAGAGGCGGCATCTGGATTGGAGCTAAATGGGTTCCAAGTATCTTTATGATTTAGATCGTAAAGATTTATTTTTCTTTCTCCTTTACAAACTTCTTCAAAATACTTTGGATTTTCCTGTATGATGCGTTCAAATTTGTCATTATCTAGTATCCATTCATCATTCTGTGGATCTTTAGAAATACATAAATCTATTTTTAGCTCAGTTGCAAAATTTTTAAGGGAGGTTTGCCTCTCTTTCATTATATCGCTTAAATGATTTTTAATAGTAGTAGAAATATTCTCACCGTCATTAAATGTTACTCCAAGTCTTTTGCCAAATTGCTTTAATGCTTGAGGAGAATAAAATGATTCAAGTTCCTCAAAAGCATTATCTATTGCTGGGCTTAAATCAATCTTAGCTACTCTTTCAAGTTCTTTAATAAAGTTATCGTTTAATTTCATTTCCCTTGGGAATTCTCTAAAATGATTTGTCGGGCCAAATCCTGGTAAATGCTGTGATATTGAATGTGGGGCTATTTCTCCTTTTAGAGAATTAAATGCAGCTCCAAAATCTATGCGCACCAATTTTGGCTTTTGATTTGCATTTCTTACTACTCCTATATTTCCCCAGTGAACATCAAAATCTCCAATCAACAATGATGTAACCATCACTTGTGGAAAACCAGTATATCCATTATCTTTCAACCCTTTCCTAAACATGATTTTTTCACTACCAACAGAGCCTACAGCTCTGGGTCTATCTTTTGGTACTGCTATACTTTCTTCTGTATATATGTCCTTGTATAGATCTTTATAATTATTAAAAAAAACAGAAATTAAGTAGATATCGGAATCACTTTTTTCAGTGTTGTTATCTGATTTGGAAATTTTTGCTAAATGTAGTTGGGGTGAGTGATCTAAAACGGTAGCATTATGTATTCTGGCACCTAAAAATTCAGCTATGTCTTGGGCGCAGTTGTCTTGCTTCACTAAAGCGGTCTTGTTTTTAGATTTGTAAACACCGCCAAAATCGCCTGAAGGCCTTGCTCCACCTTCTTTTTCACCGAATTTACTCCAGGCGCTATTGTTGATCATTATTTCAGGCATATACCACTTTAAGTTGTCCCATCGTATCTTAACCCTACTAATTAAATAAAATTGAGTCAAATGAAATAACTTGATTTTTTATGGTATAATCCTGTAAATTGAACATGTAACTTTGAATATGTAATTTACGAAATATTTATAATGATTTCATTTTTAGTATATTTTTTGATGATGTTGCTATTGTTCACATCATTAATGGTTATTTTTTCAAAAAATCCGGTTTATTCTGTATTGTTTTTAATAGTAACCTTTTTTTGTTCTGCAATTTTGATGGTGATATTAGAAGCCGAATATATTGCAATGACAACAATTATTGTATATGTAGGAGCTGTAGTAATATTGTTTCTTTTTGTAATTATGATGCTTGATATCAATAATGATGATTCAAAAAAATCATTTAATAGGATTACTCCTTATGTGATACTGTCTTCAATAGCATTTTTAGCTGTTATTATTTATGCACTATACAAATCAAAGATAAATTTTGACGCTATTACTCTTTTAAATAATAGAGATACAGCGCTATTTGATAATTCGCTGCAATATATTGGAACTAGATTATACACTGAATACATACTAGAATTTCAAATTGCAGGGGTAATATTATTCTTAGCTATGGTTGGCTCAATAACGCTAGTACATAGAAAATCAGATAGGATAGTTAAGAAGCAAAATATCACTCATCAAATAATGAGAAGTAAGGAAGAATCATTGGATTTAATAGACGTTAAGTCAAGATCTGGGGTGAAAATATGATATTAATAGGTGATGTTTTAATTAATCATTTTTTGATATTTACTTCTATATTGTTTTTGGTAGGTATATGCGGAATAATGATTAATAAAAAAAGTATCATCAATATTTTATTTTCAATAGAAATTATGTTACTCTCCGTTAATTTAAATTTTGTGGCTTTTTCTAAAATGCTACAAGACATTACAGGGCAGATTTTTGTGATATTTATATTGACTATAGCTGCAGCCGAGGCAGCCATAGGTCTTGCAATATTGATTTTGTTTTTTAGAAACAAAAAGAATATTGACATAGACGAAACTAAAGAGCTAAGAGGGTAAGGTATAAAATGTTTACTATTGAGCATTTAGCGATATATACACTGTTTTTACCCATAGTAGCTTCTATTATTGTTGGCTTAGGTACGCGTGCTTTAACTGCAAAGATGTCCCAAATTATAACCATAACTGCAATTTTAGTCTCTACAGTTTTTTCTGTTGTAATATTTAATTATGTCGCACTAAATCATAACATAATTCATATAAAGCTAATGAAATGGGTGGATATATCATTTTTTCAGGCTTCATGGTCTATTTATATTGATTCCGTTACGGCGGTTATGTTGTTGGTGGTTAATTTAGTATCTTTATTGGTTCATGTATATTCAGTAGGATATATGTCGCCTGATATGCACAGGCAGAGATTTATGGCATATTTATCTCTATTTACGTTTTTTATGTTAATTTTGGTAACGTCAGACAATTTATTGCAACTTTTTGTAGGATGGGAAGGTGTTGGATTAAGTTCGTTTTTATTAATTGGATTTTGGTTTGAAAAACAAAGTGCTGCTAATGCTGCAATTAAAGCTTTTTTAGTTAATAGAGTTGGTGATATAGGATTAGCTTTATCTATAATTTTAATAGCGATAACTTTTAAAACTATTGAATATCAACAAATATTTGCAAATTTAGATAGGATTTATGACAGTTATTTCTCTTTATTTGGCATAGAATTTTCTACGATTGACACTATTTGTATATTGATGTTTATAGGTTGCATGGGGAAATCTGCACAATTAGGGCTACACACATGGTTGCCGGATGCTATGGAAGGTCCGACACCAGTATCAGCCTTGATTCATGCAGCAACAATGGTTACGGCTGGAGTTTTCCTATTGGTTAGATGCTCTTTTATGTTTGAGCATTCACAAATTGCGCTAAATATAATAACGATCGTAGGTGCTTTGACCTGTTTATTCGCAGCATCAATTGCAATTGTACAAAATGATATTAAAAAAATAATAGCTTATTCTACTTGTAGCCAATTAGGTTATATGTTTTTTGCTTGTGGAGTTTCTGCATATTCAGTAGCAATGTTTCATTTGATGACACATGCATTTTTTAAAGCACTGTTGTTTTTAGGAGCAGGGAGCGTTATTCATGCAATAAACAATGAACAGGATATAAGGAAGATGGGTGGGCTATATAAATTATTACCACGTTCATACACTTTAATGTGGATAGGTTCATTAGCGCTGGCTGGAATATACCCATTTGCTGGGTATTTTTCTAAAGATTTAATATTAGAAAATGCATATTTAGCTCAAACAAAATGGGGGTATTTTGCATTTTTGATTGGAATAATTGCTGCTTTTTTAACGGCTTTGTATTCTTGGCGACTTATAATCTTGGTCTTTCATAAGGAATCTAAACTGGAAGAAAAGGTTGTTGAAAATATTCATGAAGCACCAATTTCAATGATGATTCCAATGATTGTTTTGGCTATAGGAGCAATATTTAGTGGTTATATTGGCGAATATATATTGGAAATGGCGAATGCTTCCAGCAGTTTTTGGAGTGGTGCGGTAGCTAGTGCAATGAAGCATGAAAGTGGGATTCATATTTTACCTACACTCATAAAATATATACCATTAATTATAGGGATTATAGGTATTATGACGGCCTATTTACTTTATTTTAATAATAAAAATTTGCCAAATTATATATCGGGCAAGCTCAAATTAATTTATAGAATTTTACTAAATAAATATTACTTCGATGAAATTTATAATTTTCTATTTGTTATAAGTATTAAAAAAATTAGCAATTTATTTTGGAAAATTGTCGATAATAGTATTATTGATGGTATACCAAATAGTATGGCTAGGCTTGTGTATAATTTTTCTCGGGTCTCACGTCGCCTACAAACAGGAATGATATATCATTATTCGTTTTTTATGTTTATTGGTATATTAACGATAATTTGTTTTGTTATATTTAATTAATGTATAGTATGCCAATTTTAACGTATTTGATATTCTTGCCGCTACTAGGTTCTATCCTAGTGTTTTTAGCTAATGCCTATAGTAAGAAATTAAATAATACTGTTTATGTTTTAGTTTCAGCGATTCAATTCGTACTTGGAATTTTTATGTGGTCAAGCTTTGATCCAAAAAATTCCAATTTTCAATTTGAAGAAAAATTTATATGGTTTGAGGAATGGAATGTGTATTACTCATTAGGGATTGATTCTTTTTCCCTGTATTTTATCCTACTTACCATTTTTCTCATTCCAATATGTATATTTGTAGGATTAAGGCCTATAAAGGAAAATAAAGCTCTATTTATTTCACTTTTTTTAATATTAGAATCATGCGTGATTGGTGTTTTTTCCGCTAGAGATTTAATTTTATTTTATGTATTTTTTGAGGCATTTTTAATACCTATGTATCTGATTATAGGTATATGGGGCAGTAAAAATAGAGTATATGCTTCAATTAAGTTCTTTATCTACACTCTCTTTGGTTCGATTTTAATGTTATTGGCAATTTCTTATATATTTATTAATGAACCTACTACTGATATATCAGAATTGGCTAAACACCTGCAAAATTATCCACTTGAAATACAAAAATTATTGTGGCTAGCTTTTTTCATTTCTTTTGCAATAAAGATTCCATTATGGCCATTTCATACATGGTTACCAGATGCACATGTGGAAGCTCCAACAAGTGGTTCTGTAATCTTAGCAGGTGTATTATTAAAGGTTGGAGGTTATGGATTGCTTAGATTTAATTTACCTATGTTTCCTGACGCTTCAATATACTTTGCTGAATATGTATGGTGGTTAAGTATAATTGCAGTTATATACACATCGATTGTGGCACTAATGCAAACTAATATGAAAAAGATGATAGCATATTCGTCTGTTGCGCATATGGGGTATGTAGTTGCTGGTATTTTTACTTTTAATCACATAGGGATTCAGGGTGCAGTTTTTCAAATGATAAGTCATGGTTTGGTTTCTAGTGCACTTTTTTTATGTGTAGGGGTTTTATATGAGCAGGCGCACACTAAAGAAATTCAATTATATCAAGGGCTAGCTAAGAGGGCACCTAGATTTTCTTTGCTATTCACTGTATTTGTGATGGCTTCTATAGGTTTGCCAATTACATCTGGTTTCGTTGGTGAATTTTTAATTTTATTAGGTGCTTTTCAGGTGAAGGCTATATATGGTATTTTGTTAGCATTAGGAATGGTATTAGGGGCTTCGTATATGCTGTGGCTGTACATTAGGATAATTTTTGGAGATGAGAGCAAATTATTGATGATAGTTCAGGATATAAAAATACCTGATCGCATAATATTAACTATAATTGCTATAATGGTGATTTTTATAGGAGTTTACCCAAAAATCATCAACGATTATTCATTTGGAAATTCAGTTAATCTAGTTCACTCAATGAATTTATCTGAATCTATAAAATTAAAAAATGGATTATGAGATGATATTAAAGAATTTATTAACTAATACATATTACATTTCACCTGAGATAATAATATTATTTGGAATTTTTGTAGCAACGCTAACAGGGGTGTTTATCAAAAAAAATTCTGTTGGCACCACATGTAATCTAGTAATTTTAACTTTTATTATTAGTGTTTACCAAATTTTAAGTATAGGGAAGGGGCAGCATTTATTATTTAATAACTCAGTAATTATATCTGAGTTTACTCAATTTAGTAAGGTAGTTATATTGCTTTGTAATTGTGTAATTTTGATTATGTTTCATTACTTTGGCTATAAATCAACTAATAAATCAGCACCTTTTGAGATACCAATAATAGTTGCGCTTGCAACCCTTGGAATGTGTATTTTTGTTAGTAGTAATAGTCTATTATCTTTTTATCTGGGGTTGGAGCTATTTAGTCTGGCTATATACATACTTATTGCAACAAATAAAAATGATGGTAAGTCGATTGAAGCAAGCTTAAAATATTTTATTCTAGGCGCTATAAGTTCTGGAATATTTTTATTCGGTGCATCTCTAATTTACGGTAACGCTGGAACAATTAATTTCGATGAGATAAGTTTTGTGTACCTCACAAATTATTGTACCAATTTTTGTTTTGACAGCCAAAACCTAGTACTATTAACGGGTTTTATTTTACTTGTAATTACCGTAATGTTTAAGCTTTCATTATTCCCTTTTCATAACTGGACTCCTGATGTTTATGAAGGCTCACCAAGCTCGATAACTGCGCTTCTTGCTTCTTCTGCTAAATTTGCTGCACTAGTTATATTTTTGAGATTGGTATTTGAACCACTGATTATTATTAAAGAACAATTACAGCAAATATTAATTATTATTTCAATTTTATCCATCTTGTTTGGAAATATTATTGCCTTAGTACAAGTTAATATTAAAAGACTGATTGCATATAGTGCAATTGGTAATATGGGTTTTATTTTGATGAGCATAGTTTTTTATAATAAAAGCTACCTGGAGTATACGATTTTTTATGCGATAACTTATATGATTCAAATTCTAACGTTTTTTGCTTTAATTATAGTTCTAAATCGTAAAGCGAATTTTCACTATAAATTAGAAGAATTAAAAGGTATGTATAAAAACAATGCATTCATCTGTTTTTCGTTAGCTGTTATATTATTTTCAATGGCAAGTATACCACCTTTGGCAGGATTTTGGGCTAAATTTTACATATTTATTATATTGATAAAATCAAATACTTATTACTTAGCTATTATAGCATTTATTGCTACAGTTATAGGTGCAGTATATTACATAAATGTTATTAGAAAAATGTATTTTGATAAAGAGCAAAATGATATAATTCCCCCAAAAATAAGGTTAAATATAATTGAAATATTAATTATTTCATTAGGTGTGGCATTTAATATTTTATATGTATTATTTCCGTCTTATATGTTAAAAATAATCAGTCATTATGTATAAAATTATAACAGGTAAATTATGTTATTAACCATTGATGTAGGTAATACTGATGTTACTATAGGAGTGTTTAACAATAATCAGCTTATAAATAAATGGAGAATTGCTACTTCTAAAAAATTCACTGAAGATGAGTACGCAAGCAAGATATTGCCATTTTTTCAATATGCAGAAATTGATTATACAGAAATTGATGGAGCGATTATTTCATCTGTGGTTAGAAGTGTTACCAAACCAATGGCAGTTTTTATAGAAAAATACATAAAATTAACACCAGTAATCGCCTCTGAAGTTGAACATGATTTGAATATTAAAGTCGATAACCCAAAAAAATTAGGAACAGACATTTTAGTAAATGCTATTGCAGTTAGCAGACTATATAATGAAAATTGTATATTCATTAATTTTGGCACTGCATTGGTGATTGGAGTGATTACAAAAAGCAAGGATTTGCTTGGAACTTTAATTATGCCAGGAATTCAGACTGCATTAAATGAATTAATTCAAAGTGCCGACCTGTTATCACATACTAACCTCTTTAAACCAGAGCATATAATTGGAAAAAATACTGAAGATTCAATTAGGTCAGGAATGTTTTATTTATATAAAGAATCTGTAAGTGGGATTATTAGTAACATTAAGCAGGATTTAGGTTTAGACTTTAAGGTAGTTGTTACTGGGGGCAATGCGAATTTGGTTCAAAGCGAGATTCAATCTATTGATATATTTGAACAAAATTTAACCTTAGAAGGTCTGAAATTTTTATATGAAATGCATGAGAATAAAAGATGAAGAAAAAAAGTGACAGTGTAGTATATTCAGATACTAAAAAGATTAAATGTTCTGGCACAGAAGATGGTTTAGGTCATCCTTTGGTATATTTAACTATCAAATTAGATAAAATCATTTGTCCATATTGTAGCAAAGAATTTGTTTATAAAGGCCAAGTGGATGAGGATGGTCTTAAAGTAAAATAATCTTAAATGAAAGCAAATAATATATATAGAAATCAAGGAATTCTTGTTGCAATTTTTTGCTTTTTTGCGCTTTTTCTAGTGTTTAGGCTTATAGATATAATTACGCCATTTATAATAGGGTTTGTGTTCGCATATATATTAGAACCAATAATAAGGTATGTGACTGAAGAGAAAAAAATTAATAAAACATTAGCAATTTTTATTATACTAACGACCTTTTTTACAATTTTTTTTGTAATTCTTTACTATTTAGTTCCGGGCTTAATTAATCAAGCGAGTGAATTGGTCACCAAACTAAATGTAAAAAAATATTTTACTCAATCAATTGGAGTAGACAAAGTTATAGAGCTTCTAAATGATAAATTTCCAGCTTTAGCCGATGCAGTTCAAAATGGACTGGATAATATATCTACCATCTTCTTTAAATTCTCAAATCAGATATTTGCAAATATTGTGCAATCTGGTAGGATGATACTGAATTTGGCAACTATTTTATTGATAGCGCCGATATTAACATTCTATTTTGCAATGGATATGCAGAAGATCTTGGATACCTTAAAAAATTTAATTCCTATTAGCCATAAAAATGATGTGATAGGACTTTTTAAAGAAATAAATGGCGCAATAGCTAAGTATTTAAGGGGCCAGTTGACTGTGTCTATTATATTAGCTACGTACTATAGTGTAGGATTATTTATTTTACAGGTTGATTATGCGCTAGTTCTAGGTATATTTTCTGGACTGTCACTTTTTATTCCGTACTTTGGCATCATGTTCAGTTTTATACTGACGTCAATTATCGCATTTGTACATTTTAAAACCACCAGCATTATTATTTATCTAGCGGCCTTTTATATAATGGGACAGATGCTAGAGGGGGTATTTATAACGCCAAAATTGATGGGCAAAAATTTAAATCTGCATCCATTGTGGATATTTCTAGGGATTTTTGTTGGGGGTAGTTTATTAGGATTTTTTGGAATATTGTTTGCAATTCCATTGACAGCAATAATTGCTGTGATTATAAGATTCTTTATAAAGGTGTATAAAAAAAGTAAATTATATAAATATTAGGTTATAGCTATGGATTCTATTGATAACGATACCAAACAAATTTTGAAGCAATATATTGAGCGTATTGAAAGACTGGAAGAAGAAAAAAATAATATTAACAATGATATTAAAGATTTGTTACTTGATGCAAAAGCTAAAGGCTTTGTACCTAATATTATAAAACAAGTAATAAAAGCTAGGAAAATGGATGCTGATAAGCTTAGTGAGCAAGAGGCACTATTTGAGCTTTATAAGAACGCTGTTGGGTTAGAGTAGTAAAATGCGTTTAAGCAAATTTTTACTAAATACAACAAAAGATATCACTTCTGAAGCAAAATTAATATCACATCAACTAATGTTGAGGAGTGGCATGATAAAGCAGATTTCTTCAGGGGTGTATTGTTGGCTTCCACTTGGTGTAAAAGTCTTGGATAAAATAAAATGCATTATAAAGCATGAGCTTGACGATATTAATAGCCATGAAATTATTTTGCCATCGTTGCAACCACTTTCAATATGGGAAAAATCTGGTAGGGCGCTAGAAGAATCTGACCTAAAGTCTCAAATTTTCCATCTTACAGATCAAAAGCAAAATAAATATGTTTTACCACCTTCAGGAGAAGAAGTGGTAACTGATTTATTTAGTAGTAGTGTGCATTCATATAAGGATGTTAACAAAATTCTTTATCAGATAACCTGGAAATTTAGGGATGAAATTAGACCTAGACATGGAGTCATGAGGGCAAAAGAATTTTTAATGAAGGATGCATATTCATTTGATGTAAGCAAAGAAGAGGCGCTCTTAAGTTATGAAAAAATTCTCGTAGCATATTTAAAAATATTTAAAAAGTTAGAATTAGAGGTTGTTCCAGTGTTAGCTCCAACAGGGGCTATGGGTGGTGATTATAGCCATGAATTTCATGTTTTGGCACAAAATGGTGAAAGCATAATATATTATCAAAAAGAACTTTTAAATTACCTTAAAAGTAACGACTTTTCTCTTGATGAATATGAAAAATTTTATGCTAAAGAAGAAGAAAAGCATACTAATGAAAATATGGATTCATTAAATATATTGAAAAGTAAAAGTATAGAAGTAGGGCACTTATTTTATTTGGGGCAAAAATATAGTAAAGATTTGAATTGCACATATCAAGATAAGGATGGATCACTTAAATTTCCTGAGATGGGTTGTTATGGAATTGGTATAACACGTTTAATAGCTGCAATCATTGAAAATAGTTATGATGAAAATGGCATAATATGGCCAGATTCTATCTCTCCTTTTAGATTTGTTATAATAAACATTAGAGCAGAAAATAATGAATGTAATAAATTATCAGAAAGGATTTATGGTAACCTATCCAACAAATATGACGTTCTTTATGATGACACTAATAGTAGTGCAGGTAAAAAATTTGCAGATATGGATTTAGTGGGGATAAGTTGGCAAATCATAATTGGCCCTAAGCATGCTATCAATAATAGTGTAGAATTGAAAAATCGCAAAACTGGTGAGGTTAAAATATTAAAAGAAGAAGGATTATATAACATAATAAAGGAGATTCAACCGTTTTATTTATGATGCTATATTCATTTTATCGTGTCTTTCCGGCAAGCATGTGTGATAAAATAAAGAATAATAACAGATAATGTTGGCTTAATAATCAAAGTTAACTATATAAATTAGTCCTTATCATAATAATTTTTCAATTTTAGTCAGTTTCCTTTGTAAAATAAATATCACATTGACGGTGCCTCTAGATATTTTTCTATATCACTATGTTCAAAATACCCATCAATTACTATGTTATTACTATTATCTAATATGCAGTAATAAGGAACTGTATTATTATAACCGATTTTTGTAATAAGAAAAAACTGCGCTATTTCCTTTTGTGTTTCAAAATAATATATTTTAGATTTATTCTGGTTATTATCTTTAGAATACTTTTTTATTTTTTTTAAATCATCATCTAACGCAATGTTTATAAAATCATATTTTTTTGATAGTTTGCTACTAAATTGTATTTGTGAAATATGATCTAGAGATTCATTGCATTCATAACACCAAGTAG
>Ga0007796_10000675_pt1 | contig 11662 bp, 4 predicted proteins | sample CryBogmetaGMA0M_FD_60373 | JGI IMG/M metagenome (GOLD analysis project Ga0007796, IMG submission 60373) | Freshwater microbial communities from Crystal Bog, Wisconsin, USA - MA0M | ecosystem: Environmental > Aquatic > Freshwater > Lake | place: Crystal Bog, Wisconsin, USA | collected 2009-07-06 | reverse complement strand
GGCCTGCAGCAACGGGTGCTCTTCGAGGGCACGGGTGAGAAGTGGATCGACGTGAAGCAGCCCGCCGCCCCAGCCTCTGCTGGAAAAAGTTCTGACCGCATCAAAGCCCGGAGCGGAAGCGACGGGACTCCGGGTATGCGCACCAGCCCGCCAGCCACGCCCGACAAGGGGAAGGGAAAGTCGTCCACCGGTGACGTCTGGTTCTCCTTCCAATTCAAGGGCCTCGAAGCGGCCTGCGAGGAGGCAGCCCGGATGGTTGCCGGCCTGCGTGGCAAGGTCGATGCGGTGATGGGGGAAGTGCCCTGCAGTGAGTGCGGCGGGAGTCGCTTAGCCGACGTGGCCTGCGCCGTCACGCTCTGGGGCCGCACGCTCGATGTCTGGTGCCGGATGCCGCTGGGTCGGCTGCAGCAGGCGCTCGCTGCCGTCTCGCTCTCAGCTGATGAGAAGAAGATCGCCGGCGATTTGCTCCGCGAGTTGAACGCCCGCGTGGCGTTTCTCGTCGACGTCGGCCTCGAGTATCTCGACATGGCCCGGCCGGCGGGGAGCCTGTCGGGGGGCGAGTTGCAGCGGATTCGCCTGGCGGCCCAGGTGGGCAGCGGCCTGACGGGCGTGCTCTATGTGCTCGATGAGCCGACGATCGGCCTGCATCCGAGAGACACGCATCGGCTGATCGCGGCACTGGGAAAACTCCGAAATCTCGGCAACACGATCGTTGTGGTGGAGCATGATCGCGATGTCGTTGCCGCGGCCGATCATGCCCTCGACTTTGGCCCCGGCAGCGGCCGCGAGGGGGGCATGATCGTGGCCCACGCGTCACCCACGAAGCTCGCCACCACGAAGGCCAGCGTCACGGGGCCGTATCTGAAAGCAAAAAAAGCCTGCGACGCGGTGCTCGACCGTAAGCAGAAACAGGGTCGCCGCGAGCCCGGCTCATGGCTCGAGGTCCGTGGCATCCGGCATCGAACGCTCCGGGGAATCGATCTGAAGGTGCCGCTGGGTGTGCTGACGGCGGTGACGGGCCCGAGTGGCTCGGGGAAGACGTCGCTCGTTTTGGAGGTGCTCTGGCGAAGCCTGGCCCGCCGGCTGCATGCGGCCCGCGAGCAGCCTGGGCAGCACGACTCGGTGAAGGGACTCGAATCAATAGACAAGGTGATCCTTGTCGATCAGGAGGCGATCGGCTCGACGCCCGGCTCGACACCGGCGACCTACACGGGCGTGTTCGACCACATCAGGCAGCTATTCACAAAGGTGCCGGAGGCGCGGACCCGAGGGTTCACGCCGCGGACTTTTTCATTCAACGTGCCGGGGGGCCGCTGCGAGCAGTGCGAGGGCCTGGGGCAGCGCCGCGTGGAAATGCACTTCCTGCCGGACGTCTGGGTGCAGTGCGAGACATGCCACGGCCGGCGGTATTCCGCGGAGACGCTCCATGCGAAGTGGCATGGGAAGAGCATTGCCGATGTGCTCGAGATGAGCGTGGCAGAGGCGGCGCAGTTTTTCGAGACGGTGCCGGCGATCGCCCGGATCATGGGCACGCTGGTCGATGTCGGCTTGGGCTACATCACGCTTGGCCAGCCGGCGCCGCAACTCTCTGGCGGCGAGGCGCAGCGGGTGAAGCTCTCACGGGAGCTGGCGAAGCCGGGCACGGGGAGCACGCTCTATATTCTCGACGAGCCGACGACAGGACTGCACTTCAGCGACATCGAGAAGCTCTTGCACGTGCTCGAACGACTCGTCGATACGGGCAACACCGTGCTCGTGGTGGAGCACAATCTGGAGGTGATCGCTGCTGCCGACTGGGTGATCGACATGGGTCCGGAGGCGGGCGGCGGCGGCGGCAAGATCGTGGTGGAGGGCCCGCCGGAGGATCTCGTTGTGCACGCCGGCCGGTGGGCCCGCGACAAGTCGCTGCTCCGCAGCCACACCGGTGAAGCGCTCGCGGCGTTTGGGCTCCACTGACGTCCGACGCAGTCCGCAACACGAGCATGTGGAACACAGCCTGTCTCACTCGCCGCGACTCGCGTGTTTTCGTTGCCTACCAGCGGGCCTCGAGGCCGGTGGTCACGCCGTGGAGGAACACGCTGCCGTTGGTGTTGACTGATGTGGTGCCGGTGATGGTATCGGTAAGCCCCAGTTGCCTGGCTGACGTTGCCACGCCACCCAGCCAGAAGCAGGTGTAGCCGGCCCGCCAGGAGAGCCAATTGGTGAGGGCCAGCGAGGCATTGATCCCGGTCTCACCAACGAAAGAGACGGTGTCGTTGGAACCGCTGTAGGTGTTGGCAGGATTGAAGAAGTCGTTGTAGTAGGTGTTCTGCGCGGCCTGGTGATTGTAGTAGACGCCCGCCTTGCCGATGCCGTTGACGCGGAGCCAGCGACCGGCATTCCAGAGCATCATGTCGCCGCCCCACTGCCAGCCGTAGAGACTGTTGAGCGTGTTGACGTTGATGATATCCCCACCGACAAGCGTGTCACCCTGCACGATGGCGTCGTTGATGTTGAGCTGTTCACCCCATTCCAGCCAACGGAAGCCGCTGATCCACTGGATCATGCCCCCGTCTGTCCGCCGCAGATTGACCTCGAAGCTCTGAATATGGGCAGAGGACGTGACGCTGGCCGCACCAACTGTATTGTAGGGCGGATTGACGAGGTTCGCCGCCTCGTAGGCACCGTCCCCAGCCTGGTTGACCTGTGGGCCGAGCTGTTGTTGACCGTTGAACCCCCAGACCTGGAAATAGTTCACTTCGATCGCCCGACACTGGTCGCGGTTGTATATGAAGGCATATCGCGGCGCGATGGCGGCGGGGCCGTAGAGCTGATTCGCATTCAGCGCGGTCGCTCCGGTGGCGGTGTCGAGGAAGAGCGGCCGACTGGGGATATTACCCTGCCAGAGGAAGAGGGCGTCGACCTGTGCCTCCCAGGTCGGGCAGCAGGTATCCGTGAGGCAGACATCGGGGCAGGCTTCCGAATTGCCACCGTGTTTGTGGCCACCACTGGCATAGTTTGAAAGCCAGCTGACGAGGCTCACCGGCTCGTCGGTGACGACGGCAGACTGTTCGGCCTCCTGCTCGGGCTCCGGCATTCGAAACTGTTGCTGTGGTGCCACTCGGGAAAGAGACTCAGCCTGCAACGTCTGCTGGTCGGCGTCGGTTACGATGTGTCCTGCCGGTCCAAACTCCGGATCAAAACGGCCGACGGTGGCAGTCGACCGGCTCATGCTGCTCGATAGCGTTCGAGCCGGGCTTGAGCCGGCGACGGCAGTGGAGGTCGCAGCAGCGGCGGAGTTCGTTGACTGGTTTGACTGAGGCGGGGTTTTTTCTGTGGCCGCTGAGGGAGAGATCCAGCCAGTGATCGTCTGCCAGGTGGTGGTGGCCTTGGGCTTCTCTTCAGCCTTCTTCTGAATAGGCCTTGTGGCGACCGGCTGGGCGGTCAGCTTGGCGGCCGTGGCGGCGGCGGGCAGCGACGGCGGGAGTGGGGCGAGGGGTGCGGTCGCGGCGGCGGTCGGAGCGGTTGACGTCGTCGCCGCGGCTGCCATTTCGGCGGCCAATGTGGCGCCGGGCCCGCTGCAGGCGAGGCCTGTCAGGAGCATCCAGCCGAGGGCGGATGGCAGGCGTCGGGTGCGGTGGGCCGCGAGCCGCGTGGGCTCGGGCAACGCACAATCCAGACAGGCGAGCAGGTTTTCCCGGCGTGCAGAAGCGTTCATATCGGTGAATTCCCCCCAGTGCACAGAAAGTCAGAACGCGGTTGGCATCGACTTCCGCTGGTAGGGGTCGTGACCAAGCCTCCTCGAAATCCGGTCGCGGAGAGTGGGAAAGAAGGCGAATTGGCGGCGGCTTTTCTGCAGGAAATGCTCCAACGATCCGGGACTGGAGCGGAAAATGCGTTGGACTCACCGACTTACCTAAAGCACATCCTGGCCCAAGGTCGCCCCGACACATTACCCATCTTGCCTAACGCGAACCCGCGGCAGAACCCTACCGGCGGACGACCGGCATGACCGATTCAACCGGTCGTGACGGTATTCTTCACGGAGGCAGCAACGATGGTGGTACGACCCAGTGCATTCCGGCCGATCGCTGGATTCAGCACAATCGCCAAGACGACCCTGACATCCCTTGCCCTCGCCGGCGGCATCGCAGCCGCGACGAGCCCGGTATTCGCCGCCCCCACAGGCTGGAGTAGCAGCACCCAAAAGTCGGTGCTTGTCCAGTCAAACGGCCGCCGCATACCGACCCCCTACGCCAGCCAATCGACCAGCCCGGGATTTCCCCAGGGCGGTCCGGTCGAAGAGATCGCCCCGGGCCAGATTGCGACTGATTCGTTTGACGGTGCCGTGCAGGGCGAGGGGGTGATCGTCGGCTCACCCAGCGAGAGCTACGCCGATGGCGGGTATGACGATGGCAGAGCGTCGCCCGGCTACAGCAGCGCCACTGCCCAGGACGGCACCTACGATAGCGCGGTCGAAGGCGTGTATGGTAGCCCCTTCAACGGCAGCTACGAAGGCGGCTTCGACGGTCAGGAGCCCGGTCAGCTCCCCTGCAACGGACAGTGCGGCAACGGCAACTGCAATGGCTGCCAACAGAGCTCGTGCGGGCTCCCTGAATGGCGTTACAACGCTGAATGCGAGCCGATGGGATTGCTGCAGAAGATGTATCTGCTGCACCGCGGCATGAAGAGCGACGGCTGCTGGACCGGCCGGGTTGATGCCCTGATCCTGTCGCGAAATGCGCCAGGCAACCGCCCGCTCTATTCGTTCAATTCGGCCGCTGGCGGCACCGCGCTCAACGCCAACCAGCTTGAGAGCATCGCGGCTGTCGGACCGCGGCTATCGCTGTTCCACAAAGACAGCTGCGGCAAGGCATCGTGGGAAGGGACCTACATCTACTCGGGCAGCTTCGTGGCCAATAAGAGCCTGACTCCCGCGCTCGCCGGATACCAGCTCGCCCCTCCGGGCATCTACGGAATCGACGCGCCAAGTCCCTCAGGTCTCGATGGAGCCACCGCCCGGCTGACGTCGTCGCTGCAGAGCGCGGAATTGAATCGCCGCTGGGGCTGGGGCTCCTGCACACAGTTCTTGGCCGGCTTCCGCTGGCTGCAGTGGCAAGAGACGCTCGCCATCAACGACGCCTACGCTGTCGGCACGCCGAACTTCGGCCAGGATGTCTACACAACCGGCTGCTACAACAACCTGTTCGGCGGTCAGATCGGCCTCGACACAGCCCTTTGGCAGCCCTCGAAATACTTCCGGCTCGAAGGGCTGGTGAAGGCAGGTGCCTACTACAACAGCGCCTACCAGTCGTCGAGCTATCAGAATTATGTGGGAGGCGCACCCTTTGACGGGAATTCGGTGTCAGCCGGCCAGTCTCCCGCTGTCTGCTCCTTCGCTGGCGAACTGGGGATCACGGGCGTCGTCCCGGTCTGCTGCAATGTTGATTTCCGGTTCGGCTACTTTGGCCTCTGGCTGACGTCGCTCGCCCAGCCGGCCAATCAGCTCAGCAACCAGATCCTAATCCCGGCCGCCCCGTCCTACGGCTCTCTGACGACCAACGGCAACGTCGTGCTCCAAGGACTTTCGCTGGGCCTCGAGGGCCGCTGGTAGATTGAGACACACCAGTCCGGTTGTGGCTCGAACGGCATGCCTGCCTGCAGACACCCTCCCGTTCTCACATCGATCACCCTCCCTGCCCCCATGAAGCCCAGGGTAGGGAGGGTTTCTTTTCTAACCATCCGGAGCGGTTGGCCGATGCTTCCGGCCCTCCGGCGACTGGGACAGGCCGGCTGTAGCGGTTATGCCGGCCACGGCGTGCGGGCGTTGCCGCACAGCCCGCACTTTCGAAACAAACTCGCTGGAAAACCGTTGAATCAGCGAACAACCGAAAGCTTGCTACGTAGTCGAATCTATATTTGAATCGTTATGTCCGGAGGGTACAGCATGCCTCGGCGACTTTCCCTGGCTTTCCTGCCCTGCCCATTTTCCGACTGCCCCATCTGACCAGCTGCCTCTTTTAGGGATGCCCTTCGATGCTCAACTCCCTCACCGGTCTCTTCCATGCCCCGCGGTCGCGCAAGACCGGCAAACTCCGTTCTGCCCGGGCACGGAAAGACTCCCACCGCGAGCAGGGCGACTCGCTGACGCTGCAGTCGCTGGAGTCGAGGCTGGCGCTGACGCTCAACGTGGACGTCGTTCCAATCGACGGCAGCACGTTTGCCTATAGCGTGCTGATCGATGACCAAGTCAAAGCTGGTTCTAGTTATGGTCAGGATGCCTACCTGCAGAAACTCAGCAATGGCAACTTCCTAATCTCCGACAACACGTCCTTCTCCCCGATCCTCGGCTATGAGAAGGAGTTTTCGCCGGTTGTCACGGATCCACGGGATCCCACGAAGTCCCTCACTCTCTCCACGTTCTACGTCGGAACTGGAACGACTACTGCCACAGCTGTCAACGCCTCGCTTGTCAGCGGTATCGTCAGTGTTGGTAACGGAAACTACAACTTCCGGTTGTTAGGTCCCACCACCAAGGTCGACGGATTGGCAACGATCTCCGCAGGAACCAGCACCGCCACTGGCACCACCACCCTCGACTCCGCCAGCGTCACGGGTCTCTCATCGACTAACCGCATCTTGGTCGGCATGACGGTAAGCGGAGCGGGCATTGCTGCCGGCACAACAGTGACTGCTGTCGACCGCACAGCTAAAACAGTCACACTCTCAGCCAACGCCACTGCCACCAGCGGCCCACCTGTAACCCTCACCTTCACCGGCAGCCCGGTCTCTCTTGGCTTTCGTGCCTATCCGCAAGCCTCGGGTGCCGTAGTGTTAAACTACGACGCTGCTGCCTGGACGGCGCAGGGATACGCTGCCCCCGTTGCTGTGGCAAGCAGTAACTCTATCCAGTTCACGATCACAGCAAGTGATGGCTTTCCCGTCACACTGCAAACGTTCACTATATCTGCCACGGAAAGTTATCTCACGGCTCAGACTCTGCCACAGAGTTTCACGCTTTTTCCCGGCCAAACCGTGGCCGAAAGACTGGTGTGCCAGCTCACGCCAGACGACTCGACGATCAACATCAACTCTCCGCTCCTCTCGACGGAGGGGAGTGCTGCTGACCCCTGGCCTTTCGCTGGGAGCGTGGGGCTTGATGCCACCACGATCAACATCAACCAGCAGGTCGCCGGCAACAAAGACATTGAAGTTGGACGCAAGGGAGATAACACGACCCCGCCAAGCCCCACGCGGTATGTCAATGTAAACGCGGCGGTCGCTGCCACGAATTTCAGATTTCAGATTGCCGGCGAAGACCCGATTGTTGGCACGGCCACCGCGCATGGGTATCTGAATGTCTCTCAGGCAGGCTCGCTGACCGCAGGAACGGGCTATCTGCTGTTCACCGGTGATTACACAGACGTCAGCTTTTCCGGAACCGTAACCGCAGCGCAGCAGTCGTACTTGCTCAGGTCTACCGGGTCGAACGATCAGTACGTATTCACCACCCGTTCGGCTGCATCTGGACAGCAGTCAGGCACGCTGGTGGGAGATACGGTGGCGCTCACTCTTGCCCAACCTGCAGGCTCCACAATCGACCTGCGCACGGATGTAGCCCAACTGCGCTTCGATTCGGGAATCGAGGCCGCGAGCGTCCCCTACGCAAACACCGTCGTCATCGAGGAGAATAATGGCCTCACGGTGGATGCTGTCGCGGCCAGCAGTGCCCCAATTTCGATCCGCTCCGGTGTCGCAGCCGGTACGGGCGACCTCAAGATCCTCGGTTCCGCTGTCCGCACCGTGAGCGACCTGAGTCTCTCCACGCCCGGCACCCTCACGCTCAGCGGCGCTGTGTCGACGAGCGACGGCGACATCCGGCTCTCCGCCGCCAGTCTTGCCGTCTCCACAAACATCACGGCCGGCGGCAACCGCAGCGTGAGCCTCACCTCCGCCGTCGGGGCTGCCACGATCAGTTCTCTCGTGCAGGCTGGTGGACCTGTCAAGGAAACGGTGCGTGTGGCCACCATCGACACCATCACGCTCTCGGGCCTCCAGACCATCGACGGCGTAACGCTCCTCGCCGGTGACCGCGTGCTGGTCAAGAACCAGACCACCGCTTCGCAGAACGGCATCTACGTCGTTGCTGCCGGAGCGTGGACGCGGGCCAGCGATGCCAACACACCGCCAACCTGCTCGTGCCAGGATTCGTTACGTTTGCTGCGGAGGGCACGCAGAAAGGCGGCTGGACGTTCCGCAACGCCGCCACTCCGATCATCGGCAGCACCGGTCTCTCCTTCGTGCCCACCACGGCGACGGGCGTGTTCAATCCCGTGCGACTGGCCACCACCGGCGAGAATCTCGCGCTCGACGGCATCGGCCAGACGATCGACGGTCAGATCGTCGCGGCAGGCGATCGGATTCTCGCCCAGAACCAGACCGACCCCTCCGACAACGGGATCTATATCGCCTCCGCCAGTGCTTGGACGCGGGCCAGCGATGCCGACACGGTGGCCGAACTGCGATCGGGCGCCTACACGTTTGTTACCTCCGGCAACGCGAACGGCCACAAGGGATTTGCCCTCACGAACGACGCGGTGGAAGTTGGCACCACGCCCCTCATCTTCCAGCCATTCATTGCCGCATCGCCGCGGACAAATGTCTGGTCGCCAGCCAATGTTCTGGCCAATGCCGACGTTGCCACGACCAACAACATCGTACTCTTGGGCCTCCAGACGATCGACGGGGTGCTGCTCACCGCCGGCAGTCGGGTGCTGGTGAAGAATCAGGCAAGTGCTGCGGAGAATGGTCTCTATGTGGCGGCAGTCAGTTCGTGGAGCCGGGCAATCGATGCCGACACCGCCGCGGAACTGCCCGGGGCCACGGCCGTGTTCGTGAAGAACGGCACGCAGAACAAAAACACCGCTTGGAACATCGACAACTCGATCACCGAAACCGCCACCACGGTCAAAGACAGTGCCGTGGTCACTGGCCTTTTTTCGACGCAGTCGTTGAGCACCGGCATGCTGGTGGTGGGGGCCGGGATCCCTGCCAATACGACGATCGCCGCCATCAATCCCGACGGCCACTCCATTCGCCTCTCCGCCAACGCCACGCTGCCAGGGACCAACACCACTGTCTCGTTCCTCAGCACATCAGCCATCACGCTCGGCACGAGCCCGATCCGGCTCCTGCCCGTGGGAGGCGACGTGGCGGTCACGAGCGCCACCGACATCACTGGTGCCAGCCGGTTGCAGGGATCGACGGCCGTGCTGACCGCCGGCACTGCGGGCAAGACCGGCATCATCAACGCCGCGACGACTGCCGGCGAACTGATCGCCTCGGCTCCTGGCTCGATCACGCTCGACAATGCGGCGCCCGTTGAACTGACCAACGTCCGCACGACGGTCGGCGGCTCCATCACCGCCACCTCCAAGGGCACGCTCACCGCCACGCTCGTGTCGGCCACCGGAACGGCCGGCACTCCGGGCAACGTCTCGCTGACCTCGCAGTTTGGCGATGTCGTGGCCGGGAGCGTCTCGTCGACCTTGGGCGACATCAGCCTCGTGGCATCGAACGCCAACGTGCTGGTCACCACCGGAACGCCCACGCCCGCCAACGTCTCGGCGCAGTCTGGCAACATGGTGGTAACCGCCGACTTCGGCAAGATCATGGTGGATGGCCGCGTGCAGGCACAGGGCGTCGGCAGCGATATCACGCTCTCCTCCGCCAACGGCACGATTGAGTTCAAAGACTTGGCCAACGTCTCCGCCACCGACCAACTCACGATCAATGTGCCCAAGGGCACGCCCACTGTGGCAACAAACGCCCAACTCGCCGCCGCGGCGCTGAACTACACGGCGCAGTTCGGCTTGAGCAGCGAGCCGCCTGCCAGCCTGGGCAGCTATGGCACCGTGACGCTCACCCGCACCGACGCAGGCGACATCGGCTATACCGTCCCCGGCTCGCTGACGGTTGCTGGGGCCTCGACGATCAACGGCTCGATTTCGTTCAGGGCTGCGGCGCTGACGATCACAGGGGCGATCGCTCCCAACGGCACTGCCAAGGACGTGTCACTTACGGCTGACTCCGGTGACATCCTCATCGACAACACGATCACCAGCGGGCGGAACCTCACGCTTTCCGCCGAGCAGGGAAGCATCGCCGGCACGGGGGGCATCGCCACAGCCAAGCTCAACGTGCCGGGTGATATCACGCTGCGAGCCCTGTCATCGGCCCAGCTCAACACCCGCGCCAGTGGCCTCGATGCCACACTGACCGGCGCGAATGCCGTGCTCGTGGTCACAGAAGACGACGGCCTCGACATCAAGAGCGTGGTATTCGACGGCACCGGTGCCACCGCGACCCTCACCCTCGGATCGCCCGCCCTCGGCGGCGTCGCCAAGGTTGGTCTGATCAGCGCCGGCACAACCGGCAGCGTCACGCTCAACGCCTACAGCAACATTCTGGAAAACACCGTCGATCCCGCCGCCGATATCGTGGCCCAGACACTCTTCCTCACCTCTACCACCGGCTCGATCGACCTCGACACCGATGTGGCGGTGCTCTCCGCCAGCACACAGCAGGCGGGCAAGTCGCTCTCGATTCGTGATGTCGGCACGGGTGCCGCGGCGGGACTGGAGCTGAAGTCGATCGTGGCCGCTGGGACGGTCACCATCACCTCCGTTGGCGCGATCCTCGCGACGAGCGTAACGGACAACGGTGCGGTCAGCCTGACCACCACGGGTGTTGACGCCGACATTCTCCTGGGCAGCGTCGTCGCCACCGGCAACACCGCCACGCTCCATGCCGCACGGTCGATCCTGGAGGTCACCCCGGGCGACGCTCTGGCCGATCTCGTCGCCGCCAGTGCCGTGCTCACGGCCGACACTGGGTCGATCAACGTGCAGACCAACGTCGATTCGCTGGCCGCGACCGCCACCACTGTCGGCTCCTCGATTACCGTGAGTGAAGACAATGCCCTGAGCATCGGTGTGGCCAGTCAGGGCATCACCGGCCAGACTGTCTCCCTCACCACCGGTGCTCTCGGCGTCAACGGGGCGATGACGCAGTCGCAGGCCGTGGTGGCCACGCAGGGGCTCACCGTCACGAACCTGGGCAATGCTGGCGCGGTCACCCTCGGCAACGTCGCCAACGACGTCGCGAGCGTCGCCATCACCAACACCGGCCGGGCCGTCACCTACACCGACAAGAACGGCTTCGATATCGCCGCCGCCGGCATCGTCGGCAGCACCGTCGCGCTCGCCGCTGGGGGCAACCTCACCCAGACCGGAGCCATCACCGCGACCACGCTCACGGTCACGAACTCCGCCGGCACCGTTGTCCTCGGCAACGCCGCCAACAACGCGGACAGCATCGCCTTGAGCAACACCGGTCGGGCCATCACCTACACCGACTCCAATGGCTTCGACATCGCCGCCGCTGGCATCTCTGGCAGCCCTGTCACCCTCACCGCCGCGGGCATCGTCACCCAGACCGGAGCCATCACCGCGGCCTCGCTCGCCGTCACGAACACCGCTGGCACGGTCACTCTCACCAACGCCAAGAACGACGTCGGTTCGCTCGCCATCACCAACACCGGCCGGGCCATCGCCTACACCGACTCAAACGGCTTCGACATCGCCGCCGCCGGCATCGTCGGCAGCCCCGTCACGCTCACCGC
>Ga0007796_10000669_pt1 | contig 11688 bp, 10 predicted proteins | sample CryBogmetaGMA0M_FD_60373 | JGI IMG/M metagenome (GOLD analysis project Ga0007796, IMG submission 60373) | Freshwater microbial communities from Crystal Bog, Wisconsin, USA - MA0M | ecosystem: Environmental > Aquatic > Freshwater > Lake | place: Crystal Bog, Wisconsin, USA | collected 2009-07-06 | reverse complement strand
CATCACGCGGCCTGTGCAGGTGGTCGCAGGTGTACACCAGATAACTGGCCGCCAGCATGGCTTCAGAGCCACCAATGCCCCGCAGGATCGCAGCGACTGCATCGGCGTGAGCCAATGCGTTTTCTCCGGTGTCCAGCGTTTGAGCGGCCAGCAGCGGTTCGGCAAAGGCACGCGCACGCGCCAAGGCACCCGCTGCTGCCGGGCCATCGTCCGCCGTGGCCGCCAGTACGCGCGGCGCTGACACCGGGGCCGGTGCGCCCGGCAGGCTTTTCATGGCGAGAGCGGCGCTGCCACGCGCATCAACCGATCAGGAACGATGCCACGGCATCCGTCTGGTCCGGTGCAATCAGCGTGGGCGCATGGCCCACACCCGCAAACTCGATCAATTCAGCCCGCGGGCCGCGTTGCGTCATCGCCTGTGCAGTGTGAACAGACAGCAGGTCGGACTCGGCGCCACGCACCAGCAAGGTCCGCGCCGTGATAGCGTCATACAACTGCCAAAGCATGGCCTCTCCTTGCTGGGCGCTCTCCCGGGTGACTGCCCTGAAGGGCAGGGCAATCGCAGGGTCGTAGTGCAGGCGTACCCCGGGCTCCCCATTGGGCAGTGGCTTGACCATGTGACGCGACAGTTCCAGCCACTGCGCAGAGGTATGCGGACCGAAGCTGATCGAAACCGCCTGCATCGCATCAGCAGCCTGCTGCATGGAATCAAATCGCATGTGGGCTCCGAGGTAGGTGCCTATGCGCACCAGGGACTCCCACTCGATCACCGGCCCCACATCGTTGAGCACCAACCGGCGCACCGCGACGCCTGCGGCCTGGGCGTGCGCGCAGACGGCCAGGCCGATCAGACCGCCCATGCTGGTGCCGACCCAGTCCAGCGTACGGGGCTGCAGGTGCCGCAACAGCCCCAGCATGTCTGCCGCGTAGGTGGGCACCTGGTAGGCCTGGGGATCCTTCAGCCAGTCGCTCTGGCCGCGCCCCACAACGTCGGGACACACCACCCGTACCGCGCCCCGTGCACGCTCCACCAGCGTCCGCGCAAGCACGTCAAAGTCCCGGCCCTGGCGCGACAAACCATGGACACAAACGATGGTATGCCTGGCGTCGGGGTCGCCCCACTGCCAATAGGCCATGCGGTGTCCCGATGCGGCATCGGGACAGTCAATGAAATTCGACACAGGATCTGTCATGGCGCACCGGGGTATTTGATAATGGCTCCATCCTAATTCAATCCACCTCCCTGTTTAGAGGAACGCAACATGCTCCACGGTAAAACTGCACTTGTCACCGGCTCCACGAGTGGTATCGGCCTGGGTATCGCCAAATGCCTGGCTGCCCAGGGCGCCAACATTGTGCTCAACGGGTTTGGTGACAGCAGCGGCCCCCGAGCCGAGATTGCCGCATTGGGGGTGCAAGTGGCGTATCACGGGGCCGACATGACCCAACCGCTGGAAATCGAAGCCATGGTCCGTTTTGCCGAGGAACAATGGGGGGGGTTGGATATTTTGGTCAACAACGCTGGCATACAGCACGTGGCCCGGATCGAGGACTTCCCGACCGAGCGCTGGGATGCCATCATTGCCATCAACCTGTCGAGTGCCTTTCATGCCACCCGTATCGCCCTGCCCGCGATGCGCTCCCGCAACTGGGGCCGCATCATTAATGTCGCCTCGGCCCACGGCCTGGTGGGTTCGGCAGAAAAGTCAGCCTATGTGGCGTCCAAGCACGGCGTAGTGGGGCTGACCAAGGTGTGCGCCCTGGAAAACGCGACCACCGGAGTGACCTGTAACGCAATCTGTCCCGGCTGGGTGCTGACGCCACTGGTGCAAAAACAGGTGGACGCCAGGGCCGCTCACCTGGGTATCAGCAACGAGGAAGCGAAACGCGTTCTGCTGGCAGAAAAGGAACCATCGCTGCAGTTCACCACCCCGGAAGAGCTTGGGGCCTTGGCCGTTTTCATGTGCTCGCCCGCCGGCAACAATGTGCGCGGCGTCGCCTGGAACATGGATGGGGGCTGGACCGCGCAATAAGGCGTGCACCCTAGCGCAGCTGGACCGAGCCGTTGACGGTGATAACCACCGCCGTCTTGCCGGCCTCCACCGGCAAGGGTGCAGCGTCGGCACCACTGGCCCGGGCAGCCATGGCCATCAGGCGCGGACGGGGAATGCCGCCCTGCTCGTCGCTGACCACGTTGACCTCCCGCAGGGTGTAGCCGGCAAACCCGAAGTTTCTGGCTACGTCGGTCGCCTTGCCCTTGAAGCGTTCAATGGCGCTGGCCTGCGCCTCGCCTTCGACCCGGGCGCGCGCTTCCCGGCTCAGGCTGAAATAGACATTGCTGACGCTCATGGCCTGCACCTTGCCGGCAAACGTGCCGATCCTGGAGAAGTCCCGGCCTTCGAGCACCAACTCGGCCGAGCCGACCCAGGCACTGATTTTTCCGTCCCGGTTGTAGCGCGGCTGCAGGCTGAAGCCCCCGGTGCGCACATCCATGGCGCCGGGCAGAGCCGCCTTTCTGGCATCTGCCAAGGTGGCATCGAGTGCCTGGCGTACCAGCGCCTGAACAGCCGCTGCTTCGCTGCCCTCGCGGACCGTTGACAGCGTCAGGGTCAGCAGGTCCTGTTCCGCTTCTACCGTACCCGCAGCGGACAGACTGACAATATTGCGCAATTCCACTGTCGGTAGCGTTTGGGCTGGGGCGCCGGCGCCCCCCAGCAGCAGGGTGGCGCAAGGCAGCAGTTTCAGTGCAGATTTCATGGGGATTCTCCTGGGGAAGAAGTGTCCTGCCTTGACGAATTTCGAGGCTTAGACGGATTTCAGCGGCGTTCCCTCGCTCGCCGCCAGCAACACTGCGGCGCGCGCCTCGATGGCCTGCCCGAGTCCCACAGGCCCCATCTTCTCAGCGGTCTTGGCCTTCACATTGATCTGGGTCAGGCCAAGGCCCAACAATGCCGCAATGCGCGCGCGCATAGCGGGTATATGCGCCGCCAGCCGGGGCTCCTGGGCGATGATGGTGCTGTCTATATTGACAATTTCCCAGCCCTGCGCACGGACCCGCAACGCGGCTTCTGCCAGCAGCACGCCCGAATCAGCGCCCTGAAAACGCACGTCAGTGTCCGGAAAGTGGGTGCCGATGTCGCCCAGGGCAGACGCGCCGAACAGTGCGTCCGTGATGGCGTGCAGCAGTGCATCTGCGTCCGAGTGTCCGAGCAGACCTTTGGAATGGGGGATTTCCACCCCGCCGAGCACCAGCCGGCGGCCCGCGACCAGCGCATGGATGTCCCAGCCCTCGCCAATGCGGATGTTCATCGGTGCATCCCGTGACCTGCGGTTCAGCCCGCGCGCCGGCGCTGCTGCCAGGCCAGAAGTTCTCCCACAATGCCCTTGCGAAACGCAATCACGCAAAACACGAAGATGACACCGATGCTGACCGTCACCCAGGAGCCGACGCGGTCGGCCAGAAAGTTTTGCAGCCCAATGATGGTAAACGCCCCCACCACCGGGCCGGCAAAGGTCCCCATGCCCCCCAGCAGGGTCATCAGCACCACTTCCCCAGACAGCGACCAGTGCACATCCGACAGGCTGGCAAAGCCCAGCACCAGCGTCTTCATGGCGCCGGCCAGTCCGGCAATGGTGGTGGACAGCACGAAAGCCAGCAGCTTGTAGCGGTCCACGTCATAACCCAGCGACACTGCGCGGGGTTCGTTTTCGCGAATGGCCTTGAGCACCTGACCGTAGGGCGAATGAACAATGCGCACCACCCCCAGAAACACGGCGACAAAGATTGCCAGCACCAGGAAGTACATCACCCGGTCATCGTCCAGCGGCAGCAGGCCGAGCAACTTTCCACGCGGCACACCCTGCAGGCCATCCTCGCCTCCGGTCAGGGGCGACTGCAGGCAGATGAAATAAATCATTTGCGCCATGGCCAGGGTGACCATCGCAAAGTAGATGCCCTGGCGCCGGATCGCCACGAGCCCGACCAGCGTGCCGAGCACCATCGCCGCCAGCGTGCCGGCGAGCACGCCGAGTTCCGGGGGCCAACCCGCACTGCGCACCAGCCAGCCGGTCACATAGGCCGCGGAGCCCATGAACGCGGCATGGCCAAAGGACAACAGACCGGTGTAGCCCAGCAGCAGATTGAAGGCGCAGGCGAATATGGCAAAGCACAAGGCGTTCATCAGGAACACCGGATACAAACCCACAAAGGGGGCCAGCACCAGCAGCGCGAGGACAAATAGCCAGAGCATGGTCCCGGAACGGGCGCTGCCAGGAAGCAAAGAGTCAGCCGAAGGCACGTTATTTTTCCTTGCCGAACAGTCCTGCCGGACGAACCATCAACACGATCACCATGATGACGAAGACCACGATGTTGGACGCCTCGGGGTAGAACACCTTGGTCAGCCCCTCCAGCAATCCGAGCACCACCCCAGTGATGATGGAACCAAGGATGGAACCCATACCACCAATGACCACCACCGCGAAGACCACGATGATCAGGTTGCTTCCCATCAGGGGCGTGATCTGGATCACCGGCGCAGCCAGCACGCCTGCCAGCGCAGCCAACGCCGCCCCACCCGCATACGTCAGGGTGACCATCATGGGAACATTGATGCCAAAGGCCTGCACCAGCGTCGGGTTCTCGGTGCTGGCACGCAAGGTGGAGCCCAGGCTGGTCTTCTCGATCACAAACCAGGTTCCCAGGCACACCGTCAGGCATGCCACGACCACCCAGGCACGGTAGTTGGGCAACACCATGAAACCGAGATTGGTGGCGCCCTGCAGCAGTTCGGGCACGGGGTACTGCTGCCCGGACACGCCAAACTGATCGCGAAATACGCCTTCGGCGATAAGCGCCAGACCGAATGTCAGTAACAGGCCATACAGCGGATCGAGTTTGTAGAGGTGCTTGAGGAAGGCCTTCTCGACCACAACCCCGACGAATCCGACCACCACGGGGGCCACCACCAGGGCGGCCCAGTAGTTGAGCCCGAACTTCTCCAGGCACAACCAGGCGACGTAAGCCCCGATCATGTACAGCGCGCCATGGGCGAAGTTGACAATCCCCAGCAAGCCGAAGATCACTGCCAGGCCCAGGCTGAGCATGGCATAGAACGAACCGTTCACCAGCCCGAGCAACAGTTGCCCGAGAAAGGCCTGAATCGGAATGCCGAACACTTCGTTCATCAGATCTCCCGCATCAGGCCCGCTGGGCTATTTCCACAAAGCGCACTTGGATTCCGCCTTGGTGGTCCAGGCCTCTTCCCCTTTGAAGGTCTGCACCACGTTGTAATAGTCCCACGGCTCCGTGGACTGCGCATTGCTCTTGACCTGCATCAGGTACATGTCATGAACCATGCGGCCATCGTCGCGGATGAAACCGCCCTTGGCGTACATGTCATTGATCTTGGTCTTCTTCATCTCGGCCAGGACCTTGTCCGAGTCATCTGAGCCTACCGCCTTGACGGCTTTGAGGAACTGGGTGGTGGCGGAATAGTCTGCCGCCTGGATGCTCGACGGCATCCGCTTCATCTTTTCAAAGAACTTGCGGCTCCAGGCGCGGGCCTCGGCATCCTTGTTCCAGTACCAGCTGTCGGTCAGGTACATACCCTGAGTCGCGTTAAGGCCCAGCGAATGGATGTCGTTGATGAACATCAGCAGACCGGCGAGCTTCATGGTCTTGGTAATGCCGAATTCATTGGCCGCCTTGATGGAATTGATGGTGTCGCCACCGGCGTTGGCCAGACCCAGGATCTGCGCCTTGCTGGACTGCGCCTGCAGCAGGAATGAAGAAAAGTCGCTGGCAGACAGGGGGTGCCGCACCGAGCCCACCACCGTGCCGCCAGCGGCCTTGACGATGGTGGTCGTGTCGGTCTGCAACTGCGTGCCGAAGGCATAGTCTGCGGTCAGGAAGTACCAGCTTTTGCCGCCTGCCTTGACCACCGCACTGCCGGTACCCTTGGCCAGGGCCACGGTGTCATAGGCGTAGTGCACGGTGTAGGGTGAGCATTGCTCGTTGGTCAGCGCAGAAGTCGCAGCACCGATGGAAATGAAGAGTTTCTTTTTTTCCAGGGCCACTTTGGCCATCGACAGGTTGGTACCTGAACTGCTGCCACCGATCAGCATGTCCACCCCCTGGGTGTCAAACCATTCCCGCGCCTTGGCGGCTGCCACATCGGCCTTGTTCTGGTGGTCGGCCACCAGCACCTCGATCTTTTTGCCATTCACCGCGCCGCCCATGTCGGCAATCGCCATCTTGATGGCTTCGACGCCGCCAGGACCGTCAATGTCGGAGTACAGGCCAGACATGTCGGTGATGAGTCCAATGCGGATCACATCCCCGGAAATTTGCGCCTGGGCGGGGGCGTTCAGCGTCAAGCCAGCGGTCAGCGCCAAGCCGCAAGCAGCGGCAACATTTTTCAGTTTCATGGTCAGTTCCTCTTCCTCTTAAGTAGTCTCAAAATCGTCTAACGTTCGCATTACACGCCCAGGTAGGCATGCAACTGCTCCAATCGCCCAGGCAACTCTGCCTGGGTAAATTCCTGCTGAATCTCGCCGTGTTCCATCACCATGAAATGGTCCGCCAGCGGCGCCGCAAAGCGGAAGTTCTGCTCCACCATCACGATGGTGTAACCCTGGGCCCGCAGCATCTTCACCATTTCGGCCAGTTTCTGCACAATCACGGGGGCCAGCCCCTCCGACATTTCGTCGAGCAGCAGCAGCCGCGCGCCGGTGCGAAGTATCCGCGCAACCGCGAGCATCTGCTGCTCGCCCCCGGACAACCGGGTCCCCTGACTCTGCGCACGCTCGCGCAAGTTCGGAAACATGGCGTAAATTTCGTCGATGTCCATGCCGCCCTTGGCCAGCACGGGCGGAAGCATCAGGTTCTCCTGCGCCGAAAGGCTGGAGAAAATGCCGCGCTCTTCGGGGCAGTAGCCGATGCCCAGCCGGGCAATGGCATGGGTGGCAGCCGCAATGGTCTCCTTGCCATGCACCCGGATCGAACCCTTGCGGGTTCCGATCAGGCCCATCACTGAACGCAGGGTGCTGGTGCGACCGGCGCCGTTGCGCCCGAGCAGCGTAACCACCTCGCCTTCCCGGACGTCAAAATTGACACCGTGCAGCACGTGGGACTCGCCATACCAGGCGTGCAGGTCGCGAATTTCCAGGAAAGCGGCCGCCATGTCAGTGCGCACCCGCAAGTTCGGTCTGGGCGCTGCCCATATAGGCTTCCACCACCGCAGGATTGCGCGAGACCTCCGCGTACGGCCCTTCTGCCAGGGTGGCGCCACGCTGCAGTACGGTGATGGTGTCGGCGATGCTGGCAACCACGCTCATGTTGTGCTCGACCATGAGCACAGTACGATTGGCCGAGACTTTCTTGATGAGCTGGCGGATGCGGTCCACGTCTTCGAGGCCCATGCCCTGGGTGGGCTCGTCCATCAACATCAGTTCGGGATCCATGGCCAGTGTGGTGGCAATTTCCAGTGCCCGCTTGCGGCCGTAACTGAGTTCCACCGTGACGGTGTGCGCATAACGCTCCAGGTCCACCGCTTCAAGCAACTCCAGCGCCCGGGCGTTGAGTCCCTGGAGCGAACGCTCGGAACGCCAGAAATGAAAGGAGGTGCCGAGCTTGCGCTGCAGCGCCACGCGTACATTCTCCAGCACCGTCAGGTGGGCGAATACGGCAGAAATCTGGAACGAGCGCACCACGCCGCGCCGGGCAATTTGCGCCGGAGCCTCGTCGGTGATGTCCACGCCATTGAACCAGATGGAGCCCGAGCTGGGCTTGAGAAACTTGGTGAGCAGGTTAAAACAGGTGGTCTTGCCGGCGCCATTGGGACCGATCAGGGCATGAATGGAGCCGCGCTGTACCTGCAGGTCCACCTGGTCGACGGCGACAAAACCCTTGAATTCTTTGGTGAGCTTGCGCGTCTGGAGAATAAGGTCTGTCGTCATGGGTGGAATGGTGCCTGCAAATTGCGGATTCGCCGATAGGGCAAACCCCGAAGGTACCACGGTATCACCCGCATGCTCCGCCATGGGAAGCACGCCGGCTCTCAAGCACCGCAGCGGCCAAAGCAAAGTCCGCAGGATACGTGACCTTGAAATTCTGCGCGCTGCCGTCGACCAACAAGGGCCTCAGCCCAGTAGCCTCCATGGCGCTGGATTCATCGGTAACCGCATCCCCGGCCGATTGCAGTGCCTGCATCAGCGGACCCAGGCGAAACATCTGCGGCGTCTGCGCCAGCCACTTGTCGGCCCGCTCCACCGTGGCTTCGACGCGCCCGCCACGCTCCTGCTTGAGCGTGTCGGGCAGGCGCAAGGCCAACAGTCCACCCACAGAGTCGGGCAGGCAGGCGTCGATCAGGGCGTCAATCTGCGCAGCCGTCACCAGGCAGCGCGCTGCATCGTGCACCAGCACCCAGTCCCCCGCTGCCGCGCCTTGGTCCCGCAGCGCCTGCAAACCGTTAAAAACGCTCTGAGCCCTCGTGGATCCTCCACATGGCGCTACAAAAAACGCAGCATCCTGACCGTCAAAAAATCCATCACTGGGGCTGACTACCACCAGCACCCCGGCCAGGCGTGCAACCTGTGCAAAAGCCTTCAGGGTGTGCCACACCATTGCCTGTCCGGCCAGCAACTGGTACTGCTTGGGGCCTTGGGCGCCCGAGCGCGCGCCGGAACCTGCACAGGGAATGAGCGCCCAAAGACGCACGCCGTGATCTGCTGGGGGAGGTACGGTCTGGCGGGAAGTGGACATGGAACAGTGGAATGACTGTCACCATTCTAAAATCGAACCCATCCATGGAATTACCCAAACTACAAAGCGGCAAACGCTACACCCTGCCCCGGTCGGCAGGATCCTCCGATGCACTGGTCCTAGCCCGCTTGGGCGAACGGGAAAAAGCCCACAACAAGCCCCTGGTAGTGGTCACGGCGGATGCCAGTGACGCCCAACGGCTGCTGGAAGAAATCGCCTTCTTCGCGCCTGGTCTGCGCTGCGCCTTGTTTCCGGATTGGGAAACACTGCCCTATGACGCGTTCTCCCCGCACCAGGACCTGATCAGTGAGCGACTGGCAACCCTGTGGCGCATCTCCCAGCGTGACAAGGACACCGGGGCCGATGTCATCATCGTGCCCGCCACCACGGCGCTCTACCGGCTGGCACCGCCCAGTTTCCTGGCCGGGCACACCTTCAACTTCCATGTCAAGCAGCGGCTGGACGACGTAAGGCTTAAATCCCAGCTGACGCTGGCGGGCTACAGCCACGTCACGCAGGTGGTGAGCCCCGGTGAATACGCCGTGCGCGGCGGGCTCATCGACCTGTTTCCCATGGGCAGCGCCGTGCCCTACCGGGTGGACCTGTTTGACGACGAAATCGACAGCATCCGCACCTTCGACCCCGACAGCCAGCGCAGCCTGTACCCTGTGCCGGAAATCCGCCTGCTGCCCGGGCGCGAATTCCCCATGGACGACACTGCCCGTGCCCTCTTTCGCAGCCGCTGGCGCGAACTGCTCGACGGCGACCCGACCAAGAGCCGGATTTACAAAGACATTGGCAACGGCGTCGCCACGGCTGGCATCGAATACTACCTGCCGCTGTTTTTTGAGGCGACCGCCACCGTTTTCGACTATGTCGGCGAGCAGGCGACCGTGGTACTGCACGGGGACCTCGAAAGTGCCTTCCAGCGCTTCTGGCAGGACACACGGGACCGCTTCCGGCTGGTCCAGGGCGACCCGGAACGTCCGGCGCTGCCCCCGGAGAGTCTGTTTCTGGGAACGGAGCAGTTTTATGCGCTGGCCAACATTCACGCCCAATTGGCGATCAGGCCGCGCAGTGACGCGGCCGGTGGTGCAACAGCGCCGGCCGAGGTGGCCGAGCTGCCGCCAATGGCGGCGCAGCGCGGTACCGAGGACCCGCTCTCTGCGCTCAAGGCCTATGCCAGCGCCTCGCCACAACGCGTCCTGATCCTGGCAGAAAGTGATGGGCGGCGCGAAAGCTTGCTGGACTTTCTGCGCGCCTCGAACATCAGCCCCCCTGCCTTCGATTCGCTGCAGGCGTTTTTGGAGAGCGATGAGAAATGGGGCATCGCCACCGCGGCGCTGACCACCGGCTTCGCCTGGCCCGATGCCGGTGTGGACCTGATCACCGAGACCGAGCTGTTCGCTGCCGGCCCGACCACGCGCCGGCGCAAGAAGCAGGAACAGGTCAGCGATGTCGAAGCACTGATCAAGGACCTTAGCGAGCTCAACATCGGCGACCCGGTCGTGCACGCGTCCCACGGCATCGGGCGGTACCGTGGCCTGCTCAACCTGGACCTGGGCCAGCGCAACGCCCGTGGTGAGCCGGAAGTGCAGGAATTCCTCCATCTGGAATATGCCGACCAGGCCACCCTGTATGTGCCGGTCAGCCAGTTGCAGCTCATCAGCCGCTACACCGGCGTGAGTGCGGACGAAGCCCCCCTGCACCGGCTGGGTTCGGGCCAATGGGACAAAGCCAAGCGCAAGGCGGCGGAGCAGGTGCGCGATTCGGCCGCCGAATTGCTGAACATTTACGCCCGGCGCGCGGCGCGCGAGGGCCATGCCTTCCGCTACTCACCCACCGACTACGAAACGTTTGCCAATGATTTCGGCTTTGAGGAAACCCCGGACCAGAGGGCCGCCATTCACGCCGTGGTCCAGGACATGATCAGTCCGCGCCCCATGGACCGCCTGGTCTGCGGCGATGTGGGGTTTGGCAAGACCGAAGTGGCACTGCGGGCTGCCTTCGTTGCAGTGACCGGTGGCAAGCAGGTGGCATTCCTGGCGCCCACCACGCTGCTGGCCGAGCAGCACTTTCAGACGCTGGTGGACCGCTTTGGCAAGTGGCCGGTCAAGATCGCGGAGATGAGCCGGTTTCGCAGTGGCAAGGAAATCACCGCTGCGCTCAAGGGCGTGGCCGATGGCACCATCGACATCGTGGTCGGCACGCACAAGCTGCTCAGCCAGAACACGCACTTCAAGAACCTCGGCCTGCTGATCATTGACGAGGAGCACCGTTTCGGGGTGCGCCACAAGGAGGCCATGAAGGCACTACGCGCCGAGGTGGATGTGCTCACCCTCACGGCAACGCCCATACCGCGCACGCTGGGCATGGCCCTGGAGGGTCTGCGCGACCTCAGTGTCATCGCCACCGCGCCGCAGCGCCGGCTGGCGATCAAGACCTTTGTCCGCTCGGAGGGCAACGGCGTGATCCGCGAAGCAGTGCTGCGCGAACTCAAGCGCGGCGGACAGGTCTACTTTCTGCACAACGAGGTCGACACCATCGAGAACCGCCGCCAGAAGCTCGAAGAGCTGCTGCCCGAAGCGCGCATTGCCGTGGCCCACGGCCAGATGCCGGAGCGTCAGCTCGAGGCGGTGATGCGCGACTTCATTGCCCAGCGCTACAACCTGCTGCTGTGCTCCACCATCATCGAGACCGGCATCGACGTGCCCAGTGCCAACACCATCGTGATGAGCCGTGCCGACAAGTTCGGCCTGGCCCAGCTGCATCAGTTGCGCGGCCGCGTGGGCCGCAGCCACCACCAGGCCTATGCCTACCTGATGGTGCCCGACATCGAGGGCCTGACCAAGCACGCTGCCCAGCGCCTGGAGGCCATCCAGGCCATGGAAGAACTGGGCAGCGGCTTCTACCTGGCCATGCAT
>Ga0007796_10000667_pt1 | contig 11714 bp, 9 predicted proteins | sample CryBogmetaGMA0M_FD_60373 | JGI IMG/M metagenome (GOLD analysis project Ga0007796, IMG submission 60373) | Freshwater microbial communities from Crystal Bog, Wisconsin, USA - MA0M | ecosystem: Environmental > Aquatic > Freshwater > Lake | place: Crystal Bog, Wisconsin, USA | collected 2009-07-06 | reverse complement strand
ATTTGGGCAGCCTCAATTAAGAATGTGCCACTACCGCACATCGGATCGAATAAGGTCTGCCCTGGTTTCCAGGCAGTAATTGACAGAATGCCAGCAGCTAGATTCTCTTTTAAAGGAGCATCTCCTTTTTCATCACGCCAGCCACGCTTGAACAATGCTTCACCTGAAGTATCCAAGTAAATGGTAACTTGGGTAGCTGTTAAATGCGCCTGGACACGTATATCCGGAAAAGCGGTATCAATGCTTGGACGATCACCGGTCACATCACGCAATCGATCAACAATGGCATCCTTAATTTTGAGCGTTGCAAAATTTAAACTCTTCAGTGGAGAGCGATGTGCAGTTACATCAACGCGTAAAGTTTGCTTTGAGGTAAACCATTCTTCCCAGGCTAAGCCACTAGCCAATTTATATAAATCATCTTCTTGTCTGTATGTTGCTTGTGCCATTTGTAACAACACTCGACTCGCAATACGTGAGTGCAAGTTCAGCGCCATTGCAGCAGATATCGGTGCAGCGAGACCAACGCCGCCAGTAGGGCTAGTAGGAGTGGGGTCAATCACCCATGCTCCTAAAGCTTTACATTCTGGGCGTCCAGCAATCTCTGCTAGCTCCTGGGCAAGCGGGACTTCCAAACCGCCTGGGCAAACAACAAAAAATCTCATGGGGCTAACAGTCTTAAAAAGATATTAAAAAAATATAAAGTGTATTTATGGCTTGAAAAGTACTAAGGCCACTATGATGACTAGCAAGATCACCGGGGCTTCGTTGAACCAACGAAACCAAACGCCGGAACGCTTATTTACACCAGCACGAAATTTCTTAAGTAAACCCAAGCAGGCGTGGTGGTAGCCAATCACCAAGAGTACAAAGAATAATTTGGCATGCATCCAAACATCACCAGCACCAATACCAAAGTAAAGCCATAAAGCGAGGCCTAGCAATACTGCTGGCACAGCTAAGATCGTCATGAACCGAAAGAGGCGATCAGCCATACCTAGCAGGCGAGCATAAGCCTCAGTATTTTTTTCTTCAGCTAAGTTGACAAAAATTCTAGGTAGATAAAATAAACCTGCGAACCAGGATGTAATTAATACGATGTGAAAAGTTTTTACCCAGAGGTAGGCGTTGCTCATATGTAGTTTGCTCTATTGATTTGTTTACTTTAGCTACGAATCTCACCATGACCCATGACCACGTACTTCAATGAGGTCAGGCCATCAAGGCCAACTGGACCACGGGCATGTAGCTTGTCGTTAGAGATGCCGATTTCTGCACCGAGACCATATTCAAAGCCGTCCGCAAAGCGGGTGCTGGCATTGACCATCACGCTGGCGCTATCGACCTCACGCAAGAAGCGATCTGCTTGGGCCTTGTTGTTAGTAATGATGGCATCAGTATGTTTGCTGCCATATTGCTCAATATGATTCATGGCCTCATCAATATTAGCCACCGTCTTAATAGATAGAATTGGTGCTAAGTACTCGGTTTGCCAGTCTTCCTCTGTAGCATCGACCAAATTCTGAAAGCCGTTAGCTTCAAGCGTTTTGCGAGTCAAACTGTCAACACGTAATTCAACACCCTTATCTTGATAAATCTTGCAAAGGGTTGGCAAGACTGCATCAGCAATCGAGTGATTAATCAGCAAGGTCTCCATCGCGTTACAAGGCGCATAGCGCTGGGTCTTGGCGTTATCGCAGACTTTTACTGCCATGGCTACATCTGCATCCGCATCAATATAGGTGTGACAAATACCATCCAAATGCTTAATCATAGGAACACGCGCTTCAGCCATCAAACGTGCGATCAGGCTCTTGCCTCCACGTGGCACGATAACGTCAATATATTGCGTCATCGTGATCATTTCACCGACAGCACTACGATCCGTAGTGGTCACCACCTGTACAGCATCTTTTGGTAAACCAGCAGCAGTCAAACCATCCTGAATAATTTGTGCCAACAAAGTATTGGAGTTAATTGCCTCAGAACCACCACGCAAAATCACCGCATTGCCTGACTTTAGGCACAAAGCAGCAGCATCAATTGTGACGTTTGGACGCGACTCATAAATGATGCCAATGACACCTAGCGGAACACGCATCTGACCTAATTCAATTCCGGAATCTTGCTTTTGCAAAGCCGATATTTTTCCAATTGGATCTTCCAATGAAACGATTTGCTCTAAACCTAAAGCCATCGTTTCAATTGTTTTCGGAGTCATGGTTAAACGATCAACAAAAGCGGCATCTTGCCCATTTGCTTTTGCACGCTCAACATCTATTTGATTCACCCTCTGTATCTCATCTACTTTTTGACGAACAGATGAAGCAATATGTGACAAGGCTTGGTTCTTTTGCGCGCTTGAGGCACGCGCCATTGCCCGCGATGCAGCGCGTGCTCGCTTTCCAATGTCTTGCATCATTTCTTGAATGACTGAACTCATCTCTTAATCTCTTCTGATTTCTTTTTACTTATTTCATGCTGCTTAACGCAATAAACTTCCGACTAATCGCAAACCATCCCAAGGATCCGCAGGTAACTCTGCTGCATGCAATCCCTTTACCTGACGATCCAATCCTGCGGCAACCTGCATTGCCCTGCGCAGCTTGAGAGGCTGAACTCTTCTTAATGCTGCTGGGTATAAACGTTCTTTGTTTCCCCAAATGCGGTTGGCACGCATTAGGTTCTGCACAGACTCGCCCGCATCACTAGCCGCCTTTAGTTTAGATAGTATCCGAAGCTCTTCAGTTACGCTCCACAAAATTAGTACTAATGGCTCACCCTCACCTTTTAAGCCATCTAACATCCGATTTAGTCTAGCTAGGTCGCCAGCTAGCATTGCCTCAGTTAACTCGAAGACGTTGTAACGTGCCACTTTCAGAATAGAAGAGCGAATTTGCTCCTCAGTTAATTTTCCAGCGGGATAGAGCAATCCTAACTTCAGAATCTCTTGGTGGGCAGCAATTAAATTGCCCTCCACTTGATCAGCAACAAATTCCAGTGCACGTTGACCTTCAGGTCCAGATTCCACTTCTTGGTCTTGACGCTTCAATCGCCCAGCAATCCACTGCGGTAAGTGACTGCGATCCAAAGAATCGATCTGAATTGCCATACCAGCATCATCCAAGGCGCTAAACCAGGCAGAAGTCTTGGTCTTGCCATCTAAACGGGGCAAGACTATACAAACCACTGTATCTGGACCATCAGATCCATTGATTTGAGATGCTATTTGTGCAGCAAATTGTTTTAAAGCATCAGCTCCATCACGCCCTGGCTTACCGGTTGGAATGCGTAACTCTACCCAACGTTTGTCGCCAAACAAAGACATCGTTTGACCAGCATTTAATAAAGCACTCCAATCAAATCCACGTTCTTGTAATAAGACTTCGCGTTCAGTGAAGTTTTGTTTTTTGGCAGCAGAGCGTAACTGATCCATCGCCTCCATCATGAGCAGTGGCTCATCGCCACTAAAAACATATAGCGGCAACATGGAGGCACCAGAACTCAAAGACTTGAGGTGCACTTGTAAGGCATCAACTTTAACCATGCCCCAAGCCCACCTCTAGAAAGCTTTTGGTTGTGGCGCTCTTGCAGCGGCAGCAACACGACGTAAGATCTGAGTCGCTAAATCTTTACGCATCAGAGTTAAGAATTGCTGAATCTGAACATCGGTAGCCAAAACAGTAGAAACCGTAAAGTCCACATCCCGAGTTATATAAATCTCGGCCTCAGGAACAATTTCCGCTCCGGCCAAATCATAAGCTCTAAAGCCAACCCGAATATTGAGTCGATATGCTGAAACCTGACCATTTGAGTTGTAAGCCAAGATCTCACGACCATTAATATCATTGGTAATTTCTAAAATGAGATCTGCATCTTTAGGATTGATAGCCACTTTTGCGTCTGTACCCGTCAGAATTGCAGTCTGCAGATCAGCTCGCAATGGTGGAGATGGATTACCAGTAATTGCAATGGCCTTGAATGGCAAATCCACCATACCACGCAAGCGATAGCCACATGCAATCAACCCCATTATTGGAGCAGTAGCGATTAAGCCTAGCATTGCGCGACGCAGTGAATTTACACTCATAAATCTTTTCTATTTAAGCAACAATATTGACCAAACGTCCTGGCACCACAATCACCTTCTTAGGTGCGCCACCATTTAATGCTTTTTGTGCAGGTTCACTTTGTAAAGCCAAAGCTTCGATCTGCTCTTTACTTGCATCAGCAGGCACCTTAATGTCACCACGTAACTTACCGTTAATCTGCAGCATCAAAGTTAACTCTGTTTGTACCAGAGCAGCTTCATCTACAGAAGGCCAAGAAGCATCAAGCAAGGGGCCAAAAGACTTAGCGTATCCGAGGTCTTTCCACAAGACATGGGTCAAGTGTGGCACCACTGGATACAGAACACGCAACAAGATACTCAGACACTCACGCAAAACCGGTGCGCTGATAGTCGTATTTTGGTCCAGCTTAATTGGCTCAAGAATATTGAGCAGCTTCATTGCTGCAGAAACCACGGTGTTGTATTGACGACGTTGATAGTCAAAATTGGCTTGCTTCAAAATCGTATGTACTTCACGACGCAATTCTTTTTCAGCATCACTCAAATGAGCAGACAAGCTATCAGATGCATCGCGCAAGGCGCCAGCTTGACTACTAGAGTAAATCCATACCCGACGCAAGAAACGAGAAGCACCATCCACTCCAGCACCAGACCATTCCAACTGTTGCTCAGGTGGAGCAGCAAACATCACAAATAAACGAGCAGTATCAGCACCGTATTGATCAATCAAAGCTTGAGGATCAACACCGTTGTTCTTACTCTTAGACATCTTCTCAACACCGCCAATAACCACCGGCGTGTTTGAGGCATCACCAATCAGCTTGGCGCCTTGAGGGCGCCCTTTTTCATCGAGATCCAATTCCACATCAAGGGGATTGAGCCAAGTCTTTTTACCCGAAGCATCTTCAGAGTAGTAAGTCTCATTAAGAACCATGCCCTGGGTTAGCAAATTCTGGAACGGCTCGTCAAAACTAATGAGATTGAGATCACGCATGACCTTAGTCCAGAAGCGCGCATAGAGTAGATGCAAAATCGCATGCTCAATGCCGCCAATGTACTGATCCATGGGCATCCAATATTCATTTCGCTCATCGACCATGGTTTTTGCATTGGGTCCGGTATAGCGCATGAAATACCATGATGAATCTACAAAGGTATCCATAGTGTCAGTTTCACGACGGGCGGGCTTGCCGCACTTTGGACACTTCACATTTAAAAAGTCAGCGCGTTTGTTCAGTGGATTACCGCTACCATCTGGTACACAATCTTCAGGCAATACTACTGGCAGGTCAGCCTCGGGTACAGGTACAGCACCACAGCCCGGATTGCTCTCATCACCACAATGAATAATTGGAATTGGAGTGCCCCAATAACGCTGACGTGAGATACCCCAATCGCGCAAGCGGTAGGTAGTCTTCACTTCGCCAATTCCAAGCTTCTCTAATTCTTTCGCTACAGCACTCACAGCCTCATCATGCGATAAGCCATCGAATTGCGCACTGTTAAAGCAAACTACAGCGTCCTTTTGGGCATACCAGTCTTCCCAGTGAGTGGTATTGAACATAGGGGATTCGCCTTTAAGGGCAATCACTTGCTTAATTGGCAAGTTGTATTTAAGCGCAAAAGCAAAATCACGTTCATCATGCGCAGGTACACCCATCACTGCACCATCACCGTAAGACATCAATACATAGTTACCCACCCAGACAGGCACTGCCTCTTGTGTCAAAGGATGTGTGACATACAAACCAGTAAACATGCCTTCTTTTTCTTGAGTAGCTAAATCAGCCTCAATCACACTGCCGGTTTTACATTTCTCAATGAATGCAGTGAGCTCTGGGTTGCCAGCTGCTGCTTTAGCAGCCAAAGGATGCTCCGCTGCTACCGCACAAAAGGTCACACCCATGATGGTGTCTGCACGTGTAGTAAACACATACAACAGGCCATCTTGAATAAAGTTGCCGTGGTCATCAGCAATCTCATGCTTAAAAGCAAAACGCACGCCACGGCTTTTACCTATCCAGTTCTGCTGCATTGTCTTGACACGTTCTGGCCAACCCAAACCATCCAAACCGGAAAGCAATGGCTCTGCATACGCAGTGATGTTGAAGTAATAACCAGGTATTTCACGTTTCTCAACCAAAGCGCCAGAGCGCCAGCCGCGACCATCAATGACTTGCTCATTCGCCAAAACTGTTTGGTCGATTGGATCCCAGTTCACCACTTGAGTCTTACGATAAGCAATACCCTTTTCGAGCATCTTCAAGAAGAGCCATTGGTTCCAGCGATAGTAATCTGGACTGCAAGTGGCTACTTCACGTGACCAGTCGATCGCTAAACCCATCGCAGCCATTTGCTTTTTCATATAAGCAATGTTGTCGTAGGTCCATTTAGCTGGGGGAACTTTATTCTGAATCGCCGCATTTTCTGCTGGCATACCAAACGCATCCCAGCCCATTGGCATGAGAACGTTGTAGCCCTGCATGCGAAGCTGGCGCGCCATTACATCGTTGATAGTGTAGTTACGTACATGCCCCATATGGAGCTTACCCGATGGATAAGGCAACATAGAGCAGGCGTAATACTTTGGCTTTTGCTTGCCTTGTGCATCAACTGCGTTCTCTGCTACTTGATAGACTTTCGCAGCTTCCCAATCAGCTTGCGCTGCAGCTTCAATGCTGCGGTAGTCGTAATCCTTACTCATTCTGTAACAACTCTTTTCTTCTATTTTTAATTGATCGACTAATTACTTGTTATTTACGCAGGCCAAGTACATCCTGCATATCGAATAAGCCATTGCTTTGGTTTTGCAAGAAACGCGCGGCGCGTAATGAGCCTTGGGCATAAGACTGACGGCTCGAAGATTTATGGCTGATTTCAATACGCTCGCCATCGCCTGCGAATAAAACGGTGTGGTCACCAACAATATCGCCACCACGAATAGTGGCAAAACCAATCGAGCCTTCTTTACGTTCACCGGTATGACCTTCGCGCGTAAAAACAGCAATATCATCAAGCTTCTCACCCAATGCATCTGCAATCACTTCACCCATCTTGAGCGCAGTGCCAGAAGGAGCATCCACCTTATGCTTATGGTGAGCCTCAATAATTTCAATGTCATAACCTTGATTGAGCATCTTGGCTGCGATCTCTAGGAGCTTAAAGGTCGCATTCACACCAACACTCATATTGGGCGCAAAAACGATTCCTAATTTTGCAGAAGCATTTTTCAGGCTACCGATTTGCTCGGCACTTAACCCAGTAGTACCAATGATCATTTTTGTGCCGGTCTTTTCAGCAACAGCTAAATGAGCCATCGTGCCTTCAGGTCTGGTGAAGTCAATTAAGAATTCAGCATTTGCTAATACTTGAGCGACATCAGAAGAAATCAGAGTACCAGTTTTTTTACCCAAGAATGCACCAGCATCTTCGCCTAGCTGTGGGCAAGAGCTATGTTCTAGAGCCCCAACTAATTGAGCATCCGCCGAATTGAGAACAGCCTCAATCAGCATCTTGCCCATGCGTCCTGTCGCGCCTGCTATTGCAATCTTCATCATGTGTTTCTTCGCTTCTTATTTAAGTAATCCAAAACAATCATCTTGGTATCAATACAAAAGTGACTTCAATTATTTAGTATCGGCCGCCTTTGGCACGTCATTGAGAGTGCCAGGCCCTAACTGTGGAGACTGCGCATCTGGTTGCTTATTTGAAGCACTAAAAAAGTCCCAGAATGAACTGCTATTAGGCGCTGCCGGTATGACAGCACCCACTGGTAAATTGTCTGTCTTGCTTGGAATCAAAACTTCTGGCTGCTGTAATGGTGGTGTCACTGGTGGCTTATTAGAGCCCGTAATGACATCCCAGAATGAACGCTTAGTTTTGGCGTAATTATCAATCTCCGCAACCATCTCTATTTCTGTTGGCAACGCATCACCCTCAAACTTGACAACCTTATCGCCATCAAAAAATATCGTGACATGACGCTCTTTACTAATCGGCTGTCCAGCTCGCTTGAATTCGAAAATGTAATCCCAGCGATTTACATGAAAGTAGCTAGCTAATAATGGGGTGCCCAAAATTTGACGCACCTGCTCACGTGACATACCTAGTTGTAACTTGGAATATTGCTCACTAGAGATGAAGTTACCCTGCACTACATCAGGAACGTAGGGTCTAAAAATCTTATTCATCCAAGCGCGTTGAGTTTCATCAACTGCAGAAGTGCAGCCGACTGCCCCCAATAATCCAAATAGGGTTAGCGTCAAAATTCCCAGTCGAACAGGGGAATAGGCACCCTTCAAAACCGAGTTCAAAAAGCTAGTAAAAAGTTCAAGGCAATTTTGCATGTCTGGCCGTATCATTAAGACATTGATTTTAGCTCCCAATGCCATAAATATGACCCAAAACCCTACCCCCGAAGATTTGCGAGATATTGGCTTAAAAGCTACTGGACCAAGGATGAAAATCCTCGATTTTTTCCATCAAAATGGCGGTACACACTTTAGCGCCGAAGACGTCTTTATGGCTTTGGCCAAAGAAGATAAGGAGATCGGTTTAGCAACGGTTTATCGGGTCCTTACCCAGTTTGAGCGAGCAGGACTACTTCTGCGCAGTCACTTTGAGTCTAGTAAAGGTGATAGCAGAGCAATCTACGAACTCAATGAGGGCCAACACCACGACCACCTGGTATGCATTGATTGCGGACATGTTGAGGAATTTGTGGATGAAGCCATTGAAAAAAGGCAGCGTGATATTGCAAAAAGTCTGGGTTTTAAGCTGCAGGATCATGCTTTAGCTTTGTACGGCCACTGCCAGAAGAAGAATTGCCACAACAAACAGGCTAAGTAAAGCGGGTTAAATTAGGGGTTTTAGCGCCCGAAGAAGCAAAAAAGACCACAAATTGTGGTCTTTTTTACAAATTTAAGCCTAAAAGTATGATTTAAACGTTTTTTAACAACTTTTAGATGCTGTTAACTCATTTTCTATTTAACAGCCATCAAAGCTTCTGCAGCGTTGAGCATCTGCACTGAATAACCCCACTCATTGTCATACCAAGCCAATACCTTAACCAACTTGCCATCCGCAGAGACGCGAGTCTGGGAAGCGTCGTAAATACTTGGGCGTGGATCGTGATTAAAGTCGATAGATACCAATGGCAAAGTATTAAAGCCCAAGATACCCTTGAGTTCACCTTCGCTAGCAGTCTTGAGAATGGAATTGACCTCGTCCACGCTAGTGGCGCGACTTGCAGCAAAAGTTAAGTCAACAACAGAAACGTTAATCACCGGTACACGCATTGCAAAACCATCAAAGCGACCTGCCAAAGCCGGGAGAACCAAGCCAACTGCTTTTGCTGCGCCAGTTTTCGTTGGGATCATGCTGCTTACAGCAGAACGCGCACGGCGCATATCCTTGTGATACACGTCAGTTAATACTTGGTCATTTGTGAAAGCATGAATCGTAGTCATCAAACCTGACTCGATACCAATTTTTTCTAGAAGCGGCTTAACCAATGGAGCCAAACAGTTAGTTGTGCAACTGGCATTCGAAACTACAACATCGCTTGGTTTCAATACATTTTGATTGACGCCATACACAATCGTTGCATCCACATCTTTTTCACCAGGAGCAGAAATCAATACCTTCTTTGCGCCCTGTTGAATATGAATCATCGCCTTTTCTTTAGAAGTGAACTTACCTGTGCACTCTAAAACTAAATCTACACCTAACTCGCCCCATGGTGTTTCTGAAGGATTACGGGTGCAGAACATTTTGATTCGATCGCCATTAACTACCATGCAATCGCCATCTACTGAAACCTCAGCTGGGAAGCGCCCATGTGCTGAATCGTACTGTGTCAGGTGGGCATTAATAGCGATATCGCCCATCGCATTAATTGCGACGATTTTGATATCACGACGTGGCTTGCCGTTTACCTGATCTTCATACAAGGCACGCAATACCATGCGGCCAATACGTCCATAACCATTAATTGCGACACGAATTGTCATTTATTTCCCCTAACTAATATTGAATTTAGTACTTTGCTTTTACTTTGTTTTATTTCACGCTTTGCGGGATTTATTTGCGATGCATTGTGTAACTGTCTTTGCAATTTGATCGACTGTTAAACCAAAATGTTGGTACAAGACTGTTGCTGGTGCGGACTCACCAAAGGTATCAACACCATGAACAGCTGCGCAACCATACTTCCACCAGAAATCACTTACACCCGCCTCGACTGCAATGCGCGGAATATTTTCTGGCAATACCTTTGCCTTATACGCAGCATTTTGTTGATCAAAGACGGTAGTTGAAGGAATCGAAACTACCCGAATTCCGATTTTTCCTGCGCTATCTTTTTCCAAACGTTCCGCAGTTTGTAATGCAAGTGCAATCTCAGAACCAGTAGCAATGATGACTGCATCAATCTTCTCAGACGGATCACGCAATACGTAACCACCACGTGCGATATCTTTGATTTGCGCTGCTGTACGGGATACAAATGGACAGTTTTGACGACTAAAAATCAGTGCGCTTGGCCCATTCTTACGCTCAATTGCTGAGCCCCAGGCTACAGCGCTCTCCGTCGTGTCACAAGGACGCCAAACCATCAAATTCGGGATCAAGCGCAAGCTAGCTACATGCTCTACGGACTGGTGCGTTGGACCGTCCTCACCCAAACCAATGGAGTCATGGGTAAACACAAAAATGCTGCGTAACTTCATCAAAGCAGCCATCCGCAAAGCATTACGGCTGTAGTCTGAGAACGTTAAGAACGTACCGCCAAATGGAATATAACCACCATGCAATGCTATACCGTTCATGATGGCACTCATACCAAATTCGCGCACACCATAATTAATGTGGTTACCCCATTGGTCACCACGTACAGGTTTGCAGCTTGACCAATTGGTTAAGTTAGATCCCGTGAGATCCGCAGATCCACCCATAAATTCTGGCAAAGCAGGCGCCAAAGCTTCAATTGCATTTTGACTTGCTTTACGAGTAGCAATTGTTTCTGCTTTCGTTTGGCAAGTTTTTAAATACGCATTTAATGTAGATGAAAAATCTTTAGATAAATCACCGGCCATGCGACGTTGTAATTCAGAGGCGAGCTCCGGAAATTTATTCTTGTATTTTTGGAATACTTTATTCCACTCATGCTCAGCAGCTTTTCCACGCTTTTTAAAATCCCATGCTGTATAAATATCTTTCGGAACTTCAAACGGCGCATGAGACCAATTCAAAGCAACGCGCGTTGCTGCGATTTCAGTGGCGCCTAATGGTGAGCCGTGCACTTTATCGCTACCCGCCATATTCGGCGAGCCTTTGCCAATCGCGGTCTTGCAGCAAATTAAGCTTGGCTTATCACTCTTTTTAGCCTCCGCTATCGCGGCAGATATAGCCCCTGCATCATGACCGTCTACAGCACGAATCACATTCCAGCCATAGGCCTCAAAACGCTTGGGAGTGTCTTCGTTAAACCAAGAAACAACCTTGCCATCAATTGAGATACCGTTGTCATCCCATAATGCAATTAACTTATTGAGTTTGAGTGTGCCAGCTAAAGAACATACTTCATGGCTGATCCCCTCCATCAAACAACCATCACCTAAAAATACATAGGTGTAGTGATCAA
>Ga0007796_10000662_pt1 | contig 11723 bp, 10 predicted proteins | sample CryBogmetaGMA0M_FD_60373 | JGI IMG/M metagenome (GOLD analysis project Ga0007796, IMG submission 60373) | Freshwater microbial communities from Crystal Bog, Wisconsin, USA - MA0M | ecosystem: Environmental > Aquatic > Freshwater > Lake | place: Crystal Bog, Wisconsin, USA | collected 2009-07-06 | reverse complement strand
GGCCGAGGCGGCAGCGCGGTGCGGTGAAGAAGTGACCATTCTTGATTCATCACAACGAATGGGCGGGCAATATTGGCGACATCGCTTGAAGGTATCTGGCTATAAATCCGAACGCGGCGAGGAACTTTTTGCAAAGGTTTCCTCCCATCAGAACATTTCGCATCTATCGTCAGCAACGGTGTGGAGTGCTGAGGCTAAGAATGATGAATATCAAATTAATTTTCTTCAGGCTGGAATCGAGAAATCTCTTGTAGCCGAAAAGATAATTCTCGCTACAGGCGCTTTCGATCGTTCGTTGCCATTTCCTGGGTGGGATACACCAGGTGCTATGACTCCGGGCGCAGCCCAATCTCTCCTGAAGGGTCACGGTGTGATTGCTGGAAAACGGATCATCGTTTGCGGAACAGGACCTTTCCTGCTTCCTGTTGCGACAGCACTTGCTGAGGCCGGAGCAGAAATCGTCGGCCTCTTTGATGCGAATTCACCCATGCGTTGGCTGCTATCTCCAACTGCAATTTTCGGAAACTTCGCAAAGATTCCGGAATTGATTTTCTACGCAAGATTGCTTCGTAAATATGGAATAAAGCCCGAATTCGGAAGAGCAGTTGTTGAATTCAGCAATGGATCCGCTTCGGTTGCACAACTGAATTCAGATTTTGAAACGAGTGACAAAGAGCTAAGGCGAATTCCATGTGATGTTGTTGCCGTTGGATGGGGATTTCAACCTGATGTTTCGCTCGGTGGAATTTTGGGCTGCGCACAGAAAGTGGATGGTGACGGCACAGTCATCTTCAGTATCGATAAGAATCAACTCAGTAGCAAGCGAAATATTTGGATAGCCGGTGAGGCAACAGGTATTGGAGGTGCAGATCTAGCGTTGATTGAGGGCGAGATAGCCGGCTTATCGGCCGCGGGACATGCAGTTTCTCGAAAACTTTTGCGCAAACGTTCTGCCAAGCGACGCTTCGCAAAGGCGCTACAGCGCAGCTATCCAATCGCTCACGGATGGACTACTTGGTTGAAACCTACAACGACGATTTGTCGTTGCGAGGAAGTATCCGCGTCAGAAATTCTTGGATCTGTATCTGAATTAGGTGCTGAAGACGCTAGAGGAGCGAAGCTGTTCACTCGCGCTGGCATGGGTCTATGTCAAGGGCGAATATGTGCGCGAAATGTTTCGGAGATTGTTTCATCGCAGACGGGTTGTTCAGTAAGTGATCAAGAACGTATTGCGTCATCAAATCGTCCGATAGCTGCCCCCATTTCTCTTGGGTTGCTAGCTGATGGAAAAAGTAGGAATTAAGGGATACCTTGTACGACATGACTAATCCATGGAATGGCGTATTGACCGCGACTGCGACACCTTTTAAATCAGATTTATCAATTGATTACGATAAGTATGCAGAACATGTTGCGTGGCTTGCTGCCAACGGAACGCATGGAGTCATTCCCAATGGATCGCTAGGCGAATATCAAGTTCTCACAGCTGAAGAACGTGCCAAGATGGTGGAAGTTGCAGTTGCTGCCGCACCAAAAGGTTTCAACGTTGTTCCCGGAGTAGCTGCTTATGGGGCGGCGGAATCACGCAAATGGGCAGAACACGCACAGAAGGCAGGTGCAGGCGCCGTCATGCTGCTTCCACCTAATGCGTATCGCGCATCAGATGATGAGGTTCTCGCGCATTACAAAGAGGTTGCGAAAGTTGGAATACCGATTATCGCTTACAACAATCCTTTCGATACAAAAGTTGACCTCACCCCGAAATTGGTTGCGCGTATTGCGAATGAAGTTCCAGAAGTGGTCGCCATCAAAGAGTTCTCCGGAGATGTTCGACGAATCTGGCAGATCAAGCGTTTAGCACCACGTATTGAAGTAATTGTTGGAGCCGATGACGTATTCCTCGAACTCTCCACTGCAGGTATTTCAGGCTGGATAGCAGGATTCCCAAATGCACTACCGAAGGAATCTATGGAGCTCTACAACTTAGCTACATCAGGTAACTTCAAGGAAGCGGCACCTATGTATGCCGCACTCCATGATGTATTCCACTGGGATTCAAAGAAGGAATTCATCCAGGCCATCAAATTGGGAATGGACCATGTTGGACGTTACGGTGGACCAACCAGATTGCCACGTCTTCCACTTCCGCAACACGAACAAGATCAGATCCATCGCGAAATGGATGTTGCCTTGGCGTACTTCAAGAATCGTTAAAAATTCTATGAACAGTATCCGCACAGTTACTACTGTTGAGACACACACGGAAGGTATGCCTACTCGCGTTGTGACCTCTGGAATCGGTGAAATTCCGGGTGCCACAATGTTCGATAAGCGCCTTCACTTTATGGAGCACATGGATTTTTGGCGCCATTGGTTGATGTACGAACCTCGTGGCCATAGCGCGATGAGCGGTGCGATCTTGCAAAAGCCAACTCGACCTGATGCCGATTGGGGAGTTGTCTATATTGAAGTTTCCGGGTGTCTGCCTATGTGCGGCCACGGAACTATCGGCGTCGCGACGGCACTTGTAGAAAAGAAATTAGTTGAAGTTGTTGAACCTGTTACAACAATTCGACTGGATACTCCAGCAGGGCTAGTCGTAGTTGATGTTGCCGTTGAAAATGGAAGAGCCAAGAATGTCACTCTCACCAACGTTCCATCATTTTCTTATGCGCTAGACCAAGTTGTGGAAGTTCCTGGGCTAGGCAAGCTCCCCTATGACATGGCATATGGAGGTAATTTCTACGCAATCGTTCCCGTAGATCGTGTAGGTATTGAATTTAAGCGAGAGAACGGTCAGAAGTTTCTCGATCTTGGATTAGCCATTTCGGATGCAATCAATGAGCAAAATCGTCCGGTGCATCCTGAAAATCCGGATATCGCAATATGTCACCATATCGATTTCATCGCACCTGGATCAGAAGGACCATTGCATTGGAGAAATGCAATGGCAATTCACCCCGGCTGGTTTGATCGCTCACCATGCGGTACTGGAACAAGTGCACGGTTGGCGCAAATGGTTGCGCGTGGCCAATTTAAAGATGGCGATGTTCTCAATAATGAATCGTGGATTGGTTCGCACTTTCAAGGACGCATTAAGGAACATACAAAGGTCGGAAATTTTGATGCAATCGTCCCAATGATTACTGGCCGAGCCTGGGTCATGGGAGAAGCTACGTGGATGCTCGATCCCAGCGATCCATTTCCTAACGGATTTATCGTCTAGTTAATACGTTGTGGAATTGACCAAGGATTCGCATCCTGAATCGGCTTCGGTAGAGCCGCTTGAGTGAATCCTTGATAGGCAACTGGTCGCATAAATCGATAGATGGCATCAGTTCCAACTGATGTTGTAAATGTCGATGACGCAGGCCAAGGTCCACCGTGATTCATCGCGGTTGTTACTGCAACTCCAGTTGGGAATCCATTCCAAATGACTCGACCAACCTTCTCTGCAAGTATCGAAAGTAGTTCAGCAGGTTTATCTGAGTCCGTTCCCTGAATTGTGGCCGTTAATTGACCATGAAGTGCTGCTGCTATTTCAGGAAATTCTCTTTCATCTGCCGTAATCACCACCGTAGTTGGACCGAAGTGTTCCGCAAGAAGTTCGGAATGTGTTGACGTTGTCTTCCAATCTGTGAAAAAAACTGTTGGCGTGACGCCAAATCCCGCTTCATTAGAGATGCCCGAAACTGCTTCGATATCTCCGTTTGTAGCCAATTTTGAAATGGCTGATGTGTATCTCTCGGCAATTGACTTACTTAATAGAGGTGCGGTCGATAGCGTAGAAAGATATGACTTTAAGGTTGAGATAAATTCAGTATTTGCTGGAGTGAAAATAAGACCTGGCTTTGTACAGAACTGACCTGAGCCCATCAGAGCCGAATCGATAAGACCTTTAGCCAGCGCCTCTGACCGATCGGCAATTGCGCTAGAGGTAACAAAGACTGGATTGAGACTTCCCATCTCGGCAAAGACCGGAATTGGTTCAGCACGCTTCGCGGCAAGATCTACCAGGATTTTTCCTACAGTTTCAGAGCCAGTGAAACCAATAGCCTTTACATCTGGATGATTTGCTAGCCAATGAGTTATCTCTGGGTTTACACCTTGCACAATTGAATACGTATCTGCACTTAAGCGGCATTTAACAAGTGCGGATTTAATAGCACCTTCGACAATTGCACATGTATTCGGGTGGGCCGGATGCGCCTTTGCAACGATCGAATTACCCGCAGCGATGGCAGATGCCGCATCTCCGCCAGCAACTGAGAATGCAAGAGGGAAATTGCTAGCAGCAAAAATTGCTACGACACCCAAAGGTTGATTCATCTTGCGAATATCTGGACGAGGAGCTGGTGAATAATTTGCATCGGCTTTATCGATGACGGCAGCAAGATGCGTTCCGGTCTCAACCAACTTTGCAAAGAGCTCGAATTGAACGGTCGTACGGGTAATTTCACCTGAAATTCTCGCTTCAGGAAGCGCAGTTTCAGCACAAGCTGATTCGATCAGTGAAGGTCGAACTGCTTCAATCTCTTTGGCGATGGCACGCAATAACTCTGCACGTTCGGCGGGGGATTGGACCGCGAGTGCTTGCGTGGTCTTCTTCGCAGCCTCTATGAGTGAATCAACTTCACTCTTGGTGCTCTCTGCAATCTCTGCTCCATATGAGCTTCCATCAATCGGTTTCACGGCGCGAAATGTCATGTCTGCATCCTACGAGTATCCTCGACTTATGAGTACTACCAACAAGAGAGCGGGAATCTTCGCTGTACTTGGCGCCGCTCTCTGTTTCGGTACAACGGGAACTACTCAGCAGCTTGGAGTTCCCGAAATATCGCCTCTGGCTGTTGCATCGGCGAGATTAATCTGTGGCTCGCTCTTCCTCTTCTTCTTTGCATATTTCCAACGCACCTCACGTGGCACCATTCGAATGCCACTTGTTGATCTTCTTATCTGCGGATCTGGAATTGGCATGTATCAACTAACTTTCTTTAGCGCTGTACATTCCACGGGAATAGCAATTGCTACGGTGACTGCTTTAGGCGCTGCGCCCACTCTTTCAGCCCTCGTCGCCTTTGTATTGATGGGTGAACGTCCGGAGAAGAGTTGGTATTTAGGAACTTCGATCACGATTCTCGGAATAGTTTTAGTTGGCACCGCACACGGAATTGCATCTTTCAATGCGAAGGGAGTAGCGCTAGCCGTACTTGCAGGCTTTGGCTTCGCGGTCTTCAATGTTGTATGTAGACGTTCTCTCGCACGTGGTGCCCAAGATATGTGGCTCACTGCTACAACATTCGGTGTTGCTGCACTTGTGAGTTTCCCGTTCCTCTTTACCCAAAATCCATCGTGGATTGTGACGGGTAAAGGATTTCTTACTGTCCTTTGGCTTGGGCTGATGACTACCGCAGTTGGCTACATTCTCTTCATGTTCGGCCTCAAGCGGATCGAATCCAGTCTTGCGGCCACTGTTGTGCTCGCCGAACCGGCAACTGCAACCGTGCTAGCTGCCGTGGTGATTGGAGAAAAACTTACGACGCAAAGTTATCTGGGTATTGCGACCGTTGCTTTAGGGATTATCTACTTAAGCCGGAAGAGCGTTAACTGAACTTATAGAAGGCTAAGGTAATCGCGATACTGAACATGATTACTGCAATTACAGAGTCGAGTATCTTCCAGAATAATGGACGAGTCATATATTTCGATGCTGCTCGAGCTCCAAAGCCGATAGTCGTAAACCACAGGAAGCTTGCCAAAGATGCACCTATTGCAAATAGCCAGCGATGGGATGCAAATTGATTTGCAATACTTCCAAGAAGAATCACCGTATCGAGATATACATGTGGATTGAAGAAGGTAAAAGTAATCAGAGATAAGAGAACTTTGCCTGCGGATTGGGTCTCGGTATTTGCAACCTCAAGTGACTGATTTGAAAATGCCGCGCGGAGGCTCTTTATTCCAAACCACGTTAAGTATGCGACCCCAAACCAACGGATATATTCGAGCGTTTGAGGTTGAGATTGCACAAAAGTTCCGAGCCCGCCAACGCCGAGAATGATAAAAAACGCATCCGCCGCTGAACAGAAAAGTACGACCAGAGTTATGTGGCTACGAAGAAGGCCTTGCTTAATTACGTAGGCATTCTGTGCACCGATTGCAACGATCAGAGAGAGACTGGCGAGAAATCCGGAAATAAGCGCAATCATGTTGTGGACGATACTGGGATCGAACCAGTGACCCCCACAATGTCAATGTGGTGCTCTACCGCTGAGCCAATCGTCCTAGGTATATTCAGTTTTAGTGTTCTTAAATTGTATTACTCAACCATTCCATCCTTCTCTCGAAAGATTTCATGGAGGTCGGAACGGGATTTGAACCCGTGTAGAGGGATTTGCAGTCCCTTGCCTCGCCTCTCGGCCATCCGACCATAGACAAACCGCCACCTGAAAATAAATTCGAAGCGGCGGTTAATCCGAGCGGACGACGGGGTTCGAACCCGCGACCTGAACCTTGGCAAGGTTCCGCGCTACCAGCTGCGCTACGTCCGCATTTTGTGCAGGGGCAAATCTAGCGCAGAGCGGGCTTAAGTGCCAAAGCGCACTTTTACAAAGGGTTCCATCGCGATTTATATGCGTAGCCTTGCCCCATGTTTGGTCGCGAATCTCAGTTCTGGATGGGTGGAATCCGCGCGACCAATCTCAAAGAAGTTACTGATGATCCAGCCAAATTAGATGATGGTTCGTTCTGGGCTGTTTCAGTTTCTTTTGAAGGCAAGGCAATATTCGCGAAGTTTTCAGATGTGGAATCCAAGGAATTTCCTAAAGCAGAATGGAATGAATTGACCGGCTCTTGGAAGAGCTCACTTACTGAAATCGAATACATGGCATATGTATCGGCCATTAAAGAGAGCATCGCTGAAGGTGGTGTCTATCAAGTCAATGCTTGTCGACAACTGGATCACCCACTTCGTATTGAAGAGCAATCGATTGCGGGATTGTTTTCGCAGCTGCTTAAGGGAAATCCAGCCCCATATTCTTGCTATTTCAACGTGGAAGAGCTCGAGATAGCTTCAGCATCGCCAGAAAGATTTTTAAAGAGAGTCGGATCTGCGATTCTTACTTCGCCTATCAAGGGAACAATTAGGCAGAACGAGGATTCTTTCGGTGAGAAAGATAAGGCCGAAAATCTGATGATTGTTGATTTGATGCGCAATGATCTTGGCCGAATTTGTAAGGCTGGGACTGTGGATGTTCCAGAACTCTTCAGGCATGAAAAGCATCCAGGGATTACTCATCTTGTCTCTGATGTACAAGGAGAGCTTCGAGATGCAATTTCATGGGGAGAAATTCTTTCGATAATTCCGCCCGGATCAGTTAGTGGTGCGCCGAAAAGCGCAGCGGTGTCGATTATTGAAGAGTACGAAGGGGTGCGAGGTCCGTATTGCGGAGCGCTAGGTTGGATTCAAGGTGATCGCGCCGAGTTGTCGGTGGCAATTCGAACTTTTTGGAATAACGGTGATTCCATTCTTCGTTTTGGAACAGGTGCGGGGATCACGTGGGGGAGCGACCCAGCCGCAGAATGGGAAGAAACAGAGTTGAAGGCGCGTCACCTAATTTCACTTGCCGGAGGACAACTGTGAGTTCGCTGGAATTTGATGCCCACGGTTTTCCGAAAGCTTCCGGGATCTTTGAAACGATAAAGACTGTCAATGGTGCTCCAATAGCGCTCGGAAGACATATGCGTCGCGCTCTGGAATCTGCACGCGAACTTGGCATCGCTATGCCGGATGAGGAATCAATCCGAATGGAGATCATCGCAGCCCTTGAAGAAAACCAACACGAGGTCGGTCGTTTGCGAATCTGTTTTGGCCAAAATCTCTTTCACCTTTCCCATGATTCGTACACAGAACAGACAGAACCCGCTCGGTTAAATTTCTATAGCCAGACCGTGATCGGCGCTATTCATAAAACCTTCCCTTATGACTTTCGCTTTGCACTCATCGAAGCAGCCAATGATGAGGGTTTTCATGATTCTGTTCTCTTCAATGAAAAGAATGAGATCACCGAAAGTGCGACTGCGAATTTGGTCTTTCGGATCTCTGGTGAATGGGTAACTCCGCCAATTACTTCGGGAATCCTCCCTGGAGTAGTGAGAGCCATTGCTATTGAAGAATGTGGAGTAAAAGTTCGCCGTATTCATGTCTCTGAGATTCCAGAGGTGGAATCGGGTTTTCTCCTATCGAGCCTACGTATTGCGCAGCCAATTTCGCATATTGGCGATATGAAGTTGAAAATAGGAGAAGCTTCACGTCTGCTTGAAGATGAAATTCGCGCCCACTCGCAACCTGTTTCGGTACGCTAGCCCCATGTCTACGATCTCGATAACCGTCGATGGAGTTTCCCGCACCGTCGAATCAGATCAGCGCCCAACCCATCTCTTTGCAGAGTCGAAAGAAATCGTTGTTTGTAAAGTTAACGGAGTTCTCAAAGATTTATGGACTGATTTATCTGAAGGCGACGTCGTTGAAGGTGTATCGATCTCCTCTCCCGAAGGATTAGCAGTCCTTCGACACTCAACTGCACACGTGATGGCACAAGCAGTGCAGCAGGTATTTGCACAAACTCGACTAGGCATCGGTCCACCGATCACAGATGGTTTTTATTATGACTTTGACCCGCAGAACCCCTTCAATCCTGATGATCTTGAAAAAATCGAAAGCGCGATGCGCAAGATTGTGAAGGAAGGTCAACGTTTCAAGCGACGTGTCACAAGTGAAGCTGATGCTCTAAAAGAGTTAGCCCACGAACCTTATAAGTGCGAATTGATTGGCATTAAAGGTGGCGGAACGGACGAGACCAATGTTGAAGTTGGTGGAAGTGAACTCACTATCTATGACAATCTCGGGCGCGATGGACAACCTGTCTGGTCAGATCTCTGTCGCGGTCCACACCTTCCATCGACAAAACATATTCCCGCATTTAAATTGATGAGAAGTGCGGCCGCTTATTGGCGCGGTTCAGAAAAGAACCCAATGTTGCAACGCATTTATGGAACTGCGTGGCCTTCACAGGATGAACTCAATGCTTATCTTGAACTCTTGGCGGAAGCTGAGAAACGCGATCACCGTCGTTTAGGACAAGAGCTTGATCTCTTCTCATTTCCAGAAGAAATCGGTTCCGGTCTTGCGGTGTTTCATCCCAAAGGTGGAATTGTTCGCCGCGCAATGGAAGATTATTCGCGAAAGCGCCATGAAGAAGAGGATTATGAATTCGTTTATTCTCCACATTTAACCAAGGCTGCCCTTTTCCAGAAATCCGGGCACCTCGATTGGTATTCAGAAGGCATGTACCCACCCATGATCCTGGATGAAGAACTCCATGCGGACGGAACTATTAAACGCGCAGGGCAGCAGTACTACATGAAGCCGATGAACTGCCCATTTCACAATCTGATTTTCCAATCTCGTCAGCGCTCATATCGCGAACTTCCTCTGCGTCTCTTTGAATTCGGTACTGTCTATCGCTACGAAAAATCTGGCGTATTGCACGGCATCACTCGTGCACGTGGCTTTACTCAGGATGATGCGCATATCTATTGCACAAAAGAGCAGATGCCGGGAGAACTCGACTCACTTCTTACATTCGTGCTCAATTTGTTGCGTGATTACGGTTTAGAAGATTTCTACCTCGAACTTTCAACTCGTAACCCAGAAAAGTCAGTAGGAGAAGACGCTGATTGGGCAGAAGCGACTGAAGCTCTCCGCAAAGCTGCAGTTGCTCAGAATCTCGAACTAGTTCTGGATGAAGGCGGGGCAGCTTTCTACGGACCAAAGATTTCAGTACAAGCTAAAGATGCAATCGGGCGTACGTGGCAGATGTCGACTATTCAAGTTGATTTCCAATTACCTCAACGATTTGAACTCGAATTCGCAGCAGCAGATGGTTCACGTCAACGTCCCGTCATGATTCACCGTGCACTTTTCGGATCAATCGAAAGATTCTTCGGAGTCCTCACCGAGCACTATTCGGGCGCGTTCCCACCATGGCTCGCACCTGTTCAAGTTGTGGGTATTCCAGTGGCAGATACTTTTGCTGATTACCTTAACGATGTCATTAAGACCATGAAAGCTTCTGGTATTCGTGCTGAACTTGATGCAAGCGATGATCGTATGCAGAAGAAGGTGCGTAATGCTCAGATGCAGAAGATTCCATTCATGGTGATTGCAGGTGAAGAGGATATGAAGGCAGGCGCTGTCTCATTCCGTTACCGCAATGGCGAACAGAAAAACGGAATTCTCATTGCGGATGCGATCGCCGAAATCAAGAAGACGGTCGCTGAACGCGCACAGGTGTAGGTATGAATGACATTGATGGCGTAGGAATGCCAGATGGATGGCAACGTCTTTGGGCACCGCATCGCCTTGATTACCTTCGCGGAGAAAATCGTCCGCTTGATGGAAACGATGTGCAGTGTCCATTCTGTCGAATTCCCACACTTTCCGATGAAGAAGGATTGATAGTTGCACGCGGAAAAACCGCATTCGTTGTCATGAATCTATATCCCTATAACCCTGGCCACTTATTGGTATGCGCTTATCGCCATGTTGCAGACCTTACGGAATTATCCGAAGAAGAACGTTACGAGATTACAGATATGACTGCCCATGGCATGGAGACGATACGAAAGGTATCGAATGCAGACGGATTCAATTTGGGAATGAATCAGGGTGCAATTTCAGGCGCAGGAGTTGCCGCACACATTCATCAACATATCGTTCCGCGATGGTCGGGGGATGCGAACTTCATGCCGATTATTGGTAAAACTAAGGTATTGCCTCAGTTATTGACTATGACCCGAGATGAATTAGCTGCTGCTTGGTAGTGAATCTATATATTGATTCACGATATCTAAACCGATTCCTTTTTCAAGGTTGATCGGAATTGCAGGGAAGATAATCCCTGCTGCAAAAGCACCTTCATCCATTTCGGCCATTTTTTCGAAGTATTCATCGCGAAATTCACGAACGAGTTCCTCGTGTTCAGGTTCACTATGTCTGAGCGTTGGCGGATTTGTTGTGTAATCAACAATTTGCAAATCCTGCATTCTTATAAGCGCCGCAGGTTGACCCGCATCATCATGAAGAACTAAGTATGGAGTAACGAGTTGGTCAAAGACTCGATTAGCGACCATGACGGCATCTTCGAAATCCATCTCGTGGCCGTCTAATCCATTCACGACGACGAGGCGTGGAATTTGAAAGTCATCGAGAGCTGACCAGTTGTCGATTGTTGGTTGATCGATTCCAGCAGCGGGGTTGACGGCGAAGATAGCTAGATCGCTTTCACTTTCGGGCACCGAGGCGACGGACCCAGAAAATGTATTTGCTATCGCCTGGGGCGAAGCGCTGACGTGACCATACACATGGATACGTTTCACACGCTCGGAACTAGGTGAAGACATGGGGGTAAGCCTACGATGGTGTCGATGATTAGCAGCTCTCTCAAGCCAGCAGTCACTCGATTAATTAATCCAGTGGCTCGACTAGCTATTCGCTTGGGAGTCACCCCAAATGGCGTGACGGTCTTTGGCGCTCTGGGGGTCATCGCATCATCCGCATATTTCTTTACTCGTGAAAGTTTCTTCACCGGTTCTTTAGTTGTCGCCTTCTTCGCCCTCAGTGATCTATTCGATGGGGCAATTGCGCGAATCTCTGCACGCGG
>Ga0007796_10000661_pt1 | contig 11725 bp, 9 predicted proteins | sample CryBogmetaGMA0M_FD_60373 | JGI IMG/M metagenome (GOLD analysis project Ga0007796, IMG submission 60373) | Freshwater microbial communities from Crystal Bog, Wisconsin, USA - MA0M | ecosystem: Environmental > Aquatic > Freshwater > Lake | place: Crystal Bog, Wisconsin, USA | collected 2009-07-06 | reverse complement strand
GTCGGTGCCGTGGTTGGCCAGGGGATCGGCCGACGAACCGGGGCCCCCCCGGATCGCCCGAACTGGCCAGGTGACCACTTTCACGGTCGCCCGGCCGACCGCGCTGGTCGATTTGACCGTGAACTGCGTGATGTCCTGCTGAGCATTCCGTACGAACTTCGTCGTCTTGTAGGTCGTGCGGGCCATACCGCAGCCTGTGCCGGCGGTAGTTGATAGTGAACAAAAGAATAAAATAAGACAGGTCTGGGCGTACCGCATCGCTTGGTTTCCACCGCACAACCAGGGACCGGCTTGAACCACACGGGCGTGCCGGGCGCTATGAACAGTGGTTGACGTACCAAAAACCGGGCAATCCGAGAAGGTGGGTTCAAAGTCGATCTTTTACTGGAAGTAATGGACGGAACGGACCTGGATGGATCGGAAGAAAACTGAGAAGTTCGTATCCATTCACCCGAATCCAGAAAAAACTATCGAGGGCCATGTTCCTGGAGCCCTGGAAGGGCGATCCCAACTCTAGCCCAGGGTGAAACCCTGGGGTTGCGTGAACGCCTTATTTTATAGTCTTGGAGCTATGGCGTTGTGAGCCCACACCCGTGTGGGCTCACAACGCCATGGCTCATAGGAAAGGGGCGGAGCTCTGAATTCCCAGGGTTTCACCCTGGGCTACTGTCGGGATCGCCCCATCCGGGGCTCAGGACGACCATTATCGAGTATTGTTATTGCATTCGGCTGAATGGATACAGAAGTTCAGTAACCCCAGCATGTACCGGGTTTTAGTAAACTAACGACCGCAAGAACGTTTTTGGACTCAGGCAGTGGAGCGTTCAAGCGTTGATGATCACGACCGCGTTGCGTGGGGTGTTTCGATTGGTGTTCGGGCGTACGCCTGAGCCGCCCGATTGTTCTGAAGCCTCGGCGCTTGTCTTGCTGGCCGATGGCATTGGCGGCCTGGACCTGTGCGGCGTGAGCTTGCAGGTGATGGCCGGACGAGAGGGGGCGGGTCATCGGGTGGAGGTAATTCCCTGGTGTCACGGGTTTGGGCGGTGGCACAGGGATCTGACCAACACAGCCAACCTGAACGCCTGGGCGGCTCGCCTGGCCGATCAGATCCAGCTTTTTCGGGCCGATCACCCAGCGACGCCGGTGTACCTGGTGGGGAAGTCGGGCGGAACGGGGGTGGTGGTGCAGGCCCTGGAGCGATTACCGGTGGGCACGGTGCAGGGGGCCGTGTTGCTGGCACCGGCGCTTTCGCCCGGGTATGACCTGGGGCCGGCCCTGCTGGCGGTACGTGACCAGGTCACGGTGTTCTGGTCGCCGCTGGACATCGTCCTGCTGGGTGCGGGGACGTTGATCTTCGGCACGATTGACCGGGTTCATTCGGTGGCGGCCGGGCTGACCGGGTTCAAGGGGCCCACTATCGAGGCGGCAACCCAGGGTGGCCGGTTGTGTCAGGTGCGCTGGCGGTGCCGGATGGCAGCAACGGGGTATCTGGGGGGGCATCTGGGTTGTGATAGCCCATATTTTCTGAAGAAATATGTGATTCCGTTGCTTGCCGTTCAGGAGCCGAACGAAATGGCACCAAACGGATCCGCAGGTCAAGGCGACCCCGGTTTGAGCCGATAAGTGTAGGGCCTTGAGGCAGAACCTGTACTCCCTAGAGAATTGCAAGAACGGTCAGGAAATCCGGTTTGGACTGTTTATTTCGCGTCCCCTGATCCCGCAGTCTGGCAGTTTCCATTCCTGATGTAGCACGGCCGTCTGGTCCGCTGTGGGCCTGTCGCCGACCCGAGTCTTTGGTCGAGGTTGGAATTTGCATGGCGGCTGATGTTTCTGGAGATGGTGGTGGTTTTGGGGAATATTCGGCACAATGGAGGGTCATGGGAGGAAGGGCGCATGGCGTCTGTTCCTCATCGACGCTCCCGGACTTTGGATGAGTAGGGCTTGGGCCGCGTTGTTCGTTGGCTCTTGGCAATGCGAGAGTCGAACGACGTAGGTCTGTTGGCTCGGTTGCCCCTTTTTGCCGGGGTGGCCGGGCTTCCCGTGAGAACTGGCACCGTGAGGTGGCACCGCGTGGCGGTCCCCGATTCTGGAGACTTTTCGCACCAGGGATTCTTACTCGCACCACCAGGAGACGGGGCCGCCGCGCATGGTTTTTTGTGAAACCACCGAGGCGGAACGTCAAGACGCGGCTGAATGGTTTCCGGGCTGATCCAGGTCCTCGGTCGTTCTGAGCGAACCCCAATGTTGCCTATCCGGTTCAACCCAATCACATCGTTTCGTTTCCAGTTCAAAAGAAGCAGGATTTTGAGATGAGTACCAAGGAAACCGTGGGACACTCTGCGAACCGTGAACTCGGAGGCGTCGCATCGGCGCACGCGTTGTCGCCCCTTACAGAGATTGTGGGCGTGCGTGGCCGCGAGATTCTGGACAGCCGTGGCAACCCAACGGTTGAAGTGGATGTCACACTGGCAGACGGCACCCTGGGCCGCGCTGCGGTACCTTCGGGCGCGAGCACCGGCATTTACGAAGCTGTTGAGCTGCGAGACGGTCAGAAGGACCGGTATCTGGGCAAGGGTGTTCTCAAGGCGGTGGCCGGCGTGAACCAGACCCTGGCCTCGGCCGCGATCGGGCTCGACGCCCGTAATCAGGCAGGCCTGGACGCCGCCCTCATGGCGGCCGACGGCACACCGAACAAGGGGAATGTGGGTGCCAACGCCATTCTCGGCGTGAGCCTGGCCGCCGCCAAGGCCGCTGCCGAGAGCAGCGGTCTGCCGCTCTACCGCTACCTTGGCGGTGTGAACGCCCGCGTGCTGCCGGTTCCCATGGCCAATATCATCAACGGCGGCAAGCACGCCGACAACAAGATCGACTTCCAGGAATTCATGGTCATGCCGATCGGCGCATCCTCGTTCAGCGAGGGGATCCGCTGGGTGGCCGAGGTGTTCCACACCCTCAAGAGCGTGCTCAAGAAGGCCGGCCACAACACGGCCGTGGGTGATGAAGGCGGTTTCGCCCCCAACCTCGATAACGAGGAAGCCCTCAAGTACATCATGGAAGCGATCGACAAGGCCGGCTACGCGGCCGGCCGCGGCAAGCAGTTCGCCATCGCGCTTGACTGTGCCTGCTCCGAACTGTTCGACGAGGGAGACAAGAAGGGCTACAAGTTCTGGAAGTCGAATCCCGACAAGCTGTTCTCGACCCAGGGCATGGTCGACCTGTTCGCCCGCTGGGTGGAAACCTACCCGATCGTCTCGATCGAAGACCCGCTCGACCAGGACGACTGGGACGGCTACGCCGCCATGACCAAGGCGCTCGGCTCGAAGGTCCAGATCGTGGGCGACGACTTCTTCGTCACCAACCCCACGCGCCTGGCCGACGGTATTGCGAAGGGTTGCTGCAATAGCATCCTGGTCAAGGTCAACCAGATCGGCTCGCTGACCGAAACGCTCGACGCCGTGGGCCTGGCCCAGCGGCACAAGTACACGGCCGTGCTCTCGCACCGCTCGGGCGAAACCGAAGACACGACCATTGCCGATATCGCCGTGGCCACCAACTGCGGCCAGATCAAAACCGGTAGCGCCAGCCGCACCGACCGCGTTGCCAAGTACAACCAACTGCTCCGTATCGAGGAAGAACTGGGCTCCACGGCAATTTACGGCACCGCCGTACTGCCGTTCGCCAAGGGTTGATTCTCCAATCCTTTGGAAATCGCTTTGACATCCCGGAGGTCGGCCCTGCCTGCAGGGTCGACCTCTTTGCGTTGGGCTCGGTTTGTAATCCTCGTATGTGTATAGGCTGAGAGCGGTTTAGCCCCGGTTGCATGTGTATTTTGGTAAACGCGTGGCCGTTGGCGTTCAGTTTTGGATTCAGGAGATCAGGTTCGTCAGACTCCCCCCTTCCGAGAGCGGGCTCGTTTGAGCGTGGCACCATGTGATTGCGGTGGCGACAAGGGATGTCCAGTCCTCGGCAACGAAATCAACGCCGGAGCGTTACGCGCGGTCGGTGGTGTTGATTGTTTTTACCAATGCCTTGGGAGCGGCAATGACGTGATAGGTTGAATTGTGTGCTTTTTTGCTGCTATTGTTACGAAACCGACCGGAAGTCGCGGTCATGTTCATGTGGAATGACGAGCCGAATCGGTCAGGGGCTGTAACGGTTCCTGAACCTTGGGTGACACTTGACATTGTGATACCCGCCCACAATGAAGCGACCGTGCTGCGGGCGAACCTTGACGAACTTCGAAATTACGTGGCCGTGCTGCCTGGTGTTTCAGCCTGGCGATTTCTGATTGTGAATGATGGCAGCGTCGATGCGACCGGCGAGCTGGCAGCGGCCTTGATGCGTGATGACTCGCGTATCGTCGTGCTCCATCATGCCGTGAATCGTGGTCTTGGTGCGGCGTTGCGGACAGGGTTTGCCCATGCTCATGCTGACATTGTGGTAACACTGGACGCAGATTTGAGCTATGCACCAGATCACCTGAAACAACTGGTCGATGCGGTGAACACGGGGGCCGATCTTGCTCTGACATCCGCCTATGCACCTGGTGGAGAGGTCTCGGGCGTGCCTGCTGGACGTTGGCTTTTGAGTCGTGTGGCCAATGTGTGGCTCCGGTTTCGCACGGGAGGTCGGTTCCATACTTTCACGGGCATGGTGCGTGCTTATCGTGGCCAGTCACTTGCTCAACTCCACCTCAAATGCGATGGGGTTGAGATCAATCTGGAAATTCTTCAGGCGGCGTTTGCCGCCCACTGGAACGTGGTCGAAATCCCCGCGCGGTTGGCCTGGCGCAAGTCGACCACCAACCGTGGCGTGCGATTGACGTGGCAGCGCATCCCTGGCCAGATCGTCGATGTTTTTCGGTGGGGAAGACTGTTGCGGCGGGCCCTGCAATCGTAAATCGTTCAAATTTCAATCTTCACGAAAGCGAGCACTCTGAACATGGCGACAGGCACTCTTGAAGCTGCACAGATTGAGCTTCCGTCCGATCAGGATAGTAGCGGCCGTACGCTTGGTGATGCTGAGGTTCGAGCCGTGGCGGCCGCCATTGCCACGGGTACACTGACGGCCACCAAGGGGCGGTTTACCCGGGAACTTCAAAACCGGTTTGCCTCCCTGCTGGGTGTAAAGCACGCACTGGCCTGCTCAAGCGGCACGGCGGCGATTCACTGCGCCATCGCCGCGCTCAACCCGCAACCTGGTGATGAGTTTATCACCACTCCCATTACCGACATGGGTGCGCTTTCCCCGATTCTCTATCAAGGCGCAATCCCCGTATTTGCGGATGTTGATGCCGCGAGCTGTAACCTGACGGTTGAGACGATTGCCGCCAGGCTGAGTCCACGCACCCGCGGTATCATCGTCACGCACTTGTTTGGCAACCCCTGTGATATGCCTGCCATCATGGCGCTGGCAAATAAGCATGGGATTCCCGTCATTGAAGACTGCGCGCAGGCGTTCCTGGCGAAGTCACACGGCGAGTTTGTGGGCACTATTGGTCAGATCGGTTGCTTTTCCATGCAACAGGGGAAACATATCACATCGGGCGAAGGGGGCTTGGTGACAACCAACGACCCGGCACTCGCCCGGCGCATGACCCTGTTCGTGAATAAGGCCTGGGGTTATGGCGACCCCAATCCTGATCACACGTTTCTGGCGCTTAATTACCGTTTGTCAGAGTTGCAAGGCGCAGTCGCACTGGCGCAGCTTGAGAAACTGGAAGAAGTCGTAAGCACTCGCATCGCCCGTGCCGCGCAGTTGACCAGCCAACTTGGCCACATTGAAGGGATTCAAACCCCGGTCGTCTTGCCAGACAGCCAGCATGTGTACTGGCGGTATTGCCTCAATGTCGATCCAGCCGAGATACCAGGCGGTGCGATAGCGCTAGCCGCGATCTTGAAACGATATGGTATTGCGTCGGCGCCACGATATATCCAGAAGCCTGCCTTTGCATGCGAGGTCTTTCGCGAGCAGCGCACCTTTGGAGACAGTCGCTGGCCGTTCACGCTGGCCAGGCCAGAAGCTGTTGACTATCGAGCCGATCGCTTCCCTGGCGTGTTTGATGGCCTGGAGCGAATTCTGGTTCTGCCTTTCAATGAACGTTTCACCCCGGCGCATATTGATGCCATGGGCGAGGCGATCCGTGAGTCCGTTGATCAGTTACGGAGCGACCAGGCATGAGTGCTGTCCCGGTGCTTCGTCTGGGGCTGGTGGGTGCCGGTGCGATTGCGCAGACGCATGTTCAGGCGCTGGCAGGATGTGCGGAAGTACGCCTGGTTGCAGTGACCGATACAAGGTTCGAGGCGGCCCGTACCTTGGCCAACCAGGCCGGTTGCTTGGCGTTCGCCGATCTGAACACCATGCTCGCCAGTGTGGAACTGGACGCCGCCCTCGTCTGTATTCCCCCAGCCGCTCACGCGGATGTTGTTTGTCAGTTCCTTGCCGCCGGTTTACATGTACTGTGCGAAAAGCCCTGGGCCGTGAACTTGGTCGAGGCCAGGCGAATGCTGGCTGCGGCCCGGGAATGGGGCCGGGTCCTGACCATGGCTTCAAAGTTCCGCTTCGTAGCCGATGTAATTCGTGCCCGCGCTGTGATCGGTTCTGGCCTGTTAGGCCCGATTGTTCTCTATGAGAATGTGTTCACGGCCTCGCTCGACATGCGCAATCGCTGGAACAGTGATCGACAAATCAGTGGTGGTGGTGTACTGATCGACAATGGGCCCCATGCGGCCGACCTGATGCGGTACCTGCTTGGCCCAGTTGCTGAGGTTATCGCGTCGGTGGCACCGCAGGTCCAAGGATTGGATGTGGAAGAGACCGTGCAGATGCTGGCACGTAACGCCACAGGGGTGTTGGCGCGTGTGGAACTGTCGTGGTCGATGGTGCAGCCTGTTGACTACTTCGTACGTGTACACGGCCGAGATGGAACGCTTTCGATTGGCTGGAAGGGTTCGTCGTATCGGCTGTTCGCCGGCGGTGACGCCGTTTCCCTGGGCTCTGGCTATGACAAAGTCGCTGCGTTTCGTGCCCAGTTGGTGAATTTTGCGCGTGCAATCGCCGGCGTTGAACCGCTACATGTCACGGTTGATGATGCCTTGGCGTCGGTTGCGGTGGTCGACGCGGCGTATGACTCGATCGTTCAGCGCCGCTGGACCTCGGTGGGAGTGGAGTGAGTTGATGAACGTCCGAATTCATGCGACGGCTATGATTGAGGAAGGGGTCGAACTTGGTGCTGGTACGGCCATTTGGGATCACGCCCACATCCGTCACCATGCGTGCCTGGGCGAGGAGTGCATCGTGGGAGGTAAAGCTTCGATCGCCTACGATGTAAGAATCGGCAATCGTTGCAAGATAGGGCCGTTCGTCAGCGTGTGCGCGGGAGTGGAGATTGAAGACGGTGTGATGTTGGCAATTGGCGTGGTGTTTACCAACGAGCTCTTCCCGCGTGCCACCACCCCCGATCTTTCGCAATTACGAGATTCTTCACCCACGGATCGGACTTTGACCACACGGGTGTGTGCTGGAGCGACGATTGGAGCCAATGCCACGGTTCGTGGCGGGCTGGAGATTGGCCGCTGGTCCATGATCGGCATGGGTTCCGTGGTCACCCGAAGCGTTCGCCCCTTTCACCTGGTCATGGGTAATCCGGCACGCCTTGTTGGCTGTGTCTGTCGGTGTGGTGATCTGCTTGAGCGGTTGAGCGCGGACAGGCCGGTGTCGCTGTCTGAAATTACATGCGCTTCCTGCGGTTTGAAATACCGTATCGAGTTGAATGAGGTTTCTGAACTAACGCCGCCGGCTTCGCCGCTGGGTGAGGTTTAGCCCATGCCAGAGCCGCACACAGACCGGTGGGCGATTGTTGGCGGTGGCATGCTCGGGCTCACTCTTGCCTGGCGGCTTGCACGTGCTGGGCGCCGAGTGACCGTATTTGAAGGTGAGGCGACGACCGGCGGACTGGCGGCAGGTTGGCACATTGGCGATCTCACGTGGGATAAGCATTACCATGTGACGCTGCTCTCTGATTCCAGCTTGCTAGGCTTGCTTGAGGAACTTGAGCTGAAGGATCAGATGCAGTGGCAATCGACGCGTACGGGCGTATTCGCTGACGGTACGCTTCATTCGGTGTCGAATGCCTGGCAATTCCTGAGTTTTCCAGCTCTGGGCTTTGTCGATAAGCTGCGCATAGCGCGCACCATTCGGCTTGCTGCGCGGATTGAAGACTGGCGGTCGCTGGAAAACATCACGGCGGTCGACTGGTTAACCCGCTACTCGGGAGATCGAGCGACCCAGCGGTTCTGGCTACCGCTTTTGCGTTCCAAGCTGGGCGATCGTGCGAATGATGTTTCCGCGGCGTTCATCTGGGCCACCATGCGCCGGCTCTATGCGGCTCGGCGAGCGGGTCTAGCACGTGAGATGTTCGGTTATCATCCTGGCGGGTATGCTCGCATATTCACCGTTTTTGCCTATAAACTACGCGCGTTGGGAGTAACCATCCATCGTGGAAACCCCGTTCGGTCTGTCCGCTCCGATGGGGCAGGGCGAATTTGTGTCGATGCTAGTACTTCGGAGGTTTTTGACCGGGTTGCGCTGACAGTTCCGTCGGCCGTGGTGGCTGACATTTGCCCGGACCTGACCGAGGCGGAGAGGGCGGCGCATCGCGGGTTGGAGTACCAGGGGATCATTTGTGCCTCACTGGTACTCAATCGGCCGCTGGCCGGTTTTTATGTGACCAACCTGACCGATGAAGGGTTCCCTTTCACAGGCATTATCGAAATGACGGCACTGGTTGATCCGAAACAACTGGGAGGGCGGCATCTTGTCTATTTGCCACGCTATGCCCAGCCCACAGATACCGCCTGGACCTGGACGGATAGCGAGTTGCAGGACCGTTTTCTTGCGGGCCTGAGGCGTGTGTATAAGGATCTTGACGACGATCAGGTGCAGGCGTTTGCCGTGTCGCGTGTGCGACGGGTATTCGCGCTGCCCACGCTGGGTTTTTCTGAGCGATTGCCCGCACAGCAGACGAGTGTACCTGGATTATTTGTCGTCAATTCGGCGCAGATCGTCAACGGCACGCTGAACGTGAACGAGACGGTACATCTGGCCAACCTCGCTGCGGCAGGCTGGATCGGAAAATCATGACACCTCTTTGTCGCCGCCAGAAGCCGGTTGCCACCGTGTCTTTAGACCTTGATAACCTTTGGGCCTACCTCAAAACACATGAGAATCCAGACTGGCGTGCGTGGCCGTCGTTCCTTGAGATTGCGGTGCCGAGGTTCCTGGAAACCTTGGCGGAAGCGAATCTGAAGATCACGGTGTTTATCGTGGGGCAGGATGCGACCATGTCTCAGCATCAAGACTTGTTGCGCGCGATCAGCGCAGCAGGTCATGAGATTGGGAATCATTCGTTCCTGCATGAGCCGTGGCTGGCCTCGGCCTCGGAGGCGGAGATTGCCGACGAAATCATGCGGGCCGAAGACTCCATCACACATGCGACGGGCATACGGCCAAGGGGATTCCGTGGACCAGGCCACGCCCTTTCTCCAGCCATCCTGCGCGTGCTTGCGACTCGTGGTTATGACTACGATGCCTCTTGCTGGCCGACCGTGATCACGCCTCTGCTGCGCCTCTGGTATTTCCGCAGCGCCGGCTTCTCAGCCAAAGAGCGACAACGGCGGCGGAACATGGGTGGCACCTGGCGCGATAGCCTGCGTTCGCTACGTCCGTTCCGGTGGGATCAAGACTCTGGATCGATGCTCGAACTCCCCGTGACAACTATGCCAATGCTCCGCACGCCGATTCATTTGACCTACCTGCAAGCACTGGCGGCCCACTCTGAACCGTTGGCCTACGCCTACTATGGAGCAGCGTTACGGCTTTGCAGGTGGCTGAGCGTACCACCATCAATCTTGCTGCATGCTACCGATTTCTTGGGCTCAGATGATCGGCTGGGCCTCGACTTTATTCCAGGCATGCAACGTAGCCGGCGGCAGCGTATTGCGGTGACGAAACGCACCCTGGCCATGCTGGGAGATCAGTTTGAGGTGCTGTCCTTGCGGGCATTCGCAGAGCGGGTGGCCACGGAAACACGGTTCAAGGCCTTTTGCTCCACTGGAGTTCCCGGCTCATGAATTCCACGTTGGCAAGACTTCGATGGCGATGGTTTGTGATTCTTGTGTGCCTCAGCGGTTGCGGCAGTGGTGGACCTGCGCCGTGGCCATTGGCGCTTGCGGAATGGAATACGCATTATTTGCCTGATCTGGAACACTTCGTTGATGAACAGACGAAGATCGGGATCATGAGTCATCTTGTGGTCTTCAATCCCGGTGATCAGGCGGCCGAGATCAGGGCGACAGCCTATTTTGAGGATCGAGAACCTGTGGAGTTTGGCATCAGCGCAGGCCCACGCCAATCCACGGAAACCAACAGTTCGAAGTGGCCGTTGCCCTCTGGAAGCCGGTTCGCGTTGCGGTTGCGTAGCGACGTGCCTGTGGTGTGCCAGGCGACCCTGGGCTGGACGAACACCGCCAATCAGTATCAGCCAACAGCCACAACAGCGTCCTCACGTGGGATTCGTGAGGCCGCGGCCTCTTACCTGGCCGTTCGGCAACTTGCGACCCAGTGGCACATTGCGGATGGCATTGTGCTGGACGATAAGGAGAAACTCTGGATTCGCGAATCGGAGTGGTTGGTGGTTGTGAATCCCACGGATCAAGAAGTGGATTTAAACCTTGGTCTTTATGAGGCGAAAGGAATACGTGAGCACAGCTGGAAGGTCGCCCCGCGCCGCGTCAATCGCCTGCATATTGATCCGCTGGTCACGCTCAACCGTCATCATGGGGTGACTCTGACCAGCAGTGTGCCAGTGGTTGCGAACTGGCGTCGACACATCTACTGGTATGAATCCAGCGAACTCATGACGTTCTGGACCATACCGGCCGCGGCGGCCGAGACTCCCAGTCTTCGACAGCATGAAGCTGGGCCAAAACTGGGTGACCAACCACCAGCGAACGACCCATGACCACTGATGCCCTCACTCAACGCTCACATTGGGCCATCGTGCATGTGGTAGCGGTCGCACTGCTGGTCACCGGCCTGAACAGCCTGAAGCCAGCCGTCTGTGATGATCCCTCTTACCTTGATCATGCCCGGCGCATTGCGGCGCACCCGCTCGATCCTTATGGTGGGACCACTGTCTATACCTACCAGGTGGTGCCGGCAATCGAAAATGTTTCACCACCCGTCTTACCCTACTGGCTGGCGGCCGGCATGACGGTGGTGGGAGATTGTGTTTGGGCGCTCAAGCTCTGGATGTTTCCGTTTGCTTTGCTGCTTGCCACAAGCGTCTGGATCCTTGCAAAGCAGATGACGCCGGGACACACGGCGGCCGTTTTATGGATGGTGATGACCGGTGCTCCGGTAATGGCAAGCTTCAATTTGATGCAAGATCTGCCTGCGCAATCGCTTTCCATGGCTGCCTTGGCGGTGTTGCTGAACACCCGCGGTGGTGCTGGTGGTGGCCTGGAGAGCTGGCGGCTGCGGTACTGGATGACTGCGGTCGGCACTGGTCTTCTGGCCGGTCTGGCACTGGAAACCAAATACACCGTGCTTGCGCTCCCGATCACGCTGACCGGTGTGGCGGCGGTGGCTGGTCGGTGGCGCCAGGGACTGCTCAGTGCGGCTGTTGCCGTGCTGGTCTTCGTGATCTGGGAGGCCTGGGTGCACC
>Ga0007796_10000660_pt1 | contig 11731 bp, 10 predicted proteins | sample CryBogmetaGMA0M_FD_60373 | JGI IMG/M metagenome (GOLD analysis project Ga0007796, IMG submission 60373) | Freshwater microbial communities from Crystal Bog, Wisconsin, USA - MA0M | ecosystem: Environmental > Aquatic > Freshwater > Lake | place: Crystal Bog, Wisconsin, USA | collected 2009-07-06 | reverse complement strand
GCCCTGCACCCCCATGGCCTGCAGCAGGTGGCGCACCAGCGTGGTCTTGCCGGCACCCAGGTCGCCGTGCAGCGCAATGAATGCATCGCCCAGCCCGGGCTGGGACGCCAGACGCTGTGCGAACGCCGCGGTGGCGTCCTCATCGGCCCAGTGCAGGCTTTTTACAATGGCAGGGTAATGATCAACGCGCAATTCGATGGCAGCCACCTGGTGGCAAAAATACAGGCCTGGGCCCGGGAACTCGGATTCTCCCAAATCGGCGTGTCGGGTGTGGATTTATCTTCGGCGGAAGCGGGTTTGCTGCGCTGGCTGTCGCAGGGTTTCCACGGCGACATGGACTACATGGCCCGCCATGGGGTCAAGCGTGCGCGCCCTGCAGAGCTGGTTCCAGGCACCGTGAGTGTGGTCACGGCGCGCATGGACTACCTGCCGCGGGCCACATCGGCGGACTGGCAGGCCCAGGAGCTGGAGCGGCTGCAGCGACCGGGGGAGGGCGTGGTCTCGCTCTACGCCCGTGGCCGCGATTACCACAAAGTGCTGCGCAGCCGGCTGCAGAACTTAAGCGAACGGATTGCCGGCGAGGTGTCGCCGTTGGGGCACCGGGTCTTCACGGATTCCGCGCCGGTGATGGAGGCAGAACTCGCCACCCGCAGCGGGCTGGGCTGGCGCGGCAAACACACCCTGCTGCTCCAGCGCGAAGCGGGCTCCATGTTTTTTCTTGGCGAAATCTTTCTGGATATTGCCCTGGCGCCAACGGCGCCAGTCGAAGAACACTGCGGCACCTGCACCGCCTGCATGGCCGTGTGCCCCACCCAGGCCATTGTCGCCCCGCAGCAGCTCGATGCCCGCCGCTGTATTTCTTACCTGACGATCGAGCACGCCGGTCCGATTGCCCCGGAATTGCGCCCGCTGATCGGTAACCGGATCTATGGCTGCGACGACTGCCAGCTGGTCTGCCCCTGGAACAAGTTTGCCCGGCGCAGCAGCCTGCCGGACTTTGACGCCCGCGACGGCCTGACGGGTGCCGCCCTGGCGGACCTGCTGGGCTGGAGCGAGGCGGATTTTTTGCGCCATACCGAGGGCAGCCCCATCCGCCGCATTGGCCATGTCCGCTGGCTGCGCAATGTGGCGGTGGCGCTGGGCAATGCGCTGCGCGCGGACCCGGACCGTGCGGCCTCGGCGGCGGCCATGCGCGCGCTGCAAAGCCGGGCCGATCATCCGAGCCCGCTGGTACGCGAGCACGTGCAGTGGGCGCTGGCGCAGCCGCCCGGCTGATCTCAGCCAGTCAGGGGCCGCAATGCGCCCAGCGCAAACGGCAGGCTCAGCATACCCAGCAGCGTGGACAGGGTGACCAGGCCTGCCACATAGGCTCCGTCGTAGCCCATGCGCGCGGCCAGCACGTAACAGCTCGAAGCCGTAGGCAGCGCCGAGAACGCCAGCAGGATGGTGGTTTGTACCGCCGACAGGCCATACAGGTGGCACAGGCCGAAAGCGATCAGGGGCATCAGGAAATGCCGGATCGAGAGCACGCTGATCCCCAGCACCTTGCCGCGCGCCAGCGCCTTGAACTGCATGCCAGCACCCGCCGCCATCAGCCCCAGGGCCAGCGAGGCGGCGCCTACCCGCGTCACCGCCGGCTCCATCCACGCCGGAATGTGCAGGCCCAGCAGGTTGGCGCACAGGCCGGAGGCTGTGCCGATGATCAGGGGGTTGCGCAGCAGTTCGCGGGCAAACCCGCGCTGTCCGTGCCGCGCCATGGGCCAGACGGCGGCCACGTTGAACAGGGGCACGCACACGCCAATCAGCACCGCAATCAGCAACAGACCCTGGGGGCCTGTCAGGCGGTCGGCCAGCGCCAGGCCAATGAAGGAATTGAAGCGAAACGCGACCTGGGCGCTGGCCGCATGGTCGCGCGCCGGAATGCGGCCGCGCAGCCCCGGCAGATGGGGCAGGGCGTAGGCCAGTAAGACGCCCATGAGCCCCGTGCTCCAGCCCGCCGCAATCAGGCTGGAGGCCGACACCAGATCCAGCGTGGTCCTGACGATGGACTGGAACAGCAGCACCGGGAACAGAAAGTAGTACACCAGCGCGTCCACCTGCTCCCACACGGTGCGGTTCAGCGCGGTGTAGCGGCACACCAGGAAGCCGCACAGAATCAGGGAAAAGTCGGGGATCAGCAGTTGCAGGTAATTCACCGCACGAGAATACCAGCGAAAGACGGAGGGATCGGGTATTCCCCTAGCGTCCGGGTGCAGCGTGGGGCGGCGGTCCGCCGTTACCATCCGGCATCTCATCCGTGCTTTCTTTCTTGTTGCAAGGGGACTCCATGCCGAAATTCTTTTGTCGATCTCTGGTGGTGCTGGTTTCGCTGTCCGCGGCGGTCGCCATGGCGCAGTCCTACCCGAACCGCGCCATCAAACTGCAAGTGCCGTTTGCGCCGGGCGGCACCACGGACATCATTGCGCGGGTGTTGGCCGAACCGCTGGGCAGGGCGCTGGGCCAACCGGTGGTGGTGGAAAACAAGTCAGGTGGCGGCGGTTCGGTCGGCGCCAACGACACCGCCAAATCGGTACCGGACGGCTATTCGCTGGGGATGGCCACGGTGTCTACGGTGGCATCGAACCCGGCCATCAACCCCCGCAACCCGTACAACCCGCTGACCGATTTCACGCCCATCATCAATGTGGCGGCCACGCCCAACATCATTGCGGTGCACCCGTCCTTTCCCGCCCGGGATTACAAGGGCTTTTTGGCCGAGTTGAAGTCGCACCCTGGCAAGTACTCCTACGCCACATCCGGTACTGGCACCATCGGCCACATGCAGACGGAGCTGTTCAAGAACCTGACCGGCACCTTCATCACGCACATTCCCTACCGGGGCGCGGGTCCTGCACTCAACGATGTGGTGGCAGGGCAGGTGCCCATGACCTTTGACAACCTGCCCTCACCCCTGCCGTTCATCCTCTCCAACCGGCTCGTGCCCATCGTGGTGGCTGCGCCGCAACGGGTGGCGCAGCTGCCCAATGTTCCGACCTTCAAGGAAGTTGGACTCGAGCCCGTCAACCGCATGGCCTTCTATGGCATCTACGGTGCCAAGGGGCTGCCGCGCGAAGTGGTGGACAAGGTCAATGCGGCGGTGCGCAAGGTGCTGGAAGACCCGGCGGTCAGGAAGCGCATCGAGGACACGGGTTCACTGGTCATTGGCAACACACCGGAGCAGTTCGCGGCCCAGATCAAGGCGGAATACGAGGTCTACAAGAACGTGGTCGACTCCGCCAAACTGCGCCTGGAATGACACTGCCTGCCCAAAGCCAGCAGGCGATTGATGCATTCATCGATGGCATCTGGCTGGAGCAGGGGCTTTCCAGAAACACGCTGGCCGCCTACCGCCGCGATGTGACTCTGTTGGCGCAGTGGCTGCACGAGCAGCGCGGCGCAGCCATCGACCAGGCGCTTGAGTCTGACCTGCAGGCCTATTTCGCGGCCCGCCATGCGCACACCAAAGCGACCAGCGCCAACCGCCGGCTGACAGTGTTCAAGCGCTACTTCCGCTGGGCGTTGCGCGAAGGAGCCGTGGCGGCCGATCCTACCCTCAAACTGCTCTCGGCCCGACAGGCCCTGCGGGTGCCCAAGACGCTGACCGAGGCCCAGGTCGAGGCGCTGCTCGCGGCGCCGGATACCGGCCAGGCGCTTGGCGTTCGGGACCGCACCATGCTGGAGCTGATGTACGCCAGCGGCCTGCGTGTGAGCGAACTCGTCGGTCTCAAAACCTTCCATGTCAGCCTGCACGACAACGTGCTGCGGGTGATGGGCAAGGGGGCCAAGGAACGGCTGGTGCCCTATGGCGAAGTGGCTTCCGACTGGTTGCAGCGCTACCTGCGCGGTGCACGCCCGGAACTGCTGGCTGGCAAGCAGACCGAGGACCTGTTTGTCACGGTGCGCGGGGCCCATGCCGGTAGCGCCATGTCGCGCGTGATGTTCTGGATGGTGGTAAAAAAGCACGCGCTGGCGGCCGGCATCCACGCCCCCCTGTCACCCCACACCCTGCGCCACGCATTTGCCACCCACCTGCTCAACCACGGGGCCGACCTGCGCGCCGTGCAGATGCTGCTGGGCCATGCCGATATTTCCACCACCACCATCTACACCCATGTCGCCCGGGAGCGGCTGGCGCTGCTGCATGCGCGCCACCATCCGCGCGCTTAGCCTGGTCGATCAGGCCGATGGCAGTGCGGCAATCTCCGCCTCGGTAAACCCGGCCATTCTGCGTGCCGCGAGGTTGAAGGGCGGTTTGGCCTGGGGCCCGCCATGCAAACGCGAAGCCTCGGCATAAAAGGTGTGCGGGTCCAGGCCCGCGCGCTCACACAGCCAGTGGTACCACTGGTTGCCAATGGCGACATGCCCCACCTCCTCCTGCAGTATGGTGTCGAGGATCCCCACCGCCTCCAGTGCCATCGGGCTTCCCACCTTGCGCAGCTTGGCTTGAATCAGGGGCGTGGCATCGAGTCCGCGCGCCTCCAGGGTGCGTGGCACCAGGGCCATGCGCGCAACCACATCGCCGGCGGTATTGCGGCACATGGTCCAGAGTCCGTCGTGGGCGACAAAGTCGCCATAGCCATGCCCTGACTTCAGCAGGTGCGCCTGCAAGAGCAAAAAATGGCGCGCTTCTTCGCCCGCAACCCGCAGCCAGTCCCGGTAGAAATCCTCTGGCAGACCGTCAAAGCGCCAGACTGCGTCCAGCGCCAGGTTGATGGCGTTGAACTCGATGTGCGCAATCGAATGCACCAGTGCAGCATGGCCTTGCGGGGTGTAGGGCGAGCGCCGGCCGACCGCCGCCGGATGGACCAGCACCGGGCGCTCGGGTCGCCCCGGCCACTCCAGCACGGGCATGCGCGCCATGCGGTCCAACGCCAGCGTGCCCTGCTCCTGGCACAGGGCCAGTACCGCACGGGCTTTGTGCACGGCACTGGGCAACAAAAAGGCGTCCAGCGCGCGCTGTCGGAGTTCCATCCCTACAATTCTAGGCACAGAACGATTGGAAAAAGCTTCATGGCAGTTTATAAGTTGGATGGTGTGCAGCCGCGTATCGCAGCGGACGCATGGATCGCGGACAGCGCCCAGGTGTTGGGAAATGTGGAGCTCGCAGCGCAGGCCAATGTGTGGTTTGGTGCCGTCATCCGGGGAGACACCGAGACCATCCGGATTGGGAAAGGCTCCAACATCCAGGATGGCAGTGTGTTGCACGCGGATGTGGGCAAACCGTTGACGGTGGGCGACCATGTCACCATTGGGCACCAGGTGATGCTGCATGGCTGCACCATTGGCGATGGATCGCTGGTCGGTATCGGCGCGGTAGTGCTCAACGGCGCCAAAATTGGACGCGGCAGCATTGTGGCTGCGGGCGCCCTGGTGACCGAGGGCAAAGAATTTCCCGATGGCTCCATGATCATGGGCAGTCCGGCCAAATGGGTCCGCGCCCTGACGGCCGAGCAGCAGCAGGCCCTGGTCATGAGCGCCGTGCACTACGTCCAGAACGCAGAGCGCTTCCGGACCGGACTGGTGCCCTGCGATGAAGGCCAGGCCGATGTCTGAACTGCACAAGTTCCTGTTCGAGGGATTGCCGGTGCGCGGCATGGTCGTGCGGCTGACCGATGCCTGGACGGAAATACTGCGCAGGCGCAGTTCCAGCAGCACGGCGGGCACCTATCCTGAGCCGGTGCGCGACATGCTGGGCGAAATGACGGCGGCTGCAGCGCTGATGCAGGCCAACATCAAGTTTGACGGTTCGCTTGTGTTGCAGATTTTTGGCGAAGGCCCTGTGAAGCTGGCGGTGGTCGAGGTGCAGCCGGATCTGGCCTTGCGTGCCACTGCCACCGTAGTCGCTGATGTGGCGCAGCAGGCAAGCCTGAGCCAGATGGTCAACCGCGACAACCTGGGCCGCTGTGCGATCACGCTGGACCCCAAGGCCAAATTTCCGGGGCAGCAGCCCTACCAGGGCGTGGTCCCCCTGTTCGATGACCACGGTCAGCCGATTGAGCGCCTGAGCGAGGTGCTGGAGTATTACATGCTGCAAAGCGAACAGTTAGACACCACCCTGGTGCTGGCCGCCAATGACCAGCTCGCCGCAGGCCTGCTGATCCAGCGGCTGCCCCTGCAGGGCGCCGGCAACCTGGCCGGTGGCGCTGGCTCCTGGGCCAACGAAGACCAAATCGGCCGCAGCGAGGACTACAACCGCATTGCCATTCTGGCGCGCAGCCTCCAGCGCGAAGAGCTTCTGACCCTGGATGTGGACACCCTCCTGCGCCGCCTGTTCTGGGAGGAATCCGTGCTGCGCTTCGAAACTCTGAGGGCGGACAATGCCCCCCGGTTTGCCTGCAACTGCAGCCGCGAGCGGGTGGAAAAGATGATCCTGGGCCTGGGGCTGGAAGAGGCCCAGAGCATTCTCGAAGAACGCGGCACGATCGAGGTTGCTTGCGAGTTTTGCAGCGTCCAGTACCGGTTTGATCCGGTGAACACCGCGCAGCTTTTTGTAGACCCGCACCTGCGGGGTTCGACCGGGCCCACCGCGCACTGAAGGGCCGGGGCGCCACGGCAGGGGTCCGCTCAAGGTGGCTGCGTATCCAGCATGTGGCGAAACAGCTGGTGCTCGCACTGCGGCTCGGAGCACTTCTCGCAGTTCCAGCGCCAGGCAGGACCCGGACGCACTGCCGCTGTCAAGCTGCCCTGGTGGTGCCGGATGGCGCGCAAGGCGGCCTGTGTGCGTGCTTCCCCACTGCCATACACCAGGCTGAAAACCAGCTTGTGGTCCTGCAGAACCGTGCGCAGCAGTGCATCGAAACGGCTGCGTGCCTGCGGTCCGTCGCGCTGCAGCCCATCGGCCACCCAGGGCAGATCCAGGCCGGTCACCAGGGTCAGTGCATAGCCCTGCTGGCAGGCCAGCGCCATCGGGTACAGCGTTCGGTCCCCGAAGAACAGATCGCTGTAGACCGCAGTGGTCAGCGCGGTGCTTTCGCAAATGCGGGTGGTGTTGGCGGGCCCCTGCTCGGCGCGCTGCTCCTGGGCGAAGGCAATGCCCCGCTGTTCTTCCTTGGCGGGCGTGCGGCCCTTGGCGTCACACCATTCCCGCAGGTACTCCGGAACCCATGTGGTGGGGGTCTGGTCGGTGTGCATGGCAGCAGCCAGCGCCTGCGCCAACTGGGTCTTGCCGGTGCTTTCCGCCCCTAGAATGGCGATCTTCATCGACATGGTGGGCTTTGCACGCGCTACTTCGCGATCTGGATATAGATCTCGTTGTTCTTGACCATCCCCAGTTCGCTGCGGGCTTTTTCCTCCACCATCTCCAGGCCCTCCTGCAGATCGCGGATTTCTGCCGCCACGCGGTCGTTGGCCACTGTGGCCTGGGTATTCGACCGCCGCTGGGCCTCAATGTCGGACCTAAGCTTGGCGACATTGGGGACACTGCCCCGGCCAAACCAGAGCTGCGCCTGGAGGATTCCCAGCAGGAGGATCAGCGCGGCGGGAAAGACGCGTTTTCGCATGCTGGACTCTGGGGCTTGCGTGGGCGGCTAGCGCAAATTGTAAAAAGCCGTGCGACCCGGGTACACCGCCACGTCGCCAAGGTCTTCTTCGATCCGCAGCAGCTGGTTGTATTTGGCCATGCGGTCCGAACGGCTCAGGGAGCCGGTCTTGATCTGTCCTGCATTGGTGCCCACGGCGATGTCGGAGATGGTGGAGTCTTCGGTCTCCCCCGAGCGGTGGCTGATGACCGCGGTGTAGCCGGCACGCTTGGCCATCTCGATCGCGGCGAAGGTTTCCGTGAGGGTGCCGATCTGGTTGATCTTGATGAGGATGGAGTTGGCAATGCCCTTGTCGATGCCCTCCTTGAGAATCTTGGTGTTGGTCACGAAGAGGTCATCCCCCACAATCTGCACCTTCTTGCCCAGCCGATCGGTCAGCAGCTTCCAGCCATCCCAGTCGCCCTCGGCCATGCCATCCTCAATGCTGATGATCGGGTATTTGTCCACCCAGGTGGCCAGGATGTCGGTCCATTCCTGCGCGTCCAGCGTCAGCCCTTCGCCCGACAGCACGTACTTGCCGTCCTTGTAAAACTCGGAGGCCGCGCAGTCGAGTCCCAACGCAATCTGCTCTCCTGCCACATAGCCGGCTTTGTCAATGGCTTCCAGAATCATCTGGATCGCTGCTTCATGGCTGGGCACATTGGGCGCAAAACCGCCCTCGTCGCCCACGGCTACGCTCATGCCCTTGTCATGCAGGATCTTCTTGAGCGCATGAAAGACTTCTGCGCCATAGCGCAGCGCTTCACGAAAACTCGGAGCGCCGACCGGAATAATCATCAGCTCCTGCAAATCCAGGTTGTTGTTGGCATGTGCGCCGCCATTGACCACATTCATCATCGGCACGGGCATCTGCACGGCGGACATGCCGCCAAAGTAACGGTACAGGGGCAGGCCGGACTCTTCGGCTGCTGCCCGTGCCACCGCCATCGAGACCGCCAGCATGGCGTTGGCCCCCAGGCGCGACTTGTTTTCCGTGCCATCGAGGTCAATCAGCGTCTTGTCCAGGAATGCCTGTTCGGAGGCATCGAGTCCCAGCACGGCTTCGGAGATTTCGGTGTTGATGTATTCGACCGCCTTGAGTACCCCTTTGCCCAGGTAGCGCTTGGCATCGCCATCGCGCAGTTCGATCGCTTCGCGCGAACCCGTCGATGCGCCGCTGGGCACGGCGGCACGGCCCATGGTGCCGGACTCCAGCAACACGTCGCATTCGACTGTGGGGTTGCCTCGGGAGTCGAGAATTTCTCGGCCTACGATATCAACAATTGCACTCATCGTTTCTCTTTCAAAATCAATATAAAACGTTTTCTGCCCGCCTCGGCACAGTACTACTGAAACGCATTTTCCAGGAACGCGGACCGCTTGGTCACCGCATCGATGGCCACCAGTGTCTCCAACAAAGCCCGCATGTGTTTGAGCGGCACCGCATTGGGTCCATCGCTTAGCGCCTTGGCAGGGTCCGGGTGTGTTTCCATGAAGACACCTGCCACGCCGGCAGCCACCGCGGCCCGCGCCAGCACCGGCACCATTTCACGTTGCCCGCCACTGCTCGTGCCCTGGCCGCCTGGCAGTTGCACCGAATGCGTGGCGTCGAACACCACCGGCGCACCGGTCTCCCGCATGATCGCCAACGCGCGCATGTCGCTGACCAGGTTGTTGTAGCCAAAGCTGACGCCCCGCTCACACGCCAGAAAATTATCGTCATTCAGGCCCGCCGCCCGTGCCGCCGCGCGGGCCTTGTCGATGACATTTTTCATATCCCCAGGTGCCAGGAATTGGCCCTTCTTGATGTTCACCGGCTTGCCCGAACGAGCTACGGCCTGGATGAAGTCGGTCTGGCGGCACAAAAAAGCGGGCGTTTGCAGCACATCCACCACGGCGGCGACCTGCGCGATCTGTTCCTGCGCGTGGATGTCGGTGAGCACCGGAACTCCGAGTTCACGTTTAACTTTCGCCAGAATCTCCAGCCCCCGGTCGATGCCGGGGCCCCGGAATGTGGTGCCGCTGGAGCGGTTGGCCTTGTCAAAGCTGCTCTTGAAAATGAAGGGGATTCCCAGGCTGGCCGTCATCTCCTTGAGGGTGCCCGCGGTGTCCATCTGCAATTGCTCGGATTCAATCACGCAGGGGCCTGCGATCAGGAAGAGCCTGTGTTCCAGTCCGGCATCAAACCCGCAGAGCTTCATATCAGGCCACTACTTTCAGCGCCTTGCCCTGCACTTGATGGTCCAGCGCAGCCTTGATGAACGCATTGAAGAGGGGATGTCCGTTCCAGGGGGTCGACTTGAATTCGGGATGGAACTGCACCCCCATGAACCAGGGGTGCACGTTCTGCGGCAACTCGACGATTTCCGTCAGGTGTTCTCGCTGTGTCAACGCCGAAATCACCAGGCCCGCGGCCCGCAAGGGCTCCAGGAAATTGACATTGGCCTCGTAGCGGTGCCGGTGGCGCTCGGTCACCACATCACCATAAATTTTGTGTGCCAGCGTGTTCTGGGCCACATCCGAGCTTTGGGCGCCCAGGCGCATGGTGCCGCCCAGGTCGGAATCCTTGTTGCGCGTCTTGATCGTGCCGTCGGCGTCTTTCCACTCGGTGATGAGGGCAATCACGGGATTGGGCGTGTCGGGTTCGAACTCGGTGCTGTTGGCATCCTTGAGCCCCGCTACGTGGCGAGCAAATTCAATGGTGGCCACTTGCATGCCCAGGCAGATCCCCAAGTAGGGCACCTTGTTTTCGCGGGCAAAGCGGGCGGCGGTAATCTTGCCTTCAATGCCGCGCTTGCCAAAGCCGCCCGGCACCAGCACCCCGTCAAACCTGGCCAGCTGCGAAACCGTCTCGGTCGTGATGGTTTCCGAATCGATGTACTCGATCTTCACCTTGGCATGGTTCTTCATGCCCGCGTGGCGCAAGGCTTCGTTCAGCGACTTGTAGCTGTCGGACAGGTCAACGTACTTGCCCACCATGGCAATCGTGACTTCGCCTTTCGGGTGTTCGGTCTCATAAACCAGCTCATCCCAGCGGCGCAGGTTGGCGGGCGGCGTGTTCAGGCGCAATTTGTCGCAAATCAAGCCATCGAGTCCCTGCTCGTGGAGGATGCGTGGCACCTTGTAGATCGTGTCCACATCCCACATGGAGATGACGCCCCACTCGGGTACGTTCGAGAACAGGGAAATCTTGGCGCGCTCTTCGTCCGGAATCGGGCGGTCTGCCCGGCATATCAGGGCATCGGCCTGAATGCCGATTTCACGCAACTGCTTTGCAGTGTGCTGCGTGGGCTTGGTCTTGAGTTCGCCAGCCGCGGCAATCCATGGCAGGTAGCTCAGGTGCACGAATGCCGAGTTGTTAGGACCCAGCTTCAAACTCATTTGCCGCACCGCTTCCAGAAACGGCAAGGACTCGATGTCGCCCACGGTGCCGCCAATCTCGACGATGGCAACGTCCACGGCATCGGGCTCACCAAAGCGCGCGCCGCGCTTGACGAACTCCTGGATTTCATTGGTCACATGGGGGATCACCTGCACGGTCTTGCCCAGGTAGTCGCCACGGCGCTCCTTGTCCAGCACACTCTGGTAAATCTGTCCGGTCGTGAAGTTGTTCACCTTGCGCATGCGCGCTTCGATGAAGCGCTCGTAATGCCCAAGGTCCAGATCGGTTTCTGCTCCGTCTTCGGTCACAAACACTTCGCCATGCTGCAGCGGCGACATGGTACCGGGATCCACATTGAGGTAGGGGTCGAGCTTGATTAAAGTGACTTTGAGGCCTCGCGATTCCAGAATCGCAGCTAAGGAGGCTGAGGCGATTCCCTTGCCAAGGGAAGACACCACACCGCCGGTGACGAAGACAAATTTGGTCATGTCAGGGCCGAACGGGTCAGGTTCGATGAGGTCGTAAACACAGATTATAGGCACGCGGTACCGAGCGGCTCTGCTACATTGCGGCCATTCGCGCAATGGCGGCTGGAATAATTTTTTCATGAACCTCACGGGCAAACACATTGTTTTGGGATTGACGGGTGGGATCGCCTGTTACAAGGCCGCAGAGTTATGCCGCGCACTGATCCGCGAGGGCGCGACGGTGCAGGTGGTCATGAGCGAGGCCGCAAGCCACTTCATCACCCCCCGTGACCATGCAGGCCCTCAGTGGCCGGCCGGTGTACGAC
>Ga0007796_10000659_pt1 | contig 11732 bp, 10 predicted proteins | sample CryBogmetaGMA0M_FD_60373 | JGI IMG/M metagenome (GOLD analysis project Ga0007796, IMG submission 60373) | Freshwater microbial communities from Crystal Bog, Wisconsin, USA - MA0M | ecosystem: Environmental > Aquatic > Freshwater > Lake | place: Crystal Bog, Wisconsin, USA | collected 2009-07-06 | reverse complement strand
AATCTTGTCGCTCCAGCTCTTCAGAACAGATTCCCAGCGAGCGCGTTCTCCCACATGAATGCGCTGGGGGTAACTGGGGCTAAAACGCGGATCCTGGGCCAAACTGTTCGAACTCTCCACGACGGCAACTCCCGGTAAACAAACAGCGTGATTCACGCAGCTAGCCTTGCCAAACTTCTTGAAACAAATGGTAGCGGGGCCACGGAACGCGAGTCCAGATCGGTGGCGGCGAAATTCCCAAGGTTCAGGATTTCTCCAGGCTCGGTAGTTCATCATGAAGCGCGGCCAGCAGTCGGCCGGTGATGTTCCCCAGCGGGTCTCGTTCCACCAAGGCCCAGCCGGGCTGTTCCCCTTCACGCTCGCTATCAAAGCCCTCATCCAGAGTATGAACAGCACTGAATACCGATTGATAGGCCACGAACCGGGCCACCTCGGCAATATCGTCTGGGTCGGCCCCATCGTCCAGCAAACGGGCCAATGCGGCACCTGCTGTTGAGAAGGCACCCTCGGGGTTCGCTTCAGAGTCCTCGACCAGGTTCGTGATCCAGAGATGGGAATCGCGCCAGGGATTGATCGCTTCGGCCCAAAGGTGCTTCATGAGCAAAAGGCGACTCACCTGGGGAAGCTGGTCACGAAGCTGACGCCGCGCCCAACCAGCAGGATCAGGGCATCCGAGTTCGGCCAGGGCCGCGACCAGCTTCTCGGCCTCTGCGCGGTGGGTATCATCGAGTGACTGTAACCATTTCGTGGACATGGGAAACCTCTGGGGCGATATCGTGATGAGGAAGATGCACGGTTGGGACGGGGGAAGTGGGCGAAAGAGCAGGCCAGGCAGCAGGTGAGAACACTCGCACGCGCGCGGGTCGCCCTGCGTGACCGGGCACCCAGAACTCTTGTTGTTGTAGCGGCCCCACGGTCGATCGCAACTGAACAAGCCAGGGCTGTGTGTCTTTTTCGGGTACGGCAGGTGAGTCGAATATCACATACCGGGCGGAACTGCGATCTTCCGGCTCGGCTTTCGACAAGGAACGGCTGAGATTCTGTCTCTCGGGTGAGTAGATCGCCTGGTTACAAAGATAGAGCGCCACGTCCGGGTTGGGTGAATCCCAGGGTAGGATGCCAAGATCCCAGCGAACACAAACGATCGGTACATCCCCGAGCGCCGGCCAGAACGCGCGGGCAAACTCACGGGCCCGCAACTCTCGATCTGTGCGAGCGGGGCGCAGGTAGTCTGGGATCAGGGGGAGGATCCCCAGCAGGATCATTGCTACGGTCAAGGTCGCCATCAAACGCCGTCTCCGCGGCCGGCTCAGGCTCAGCCGCCTCCATAGGAAAGCTCCCCCCAGCGTCATCAGGATGCAAACGGAGGGGACCAGGTGCTGGACCAGCCTGGCTCGGGCACCATACGGGTACCTTCCCAGCCATGCCGCGGCAAGCGTGAGCAGAAACGGAGCCGCCAGCAGGCCCAGTAACCCCCAGCGGTTGCGCTTGCCAAGTGACCAGCCACCTGCGCAGGCAAGCATCAGGACCGGCAGACCGACCTCGGGGCCAGAACCCGCCGGAAACGCGAAGATTGGGCCCGTGTGGGCCTTGAACAACCAAACGACAAGCGCACCCGCGCCATCCCAGCGTGGTAACCCTTCGGCCCAGAACTCGTTCATCCCCGAAGTGTCGGCCGACTGAGCTTGAGCGGCGGCCGCCTGCACTTGAAGCCCACAAAAACTCACGGCAACGGCCAATACCAGCGCGACCAGTCGCCAGCGAGTAGATCGGTCAGCCCGCGGCCATAACTCCAGAACCAGTACCAGGGCCGCACCCGCAAGCACAAACACCGAAGGATACGACACCGCCAGGAAAAACGGAGAGAGCAGGGCGAGCCGGCCGACCGAGCTTGGCCATGCCTCCCTGGACCTGATAGCCAGCGCGGCCAGGGCCAGCGTCCAGGTCGATACCGCCAGATCGGTCGCGTACGGCTTCACCTCCGCCGCCAGCCGGATCGGGTGGTAAGACACCGCCAGCAGTAGCACCGCGAACCAGGCCGCGCGCCTGGGAAGCGTGACCCGGGCCAGCAGGCTCATGCCCAGCAAGCTGGCGACTCCAAAGAGCAGGGGGGCCAGCCGCAGGCTCCACTCATGGAAGCCGGCCAGCGAAATGATTCCCTTCTCGATCCAGAGGAACCCGATCGGGCAGACCTGGTGATAATCGAGCGATTGGAGCAGTTCGCCCCAATCGCGCCTGAGGAAGTTGACAGCCAGAAACGCCTCGTTCCACCAGAGCGGTGAGTTCAAGGCGTATCGAAATAGACGGAGCAAGATGCCCAGGGAAATACAGAATGCAACCGGTGTTGCCCAGCGGGCGCCACGGGCAAAAGCTTGCACCCTCACTGGGGATGCCACCGTCGCCATCGTTCGACAAACCGCTGGTAGTCGTCGGGCGTATCCACCCCAACGCTCGGCTCATCCACAACACCGATGGCGATCGGGTACCCGGCCTCCAGCACGCGCAATTGTTCGAGTTTCTCGGTTTTTTCGAGGGGAGACGGGGGCAGGGTGGTCAGCTTGAGCAGGAACTCGCGCCTGAATACGTAGAGCCCCAGATGCAAATAGCCAAGCGGCCCATGGGTTGGCGGGCCATCACGGTGGAACGGGATCGGACTGCGAGAGAAGTAAAGCGCCCGGCCACTTTCGCTGATAACCGCCTTCACGCAGCCCGGGTCTTCAAACACGGAGCGGTCGTGAATGGGCGTGGCCAGGGTGGCCATGGGTGCATGGGGATCGGCGAGCAAGACCTCGATCGCCCGATCGATGATCCCGCCGGGAAGCTCTGGCTCGTCTCCCTGCACATTCACAATGATATCGGCGCTGGTGAATCGGGCGGCGACCTCGGCGACCCGGTCGGTTCCGCTGGGGTGGTCGGCCCGGGTGAGCATGGCTTCGCCCCCGAAGGCTTCCACGGCTTCCACGATCCGGATGTCGTCGGTGGCCACGACCACGCGGGTGGGCAGCTTGGCGGTTCGAACTTGCTCTACCACATGCTGGATCAGGGGGCGACCGGTCTCGCGTAGTAACGGCTTACCGGGCAACCGGGTCGAGCCCAGCCGCGCTGGGATGACAGCCAAGATTTCCATGATTCCGGCAGACCTCCCTGGCTTCGGTGCTTGTGTTTCCGTTCGGCCAGATCGCGGGCATCTGGCCTTTCAGCGGCCATCATACGGCTTTCATCTATCTCGGCAAGGGGATGAACAAGGGAGCAAGCCAGACAATCTCGAACTGCAATACCTTTCAAACACTGGCCTCCCACATCTTTTCCTCAGTACGATGCTGGTTGAACATCCGAGCGGAGGGGCCGCCTGACCGGTTCAGCCGGCGCTGGTCGCTCGCTCTTGAATCACTTGCTTTTGCGTTCTCACACAGGAAAAACGATGTCAAAAACTCCCTGGCAAAGCGTACTCGTCACCGGCGCGGGCAGCGGCGTGGGTCGGGCCGTGGCCCAGGCTCTGCACAATCGGGGCCTGAAGGTTGCCCTCATGGGCCGCCAGCTTGATAAGCTCCAGGAAACCGCCAAACTTCTGGGCGGAGAGTCGGACCGGGTCTTGATCGAAGCCTGCGACGTGGCCGACCGCAAAGCGCTCGGTGAAGCGGTCGCACGCATCGAGAAGTCTTTTGGCTCGATCGATGTCCTCGTTTCCAATGCCGGCATCAACGTGCCCAAACGCACCTTGGATCAGCTCGACCCGGCCGACTGGGACAAGATGATCGCCACGAATTTGACTGGCTCTTTCAACCTTGCCCACTTCGTTCTGCCTGGAATGCGAACACGAGGGAGCGGGCTGGTTGTGCAGATCTGCTCGATTTCGGGCCTGCGTGCCAGCCAGCTGGGGGGGGCCGGTTACTCGGCCTCGAAGTTCGGTCAGGCCGCGCTCGGGATTTGCCTGGGCCGCGAAGAGCGGTCACGGGGAATCAAATCGACCGTCATCTATCCAGGCGAAATCAACACGCCAATCCTCGATCGCCGACCGGTGCCCGTGCCCGCCGAACGGAAGGCGATTATCTTGCAGCCAGAAGACGTGGCCGCGGCGGTTGGGTTTGCAGTCGACCTGCCCACACACGCCTCTGTGCCAGAGCTGGTGATCATGCCGGCCAGCGACGACTGGGCATAAGTGGCAAAGCGCCCAGAAACCGATTCCAGCGTCGCGTAACAATCCATTCCGTCCATGGAGTCCAGATGGACTGTATGGACGGAATAGAACAAGCTCGGGCTAGCTCAAGGTCACCGGCTCGTTGTCGGTGGCCACGTAGGGATTGAATTCCAGGTACTGAATGTGCCTGAACAGTTTGCTTTGCGCGTGCAGGTCATGGGGGTGACCGGTGGTTTCGAGCTTGCCATTGTGAATCACAAGAACAAGGTCGCATTTGCGGATCGTCGCCAGCCGGTGCGGCAGGAAGATAAGCGTTCGCCCCTTGGAGATGCGGTCGAAAGTGTCATCCAGCAGATGCTTGACCTCGTCATTGAGGGGCGTGGCCGGCTCCTCGATGATGATGATCGACGGGTCGTGCAACAAGGCCCGCGCCAGGGCGATCCGGAACTGTTGATCGAGCGGTAACGGATGGCCGAGGGGGCCGATCGGCGTGTCGTACCCCTGCGGTAGCTGCTGAATAAAGTGATGGGCGTGGGTCAGCTTGGCGGCCTCGATGACGCGGGGCGGTGTGAAACTGGGATCACCCAGGCCAATGTTGTTCATCACGGTATCGCTGAACACATAGTCGGACTGGAAGATCAGGGCCACCTGCGCCCGCAATGACTCGAGCGTTACTTCTCGAAGGTTGATCGAGTCGATCAGAACATTTCCGCGCGTGGGGTCGAGCAGGCGAGGGATCAGGCAGGCCAGGGCCTGCTTGGCGTCTTCATCCAGGCTGAGCAAGGCGGTTCGCGAGCCTGCGGGAATGGTTGCCGATAATCCCTCCAGCAAGGGGTGGCCGGCGTGATCTTCGACGGCCACGTGATCGAAGTGAATTTCGTGCTTCAGGGGCGGCAAGAAACGGGCACCGACCGGCATCTGAAGATCCGGCTTGCGTTCCATGAAGCTCAGGATCGCCTGTGCCGCCCGATCGGCCGTGGCCAGCGCTTCGGTTCGGTGCCGCCAGACCCTGATCGGCCAGAGCAGCAGGGCAACCAGCCCGATCAAAATCAAGGCGCTGGCCATCTCGATCCTACCGCCCAGCACCGCGTGGCAAAGCATGCCCAGGGCAAGGAAGGTGGCCGCTGCGATTGCCAGCGAGAGCCCCGGGTGCAGACCCCGCGTGCTTAGCAACCTGCGCTCCTCTGAGGCATGATATTCCCGCAGGTGCTGCTCGACCCGCTGGCGGTCCACGGTTTCCATTCCAAATACACGCACGGTGCGCAACATGGAAAGATCTTCATGGAGCTGGAGCAGGGCGACTGCGGATTCACGGGTCGTCTCGTCCCCCTCTCGCCTGCGAGCCCGGAGCAGTGGACTGGCGGCGATCCAGATCAGCCCACCCAGCGAAAGCAGGAAGAGAGACAGCGATGGCGAAAGCACGAACGCCATGCCCACCAAGCCCGCCGCCAACACAGGGGCCAGCTCGCCATGCAGCAGGTCGGCCAGCAGGCCGTCGCGTACCTCGTTCACATCCCTGGTGAACAGGTTCAGGACCGGTCCCAGCCCTTCACCTGGTAGGGCCGTTTGACCAAGCCGATACATCTGGCGGTGCATATGACTTCTGATAGAACTGGCCGATTGGAGGGTTGCCCGCACGGCGAGGCGGTTTCTGAGTCGTCCAATCAGGCCGATGAGCAGCAGCAGGACCAGGCCGGCGATCATGAGGCTGACCAGTGCCCCTTGATTTTCACGCAAGGGACGAAAGCGCATGACAAATTGATTCAGAATTCCACCGGCCAGCCGGTGGAAGAGATTGGGGTCGAGGGACGTCTCTGCGACGACCGGAAAAAGGCCGGTATCGGGCACGATGACCGAGACATTCTTACCGAGGGCATCGACCGGTGCCGAACCAGCGTCGATGGGCAGGCGGTTCCGCAGCCACTCTGGTAACTGGCGAAAATACTCAGGCTGGAAGTGGGCAGGCTGGAGCCGTGTCACGCCACGATGATCGGCCAGATTGAGAACTAGACCGATCACGGCGAACAGGATCAGCACAAGCAGAGCCTGAAGAACCGCCAAGGCTCGAATCGAAAGAATTGCTCTCGATTGCGAGCCCATGAGTTGATACGCGCGATTCAGGGCTACGGAGTACATGGCGGACCACCCTGCAAACAGTGCCCAGGCCCGGACCGGCGATCATCGTGTCCGGGCGGAGTCTGCTCATTGGTTGCCGCCGTCGCCAGAAGTACTGGCAGAGCCGAACGTCAGGCGACGTCTCGATTCTCAAACAGCAGGAACGCAAAAAGGATCGCTGCTACACTATACATCACGCTGTAGCCGAGCGCGGGCAGTACGTAGGCCATCCAGGGAATCACGGCCCCGGTTGAGATCGCCGGGCCCGCATTGAAGAATTCGAGTGAAGGGAAGGCCCAGGAGAAAAGCCTGGCCATGAACGCGACCAGCTCGTTGCGTCCCTTGCCGGCCTGGTTGGTGGACTCAACGAGCACGGGAGTAAGGTGGCCGAGCAGGAAGATGGCGAAGCAGACCACGAAGTTCGCCAGCAATGGGAGCCGGGTCGAGATCGCCACGCTGATGGCCGTCATCACCGAAACTTCGAAGAAACCGAGCACCAGGCCAGGCAACACCTGCATCACATGGGCGCCCGACCGCTTCAGTTCCTCGGCGGTACCAGCCGTTTCACGAAGGTCGTAATCGGCCTTGTAGTAAACACATAGCATGAAAACCACGCCCAGGGTGGCGAACATGGCCAGCACGCCCAGCTCGATCCCGAAATATTTTCCCAGGATGAACTGACGGCGGTTGATTGGCTTGGAGAGCATGGTGACGGCGGTCTTTCCCTCAATCTCTTCGGCCACGCTGCTGCTGGAGGTCAAGAGGGCCAGAATCAAGCTGAACAGCAGGACGGTGGCCAGGCCGGTGTCCTTGTACATCTTGATGTCTTCGTTAAACGTGAAGTAAGGCACGAAGACAGAGATCACCAGGAACAGTGACGCAATGAACATCAACGCCCAGAACGCAGGCTGCCGAACGGCTTCACGCGCAGTTGCAAACGCAATCGTCAGAGTCTTCATGGGAGATCCTGAAAGAGTCTCAAGCGGGAAGCCTGGCTGCAAGGACCAGGACAGGGATGATCAATACCGGATGGAAAAAGAGTCGGGAACGGAATTCGAGCCCGGTAAAGGTGTGGAATGATGATACCGGATTCGTGACCCATGTTCACGAAGAATCGCCGCATGAAAGTTATCCAGGGCCTCGGCTTCCCCCCAGACAACCACCTCTACCGTGCCATCGTCCAGGTTTCGAACATGGCCGCTGACCGGAAACGCCGTGGCCTGCCGGCAAGTGGTCGCTCTGAAGCCCACCCCCTGGACATGCCCCTGAAACACCCAGCGCCGCCCTTCAAGCTGCCCCAAGTCTCACCCCGGTTCCAGGAACCCGAACCCTCACTCAGAAGAAGTTTACGACACCTGTCAACGCGCGGACAACCATTCCAAAAAGGGATAGGGCCGGCCCCTCAACCCAATGTGAGGAACCGGCCCTTGAGTTCTGACGATAACCTGAACCTCAGAACAGACCTCAGAGCCCGTTCAGCTCGATCCGATCCAGAATCCCGGTCGCGCCCTGAAAACTGGTATTCCCAGACCGGTTCGGGCCGATCGCCAGCCCGTCGAGCGAGACTTCGGGAGCATCGGCGGCCCGGCTGGTGCGAAGCACGACGCTATCGACCGAGAAGGGCAACTTGTTCACGAGCTGCACGCTGGTCATACCACGCTTCTTGCCTGCCGGGTGGACCTTGACGAAGGCGGCGGCCACGCCGGCGTCGATCGACCTGGCGAAGTCATCGGCGGTCACTTTTTCCACGTCGCTATTCAAAGCAATGCTGGCATGGCCAACCTTGCTCCAGCCCCCCTGAATCGAGTGATGCTTGAGGGTGGCCAAGGCCCGTGTATTGCCAGGCCGGGCGGCGTCTGGGACGAGCGTGATATCGACCCACAGGGTCGAGGGACGGGCGGTCGCGGCATCGGCCTCTTCCACAACCTGCACCGGCAAACCGAACAGGCGACGCCCTTCGAATTCCTTCTGCAGGCGGGAGGCGTCGGAATCGAAGCCAGCTTCGCCCCGCACCCGAACCAGCACGCGACCGTTCTGGAAGTAGGCTGGATCGACCAGTTCCTGGGTGCCGGAAGCATCGAGCGCTTCCACGAACCGCGCCGCTACGCTGATCTCGTCGGAGTTCAGGTATCGTCGTGCTTCCTTGACCATCTGGGTGAATGGCATCTGGTTGAACACATTCCAGACGACCGCCTGGGCGACTCCATAGCCGGCACCCAGCACCGCCACGCTGCGAAGCGCCTTCTGGGCGCGGGCATCGGGGGTGAAGTCCGAGACATCCATCAGCTTGAACTGCACTTCCGGAGTTGGGGTGGGCAATCCAAAGTTCAAGCAGATCGCGGCCACGTCGAGGTCGAGCACCTGCCCAGGCGCGAGCGGAATCACCGCTCCGACCTCGGGATTCTCGGGCTTGACTCCCACCGACCGGAAGCCCATGTTTTGCCCCTGGCCCACACTGGTCGCGGCGACGAGTCCGGGCGGCAGCACAACCTTCAGCCGTTGATCGGTCTGGTTCGCCATGACCATCTTGACGCTTTGCGCCCCCTGGCCACTCAGCCTTAACTCAACCTGACCAGACCGTTCAGCATCAAGAATCGAAATCGAGTCGGCGGGGGCGTTCGCGCCCCGGACCCTCGCTCGCGCATCCTCGGCGGTCGCCAGTGCGGCTCCGTACACCACGCTCACCAGGGCCAGGGCGATCCCGGCCGGTCGGTTGAATCGCATCCTCATCGTTCGCACCTTTTCCGGAAAGGTCAGCACCGGGGCGATCCGCCGGGTCTGACTGCCGAGCCCGATCCATGTCCAGCGCTCTGGTTTGGGAGTCACCCCCTCACTGGAGGCTGTCCCAAAATCAACGGGCCAAGTTCCTTGACGAACCGGCTGTCGATTTTATTCGGCTGGGTATCATCCCTTTCATCGACCAAATTCGCGCACAAGATCGGTGAATCCTTCCAAAAAACGCGCATCGGTCGCCAAGGGGGATCACAACACCTTGCCCTGGGCAGGCCACCGGGCCGGCAGCCCAGGCCGGGACCAGAGCGGTGATCGTCTGAATCTAACCACCACGATCTTCCCACCACACAGAATCCCTGCTGGCCCACCCGTTGGCCAGCGGATAAGATCCAACCTGACCACGATCTTGGCATCGGTTCAGTGAACGATTGAAGAGTCTCTTTATGCCGGAAATGCAGCGAGTGGCTTTGATCACGGGCGGTTCGCGGGGCCTGGGCGCGGCGATCGCGGAAAAACTGGTCCAGCAGGGATGGGCCGTGGGACTGGTCGCCCGAACCGGTTCGGAACTCGTCCACGCGGTGGATTTGCTCCGTGAGCAGGGAGGTACCGCCTGGTGCTTCCAGGCCGATGTCCTTCAAACGTCGCAGATGGAACAAGCCTGCGAAGAGCTTTCCGGCCAGGGCGGCGGGATCGACGCGTTGGTGCATGCCGCGGGGGTACTCGAAGGAGTCGGGCCGGCCTTGGAAGTCAACCCAGGCGTGTGGCTCAGGGATTTTGAAACCGGCCCGGTGGGGTTCTTCCACGCCTATCGGGCAGCACTCCCGTTCCTCAGGCGTTCAAAAAAACCAACCGCCACCGCGATTGTGGGACCGGGCTACCATGCCGAGCTTGCACATGCCAGCGGCTACGCCGCCGGCCAGGCCGCCTTGGTCCGGCTGATTGAAAACCTGGCTGCTGAAGAAACAGGCAAGGGGCTGCCGCTTTACGCCGTTTACCCAGGCCTGGTCCCTACTCGGCTTATCCTGAATCTGATCGATCGCTCCGAAGGCCGCCGTTGGCTGCCCAGATTTAATGAGGCCTTTGCTGAGGGGAAAGAAACGACCCCGGAAGCAACCGCCGAGATGGTGGCGTGGCTGCTCGATGAACGCCCCTCGGAATTGGCCGGCCGCTTGGTACCGGCTTTGCAAACCCCAGAGATCCTCCAACTCAGGCTTTCACGCATCGTGGAAGAGAACCTGGGACGACTCCGATGCCGCTGAGCCAAGCATGCATTGATCCGAGGCGATCATTGAACCTCACTGGTTCGGCCGCTAGACTTGGATCACGAAGACGATAGCCGGACAGCCTTTTTCAATCACCGAGGGGAGGGGGTCTGATGAGTCTTGGAGAAGGCGGCGGAAGCGCACTTGGCTTTGCCACTCTCGAAGGGCGTGATTATCCTACGATCACTCAGTTCTCGGTCTTCCTGGAAAATCGCGTCGGCCGGCTCCTTGAGTTGACACGCGTTTTTCGGGGTTCCAAGGTCAAAATCGTCGGCCTCTCGATCGTGGATTCAGCCGACTGCTGCATCGTCCGGCTGGTTCTCAGTCATCCTGAACAAGGGCGTGAGCTGATCGAGCGCGCTGAACTGGCGTACTCTGAGAATGACCTGGTGGTCGTTGAGTTGCAGCAAGGTCCACAATCGCTCGTCGAGGTCTGCATGGCCTTGATTCAGGGAGAACTGAACATCCACTACGCGTACCCTCTGATCATTCATCCACACGGCAAGTCCGCACTCGCGTTGCACGTGGATAATATCTCGGCGGCTTGCCAGAACCTGCGCCACAAGGGTTTCGAATTGCTCTGTGAAGCCGACCTGGCTAACGCGTGAGTCTGGGTGGATGAATCAGGCGGTCGAGCGGCTCATCGAGCTGAACCAGGTTGAGCCAGTCGCTCGCGGCGTTCCAGATTGCCTGATGGTCAAACGCCAGCGGCGGCAATTCATCGACCGGGAACCAGGCGGCTTCACGCGCATCATCGGCGCCCCGGGCCGGCGTAGGCCATTTCACGATGCCGATGTGGGCCAAACTGATCACCCGACCCCGTGGATCGCGATGCACGTCACCGAAGACCGCCAGCGTAGTGAGAAAAGCGAGTTCCGACACGCCCGTTTCTTCCAGCAGTTCACGCCTGGCGCCCGCCTCGATCGACTCGTCCATCTCCAGGAATCCGCCGGGAAAGGCCCAGCAGCCAGCGAATGGATCGTGGGCGCGCTGGATCAAAAGAGTCCGCAAGGTTTTGCCATCATGCCCCAGCAAGACGACATCCACCGTCACGGCTGGACGCGGATAATCGTAACAATAGCGATCCATCAGAAAGAACTCTTCAAGGAAGGGTCGAGGGGCAGACTCATCTTCACCAAGGGTCTATCTTAGATTGTTTGGATCGTTCAATCCTAGTCACCCACTCACCCGTTGCGAGTGCCCGCCTCCATGCAGATCCCTGACTGGCAAAACTGGAACCACGACGAACCTGGGATCGCGGACCTGGAGTCACGGCTGGAGGAACTCTCGCGCCTCGACGCACAGGCAGATGAGCAGGGGGGCTGGAGTGAGCTGCTCTGGCAAGCGGTGGTAGCCGCAGGCGCGACGCGCTGGGTGCCTGGCCAGGAATATGGCGGCCTGGGGCTCCAGACTGCCGCCACGCTTGCCCGATTCGCCCGGCTGGCCGAATCCAGCCTCACCGCGGCCTTTCTGCTCAGTCAGCA
>Ga0007796_10000656_pt1 | contig 11736 bp, 11 predicted proteins | sample CryBogmetaGMA0M_FD_60373 | JGI IMG/M metagenome (GOLD analysis project Ga0007796, IMG submission 60373) | Freshwater microbial communities from Crystal Bog, Wisconsin, USA - MA0M | ecosystem: Environmental > Aquatic > Freshwater > Lake | place: Crystal Bog, Wisconsin, USA | collected 2009-07-06 | reverse complement strand
CATGTGGCGCTTGGCCAGTGCCATCGCTCTGGCTGATTTCAGCCGCTCGGACACATCCCGAGGCAACTCACGGGTGGACGCATCGAGGTGCGCAATGATGGCGGCCGCCAGTGCATCTTCTGAAGTGCGCACCAAACTGGTACTTTTTGAAGTCATAGCCTTATTCCTTTGTTCTGAAGGGCTTGACCGAGGGCATGAACGGCCCTGGAGCAGTGTGTTTTTACACTGCCCTGCGAGCAACCCATTGCAACGGCCGTCTCCGCAACATCCATATCCTCCCAATAACGCATCAGGAATGCCTCTCGTTGACGCGCAGGCAGCTTTTGGATCTCTGCCTCGATAGCACGCAAAGTTTGTGCCCGGTCGGTGGTTCGCTCGGCGCTTTCGTTCTGCTCGCCGTTTCCGGCGACATTGAGCGCTTCCAGCAGGTCAAATCCTTCGTCCTCTGTTCCCGATTCAAAATCACTCATGGTGGAAAACAGGGCCTGGTGCGTCTTCTGGCGGCGGAACCAGTCCAATGTGCAGTTCGACAGAATGCGGTGGAACAGCAGCGGCAATTCCGATGCCGGCTTGTGCCCGTAATGCTCTGCCAGCTTCATCATGCTTTCTTGAACGATATCGAGCGCCGACTCTTCATTACGCACGTGGAACAAAGACCGCTTGAAGGCACGCCGCTCCACGCTTTTCAGAAAATCAGACAGTTCAGAATCAGAAGCCAAGTGGTCAGATCCGCGGCAACAAAGTAGCGCAGATTGTATGCGCCCACCTTCCGATTATTGCGGGCTTTGGCAATCGCCCTGCGCACAATGCCATAATCCAGCCCGAACATAAAAAGTCAAACGGGGCCCGGTCCGGCGCAATATTCGATGCGTCCATGTCCTGGCTCTCAAGTCCCGACGCGATTCCACAAGCATCTGCGAAGGGGCACCCAAGGTATTTCGTCAGAGAAATTCACAAAGGTTCATCATGGAAATTTCAAAAGCGGAGATCGCTTCGGCGTCTTCTGTCATCTCGACCTCCAAGCCAGACAGCGCCGTACCCGAGCTCCGGGGGGCCGAAATACTGGTCAAGGCCCTGCAAGCGGAAAACGTCAAGTACGTCTGGGGCTATCCCGGCGGTGCGGTGTTGCACATTTACGATGCGTTTTACAAGCAGGACACGATTCAGCACGTGCTGGTTCGCCATGAGCAGGCAGCGGTGCATGCGGCCGACGGCTATGCGCGCGCCACCGGCGACGTGGGCGTGGCTCTCGTCACCTCGGGCCCGGGCGTGACCAATGCCGTCACTGGAATTGCGACGGCCTATATGGACAGCATTCCGATGGTGATCATCACCGGGCAGGTGCCAACCCATGCCATCGGGCTGGATGCATTCCAGGAATGTGACACCGTGGGTATCACTCGGCCCATCGTCAAGCACAATTTTCTCGTCAAGGATGCCAAAGATCTGGCCGAGACCATGAAGAAGGCCTTCCACATCGCGCGCAGCGGCCGTCCCGGCCCGGTGGTGGTGGATATTCCGAAAGATGTGTCCTTCAAAAAAGTAGCCTACCCGGGCTACCCCACCTCGGTCGAAATGCGTTCGTACAGCCCGGTGCGCAAGGGCCATGGCGGTCAGATCCGCAAAGCCTTGCAACTGCTTTTGGCGGCCAAGCGCCCCTACATTTACACCGGTGGCGGCGTGCTGCTGAGCAATGCCTCCGCCGAACTCCGGGCGCTGGTCGACATGTTGGGCTACCCCTGCACCAACACGCTGATGGGGCTGGGTGCCTATCCCGCCAGCGACCGCAAGTTTCTCGGCATGCTCGGCATGCATGGCACCGTGGAAGCCAACAACGCGATGCAAAATTGCGATGTGTTGCTGGCCGTCGGCGCTCGGTTTGATGACCGCGTCATCGGCAACCCGAAGCACTTTGCCCAGAATGAACGCAAGATCATTCACATCGACATTGACCCCTCGAGCATCTCCAAACGCGTGAAGGTGGACATTCCCATTGTGGGTGACGTCAAGGATGTGCTCGGTGAGATGATCGCCATGATTCAGGAAGGCGCGGTCAAGCCAGATGCCAACGCGCTGGGCGCATGGTGGGACACCATTGAGGGCTGGCGCAAGCGCGACTGCCTCAATTACGACCGTGGCAACAAGGATGTGATCAAGCCGCAGTTCGTGGTGGAAACCCTGTGGAACATGACCAAGGACGCGGACACCTACATCACGTCGGACGTCGGCCAGCACCAGATGTGGGCGGCTCAGTATTACCGGTTCGACGAACCGCGCCGCTGGATCAACTCCGGGGGTCTGGGCACCATGGGTGTGGGCATCCCGTATGCGATGGGCATCAAGCTGGCCAAGCCCGATAGTGAAGTGTATTGTGTGACTGGGGAGGGGTCGGTGCAGATGTGCATCCAGGAACTGTCCACCTGCCTGCAATACAACACGCCGATCAAGGTGGTGGCTTTGAACAACCGCTACCTGGGCATGGTCCGGCAGTGGCAGGAAGTCGAGTACGAGGGGCGGTACAGCCACAGTTATATGGACGCGCTCCCCAATTTCGTGAAGCTGGCGGAAGCCTATGGGCATGTGGGCATGCTGATCGAGCGACCCCAGGACGTGGAGCCGGCGTTGCGCGAAGCCCGCAAGCTCAAGGACCGGACGGTGTTCATGGATTTTCGGACGGATCCCACCGAGAACGTCTATCCCATGGTGCAGGCCGGCAAGGGCATCACCGAGATGCTGCTCGGTGCCGAAGATTTGTAGCCTTGCCAGCGATTCCCCACTATTTTTAGGATGAATCTATTGTCCGCCAAGCCCGGCTGTTACCGCAGCCGGGGGAGGGCGGCGAGAAGAGGAACCGGACCCCATGAAACACATTATTGCTGTCTTACTTGAGAACGAACCCGGCGCACTGTCGCGGGTTGTCGGGCTTTTTTCCGCGCGCGGGTACAACATTGAGTCGCTGACGGTGGCCCCCACCGAAGACCCGAGCCTGTCGCGCATGACCATCCAGACCACCGGCTCGGATGACGTGATTGAACAGATTACCAAGCACCTCAATCGCCTCATTGAAGTGGTCAAGGTCGTGGACCTGACCGAGGGGGGCTACACCGAGCGGGAACTGATGATGGTCAAGGTCAGGGCGGTGGGTAAGGAGCGCGAGGAGATGAAGCGCATGGCGGATATCTTCCGTGGCCGCATCATTGACGTCACGGAAAAGAGCTACACCATCGAGCTCACCGGTGACCAAACCAAGAATGACGCGTTTCTTCAGGCGATTGAACGGTCTGCCATTCTGGAAACCGTGCGAACCGGTTCCAGCGGAATCGGGCGTGGCGAGCGGATTTTGAGAGTTTAATTTTTTACAACGGAGAGAAGAAATGAAGGTTTATTACGACAAGGACTGCGACCTCAGCCTCATCAAGGGCAAAACTGTCGCGATTGTGGGTTACGGCAGCCAGGGACATGCACACGCGCAGAACCTCAACGACAGCGGCGTCAAGGTCATCGTCGGCCTGCGCAAGGGCGGTGCGTCCTGGCCCAAGGTCGAAAAAGCCGGTTTGAATGTGCAGGAGGTGGCCTCGGCCGTCAAGGCCGCAGACGTTGTAATGATCCTGCTGCCCGACGAGCAGATCGCGGATGTGTACCGCAATGACGTCGAGCCCCACATCCGCCAGGGTGCTTCGCTGGTGTTTGCCCACGGCTTTAATGTGCATTACAACCAGGTTGTGCCGCGTGCCGATCTGGATGTCTGGATGGTGGCCCCCAAGGCCCCGGGACACACTGTGCGCAACACCTACACCCAGGGTGGCGGCGTGCCGCACCTGGTGGCTGTCCACCAGGACAAGTCCGGCAAGGCCCGTGACCTGGCACTGAGCTACGCCATGGCCAATGGCGGTGGCAGGGCCGGCATCATTGAAACCAATTTCAAGGAAGAGACCGAAACCGATCTGTTCGGCGAACAGGCAGTGCTCTGTGGTGGCGCGGTGGAACTGCTGAAGATGGGCTATGAGACCCTGGTGGAAGCCGGATACGCGCCCGAAATGGCGTATTTCGAATGCCTGCATGAACTCAAGCTCATTGTGGATTTGATTTATGAAGGCGGCATCGCCAACATGAACTACTCCATCTCCAACAACGCCGAATACGGTGAATACGTGACTGGACCGGAAGTCATCAATGCGCAAAGCCGCGAAGCCATGCGCAATGCGCTCAAGCGCATCCAGACCGGCGAGTACGCAAAAATGTTTATCTTGGAAGGCCGGACCGGTTACCCCAGCATGACGGCGCGCCGGCGTCTGAACGCGGAGCACCAGATCGAAATCGTGGGAGCCAAGCTGCGCTCCATGATGCCCTGGATTGCCAAGAACAAGCTGGTGGACCAGACCCGCAACTGATTGCGCTAAGGTTCCAAAACAAGGGCCACTTGGTGGCCCTTGTTGTTGGGGCTTACCCAGTGTGCGATGGATCAATGACCGGGCCTGGTCCCGCCTTACACTGTGTTCGACAACTGCCAGCGAGGATTGCACATGGATGATGACAACGTAGCTACCGCTTCCGAAGAAGAAGAGTTGGTGGTGCGAAAGCGCCGAAAAGGCATTTATGTGCTGCCCAACCTCTTCACACTGGCGGCACTGTTTGGCGGCTTCTACGCCATTGTGATGGCAATGAATGGCCGTTTTGATATGGCGGCCGTCGGCGTCTTTTGCGCCATGGTGCTCGACAGCCTGGACGGTCGTGTTGCGCGCATGACCAACACCCAGAGCGCGTTCGGTGAGCAGATGGACTCCTTGTCGGACATGGTGTCCTTCGGGGCTGCCCCGGCATTGATCTCCTACGAGTGGGCGCTCAAGGACCTGGGCCGCTGGGGCTGGTTTGCGGCGTTTGTGTACTGCGCCTGTGCCGCTTTGCGCCTCGCAAGGTTCAACGTCAACACCGCGGTAGTGGACAAGCGGTACTTTCAGGGCCTGCCCTCACCCGCGGCTGCTGCCCTGGTGGCCGGCTTCATCTGGCTGGCCACAGACCTGGGCGTCAAGGGGACAGACCTGACCTGGCCCACTTTTGCCCTCGCGCTCTATGCCGGGCTCACCATGGTCACCAATGTCCCCTTCTACAGCTTCAAGGATTCGAGCATGCGCCGCAGTGTTCCGTTCGCGGTGATTGTGGCGATTGCCCTGGTGATCGCTGTTGTCAACATCGATCCTCCCAAGGTCGTATTCGGTCTGTTTGTGTTGTACGGTGCCAGTGGCTATGTGGTCTACGGGGTACGCAAGGCGCGTGGGCTGCAAACCAGCGTGATCAGCACCTCGACCGATGAACCGGACGAGCGCGGACTGCACTGAGCACTTGTGGTACATTGAAGCCATGAAGAAATTTGCGCTGACTCTGCTACTGCTACCCTTTGCCGGGCGGAATCAGTAGCGCGCGCGCTCTTTCCATTCAAGCCCGTTCGCAAGCGCAACGGGCTTTTTTTATGGCAATTTGAAACAGCAGGCACAGCCGACCTCACCTCAGGAGCAAATGACATGGCAGACAAATTGATCATTTTCGACACCACCTTGCGCGATGGCGAGCAGTCGCCCGGGGCCTCCATGACCCGCGACGAAAAATTGCGGATTGCCCGCCAGCTCGAACGCCTGAAAGTCGATGTCATCGAGGCGGGTTTTGCGGCCAGTTCAAATGGTGATTTTGAAGCGGTGCAACTGATCGCCAACAACGTCAGGGATTCGATTATTTGCTCCCTGTCGCGGGCCAACGACCGTGATATTTCCCGCGCCGCAGAGGCGCTCAAGGGCGCGAACCGCTCCCGCATCCACACTTTCATCGCCACGTCCGCCCTGCACATGGAGAAAAAGCTTCGCATGACACCGGAGCAGGTGCTTGAGCAAGCCAAGCAGTCGGTGCGTTTCGCCCGCAATCTGGTCGAGGACGTCGAGTTCAGCCCGGAGGATGGTTACCGTAGCGATGTGGACTTTTTGTGCCGGGTGATTGAGGCCGTGATTACCGAGGGTGCGACGACCATCAATGTGCCAGATACCGTCGGCTATGGGATTCCGGAGCTGTACGGAGAATTCATCAAAACCCTGCGCCAGCGGATACCGAATTCCGACAAGGCCGTCTGGTCCGTCCATTGCCACAACGACCTGGGAATGGCCGTGGCCAATTCGCTCGCCGGTGTGAAGATTGGCGGTGCCCGTCAGGTCGAGTGCACGATCAACGGCTTGGGCGAGCGCGCTGGCAATTGCAGCCTGGAGGAGGTTGTAATGGCGGTCAAGACGCGGCGCGACTATTTCGGGCTGGACCTCGGGATTGATACGCGACACATTCTGGCTGCCAGCCGGATGGTCAGCCAGACAACGGGGTTTGTCGTTCAGCCCAACAAAGCCGTGGTAGGTGCCAATGCCTTTGCGCATGCATCCGGGATTCACCAGGACGGCGTGCTCAAGGCCCGCGATACCTACGAGATCATGCGTGCAGAAGATGTGGGCTGGACCGCGAACAAAATCGTTCTCGGTAAATTAAGCGGCCGCAATGCCTTCAAGCAACGGCTGCAGGAGTTGGGCGTACAGATGGAGAGCGAGTCGGAGGTCAACGCCGCTTTCACGCGTTTCAAGGAGCTGGCGGACCGCAAAAGTGAAATCTTCGATGAGGACATTCTCGCTGTGGTGAGCCAGGAGAATGTCAGCGGCGACAGCGATTCTTACGGGTTCGTGTCCCTGTCCCAGCACAGCGAAACGGGTGAACGTCCCCACGCCAGCATCGTGTTCACGGTGGAGGGCAGGGAGGTGAAGGTCTCGTCGGATGGCAATGGCCCGGTGGATGCCTCGCTCAAGGCCATCGAAGCCCATGTGAAAAGTGGTGCAGAGATGGTGCTGTACTCCGTCAATGCCATCAGTGGCTCCACCGAGAGCCAGGGGGAGGTCACCGTGCGGCTGCAAAACAGTGGACGCGTCGTCAACGGGGTCGGTTCCGATCCTGACATTGTGGTGGCGTCTGCCAAAGCCTACTTGAGCGCCCTGAACAAATTGCGCAGCAAGTCCGACCGGGTGGCAGCACAGGGCTAGGGTAAAAACTCTGCAATTAGTTTTAACTTTCTGCTGCAAGTACTTGATCCGGAAGAAGTTTTCTGATTAAACTGCGGATTAGTCCGGCCGGCGCAGGAGCACCAGCCACCTTTGCTGTGACGAACGAATGGAATCCTAGTGAAAAGCAGAACCCTTCTTCCTGGCGCCCTGTTCTTGATGGCCCTGGCAATGCTTCCCCTTGCAGGGCTGGCGCAGCAAAAAGCCGCGCAACCCGGCGCGGCGGCTTCGCAAAAAGCGACCAAGCCGGTGCTGGGCAAACGCGCGCATGCGCGTGCCGCTGCGGTCAAGCCCCTGCCATCCTATGGCCAGTTGGCAGGACTGCATGCCGGGCGTGACTCCCTGCAGCTCAAATCCAGCGTTGCGCTGGTGGTAGACCAGGATACCAAAGAGGTTTTGTTCAGCAAGAACGAGCAAGCTGTGCTGCCTATTGCTTCGCTGACCAAGCTGATGACCGGGTTGCTCATCAGCGAAGCCCACCTTCCTATGGAAGAGCCAATCACGATCACCCAGGCGGATGTGGACACCGAGAAGGGCAGCACCTCCCGGCTGGCCGTGGGAACCGAGCTGAGCCGCGGCGAGTTGCTGCATCTGGCGCTGATGTCCAGCGAAAACCGCGCCGCCCATGCCTTGGGCCGCACTTACCCCGGTGGTCTGACGGCGTTTATCAGCCTGATGAACGCGCGCGCCCGAATGATTGGCATGAACGACACGGTCTATGTAGAGCCCACAGGCTTGTCGAGCAAGAACCAGTCGAGCGCAACGGACTTGGCCACGCTGGTGAATGTCGCTTATGGCGACGCCACCCTGCGCGAACTGTCCACCTCGGGCAGCCACCAGGTCGCGGTTGGAAAGCGCACGCTCCAGTTCAACAACACGAACCGGTTGGTCAAGAACCCGGCATGGGACATCGGCCTGCAAAAGACGGGCTACATATCGGAAGCCGGTCAGTGCCTGGTCATGCAGGCAAGGGTGGCGGGGCGCAAGCTGATCATGGTGTTTCTGGATTCTGCGGGCAAGCTTACCCGCATTGCCGATGCCGAACGGGTCAGGAAGTGGATAGAAAACAATCCCCAGGCACGCTTCAAGGGTGCGCCCTTGGCCAGCCGTGCCAGCGATCGACTGATCGTCTCGAACTAGGTTCCCTGGGGCAGGTGCCCCATGGTCGCGGAGATGGCCCGCGCAGTTTGCTGCAGTTTGGGCAACCATTCTTCGTCGAGTCTGCCCGAGGGCGCCGAAATTGACAGGCCTGCTACCAGTTTGTCCTGGTCGTCGTAAATGCCTGCGGCAATGCAGCGCACGCCCTGTTCCAGTTCCTCGTTGTCATAGGCCTGCCCGTACTGGCGCACCTTCGAGAGTTCCCGCTCCAGTACCTCCAGCGAGGTAATGCTGTTCTTGGTTTGGCCCCGCAGCCCGGTTCGCGCGGCGTAGGCGCGGATCCGTTGCGGGTCATCTGCCGCCAAGAACAGTTTTCCGACCGATGTCAGGTGCAGCGGGGCACGGCCACCGATGGCGCGCACGACCTGCATCCCCGACCTTTCACTGAAGGCGCGTTCGACATAGATGATCTCGTCACCCTGGCGAATGCTCAGGTTCACCGGCTGCTGAATCAGCTTGTGCAATTCCCGCATGGGCGCGATCGCCGCGTCACGCACGTTGAGCCGGCCTTTGACCAGGTTGCCCAGTTCCAGCAGCCGCATCCCCAGCCTGTAGCTTCCTGGCTGTGAACGGTCCACATAGCGACCGGTCGCCAGGTCGTTGAGAATGCGGTGGGCTGTCGAAGGGTGCAGACCCGACTTTTCGCTGATTTCCTTCAGCGAGATCGCTTCCTCGCGGGACGCCAGTACGTCGATCAGGGTGAACATGCGCTCAATGACCTGCACGGTCGGGCTGTTCGGAATATCGTGGTCTTTTTTCATCTGTCTGTTTCAGCGCCGTGGTTGCGCGGGCCCGAGCGGGAGCGCGGCATTCGCCCGGACCATTGACCCTCGACCAAAAATTCCAGCGGTCTGAAGCGTGCCTTGTAATTCATCTTGGGACTCTCGTGAATCCAGTACCCGAGATAGACGTGGGAGAGTCCGAGGCGGCGCGCCTGTTCAATTTGCCACAGCACGTTGTAGGTTCCATAACTCGCTTTGTCCTGCGGCTCGAAAAATGTATAGACCGCAGACAGACCGTCGTCAAGGACGTCCAGAATCGACACCATCCGCAGTGCCCCGCGCGACCCGTCAGGCTGCGTTTCCCGGAATTCCACAAGACGCGAGTTCACCCGGCTCTGCAGCAGGAACTGGGTGTACTGGTCTACGCTGTCCTCGTCCATGCCGCCACCGGCGTGCCGGCTGGTCTGGTAACGCAGATACAGGGCGTAATGTTCCTGGTTAAAGCCCAGCTTCAAAACCGTGGCCGAGAGTCCCTGGTGACGTGTCCAAGCGCGGCGCTGGCTGCGGTCGGGGCGGAAGGTGTCCGCAAGAACCCGCACCGGTGTACAAGCACGGCATCCATCGCAGTAGGGACGGTAAGTAAACATTCCGCTGCGACGAAACCCCCGGGTCACCAGTTCAGAATAGGCCGAACTGTTGATCAGGTGGCTCGGAGTAGCCACTTGCGAGCGCGCCTGCCGGCCCTCCAGGTAACTGCACTCATAGGGCGCAGTTGCGTAGTACTGGAGCGTCTGGATCGGTAAGTCTTTGAGGTCTGTCAAGGTGGTCGCTTCAGAGGGCTGCAACACATTTCCAGTATAGGGTGTCAAAGCGCCAGTCGAGCTCGGGATAAGCCATCGCATTATCGACGTGCGTCAGGAAAGCCGCCCGCGCAATCTCTCGCGCGCCCAGCGAGGCCAGATGCTGCGTGTTTTGCTGGCAGTCCACCATCACTACCCCATGGTAGCGGCAAAAGCCTACCAGCGCCGCCAGGGCGATCTTGGAGGCGTCGGGCACGGTCGTGAACATGGATTCTCCGAATACGGCGCGCCCCCGGGCAACGCAGTACAGGCCCGCGACCAGCGAACCCGCCTGCCAGACCTCGACGCTGTGCGCCCGGCCCGCGGCATGCAGGTCGCAGTAGGCCTGCACCATGGCGGGTTGAATCCAGGTTCCTGGTGCGCCGCGCCGCGCGCTGCCAGCGCAGGCTTCAATCACAGCCACAAAATCTGTGTCGAAGCGTATGTCACAGTCGCCGCTTGCGACAAACTTTTGCAAGGATTTCCTCAGCGACCGGTGCAGCTTGAATTCAGCGACGTGCAGGACCATGCGCGGGTCCGTACTCCACCAGAGGATGGGTTGCCCCTGGCTGAACCACGGGAAAATGCCCCCGGCGTAAGCGCGCAGCAGCGTCTGCACCGACAGATCGCCACCTGCAGCCAGCAGACCCGGCGCATCGGTGTCCGCACCCCAGGCCGTCCCCGCGGCCGGGAAGGGCGCGCCGGGATCAAGCCAGGGCAGAACTGGGCGGGGCGCCTGCATACCAGGATTGCGCACGCGTGTGCGCTTGGGGAAAATATCGTCCCAGCACAGGGCCAGGCACCAGCCAGCGGTTAGAATCCGCGGTGTCGGGGCGTAGCGCAGCCTGGTAGCGCATCTGGTTTGGGACCAGAGGGTCGAAGGTTCGAATCCTTTCGCCCCGACCACTAACATTCCTCAATCTCAGCCCGTAGCTCATCCGGATAGAGCAATGTCCTTCTAAGACATGGGTAGGGGGTTCGAGTCCCTCCGGGCTGGCCAGTTTTTGCACAGTTCAGCCCCTACAAGTCCAGCGTGCCTGCAGAAATGTCCAGCCCGAGAAGGTTTTTGGCTGCCGCATTCAGGGCCACCACGTTTCCGGTAGTAAAAAACGCGACATGCGGCACGGTGGCGCGCAGCGCGCCCTCGCGCATACCCGGACCTGTCCTGTCTTGCAGCAGCCGATGGGTTTGGCGCGCCACCGGTGCGCCACCTTCGAGTTGCACGATTCCAGCACCGGTCAACCGCGCCAGTTGTTCGCTCACAAATGCATAGTGGGTGCAGCCCAGCACCAGCGTGTCGATGTCGCCGGCACCGGTGCCAAAGCGTCCCATGGCCCCGGTGTAGCGTTCGCACAGCGCCTGTGCCTTGGTGGCGTCGGCGTTTTCAATGGCGTCGGCCAGTCCATCACAGGGCTGCAGCACGAAGGTCGCCTTTCCATGCAGCGTTTGCAGCAGTGCACGGAACTTTTCACTCTGTAGCGTTCCCCGCGTGGCCATCACGCCCACCATCCCGGTGCTGCTTTGTGCCGCCGCAGGTTTGAGCGCGGGCTCGATGCCGATGATGGGCAAATCCGGATAGCGCGCGCGCAATTGCCGTATGGCCGCCGCCGTGGCAGTGTTGCAGGCCACCACCATGGCCTTGGCGCGCCGCTGGTTGCGCAGGTGGCCGGCAATCGCCTGCGCACGCGCGAGCACATGCGTGTCATCGCGTTCACCGTAGGGCGCATGGCCGCTGTCGGCCACATACACAAACTGCTCCTGTGGAAGCTCGCTCAGCAAGGCGCGCAACACGCTCAGGCCGCCGATGCCGCTGTCGAAGACACCGATCGGTCCCATGGCGTTGTCTGGTACCACAACAGGCGCCTGGTTCAGCCGGCGATGACTGGAATCTGCTTGAAGTTGCCGGTCGCGATTTTCTGCTGCCACTGCGCTGGCCCGGTG
>Ga0007796_10000653_pt1 | contig 11744 bp, 10 predicted proteins | sample CryBogmetaGMA0M_FD_60373 | JGI IMG/M metagenome (GOLD analysis project Ga0007796, IMG submission 60373) | Freshwater microbial communities from Crystal Bog, Wisconsin, USA - MA0M | ecosystem: Environmental > Aquatic > Freshwater > Lake | place: Crystal Bog, Wisconsin, USA | collected 2009-07-06 | reverse complement strand
AACTAGATTAGAAAATAAATTTGACTATGAGTTTGATAAATTCATTAAAGAAGTTGCTATAGACAAAGATATACCGATTGTTGCAACAAATCCAACTTATTATATTAATCAAACAATGCAAGATGCTCTAGATGCGTTGATTTGCATAACTGAAGGTAGATATTTAGTTGAAGAAGAAAGAAATAAGGCATGCTCTGATGGATATTTTAAGAGTATGCGTCAAATGCAAGAGCTATTTTCTGATATTCCTGAAGCAATAAGTAATACTGAGCTAATTGCAAGGAGATGCACATTTTTACTGAATGAAAGTAAGCCGCTACTACCAAAATTTTATCCAACAAAAAAACAGGAAGCGAATGAATTAATTGATCAAGCAAAAGAAGGCTTAAAAGCTAGATTACATGGTAAAAATTATGATTCGGAAAAGCAAAATCTATACTTTGAAAGATTAGACTATGAGCTTTCAGTAATAAATAAAATGGAATTCGGTGGGTATTTTTTAATTGTTGCAGATTTTATTAAGTGGAGTAAAAACCAACAAATTCCGGTAGGTCCTGGCAGAGGCTCTGGTGCAGGTTCCATAGTAGCATGGAGTTTGCAAATTAGTGACATTGATCCTATAAAGTTTGGCCTTCTTTTTGAAAGATTTTTAAATCCAGATCGTGTATCTATGCCAGATTTTGACATAGATTTTTGCCAAGAAAGAAGGGATGAGGTCATAAATTACGTAAAGAAAAAATTCGGTGAAGATAAAGTTGCTCATATTATAACATTTGGAAAATTGCAAGCTAGAGCAGTTTTAAGAGATGTAGGAAGAGTTTTGCAAATTCCATATGGTCAAGTTGATAAAATTTGTAAAATGGTTCCAAGCAATCCTGCAAACCCTATTACACTTAAAGAAGCAATTGATATGGATAGGGAGCTAAAACTACAAAGCAAAAGTGACTCCTCTATAGAAAAGCTTATTTCAACTAGCTTAAAGTTAGAAGGGGTCAATAGGCATATTTCAACACATGCAGCCGGCATTGTGATAGGGGATAAAGAGCTAACTAAAATAGTTGCACTTTATAGGGATTCAGATGCAACAATGCCAATGGTACAATATTCATTAAAATATGCTGAAAAAATTGGGTTAGTAAAATTTGATTTCTTAGGTCTAAAAACTTTAACAGTAATTTCTTGGTCCTGTAATTTAATTAAAGAAAGCGGTAAAAATTTAGACCTACAAGCAATACCACTGGATGATAAAAAAACTTATGAAATGTTAGGTCAAGGACATTGTATAGGGGTTTTTCAATTTGAGAGTTCTGGTATGAGGGAGACAATTAAAAAAATTGAACCAGATAACATTGGTGATTTAATTGCACTTGGCTCTCTATACAGACCTGGGCCAATGGATAATATACCAAGTTATATAAATAGGAAGCACGGTAGGGAAGAAATTGATTATGTTCATCCATTGTTAGAGACAGTGCTGAAGGAAACGTATGGGATTATTGTATATCAAGAACAAGTAATGGAGATAGCACAAATTTTAGCAAACTATACTTTAGGGGAAGCTGATTTGTTAAGACGCGCTATGGGAAAAAAGATCAAAGAAGAGATGGAGGCACAAAGAAATAAATTTATTACAGGTTGTGTAAACAATAATATTCATAAGACAAAGGCCGAAGAAATATTTAATCTTGTGAATAAATTTGCTAGCTATGGCTTCAATAAATCTCATGCAGCTGCATACGCTTATATCTCATTTCAGACAGCATACCTAAAAGCAAATTACACTTTAGAATTTATAACTTCCTCAATTAATTTAGAAATCGATAATACAGATAAAATTTACGTTTTTATAATTGAAGCAAAAAAATTCAACATAGATATTCTCTTGCCTGATGTTAATTCCTCAAAATCAAAATTTACTATCGAGGATAATAAAATTAGATTTGGGCTCGCTGGTCTTAAAGGCGTCGGGAAAAAGGCTATTGATTTAATGGTTGCGGAGAGAGAAAACAATGGAAATTACAAAGATATTTTTGATTTTGTTGAGAGGTTATCAGATATCGGCTTAAATAAGAAAATTTTAGAAAACCTAATTAAATCAGGTGCTTTTGACAGTCTTGGTATAAATAGAAACTCTTTATTGTTAAATATAGATATATTACTAAAACACGCTACATCCACAAATTATAATGAAGATCAACTTGATTTATTTTTTGATTCATCTAGTAACTTTAAATTCAGGCCTAAGCTAGAAGAATTTGAAGAATTGAACAAAAAAGAAAAGCTAAGTGCTGAATTCGAATCTTTTGGATATTACATATCAACCCACCCTATCCAAAAGTATAAGTGCTTTTTTGATAAATTAAATATTTCTGAAGCAACTGATATAGATAAGATTGAAGCCTCAGTATCAAAAATAAAATTGATTGGGGTATTAATTTCAAAAAAAATTAGGTCAACTCCAAGAGGGAAATATGCCTTCTTACAAATCTCAGATTTGAGGGGGATTATAGATTTAGCGATTTTTGATGAGACCTTGCTCTACAATTCAAATGAATTTTTAGTGGAGGGCAATAGTTTATATTTTTCAACCGAAGTAAGAAAAGATAATGCTGGTGTACGAATTATCGCAGAAAGCGTTGAAGGAATTGATCAAGCTATTTTGAGATCAAATGTTAACGCCAAAATTAGCATAAATAGTGTTGAACAACTGGAGTATCTAAAAGAAAGAGTCAATTATGCTTCTGGAATAAAAATTAAACTAAGCATAAAATTGGAAACAGGAGATGTTGTATATTTTAAGCAAAAAAATAATATATTTATCAATTTGAGTGAATTGCCTAATTTGCAAAGTATGGGCATTGCAAATTTATAGAAATTAATTTGTATAATTTAATCATACTTAATACTTTTGACCCTATAGCTTAGCGCTTCCGCTAAATGAAAATGATTTACGTTAATTGATTGTTCCAAATCTGCAATAGTTCTTGCGACTTTAAGAATTTTATTCATACCTCTCATAGAAAATTTAAATTTTTTCATGGCGATATGTAACATTTCTCTTGATTTTGTGTCCAGCACGATATGTTTGTTTAATTCTTGTCCTTCTAATTCGGAATTACTTGATATATTAGAATCATTATATCTTTTTACTTGAATTTCATTGGCTACGATTACTCTTTTTAAAACTATTTCCGAATCTTTACCTTCTTTCATATTCTCCAATTCCATAGCATTAATTTCTGGCACTTCTATTTGAATATCAAATCTATCAAAAAGTGGTCCTGAGATTTTATTTTTATATTCATCTACACATTTTGGAGCCCTATTGCACTGTAAATTACTATCACCATAATATCCACATTTACATGGATTCATTGCTGCAATTAGTTGAAAATTTGCAGGGTAAGAAATATGGTTATTCACCCTTGAGATAGTGACATTTCTATCTTCTATAGGTTGCCTTAATGACTCTAGAACATTTTTTTGAAATTCTGGTAACTCATCTAGAAATAAAACTCCAAGGTGACTAAGGGTAATTTCACCAGGTTTTGCTAATTTTCCTCCTCCTATCATTGCTGGTAATGAGGCATTGCAATGTGGCGCTCTGAACGGGCGATTTGTAATTAACCCCTCTTCTTCTAGCGTCCCAGATAGACTTGCAATTACACTAGTTTCAAGTATTTCACCCATAGTCATTTGCGGTATAATTCCAGGTAACCTTTTTGCTAGCATCGATTTTCCAGAGCCTGGAGGTCCAATCATTATCATATTATGTCTCCCTGCTGCAGCTATCTCTAGAGCTCTTTTGGCAATTTGTTGACCTTTAATATCTTTTAAATTTGGATATTTTTTTAATTCAACATTAGAGTCTTTTTTTATTGTTTTTGGGATGTCCTGTTTGCCCGTAAAATGATTTACAATTTCTATAATACTTTTTGCAGTAATAACATCTTCATTACCAGACCAAGCTACTTCTTGGCTATTATCATAAGGACATACCAATCCTTTGTTTTTTGAATTTGTCCAAATTGCAGAAGGCAGAATACCAGTTACTTTATTTATTGAACTATTTAGTGATAGTTCTCCAAGTATAACATAATTCTCTATTTCTTCTTGCGATATGATTTGCATTTCCACAAGAAGTGCAACAGCAATTGGTAGATCGTAGTGGCTGCCTTCTTTATTTAAATCTGCAGGAGCTAAATTAACCGTAATGCGTTTAGCAGGTAGTGATAGCCCCATACTGATAAATGCCGACCTAATCCTCTCTTTTGATTCTGCAACTGCCTTGTTGGCAAGTCCCACAATGAAAAAAGCAGGCAGACCATCTCCAATATGCACCTGCACTTCAACTTCTTCTACTTTTAATCCCAAAAAAGAGACGGTATAAACTCTTGATACCATTATTTTCAAACCTAACCTATTACAGTAAATGAAAATAATATCAATTTGACAAACCTTCAAGTTAATTTATGGTTGTAGTAATTAAAATTAACAAAACCACATAGTAAAAGCTTACGTACCTACCACTAATACCAATTGCTTAATTAATATCAATATTTTGTTTTAAACCTATTCCGCTTAAAATTTTATAAGTTTCATGTACAGGTAGTCCTATAACATTGCTGGGGTGACCACTTATCCAGCTTATATAAGCACCTGCCATGCCTTGCAACGCATATCCTCCAGATTTGTCTTTCCACTCGTTTGATTTGACTAAATTATCAATTTCTTGATTTGTAAGTAACTTAAATTTTAATTTTGTTTGTACTACTTTTTTTATGCATTTTTCACCTTTTATGATGCATATACCAGTATATACAACATGCCTCCTACCAGATAGCAATTTTAGGTATTTGATAGCTTCTATTTCATCTTTTGGCTTAGGAATTATTAACCTACCTCTTGCTACGATTGTGTCAGCTCCAAGTATGATGCTATCAGGAAATTGCTCATGTATTTTTACTGCTTTTTCTAAAGCTAATCTCTCAGCCAATTTTGCAGGCAATTCTCTTATTTTCGGAGTCTCATCGATATTAGCAGGTACTATTTGATCTGGTTCATACCCAATACTTTTAAGCAAATCTATTCTTCTGGGTGAAGATGATGCAAGTACAAATTTATACATATATAGTTAATGCCTATGACTAACTCTGCCTTTTGTTAAATCATATGGTGTCATTTCCACCGTCACTTCATCTCCCGCCAATACTCTGATTCTATTTTTTCTCATTTTCCCTGAGGTATATGCAATTATTTGATGACCGTTCTCAAGTTCTACTCTAAAAGTTGCATTAGGCAACAACTCTATAACCTTCCCTCTTATTTCGATGATGTCATCTTTTGCCATAACTAGAAAACAACTATAAATTATTTATATGATTAGACTATACTTTATAGACTTTATTACGAATATTTCAACTACATATTGACATTTATTTTAACATTTAATAGCATCTAGCCTAGAATTTAATATTTTGAAGATATAATGTTACCGGTCACAGATAAAGATTTTCATCAAGAAATTGAAAAATACAGAGGTATATCGATAGTTGATTTTTGGGCAGAATGGTGTGCTCCTTGCAAAGTTTTTTTGCCAATAGTGCGAGATGTTTCTGACACAATTGAAGCTAGAGTGAAGGTAATGTCAATGAATATTGACGAGTGTCCTGAAACACCAGCTAAATTAGGTATAAGAAGTATACCTACTTTGATGATGTTTAGGGATGGAAAACTTATTGACACTAAGATTGGCACAATGCAAAAGACTGCGCTTATTGAGTGGATTGAAAAAAACGTGGAAGAATATGAGGCATCTAAATAGAGAGGTGCTGTTTTAAAAAATTTAAATGACTTCTGGAACAGGCAAAGTTTATCCTCAATCTGTTAGCGGTAAGTATAGGTCAATTAAGAATAGCGTAAATTACGCTTTATTGTTTGTATATTTTTTTGGCTCCTGGATTAGATGGAACAGAGAACAAGGATTGCCTAATCAAGCTATTATGATTGATTTACCTGCGAGAAAAGGCTACTTCTTTGGTTTACAAATCTGGTCTGATGAAATTTATTATATCACTATAATTTTGATTTTATCTGCCTTGGCATTATTTATCTTCACAACACTTTATGGAAGACTTTGGTGCGGCTACACTTGCCCTCAAACAGTATTTACTGATTTTTTTATAAAAATTGAAACTTTTTTTCAGGGAGATAGAAATAATCGTATTCGACTAGATGAATCTTACCTTTCGAAAGAAAAGTTTATAAAAAAATCTCTAACTTATCTAACTTGGCTATTACTTGCATTCATTTTCGCTTTCAGCTGGGTAGCATATTTTCAAGATGTTTTTGATTTAACCATAAATGTTATTAATCTTGATTTAACTTTTTCTACTAAAATCTGGTTAATATCACTTACATTTGCAACTTTTATCTTTGCTGGATTTTTAAGAGAAAAGGTTTGCATATATATGTGCCCATATGGAAGATTTCAATCTGCAATGATTGAAAATAACACAAAATTAGTGACATACAACCATTATAGAGGTGAACCCAGAGGAAAACAATTGGAGCAAAAAACTGGAGATTGCATTGATTGTTTTAGGTGTGTTTTAGTATGTCCTACAGGAATAGATATAAGAGATGGATTGCAAATGGAATGTATAGGGTGTGGGCTATGTGTTGATGCTTGTAATGAAGTGATGGAAAAGATAGGCAAAGAAAAAAATCTTATTTTATATACTAGTTTTAACGCTTTAAAAAATGGGCTAACTGATGAAAAATTAATAAAAAAAATATTTAAAGTTAAAAATCTTCTTTATGGAGCTATCTTTGTTATTTTCACAACTTTTGCAATAAATAATTTGATGAATAAATCAGATATAAATCTCGTATTGATAAAAGAAAGGGCTCCACTTTTTACTAAAACACCAAATGGACAAATACGTAATTCGTATACATTAAAAATTCAGAATAAATCTGCAAGACCTAGGAAATTCATAATTTATGCAGAGAGTCTAGAACCATATGAAATCAAAATACAAAGTAATGATGAGTGTTTTGAAAAAAAATGCTTTATAAATTTAGATCCAGAACTGGAAGACGAATTCAAAATCTTTATTTGGTCAAACAACAATTTGCTACATGAAAAGATTTTTTATTTAATTTTAAAGGATATTGAAAATGATAAAATATATAAGGAAAAAAATATGTTTATTTTTAATTAATGTTTTATAAAAATCATGTTGGACAAGATTTTCTCAAATAAAAAAATTATCATTTTATTTCTTAGTCTGATTCCTTTAGCAATTGTCTACATATCAGAATATTTATTTGAAATTCTATCCTGCAAATTATGCATTTACCAGAGGATTCCATATATCATAATAGGAATAATCACCGTAGCCAACACAATGAAGTTATTCAAAAATGCACTTAATAAACTTATCAACCTTACAATTGAAATTTTATTGATAATTAATTTTTCAATTGCGATTTTTCATTACGGAATAGAAAAGAGATTTCTTAGATTTCAAAGTAATTGTATAAACAATCTCAAAGATGCCCAAAATTTTGAGGATTATAAAAAAATGTTAGCAAATCAAGATTATATTCTTTGCGATCAAGCGAGTTATGAATTTTTTGGTGTGCCAATTAGTATATGGAATGCAATATATGCTTTCATTTTCTTTTTATTAGTAATAAAATTTAACAAAAATGGTGATTTAAAATGAGTAAAAAGAATGACAAAAATTTTATAGAGCAGGTCATTAGAGTCAACCATGCTGGCGAATTTGGCGCAAAAAGAATATATGAAGGGCAAATAAAATATTTAAAAAATGATGACGATTTAGAAACTGTGAAACATATGTATAATCAGGAACTTGAGCATTTGGATTTTTTTAACAAGGAGCTAATCAACAGAGATATTAGACCTACACTTTTGATGCCTTTATGGAATAAACTTGGCTTTGTACTTGGCGCTGTTACTGCAAAAATGGGTACTAAATCTGCAATGGCATGTACAGTAGCAGTTGAAGAGGTTATTGAAGAACATTATCAGCAACAAATTGAAAAATTGAAAAAAAATCCAAAAGAAAAGGCATTACTTAATAAAATTAAAAAATTCCAACAAGAGGAAGCTGAGCACAAAGAAATAGGAATAAAGCATGACGCTCTAGAGTCACCAGGATATACAATATTAAATACTTGCATAAAAAGAGCTAGTAAATGCGCTATTTGGTTGAGTAAAAGATTTTAGGGCACCGTCAAGTTAAACGTACCTAGGGTAATGCTATAAAATACAGTAATCTTGTTTTTCTTATTTAAATGTATTTGCACTACATGATTTTAGTTTTCAATTCTTTTTAATTTAATATTGGTATTCTTAAGCTTTTCCAGAAGATTGCCATATCCCCTTTCTATTTGCTCAGCAACATCAAGCCTAGTTTCACCTTCGGCTAAAACTGCAGCTATTAAATAAGCTAGCCCTGCTCTTAAATCTGGAGTAATTAATGGCGAAGATATGGATTTTAGCTTTGTTGGACCATGAATTAATGCACTATGAAGATGGTCTTGCCCCCTATATCTACATTTCACAGAGCCCAAACATGAGCTTACTGTTTCAGTTTTTGCACCAAGTTTATTTAATATATCTAGATAACCAAATCTTTTTTCATGGACTGTTTCATGGATAACAGATATGCCATTAGCTTGCGTAAGAATTGTTGCAAATGGTTGTTGCCAATCAGTAGAAAAGCCAGGATAAACATCAGTTTCTATTTCAGTGGATTTTAAATTTTCCTTCCTAAAAAACACTATACTATCATCTTTTAAAAATTTAAATCCTCCTCCAATTTTATTAAAGTGTGGTAAAAAATTACCCAGCAAATCTGGTCTGATGCCAGAGACTTCAATCTCGCCATTTGATGCACAAGCAAGTGATGCCCATGAGGCAGCTTCTATTCTATCACCAGCAAGAAAAAAGTTTGTGCCACTTAATTTCTCAACTCCTTGGACAATTAGCTCCCTATTGCCTGAAAGAAATATTATAGCACCCATAGAACGTAACATTGTAATTAATTCTATGATTTCAGGCTCTAATGCAATATTGTTTATAATACTAGTTCCTTCCGCAAGTACACTTAAAAATAAGCAAGTTTCTGTTGCCCCTACAGATGGGTATGGTAATTCTATATGCGCAGCTTTAAGCCGCCCCTTAGATTCTGCAATGTACTTATTGCCCTTTTTATTCACTTCAGCGCCAAATTTTCTTATTGCTTCAACATGGTAATCAACGTTCCGTTGACCAATATGATCTCCTCCAACAGTAGGTACGATAGCTTTTCCAAGCCTATGAAGTAAAATACTTAGAAGTAAAATAGGAACCCTGTTAGTTTTTGTATCTGGTAATGATGCTTCATGTTCCGTTATTTTAGTTGCATCAATGTGCATTATATTAATATCTTGTCTCCAATCAACTTTTACACCAGCAGACATTAATAATTCTTTTGTAATCTCTACATCTCCAATATTTGGCATCCCTCTGAGCACTGTTTGATCTGAAGATAATAAAGCTGCGACCATAGCTTTAGTTGCTAGATTTTTCGCCCCCATGCAAGAAATTCTTCCATGAATTGGGATTCCACCTTGAATAATATATGAAATACTTTGCATTATACTCTTAATTAGTTAAAAATTATCAACTCCGATTGAACGAAGTATATTTGATAAATGTGTTAATATAAAGTTAAAATTGTCTTCGGAATATCCTTCAAACCTTATTGTTAATGAGTCCTCAGTATTGGAACTTCTAATTAGCCACCACCCCTTCTCACACTCAACCCTTATTCCATCAATATTATTATATTGAATCTTTTTACTATTTAATAAATTTTTTATCTTATGAATAATGAAAATTTTTTGATTACCTTTGCATGGAATTTTTATTTCAGGAGACACAAAGATTTTAGGCAAAGAATCAAAATAATCTCTATTTTTTTGCTCTAATAGTAGATAAACAAGCTTACATGAGGCAAACAACGCGTCATCAAATCCAAAATAATTTTCCTTAAAAAACATATGCCCACTCACTTCACCTGCCAACAAAGCATTACTATTTATTATTTTATCCTTTATGTTAGCATGACCAGTTTTATATAATTCAACTGCACCTCCATCTTTGTAAATTTTATCCACAACAGTTTTGCTACTTTTAATATCTGCAATAATTTTTGGCTTTATATGCCTTTTTAATAAATCTTTCGAGAAAAAAGCTAACAACTCATCTCCTAAAATTACTCTACAATCTTTGCCTATAAAAACTAATCTGTCAGCATCACCATCCAATGCTATCCCAAAATCACATCTATATTTTTGAATTGTAATTTTTAATTTAATAAGATTTTCTTCATTTGTAGGGTCCACGTAACGATACTTCACATCATCATTAACAAAAATATGCATTCCTGGTAATTTTTTGACCATCATTTTTAAAATTTCGGCTAAAGATGAATTACAAATATCCCATGCAATTTTTAATCTACTATTAAATTCACTTTTAATAAAATGCGTTATTGGATTGGTAATATTGTCTATATACACTTGATTAATATTTACCTCACTTATGGATCCACGCTTTTTTGAGAGCAAAATGTTTCCATTTTTTGCAATGTTGTAAATTTTAATTAGGTTATTGCCAAAAAATGGCTTTTTATCAATAATAATTTTAAACCCGTTAAATTCTGCTGGATTATGCGAGGCTGTCACCATCACTCCACAATTAGCGCCACTTATAGTATTACAAGCATAATATAGTATTGGAGTGGCAATTAACCCTAAATTTAGCGTATCCAATCCAACATCTAAAAATCCTTCAATAAGCCTATTTTTTAACATTGGTGAACTTTTTCTGCCATCATAACCAATACATACTTTTGATTTGATAGCTTTATTTTTTATATACGTCCCTAAACTACAACCTAAAAAATACGCATCACTTTCAGCTAAATCTGTTTTAAACTCCCCCCTAATATCATATTCCTTAATTATTTTTGTTTTGAAGACATGCTTTTTGCATGGCATTCTTATCTATATACTCCTTCCCATTGTACGCCTTTATCTTCAAGGCATGAATAATTTTAAACTCATCTTTTAATATTTGATTTATAATCTTATGTCTACCCAATAAATTAACACAATCAAAATCCCCTGCAACAATCGTTAATGAAAAGTGCGTACCTCCTGCTTTCGCTTCCTCATTATGATTGGCATGCAAATAAGATTCATCTTTTAAATTAAGAAAAATAACATCAAGCTTTTCTCTTAACTTATTTTCAATTTGATCTTTAATATTAATTTTTGTAGCCTGACGCATAACTCATTATATATTTTTTAAGCGGATTAAAATTGTTAATAACTTTAAGCCCATATTTGCGCAAAATCCTAACTGGAACCCAATTAGAGGAAAATATTTTATTGATATTATGAGTGCTATTAATCATTAAATTAACATCAAATTCTCTTTTTTTGCTATATTGATTCAATAAATTACTTGAGCAAATATCCAAACCTAGCTCTATATTCTCTCTTATTAACTCTTCTATCAATTGTACATCTCTTAACCCCAAGTTCAACCCCTGCCCTGCTATTGGATGAATGCTGTGCATTGCATCTCCGCAAAGAACAACCCTGCCCTTCACATATGATTGTGAAGGGCAGGGTTGTTCTTTGCGGAGATGCAATGC